>Ga0209048_10001410_pt1 | contig 24891 bp, 23 predicted proteins | sample FrelakmetCRP12CR_FD_187146 | JGI IMG/M metagenome (GOLD analysis project Ga0209048, IMG submission 187146) | Freshwater lake sediment microbial communities from the University of Notre Dame, USA, for methane emissions studies - CRP12 CR (SPAdes)... | ecosystem: Environmental > Aquatic >... | reverse complement strand
GACGACGTCGAGCCCCAGGTCCCGGCCGGCGATCGCCGGCCACGCGCCGGCGGGCGACGAGGCGGCCCAGCCCTCGGCGATCGAGTCCCCGTAGGCCAGCCAGCGCGGCTGGGAGGACGCCGGCGCGACCGAGCCCCCGACCGGGTCGAGACCGAGGACCCGCGGCCGCATCCCCTCGGGCAGGTACACCACCGCCCGCGAGCCCGGGCTGCCGGCGCCCGCCGCCAGGCGGACCTCGCCCTCCCCGAGGCCGGCGGGTGCCTCGGCGACCTGCCGGCCGGCCCGCCACAGGGCGAACGTGGTCCCGGCCCCCGCCCCCCGGTAGCCGAGGTCGGCGGTGGCGGTCCGGTAGGCGATCACGACCTCCGACGCGTCCCCGACGAACTCCAGGCGCACCCCGACGGGCAGGCAGGCCGTGGCCCAGGTGTCACCCGGCAGCCGGGCGGCGTCGTCGGGATCGGCACGCGGGTAGGGCACCTCCGCCGTGCCCGCCCAGGCACAGCCCCGCACGAACGGCGCGGGGTCGAGCCGGCTCACAGCCGCATCGGATAGGGGAACTTGACCCCCACGCCCCCGTCGACCACGAGGGTCTGGCCGGTCACGTAGCCGGCCAGGTCGGACACGAGGAACAGCAGCGCGGCGGCGACGTCGGCGGGACGGGCCACCGTCCGCAGCGGCGCGTTGGCCGACTGCTCCTCGTGGCCCTCGTCCCCCAGCGCCGCCGACACCCTGGGCGTCCACACGACGCCCGGCGCGACCGCGTTGACCCGGATGCCCAGGGGCCCGAGCTCGACCGCCGCCGTCCGGACCAGGCTCATCAGCCCGGCCTTGGCCACGCCGTAGGCGGCGTGCCGGGGCGCGGAGCTGATGCCCGACACGCTGGCCACGAACGCCATGGCGCCGCCGCCGTCGTCCCGGAGAGCCCGTCCGCCGGCCTGCAGGACGTTGCGGGCCTGGCGCAGGACGATGTCCTGGTGCCACTCCCAGTCCTCGTCGTCGGCCTCCAGCAGCGGGGCGTAGCGGGCCATGCCGACGATGTCGACGACGACGTGCACCCGGCCCAGGGCGGCCCGGGCGTCGCCGAAGAGCCGCTCCACGTCGGACCGCTGGATCACATCCCCCGACCAGGCGACGCCGCCGACCTCGGCGGCGACCTCGGCCGCCAGGTCGACCTCCCGGTCGACGCAGACGACCCGGGCCCCGACCGAGGCGAGGGCGTGGGCCGCCTGGCGACCGATGCCCTGGCCGGCCCCGACGAGCACCGCGCCCCGGCCGTCCAGGCGGAGCAGGTCCGGGTAGGAGGGGACCGGTGAATCGTCGACGCGCGTCACCGGGGTGACGGCGCTACGGGCGCCAGCGGCCGTCGGGGCCGAGCCCGAGCATGCGGATCGCGTTGCCCCGCATGATGAGCTCGATCGTGGCGGGGTCGAGGCCCCGCGTCTGCTCCTCGGCGATCTTCTGGGTGTGCGGCCAGGTGCTGTCCGAGTGCGGGTAGTCGCTCTCGTAGGTCACCCGGTCGGCGCCGATGCTGTCCAGCGACTTCAGCCCGTGGGCGTCGTTGAAGAAGCACCCGTACACGTGCTCGTGGAACAGCTGGCTCGGCGGCACCGTCACCTTGTCGGCCACGCCGCCCCAGGCCCGGTTCTCCTCCCAGACCACGTCCGCCCGCTCGAGGATGTAGGGGATCCACCCGATCTGGCCCTCGGAGTAGGCGATGACGAGGTCGGGGAAGCGGTTGAAGGCCCCACACATCAGCCAGTCGACCAGCGAGTAGCAGGCGTTGGCGAACGTCAGCGTGGAACCGACCGCGGCCGGGGCGTCCGCCGACGTCGACGGCATCTTCGACGAGGAGCCGATGTGCATGTTGATGACCGTGGCGGTCTCGGCGCACGCGGCGAAGAACGGGTCCCAGTGGTTGTCCGGGTCGTGCACCGACGGCAGCCCGAGAAACGGCGGGATCTCGGTGAAGCACACCGCACGCACGCCCCGGTCGGCATTGCGGCGGACCTCGGCGGCGGCGAGCTCGGGGTCCCACAGCGGGATGATGATGAGCGGGATGAGCCGGCCGTCGGACCCGGTGCACCACTCCTCGACCATCCAGTCGTTGTAGGCCTTCACGCACAGCAGGGCGAGCTCCCGGTCCGTGGCCTCAAGGAACGTCTGGCCGCAGAACCGCGGGAACGTCGGGAAGCACAGGGACGACTCGATGGACGCGGTGTCCATGTCCTCCAGGCGGGGCTTGACCTGGTAGGCCCCCGGGCGCATCCAGTCGTAGGTGGTCCCGGTGACCGTGATCTCGTCGCGCGGGTGGCCGGCGGCCGCATCCAGGCGCACCAGGGGCCGGCGGAGGTCCTCGTACAGCCACCAGTCGACGTCGGGGCCGTCGCCGGGCCCGCCCATGACCGGGGTGAACTTGCCCCCGATGAAGGTCATCTCCTTCACCGGTGCCCTCCGCACGCGGGGCCCGACGTCCGCGTACCGGGCGGGGAGCCGGTCCATCCAGACCCCGGGGGGCTCGATCACGTGGTCGTCGACGGAGATGATCCGCGGGAACTCGCTCATGGATGGATCGTACCCCCGATCTGATGGGGTGTCAGTTGTGGCGGTGGCGGCTCAGCAGCCGAGCTCGGCCTTGACCGCATCGAGCTGCGCGGCATAGCCGTCGCCTGCGCTCTTCAGCTTCGCCTTGCGCTCCTCGGCGCTGCCCTGGGTGTCCTGCACGGCGCTGGTGAGCTGCTTCTGGGCGTCGTCGAGCTTGGTGCTGAGGCTGCTCGGCAACTTGCTGCCGAGCGCATCGACCGCGCTCGTGGCCTGCTGGCTCGCGCTCTGCACCGCCGAGAGCTGACTCGGCGAGAGGTTCTCGAGGCTGGCCCCGGAGACCTTTCCCTGCACGCCCGAGATCGCCGAGCAGGCAGGCCCCTTGGCCGCCTCGGTCACCTTCTGCTTGATCGCGCTGCTGCAGCCGACCGCGAGCAGGAGGCACCCTGCCAGGACCACGGATCCGACCATCGACCTTCCCGTCTGCCCACCCGTCACGACTGCCTCCCCAGATCGCCGCCCGCCTGGCGGTCGGTCGGTCGGTCGGAGAATCTACCAGTGGGCGAACCGAGGGTCACCACCCGCGTTCTGGCCCGTCGGGTGGTCAGGCGCCGAGCGTCGCGACCAGGGCCGCGTGGTGGTCGAGCCCCGCCAGCACCTGGTCCCGCCCGGCGGACGGGACTCGCAGCACGACCTCGCTCACACCCAGCTCGCGGTAGTGCGCCAGCTTGCCCGCGTCCGGGACCGTCCCGAACGGGACCACCTGGAGCGCCCCGGGCGGGCGGCCCGCGGCCGCCCAGGTCTCCCGGAGGAGGGGGAGGCTGCGGCTGAGCCCGGCCCCGCCGATCGGGATCCACCCGTCGGCGTACTCGGCGACATGGGCGAACAGCTTCGGGCCGGCGCCGCCGCCGATCAGGGTCGTGACCCGAGGCTGCTGGATGGGCTTCGGCCAGGCCCAGCTGGGCGACAGGTGGACGAACTCCCCCTCGAAGGAGGCCTCCTCGGCCGACCAGAGCGCCTGCATGGTCAGCACGTGCTCGCGCACCACGTCCCGCCGGCGGGCGGGGTCGACCCCGTGGTCCTCCATCTCCTCGCGGTTCCATCCGAACCCGACACCGAGGACGGCCCGCCCGCCCGAGAGGTGGTCGAGCGTCGCCACCTGCTTGGCGAGGGCGATGGGGTCGTGCTGGGCGACCAGGGCCACGCCGGTCCCGAGACGGATGCGCGAGGTCACGGCGGCGGCCGTCCCGAGGGCGACCCAAGGATCGAGGGTCCGCCGGTAGCTGTCGTCGAGCTCGTCGTCGCCGGTCGGCGCGGGCGTGCGGCGGCTGACCGGGATGTGCGTGTGCTCCGGCAGGTAGAGCGAGTCGAAGCCGCGGGCCTCGACCTCGCGGGCCAGCTCGTCGGGGCGCATCGCCACGTCCGTGGCGAACATGGTGACGCCGATCCTCATGCGACCCGGGTCATGTGGGGACGACCTTGGGCTCCGCCGGGAGCCCGAGGACCCGCTCACCGATCACGTTGTGCTGGACCTCGTTGGACCCGCCGTAGATCGTGTCGGACCGGGCGAAGAGGAAGGACCGCTGCAGGGCGCTGAGCTCGTAGGGGAACCCCTCCCCGACGAGACCACGGGCACCGAGCACGTCGATGGCCAGGTTCCCCAGATCCCGGTGCCAGCTGGCCCAGTACAGCTTGGTGACCGAGGCCTCCGGGCCCGGGGTGCCGACCTCGTGGCCGGCGAGGCCCCGGAGCGCGAGGACGCGCATGATCCGCAGCCCGACCCAGGCGCGGGCGAGACGATCACGCAGGACGGGCTCGTCGACCCGGCCGCCGGCCCGGGCGCAGTCGATGATCTCGGCCAGCTCGCGTTCGAAGCCGAGCTGCACCGAGAGGGTGGAGATACCCCGCTCGAAGGCCAGGGTCCCCATGGCCACCTTCCAGCCCTCCCCCGGAGCCCCGACGACGTGCTCCTCGGCCGTGCGGGCCGCGTCGAAGAACACCTCGTTGAACTCGGACGTCCCGGTGAGCTGGACGATGGGCCGGATCTCGATGCCCGGCTGGCCCATGGGCACGAGGAGGTAGGACAGGCCCCGGTGCCGCACCGAGCCCGGCTCCGTCCGGCACACCACGAAGCACCAGTCCGCCTCGTGGGCCAGCGACGTCCACACCTTCTGGCCCGTCACCCTCCACTCGCCGTCCACGAGCGTCGCCGTCGTCTTGACGTTGGCCAGGTCCGATCCGGCGTCGGGCTCCGAGTACCCCTGGCACCACAGCTCCTCGCCGGCGACGATCCCGGGCAGGAAGCGGGCCTGCTGCTCGGGGGTGCCGAACGCCATCAGCGTGGGGCCGAGCAGCGTCTCGCCGATGACGTTGACGCGCGTCGGCGCCCCGGCCCGCACGTACTCCTCCAGGAACACCAGCTGCTGTGAGAGCGACAGGCCCCGCCCGCCGTGCGCCTTCGGCCAGCCGACGCAGGTCCAGCCCCCCCCGGCCAGCACCCGCTCCCAGCGACGGCGGACGTCGACGTGGAGGTGCTCGGACCCCGGGCCACCCTCGGCGCCCGCCTCGGCGAACTCGCCGACGACGTGGGCGGCCATCCACCCGCGGACCTCGGCCCGGAGGGCGTCGTCGGCCGAGGCCATCGGCTCAGGCGTTGGGCTTCTCGCCGCTGGCGGCGGCCGCCCGCCGGGCTTCGAGCTCCTTCAGGAAGGGCATCTCCTCGGACCCGACGGTCCCGTCGAGGCGGGCTTCGATCTCCTCGGGCGTCCACCGGCCGTCCTTGTACATGGCCCGGACCTCCATGGGCTGGTTCCACACGGCGATCTTGCCGCCCACCGCCGTGTAGATCTGGCCGGTGATGTGGCGCGCCCGGTCGGACAGGAGGTAGACGACGAGCGGCGCGACGTCCTCGGCGTCACCGATCTCGGCCAGGCCCTGGGGGACGTTGGCCGCCATGCGCGTGCGGGCGATGGGGGCGATGCAGTTCGCCGTCACCCCGTACCGGTGGAGGCCGAGTGCCGCGCTCCGCACGAGCGAGACGATGCCGCCCTTGGCCGAGGCGTAGTTGGCCTGGGCCACGCTCCCCGAGAACGCGCCGGAGGTGAAGCCGATCAGGGTCCCGGACTCCTGCTTGCGCATCACGGCCGACGCGTGGCGGAACACGGTGAACGTGCCCTTGAGGTGGGTCTCGATGACGGGGTCCCACTCCTCCTCGCTCATGTTGAACAGCATCCGCTCGCGGAGGATGCCGGCGACGCACACGACGCCGTCGATCCGGCCCCAGTTGTCGAGGGCCGTCTGCACGATGCGCCCGCCGCCCGCCATGGTGGTGACCGTGTCGGCGACCGCGACGGCCGTGCCGCCGAGGTCGGTGATCTCCGTGACGACGGCGTCGGCGACCTCGCTGGTCGGGTCCTCGCCCGCCATGCCGACCCCGTAGTCGGCGACCACGACGTTCGCGCCCTCGGCCGCGCACGCCAGCGCGACGGCCCGGCCGATGCCCCGGCCCGCGCCCGTGATCGCGACCGACTTCCCCTCCAGGTAGTTGCCCACCGTGCTCCCCTGCGTGCGATCTGACGGACTGTCAGCCACCATAGCGGTGACCAGCCGGACGACGAAAGGACGGCCGCGTGGCCAGGGGACCCGATCATGACCGCCCGGGCGATGGCGAGGCCGGCCTCCGTCTGCCCGACAACGCCGCCGACGTGTGGATCTTCCGGCCGGCGCCCGAGACGCCGGGCCGGACCACCAAGCACCAGCTCGTCGAGCAGGTGAAGCAGGTCATCGAGTCGACCGCCCTGCTGGCCGTCGACCCGCTCGACGAGAGCCAGCTGGCGGAGGTGGCGGCCGTCACCCGCCTCGCCGCGACGCTGGCCGACCGTCTTGGCGCCCTCCCGCGGCTGCGGGAGGGGGCGGCCGCCGCCGGGGGCGACGACGCCCGGCTCACCGAGCGCAGCGGCATCAGCGGACGGAGCAACCCCCTCGCCGCCCCGCTGCACCTCGACGTCGGGCAGGACCGCGTCCGGGGATGGGCCGTGTACCCCGCCCCGTACGAGGGGCCCCCGGGGTGCGTGCACGGCGGCTTCGTCGCGGCCGCCTTCGACGACCTGCTCGGCGTGGCCCAGATGCTGTCGGGGACGGCGGGGTTCACCGGCACGCTCACCGTGAGGATGCGCCGCCCGACGCCGCTGCACCGCCGGATCGACTACGAGGGTGGGGTGACCAGCCTGGACGGCCGCAAGATCCGGTGCTGGGGCACGGCGAGCCACGGCGAGGAGCTGCTCGCGGAGGCCGACGGCCTGTTCATCGCGCCCAGGGGCGACAGCCACGACGAGCGGGTCGACCGCATGAAGGCGGGTGCCCGGTGGGCGATGGAGGGCGGCGCGCCCGGGGGCGGCGGTTAGCATCCGGCGATGGAGTTCGGGATCTTCAACAGCCTCTACGTCCCCCATCACCTGCGTGACGCGGATCCCGACGCCGAGTGGAAGCGGCTCCTGGACGAGGTGACGTGGACGGTGGCCGCGGACCGGGCCGGCTTCAAGTACACCTGGGCGACCGAGCACCACTTCCTGGAGGAGTACTCCCACCTGTCGGCGAACGAGTCGTTCCTCGGCTTCGTCGCCGCCCGGACGACCAACATCCACCTCGGCTCCGGCATCTTCAACATCACCCCGCCCGTCAACCACCCGGCGCGGGTCGCCGAGCGGGCGGCCGTGCTCGACATCCTCTCGCAGGGGCGCTTCGAGCTCGGCGTGGGCCGGGGCTCGTCGACGACCGAGCAGCGGGGCTTCGGGATCGAGGACCAGGACCTCACCCGGGAGATGTTCGACGAATCGCTCGAGCAGATCCCCCGCATGTGGGCCGAGACCGAGTACCGGTACGACGGCCGGTTCTTCTCGATGCCGCCCCGGAACGTGCTCCCCAAGCCGTTCACCCGGCCCCACCCGCCCCTCTGGCTGGCGGCCGGGTCGCCGTCGACGTTCGAGAAGGCCGCCCGCCTGGGGCTGGGCGTGCTGTGCTTCTCGACCGCGGGACCCGACGCCCTCGCCCCCCTGATCGAGGCGTACAAGGCCCGGATCGAGGACGCCGAGCCGGTGGGCGGCTATGTCAACAACAACGTGATGGTCACCACCCAGATGCTCTGCCTGGAGAACGGGCAGCGGGCCCGCGACATCGCCTGCGACCTGACGCTCGGCTACCACAGCTCCCTCGTGTACCGGTACCTGGACACGTTCCCCCGACCCCCGGGCCTCCCCGCGTGGCCGGACCTGGTGCCCGAGCCGACACCCGAGGGGCTCGCCGCCGCCGTGGCCAGGGGCCTGGTCGCCATCGGCACGCCCGCCGAGTGCCGCAACACGGTCAGGACCTACGAGCGCATCGGGGCCGATCAGCTCACCTTCGGGATGCTGTCGAGCACGATGCCGGTCGAGGTCGCCTGCGAGGCGGTCGAGACGTTCGGGCGCCACGTCATCCCCGAGTTCGACAGGGACCCCGTACACTCCACCACCCGCCAGCGAGAGGCACAGGTCGGCGCCGGCGCCGCCCTGGCATAGGAGGTCGGGCATGGGCGCACTGGAGGGCAGGGTCGCGATCGTCACCGGTGCCGGTCAGGGGCTCGGACGCTCCCACGCGCTGACCCTCGCCGGCGAGGGCGCGGCGGTGGTGGTGAACGACATCGCCCTCGCCAACGCCGAGGCGGTGGCCGCCGAGATCGCCGCGGCCGGGGGCCGGGCCGCCGTCAGCACCGACTCGGTGGCCGACTGGGAGGCCTCGGCGCGCGTCGTGGACCAGGCCATCGGGACCTTCGGCGACCTCCACGTGGTCGTCAACAACGCGGGGTTCCTCCGCGACCGGATGAGCTTCTCCATGGACGAGGCCGACTTCGACGCCGTGGTCGCCGTCCATCTGAAGGGCCATTTCTGCGTGGCCCGCCACGCCGGCGTGTGGTGGCGGGACCAGGCCAAGGCCGGGGCGACCACGCCACGCCGAATCATCAACACGACGAGCGAGGCGGGCCTGTTCGGGAGCGCCGGCCAGGCCAACTACGCCTCGGCCAAGGGCGGGATCGTGACCCTGACATGGGTCTTCGCCCGGGAGCTGGCCCGCTACGGCGTGACCGCCAACGTCATCGCGCCGCGGGCCCGCACCACGATGACCGAGGCGTCGCCGACGTTCGCGCCGCCGCCCCCGGGCCAGTTCGACAAGTACGACCCCTCCCACGTCTCCCGCTTCATCTCCTGGCTGGCGACGGACGCCACGTCCGACGTCAACGGGCAGGTGTTCGTCGTCGTGGGTGGCGACGTCCTCCACGTCCGCCCGTTCGAGATCGATCGGCGCATCCACGCCGACGGCGGCTGGTCGATCGAGACCCTGCAGGGGGCGCGGGACCAGCTGCTCGGAGCCGGGCCCGCCGACCCGCCGCCGGCCGGCCTGGCCTAGGGACCCGGCGACCGGCCCGGTCGTCGCGACGGGCTGCGCAGGCCGCGGGGCTGCTCACGCGGCGAGGCTGCGCAGCACCCGTCGGAACCGGGGGGTCTCGAGCGCGTGCGCCGCCGCGTCGTAGGCCGCCGTCGCCACGTGCTCCCAGCCGGCCGTGCGCATGAGGTTGAGGCCGTGGAGCCGCAGCTCGGGAGCCGTCGGCCGGATGAGCAGGACCTCGGCGCCGAGGCTGCGGGCCAGGGACACCTCGCCGGCCAGACGGCGGGCCGGGAACCGGCGGATGAGCTGCTCGACGGGCCCGGGCGCCGACGTCGTGTCGTAGGCCATCGGCGCGATGCAGATGATGAGGTCGAAGTTGTCCCGGGCCGCCAGGTCCAGGTTGGTGGTGGAGTGGGCCCCTCCGTCGACCAGGGTGCGGCGGCCGACCTTGATCGGCTGGTAGAAGCCGGGGATGGCGCACGACGCCATGACGCCCTGGTGGAGGGTGGCGTCGGGCGTGCCCCTGCGGCCGAGCACGACCCGCCGGCCCGTGGTGATGTCCACCGCGCACAGCCAGAGGGGATCGGCGGGCCAGGTGAGCGGGATGTCGTCGGCGAAGCGGCGCCTGCCCTCGGTCATGTCGAAGAGCCCGCCCGGGAACACCCGGCGCAGCCACGCCGGTGTCACCGGGGCCGGCATTCGGATCAGGCTGCGGCTGAGCACGAACGTCGAGCCCAGCACGCGCCGGAAGAGCTCGGGGCCCGTCCGGAACCGGGGGGTGAACATCTCGGCCCGCATGGCGGCGATCTCCTCGACGTTCAGCCCCGCGAGACTCGGGTGGGTGCCCATGGCGAGCTGCCAGAAGTCCTCAGGGGCCCAGCCCGAGCGCAGGTAGGCGCCCACCACGCTCCCGGCGCTCGTGCCGATGACCAGGTCCGCGCTCGCCGGCCGGAACCCACCGGCCTGCTCGAGTGCCCGCAGGACGCCGGCGTGGTAGCTCATGCCGACGGTCCCGCCGGCGCCGAGCACCAGCGCCACTCGCGGCCGGGAGCCCGCCGCCCGGGGGCCCTGACGTCGGATGGGGATGCTGGTCGCCAGGGCCGGGCCGCCGTCGACTACTTGCCGGCACCGAGGCGGGACGCGAGGTCCTCGGCCATGGCCCAGCCGAACGCGATGAGGTAGTCGTGCCGCTTGCGGTCGAGCGCCTCGAAGTAGGCGGCCACCTGCGGGTCGATCTTCTCCGGCTTCAGCGCCTCGAAGTCGAAGGCGGCAGCCGGGCTGGTGTCGCCCCTGACGACGAAGGAGCGGTCGTCGATCCGGCCCTCCGCGCCGAAGCGCTTGGCCAGGCGACGGCTCCACGCCCGCTCCTCGCCGGTCGCCCGGTGCCCGGGTCGGGGGACCACGTCCTCGAGGCCCCGGAAGGCCTGGAACCCGGCCGGGTCCACGAACCGGGTGCCGACCAGGACGTCCTCGTCCGGGAAGGCCAGCACAGCCCGGCGGAACTGGTCGCCGGTGAGGGCCTTGAGGACGGCATCCCGCTTGGTGGTCCGCTTCACCGATGCCAGGCCCCACAGGACGCACGGGGTACCGCCGATGCGCTCGAGGGTGCAGAACGAGAGGCCGTGCAGCTTGCCGGCGTCACGGGCCAGGGTGATGAGCACCCACTCGTCGCGCTGCTTGGAGAGCAGGCCGACGTCGAAACCAGCGGGGCCACCGGCACAGGTGTCCGCCATCTCGGCGATCTCCGCGTCGCTGAGCGCTGTGCAGTCCTTGGTCTCGACCTCGATCGCCATGAGAATGTTGCTCTCCTGTCGCTGCTCGGCCATCCCTGCCCGGCCGGACGATCGCCCGGTGAGGGCGGTGAGGGTCTTGACCGGCTGGTCAGGTTCCAAGATTACGCGGTTTCGAGGCGGACCGTGAAAGCCGGCCGCTCCGGCCGTCACGCGGTGACGATGCAGTCGACTCCGAGGAGCCGCCGGAGGTCGGCGTGGAGACCGTTGCCGGTGTCGACCCGGAACTGGTCGGCCAGGCGGAGCCGCTTGGAGCCGACGTGGAGCAGGACCGGGCGTGGGCCGGGATGGGTGACCAGAAGCTCCTTCAGGCGGTCGACGACCCCGTCGTTCAGGGCCCCGAGGGGGAGCTCGACCTCGAGGGCGAGCTCGTCGGTGGGCGTGACCTCGAGGCGGCGCACCTCCATCACGACCAGCTTGGTCTCGTCGTCGCGCTGGTCGAGGCGGCCCTTGACGACGACGACGACGTCGTCGGCGAGGAGTGAGCCGTGCTCCTGCATGGTCCGGGGGAACAGCCAGGCGCTGATCGACGACTGCAGGTCCTCGAGGACGAAGGTCGCCATCAGGTCGCCCCGTTTCGTGTACTTCCGGAGGAGGTTGGTGACCACGCCGCCCACGAGGCGCACATCCCCGTCCTTGCCGTCGCGCAGCTCGGCGATCGTGCACTCGGCAGCCCGACGCAGCGCCGTCTCCGCGCCCATCAGCGGGTGGTCGCTGACGTAGAGGCCGAGCATCTCCTTCTCGAAGGCCAGCTTCTGGTGCTTGTCGAACTCCACGTCGGGGATCGGCACCCGGGCGTCGTCGAAGGACGGCACGTCGGAGCTGCCGAGGTCGTCGAACAGGCTGAGGACGCCGGCCTCCCGCTCCCGCCGGCGGGCGATCGTCCGGTCGATGATCTGCTCGTACACGAGGCACAGCCCCTTCCGGGGGTGGCCGAGGGCGTCGAACGCCCCCGCCTTGACGAGCGACTCGACCGTGCGCTTGTTGAGCACCATGGGGTCGACCCGCTGGCAGAAGTCGTAGAAGTCGGCGAAGTCCCCCGCACGCTCCCGCTCGGCCACGATGTGGCCGACGAGGCCCTCGCCGACGTTGCGGATGGCCGACAGCCCGAAGGGGATGACGCCAGGGCAGCCCGGCGGGAGATCGTGGGCGGCGGCGGCGCCCACGCCCGCCGGGATCCGGGCCGAGAAGTCCGACATCGAGACGTTGACGTCCGGCACCTGCACGACGATGCCCATGGCCCGGCACTCGGCCAGGTAGACGGCGGTCTTGTCCTTGTCGTCCTTGACGCTGGTGAGCAGGGCGGCCAGGTACTCCGTGGGGAAGTGGGCCTTCAGGTAGGCGGTCTGGTAGGCGACGAAGCCGTAGCCGAAGGAGTGCGACTTGTTGAAGGCGTAGTCGGCGAAGGGCTCGATGATGTCGAACAGCTGCTCGCCGAGGGTGGCGCCGTACCCCGTGGCCTCACAGCCGGCGACGAACTTCTCGCGCTCCTCGGCCATGATCTCGCGGACCTTCTTGCCCGCCGCCTTCCGGAGGTTGTCGGCCTCCTCGAGGGTGTAGCCGGCGAACTTCTGGGCCACCCGCATCATGGATTCCTGGTAGATCATGAGGCCCTGGGTGTCGGCCAGGATCTCCGCCATGTCGGGGTGGGGATACTCGATGGGCTTGCGGCCGTTCTTGCGGTCGGCGTAGTCGAAGTGCATGTTCGCCGCCATCGGCCCCGGCCGGTACAAGGCGACGAGGGCGGCGACGTCGTCGAAGGAGGTCGGGGCCAGCGCCCGCATCAGGGCCCGCATGTTGGTGCCCTCGAGCTGGAACACCCCGATCGAGTCACCCCGGCGGAGCAGGCCCAGGGTGGGGTCGTCGTCGAGGGGGACGTCGTCGATGTCAGGACGGGTTCCCCGGACCTCCTCGATGAGGTCGAGCGTCATCTCGAGCACGTCGAGGTTGCGGAGCCCGAGGAAGTCCATCTTCAGCAGGCCGAGCTCCTCGACCCCGTGCATCTCGTACTGCGTGACGATCGGGGCGTCCTCGGCCTTCCCGCCGGGGTCGGGCTTGCGCTGGATGGGCAGGTACTCCGTGAGGGGCTCGTTGGTGATCACCACGGCCGCCGCGTGGATGCCGTCCTGGCGGCGCAGGCCCTCGAGGCCCCGGGCGACGTCGACCACCTTCTTGACGTCGGGGTCGGCGTCGTACATCTCCCGGAGCTCCGCAGCCGTCTTGTAGCCGTCCTCGTACTTGGGATGGCGGTCCATGCAGGCGTACAGCGGGGTGTCGCGGCCCATCACCAGGGGGGGCATGGCCTTGGCGATCCGATCCCCCACCACGTAGGGGTAGCCGAGCACCCGGGCCGCATCGCGCACCGCGGCCCGGGCCTTGATGGTGGAGAAGGTGACGATCTGGGCCACGTGGTCCCACCCGTAGCGCTCCGCGGCGTACCTGATCATCTCGCCGCGGTACCGGGAGTCGAAGTCCATGTCCACGTCCGGCATCTGCTGGCGGCCGGGGTTGAGGAACCGCTCGAACAGCAGGTCGTAGCGGATCGGGTCGAGGTCGACGATGCGCAGGCAGTAGGCGACGCAGCAGCCGGCCGCGCTGCCCCGACCCGGCCCGACCCGGATCCCGTTGCTCCTGGCGTAGCGGATGAGGTCCCACACGACGAGGAAGTAGGCGCTGAACCCCATGCCGTCGATGACCCCGAGCTCGTACTCGAGGCGCTCGACGACCGCGGCCGGGAGGGGGTCGCCGTAGCGTTGGCGGGCGCCCTCGACGGTGAGGTGGCGGAGGTACTCCCCCTGGGTCGAGAACCCGTCGGGCAGGTCGAACTGGGGCAGCTGGGGCCGTCCGAACTCGATCTCGACGCTGGCCCGCTCGGCGATCCAGAGCGTGTTGTCGCAGGCCTCCGGAAGCTCGGCGAACAGGGACCGCATCTCGGCAGCCGTCTTCAGGTAGTGCTCGTCGCCGGTGAACTTGAACCGGTTGGGGTCGTCCATCTGCGAGCCGGTCTGCACGCACAGGAGGGCGTCGTGGGCCAGGGAGTCCTCGCGGTGGGTGTAGTGGCTGTCGTTGGTCGCCAGGAGCGGCGCGTGGATCCGGCGGGCGACCTCCAACAGCATCGGGTTGGTGCGGCGCTGCTCGGGCAGCCCGTGGTCCTGGAGCTCCACGAACAGCGACTCGCGCCCGAAGATGTCCTGCAGCCGGCCGGCGCGCTCGACGGCGAGCTTCACGTCGCCCTTGAGCAGGGCCTGGAGCACCACGCCACCCAGGCACCCGGTGGTGGCGATGATCCCCTCGTGGTGGCGCTCGAGAAGCTCCCAGTCGACGCGGGGCTTGTAGTAGTAGCCCTCCAGGTAGGCGCCGCTGGAGAGCTTCATCAGGTTCCGGTAGCCCTCGGTCGTCTCGGCGAGGGCGGTCAGGTGGTAGTAGAGCTTCTCCCCCTCGTCGCCCTCGCCCCCGCCGTCGTCGACCCGGCCCCGACGCACGGGGCGCTCGTAGCGGGACTCCCCGGCCATGTACAGCTCCGTCCCGAGGACGGGCGTGACGCCCTGGGCACGACACTCCTTGTAGAAGTCCAGGATCCCGTACATGTTGCCGTGGTCGGTGATGCCGACCGCCGGCATGCCATCGGCCACCGCCTTGGCGACCACGTCGGCGATCCGGGCCGCCCCGTCCAGCATCGAGAACTCGGTGTGGGTGTGGAGATGGACGAACGACCGGCTCATTGCGCTCCCGCTCCGGGGCCGATCGGTCCAGGCCCCGCTCCCCAGCCGTCCCCAGGGCGTCCGGGCGATGTGGACAACCCTGTGGACGAACTACAACGACGTGATTCATGCCAACCTACCCCAGCCGGGCACCCCGGGGCGATGTGGGGCGGGGGACAGCGCCCTCCGCGACCTCAGAGATAGGTCCCGGGCCGGGCCTCGGACGGCTGGGGGCCCCCGGGCACGGGCAGTCCCCGCTGACGCATCTGCTGGAGCTGGCTCTGGGCCGCCACCTGCTGCGCGAACAGCGTGGCCTGGATGCCGTGGAACAGGCCTTCCAGCCAGCCGACCAGCTGGGCCTGCGCGACCCGCAGCTCGGCCTCGCTGGGCACCTCGTCGCCGCTCAGGGGCATTGACAGCCGCCCCAGCTCGTCCCGCAGGTCGGGGGAGAGGCCCTCGCCGAGCTCGCGCACCGAGGTCTCGTAGATGTCGGCCAGCCGGACGCGGCCCTTCTCGTCGAGCGGAGACTGGCGCACCTCGTCGAGGAGCTGCTTGATCATGGACCCGATCCGCATCACCTTCGCCGGCTGCTCCACGACCTCGCGAGCCGGCTCCTCGGGCGTGCTCTCGTCCTGGACGACGATCAGCTGCGGGCTGTCCTCGGTGGGATCCGACACGTCTGCATCCTGCCCGATCCGGACGGGCCGCACACGGCGGAGCCGGTCAGCGGGCCACCGCCAGCAGCGGCACCAGCATCTCGGCGGCCGTGAGCGACCCGTGTCGGCAGCGCAGGGTCAGCTCACCGGGGTCCGCCGGGTCGGTGAAGGCGACCGCCTCCCGGGCGATCAGCGCCACGTCCCCGAGCCGGGACCGCCCGGCGTCGGTGAGACGGCCGCCGAACCAGCCCGCGTCCTCGAGCTCCTCCCGGGTCCGGACCGCGGCCACGCCGCCGAAGGCGGCCTCGGCCTCCTCGGCCACGCGCCCGACCATGCCGGGGCGGGCGTGCAGCCAGCGGAACCGGCCCTCCCCCGACACCAGCCAGCTGTGCGCGAGCAGGTCCGGCCCGAGTGGCAGCGAGGCGTCGCCCACCTCCACCTGTCCGTGGTCGGCCACCACCACCAGGGCGGCGCCCGGCGGCAGGGCTCCGGCGAGGTCCGCCACGAGGAGGTCGGCGGCGCGGAGCTCGGCGTCGAGGTGAGGGCCGAACCCGTACTCGTGGGCGACCTTGTCGACGCCGTCGTAGTAGGCGTAGACGAGCGGCTCGCCGGCGTCGAGGAGCGCCCGCACGGTCACGGTCAGCGAGGACTGGACGCGCCAGCCCCAGAAGGGCGCCCCCGGGAGGTGGGCGCGGGTGAACCCGGTGGTGGCGAACTCGGCCCGGGTGACCACCGGGAAGGGGCGCGCACCGAAGACCGGGTGGGGCTGGAACTGCTCGGGCACCACCTCCCGGCGGGCGTCGCCGGACGGCGTGCGCCAGCGGAGCACGTTGAGCACCTCCCCGCGCCCCACCTTGACGCGGTACCCGAGCACCCCGTGCCCGGCCGGGGGAAGGCCGGTCGTGATCGACGTCAGGGCCGAGGCCGTGGTCGTGGGCGCGACCGACGTCACCGGGCCGCCGGCCAGACCCGAGAGGCACGGCATCAGGCCGGGGCGCTCGCGGAGCTGCTCCCAGCCCAGGCCGTCGAGGACCAGGAGGACGATCTGGCGGGCCCCGATCGCCGGTGCCGGCAGCCAGGTCGGCGGGGCACCGGGGCTGCGAAGGGCGGGCAGCAGGTTGGCGATGCACGCGCCGTCGTAGTCCGGGACGCGCAGCGGCGACCCGCCATCCTCTCCCCCGCCCGGCTCCGGGACGACCGCACCCGCCATCGCCCCAACCCTAGCGACGGGCCGGGGACGAGCGAGGTGCCGCGGACGCCGGGGAGCCGGAGCCGCAGGGGAGCCCGGGCCGCAGCGGGGTAGCGTCGTCCCCGATGGTGGACTACGCGGACGAACCGACGTCGGAGCTCGAACGGCGCCTCGGGCCGCTGAAGGTGGTGTCGCTGGTCGAGACCGGCACCTACCTGTTCCTCCTCGCCTTCTGGCTGAGCGGCAACCGGGTGGGGACCCTGCTGCTCGGCTCGATGCACGGAATGGTCGTCATGGCCTTCGCCGGCATGGTGCTGCTCATCTTCCGCCAGCTCGGGTGGAGCCTGGCGTTCGCCCTGTTCGCCATCCTGACGGGGCCCGTCGGGGCACTGGCCGTCTTCGAGCGGGTCCGGCGGGAGGAGCCCGCCATCCGGGCCCGGGAGCAGGCGCTCCGGGCCACGACGTCGGGCTGAGGAGGACGGGCGCCGCCGGTCGCCCGGCCGCCCTACCATGGGCGCCGTGAAGGTCTCGACGCGGGGTGACTACGCGAGCCGGGCACTTCTCTCGCTGGCGCTGCACCGACCCGAGACCGGGCCCACCTCGGTCCGGGACCTCGCCGAGCGCACCGGGCTCCCCCAGCCCTACCTCGAGCAGATCCTCCTCGCCCTGAAGGGTGCCGGCCTGGTCCGGTCCAAGCGCGGGGTCGGCGGCGGCTACGTGCTGGCCCGTGACCCCGAGGCGATCACCCTCGGCCAGATCGTGAGCGCGGTGGAGGGGCCCATCACCGCCGGGGACTTCGGCGAGCCCCACACCAACGGCGCCTGCGACCACGAGGGCCAGTGCGTGCTCCTCGACGTGTGGTCCGAGGTCGGCCAGCACATGCGCGCCCACCTCGACTCCTACACCCTGGCCGACATGGTCGTGCGGGCCCTGGGCCTGCGCCCCCCAGCCACCTCCCTGAGCTAGCGGTGGCGGTGGCGCCGGAGCCGTGGACCGCCAGCGCGCCGGAGGACCTCCCACGGTGGGAGGCCGACGTGGTCCTGACCGACGGCGGCACCGTCCACGTCCGGCCGATCCGTCCCGACGACGCCGGGCGCATCGAGGCCCTCCACGGGCGGCTCTCGCCGGAGTCCCGCTACCTGCGGTTCTTCTCGCCCATGCCCCAGCTCTCGCCGTCGCTCCTGTCCCGATTCGTCAACGTCGACTACGTGGACCGGATGGCCCTCGTTGCGGTGCTCGGCACCGACATCGTCGGCGTCGCCCGCTACGACGTGCTCGAGCCCAACCGGAGCGAGGCCGAGGTCGCCTTCACGGTGGACGACGCCCACCAGGGGCGAGGCCTCGGGACCGTGCTGCTCGAGCACCTCGCCGCCTATGCCAGGGACCGGGGCATCGCCAGGTTCGTGGCCGAGACCCTGCCCAACAACAGCCGCATGCTCACCGTGTTCCGCTCGGCCGGGTTCGGGGACGAGCGGCACTTCGAGGACGGCGTGGTGCGGGTGGCGTTCCCCATCCAGCCCACCCCCACGTCGGTGGAGCTGATGCACGAGCGGGAGCGCCAGGCGGCGGCGGCCTCGGTGGCTCGGCTCCTACGCCCCCGATCGGTGGCGGTGGTCGGCGCCGGGCGGCGGCGGCGGACCATCGGCCACGAGGTGTTCCGCAACCTCCTGCGGTCGGGGTTCACCGGTCCCGTGTACCCGGTCAACCGGTCGGCCGTCTCGGTGGCCAGCGTCCGCGCCTACCCGAGCCTGGCCGAGATCCCCGACGACGTGGACCTCGCCGTCGTGGCCGTCCCCGCTTCCGAGGTGCCCCGCGTCGTCGCCCAGTGCGGGGAGAAGGGCGTGACCGGCCTCGTGGTGATGAGCGCCGGCTTCGCCGACGCCGGCCCCGAGGGCGCCGCCGCCCAGCGCGGGCTCGTCGAGCTGGCCCGGGTCCACGGGATGCGTCTCCTCGGCCCCAACTCCATGGGCGTCGCCAACGCCCACGAGGACGTGCGGCTCAACGCCACCCTCGCCCGGGGGCTGCCGCCGCCCGGGCGGGTGGGGTTCATGTCCCAGTCCGGTGCGCTCGGGGTCGCCATCTTCGACGAGGCCCGCCGACGGGGCGTCGGCGTGAGCACGTTCGTCTCCGCCGGCAACAAGGCCGACGTGAGCGGCAACGACCTGATCCAGTACTGGGACACCGACCCCGACACGGACGTGGTGCTGCTGTACCTCGAGTCGTTCGGCAACCCCCGCACATTCGCCCGCGTCACCCGACGCCTGTCCCGGCGCAAGGCCGTCGTCGCGGTCAAGAGTGGCCGGGTCGCGAGCGGCCGCCTCGTCTCGGGCTCCCCGTGGATGGGGCCGGTGGGCAGCGACGAGATGGTCGACGCGCTGTTCCGGTACACGGGCGTGATCCGCGTGGAGACGATCGCGCAGCTCTTCGACGTGGCCGAGCTGCTCGCCAACCAGCCGCTTCCCGCCGGCCGCCGGGTCGGGATCGTCGCCAGCGCCGGAGGCCCTGGCGTCCTGGCGGCCGACGCCGCCGAGGACGCCGGCCTGCTCGTGCCGGCCCTGGGGACGGCGACGCAAGCAGCCCTGCGGGCGCTGCTGGGCGAGGCCGCCGCGGTCGCCAACCCGGTCACGGTCGCCGGCACGGCGCACGCCGACGCCTACGAGCAGGCCATCCGCCTGGTCCTCGCCGACCCGGGTGTCGACGCGCTGATCGTCGCCTTCCAGCACCCCCTGGCGACGCCGCCGTCCGAGGTGGCCGCGGCCGTCCGGCGGGCCGCCGAGACCCAGGAGCAGGCCCCGGGCCAGGGCGGCGGCCCGGCCAAGCCCGTGCTCGCCAACGTCATGGCGGCCGACGAGGCCCTCCCCGTGCTCCGCTCGGCCGAGCGGCCGGTGCCCGCGTTCGACTTCCCCGAGGCCGCGGCCCAGGCCCTGGCACGGGTGGCGGGGCTGGCCGAGTGGCGCGCCCGGCCCGAGGGGCGCGTGCCCGACTTCGCCGACGCGGACCACGACGCCGCCCGCACGCTGGTGCTCACCGCCCTCGCCGCGCACCCGGAGGGCACGACCCTGGGCCTGACGGCGGCCATCGAGCTGCTCGGGACCTACCGGATCCCCGTGGCCGCCACCCGGCCGGTCGCCTCCGCGGCCGAGGCGGCCGAGGCGGCCCGCGCCCTCGGGTGCCCGGTGGTGGTCAAGGCGACCTCGGCGCGGATGGGCAGCCGGACCGGGCACCTCGGGATCCGCTTCGACCTCACCACGCCCCCGGACGCGGCCCGGGCCTGGGACGAGGTGACGGCCGAGCTCGGCCCCGCCCCGGTCGGGCCGGAGGGGCGGGAGCGGGTGGCCGGGGTTGGCCGGGCGGACGGACAGGACGCGGGCATCGTGGTCCAGGCCATGGTTCCCCCCGGGGTCGAGACCGTCGTCGAGGTGATCACCCACGCCACCTTCGGCCCGCTCCTGTCGTTCGGGACGGGCGGGCCCGCGGCTCAGATCTACGCCGACCGGGTCCTGCGGGTCCTGCCGATCACGGACCTCGACGCGGCCGAGGTGGTTCGAGCGGTCAGGGGGGCGCCCCTCCTGTTCGGGTGGCGGGGCGCCCCGCCCGCCGATGTCGACGCCCTGGTCGACGTGCTCCTGCGGGTGAGCCGGCTGGCCGGCGACGTCCCCGAGATCACGGGGGTCACGCTCGGCCCGGTGCTCGTGTCGGGCTCGGGGGCCGTGGCCGTGGACGCGCTGGTGGAGGTCGCGCCCTACCGGCCGCTCCCCGAGCTGGCCCTGCGCCGCCTCCGCTGAGCGGAGGCGGCGTCCCGACGGGCTAGCGCAGCCGGTCGAGGACGGCCTGCAGCTCGGCCGGCAGGCCCGACTCGAACCGCACCCGCTCCCCCGTCACCGGGTGGTCGAACCCGAGGACGGCGGCGTGGAGGAAGGGCCGCCCCACCCCGAGCCCGGGTGCCACCGCGGGGCCACGGCGACGGCGGCTCCCTCCACCCTTCCCACGGCCGCTCGTCATGGCCGGCCCCCGCCCGGCCGGGGGGACCTGTTCGTGCAGGTAGCGCTCGTCGCCCACCACCGGGTGGCCGATGGCAGCGAGGTGCACCCGGATCTGGTGGGTGCGGCCCGTGTCGAGGGTGCAGCGGAGCAAGGTCGTCGGTTGGGGCTCCGCCCACCCGGCCACGACCTCGTAGCGGGTGACGGCCCGCCGCCCCGCGGTCCGCACGGCCATGCGGGTGGGGTCGGACACGGACCGGCCGATGGGGGCGTCGATCACGCCCGTCGCCGGGTCGACCGCGCCCCACACGAGCGCCAGGTAGCGGCGCTCCACGGTCCTGGCCTCGAGCTGGGCAGCGAGCGAGGCGAGCGCCGCGGGGGTGCGGGCGACGACGAGGAGGCCCGAGGTCCCCTTGTCGAGCCGGTGGACGATGCCCGGGCGCATCGGGTCGGGCCAGTCCAGGCCGGCCAGGTCCGGGAAGCGGGCGAGCAGGCCCTGCACGAGGGTGCCCGCCCGGTTGCCGGCCCCCGGGTGGACCACCAGCCCCGCGGGCTTGTCGACCACGACGACCGCCTCATCGGCGAACACGACCGCCACGTCGACCGCCGCGTCCCCGGTCGGCGGTCCCGGCCGATCCGGCACGACCACCTCGAGGATGTCGCCCCCGGCCACCCGGCGGCTCCGGCTCGTGACCGGGCGGCCCCCCAGCAGCACCCCGCCCCCGTCCACGACGGTCGCCGCCTCGGCGCGGGGCAGGCCGGTGAGGAAGGCCACGACGCGGTCGACCCGTTCGCCGTCGAGCGCGCCGGGGACGACGACACGCACGCCGGCGGTCACGCCGTGGAGCCCTGCGCACCAGCACCGGCACCGGCGCCGCCGGCCTCGGCGTCCGGCCCACCGGCGTGCGCGTCGGGGTCCGGCCCGTGGGTGTCCGGCTCGACCGGCGCGCCCCGGGGGCCGCCCAGCACGCTGCGGGCGAGGGCGAGAACCACGCCGACCGTGATGGCGGCGTCGGCCAGGTTGAACACCGGCCACCACCGGAAGTCGATGAAGTCCACGACGGCGCCGTGGTGGTGGCGGATGAGACGGTCCGCGAGGTTGCCGACCGCACCCCCGATCACCAGCCCCAGCACGACTGCCGTGAAGGCACCCCGGGTCCGGCACGCGATGACCACCATCAGCCCGACGAGGACGAGCGCGATCACCGTCACCAGCCCGGTCGAGCCGCGGGCCTGGCTGAACGCCACCCCGGGGTTCACCTGGAGGTTCCACTGGAGGGTCCACACGACGTGATGGGGCCGGCCGGACACCAGATGGTCGAGGGCGAGGGTCTTCGTCAGCTGGTCGAGGGCCGCGGCCGCGGCCGCGATCGCGGCGATGAGCACCCCTCGTCGGACGCCCGGGCTCCGCATCACCGATCCCCGCTCCCCGCCGAGGGCCGCCCCGGTCGCCTCAGCGACGGGACAGGCCCCCGCTCTTGCAGGCGACGCAGAGGGGTGCGTGCGGGAGAACCTTCAGCCGGGCCCGGGGGATCTCCTTGCCGCACTTCTCGCATGCGCCGTAGGTGCCGGCTTCGATCTTGGCGAGGGCCCGGTCGATCTCGTCGACCGCGGCCTTGGCCTGCGCCGACAGGACGAGGTCGAGCTCGCGCTCGATCGAGAGGTTGCCTCCTTCGCCGCCCTCCTCCCCGAACTCGCTCTCGCCGGGCTCCATCTCCGCGGCCAGGGTGTCGGCCTCCTCCTTCAGGGCCTGGGCCAGTTGGAGGTGGCTGGACCGCTCCTGCAGCAGCAGCTCGCGCTGCTCGACGAGGAACTTGTCCAGCGGCCGCTTCGCGGGTGGCGCGACCGGGCGCAGGGGTGCAGCCTTCGCGGGCGCGGCCCCCGGCGTCCTGGCCCCCGGCGTCCTGGCCGCTTGCTTCTTCGTCCCCGGTGTCGTGGCGGCCGGTGTCGCGGCGGCGTGGGCGGCCGGTGCCTTCTTCGGCACCGCCTTGGTGGCCGGCGCTGCGTTCCTGGCCGGCGCCTTCTTCGCCGGCGCCTTCGCGGCCGGCGCCGCGTTCTTGGCCGGCGCCTTCGCGGCCGGCCCCTTCCTGGCCGACGCCTTGCTGGCCGGCACGGCCTTCGTGGCCGGCGCCGCCTTCGTGGCCGGCGCCGCCTTCCTGGCGCCCGCCGTGGCCGTGGACGGGGCGCTCGCCCGCCTGGCCGGCGCGGTCGTGGCCCTGGCCGTGGCCGGCCTCGTCTTCGTGGACGTCGCCGGCGAGACGGCCGACGCCTTGCTCCTGGCGGGCGTCCCGGACCCCTCGGCCGGCTTCTGCGGTCTCGCCATCACGCTCCTGGGTCCTCAGGGGTTTCGCACCCTACCATCGGGTCTCCGCGACCCGGACGATGCCCCTGGCCCGTCGGAGGCGGCGGCTCAGGTGGCGCGGCGACCAACACCGCGCACACCGCCGGCATTCCCGCCGCCACCGCCAGCCGCGCCGCCGGGCCCGGAGGCGATCGCCAGCTCGAGGCGCTGACCGAGCTCGTCGGGCTCGAGCCCGGTGATGCGGACGAGCTTGGACCGGCTCGACGCGCCGCGCTCGAGGGTCACCCGCGCCGCCGGGATCCCGAGAACCTCGGCCACCAGGGCGACCACGGCGGCGTTGGCCCGGCCTCCCTCGGGCGGCGCCCCGACCTTGACCTTCAGCGCGTTGGCGTGGCGCCCCATCACCGCCGTGCGACCGGCGCCGGGCTGGACGTGCAGGCGGAGCAGCAGGTCCGGGGGCCCGCCCGCCGCGCCGCGTTCCGCCGCCGCATCCCCCGCGATCTCGTACAGGTCGTCAAGCACCGCCCCGTAGATTAGGTCGCATGCCCCCCGGCACCGATTCGAAGCCGCCGTACCCGGTCGTCACGCCGCAGGCCTCGTTCCCCGCGATCGAGGAGGCGGTGCTCCGGCGGTGGGCCGAGCACCGCACGTTCGAACGCAGCGTCGAGCACAGGGCCGCCGGCACCAACGAGTACGTGTTCTACGACGGTCCCCCGTTCGCGAACGGGCTCCCCCACTACGGGCACCTGCTGACCGGCTTCGTGAAGGACGCCGTCCCCCGCTACCAGACGATGCGTGGCCGGCGGGTTGAACGACGCTTCGGCTGGGACTGCCACGGGCTGCCCGCCGAGGTGGCCGCCGAGCGGGAGCTCGGCGTCTCCGGGCGCCAGCCGGTGCTCGACTTCGGCGTGGAGCGCTTCAACGCGGCCTGCCAGGCGCTGGTGCTCCGCTACGCGGGCGAGTGGGAGCGCTATGTCACCCGCCAGGCGCGCTGGGTGGACTTCGCCAACGACTACAAGACGATGGACCTCCCCTACATGGAGAGCGTGATGTGGGCGTTCAAGCAGCTCCACGACAAGGGGCTGGCCTACGAGGGCAACCGCGTGCTCCCGTACTGCTGGGAGTGCGAGACCCCGCTCTCGAACTTCGAGACCCGCCAGGACGACGCCTACAGCGACCGCCACGACCCGGCGGTCACGATCCTGTTCGACCTGGACCCGTCGTCGGCGCCGCCGCTCGCGGACCCCTTCGAGCTGACGTCGCTCCCTTTCGAGATCGGCGAGGACTCCGGAAAGACGAGAGCCGAGGAGCCGTTTCCCTTCGTGCCGACGCGGGACACGTCGCTCGGGGCGACCCCGCCTTCCGTCCGCCCGGCGCCGCCGCCCCCGGCCAGTCCGGAGCCCCCCGCGGAGGCCGCGCACGCGGCCGGGCCCGCCGCTTCCGCCTCCGTCCCGGACGCGCCACCCCCCCCGCCGCCGGCGCCCGCGGAGGCACCGCCGCCTGCCGCTGCGCCGGGCCCGCCGACGGGCCGAGCGCTCGCCGACCTCTACTATGCGCAGGGTCATTACGCGGAGGCCTTGCAGATCTACGACGACCTGGTGACGCGGCATCCGTTCGACGAGGAGCTGAAGCGGATGCGGCGCGACGCCGAAGCCCGCCTGCTGCCCGCCGCCTCGGCTCCGGCCGCCGCAGCCTCCGATGTCGGCCTCGAGCGGCGCCTGGCCCGGATCCGGGCCCTCAAGCAGTGGCTCGCCCTCGTCCAGGCCGGATGATCCGGACCCCCGGTCCGTGACATCATCCCGATTCGAATGAACGTCTTTCAAGACAGCCTGCGCCGCATCGCGGAACGGGTCGAGGGCACCCGAGCCGTCTCCCTGGTCGGGCTCGACGGGATCGCGATCGACTCCTACGTCAGCGCCGAGGGTCTGCCGATGGACTCGCTCGCCGCGGAGGCGGGGTCGCTCGTCAAGGCCGCGCGCTCGGCCCGTGCCCTGGCCGATCACGGCTCCGTGCACCAGCTGACGGTGGCCTCGGAGCGGTCGGCCGCCGTCCTTTGCCGCGTGACGGAGGAGTATTATCTGCTCCTCCTCCTGGCCCGGGACGGCAACTTCGGCCGGGGCCGCTTCGAGCTCCGGAAGGCCGCGGCCGCGCTGGAAAAGGAGCTGCTCTAGGATGCTTTCTCTCAAGGAGATCCGGGAGCTCGTCGATCTGGTGTCCGAGCGAGGCCTGGCGGGCCTCGAGATCGAGCGGGCCGGCTTCCGCCTGCGCATCGACGGACGGCGCCCCGAGGCCCCGGCGGCGGCGCCTGCGTCCTTCCC
>Ga0209048_10001409_pt1 | contig 24893 bp, 20 predicted proteins | sample FrelakmetCRP12CR_FD_187146 | JGI IMG/M metagenome (GOLD analysis project Ga0209048, IMG submission 187146) | Freshwater lake sediment microbial communities from the University of Notre Dame, USA, for methane emissions studies - CRP12 CR (SPAdes)... | ecosystem: Environmental > Aquatic >... | reverse complement strand
AGCTCGGACGCGGGCACGACGCGGTTGACGAGACCCCAGTCGAGCGCGGTCGCCGCGTCGATGAATTCGCCGGTGAACAGCATCTCGAACGCGCGCTTGCGCGAGACGTTGCGCGAGACGGGGACGCCGGGCGTCGCGCAGAAGAGGCCGAAATTGATGCCCGAGGTCGCGAAGCGGGCGTCGGTGGACGCCACCGCCAGGTCACAGGCGGCGACCAGCTGGCAGCCGGCTGCGGTCGCGATGCCGTGCACCCGCGCGACCACGGGCTGCGGGAGCGACTGCATCGCCAGCATGACGCGGCTGCAGCGCTCGAAGAGCCCGCCGACGAACTCCTCGGTGCGGTTGGCCATCATCTGCTTGAGGTCGTGGCCGCCCGAGAAGGCGCTGCCGTTGCCCGCGATGACGACGACGCGGATCGACGGGTCGGCGGCGATCGCGTCGAGCTCCGCCTGCAGCGCGACGAGCATCTCCATCGAGATCGCGTTGAACTGCCGCGGCCGGTTCAGCGTGAGCCGGGCGACGCCGCCGTCGACGGCGCGCAGGACCACGGGTTCGGCGACGGCCGGCGCCGTCGCGGCAGGGTTGGCGGTTTCGGTCATGGGGATCTCCTCGTCATCCGATCGCGCTCGCGGACTTCGCCTTCGCGCGCAGCACGAACTTCTGGATCTTGCCGGTGGACGTCTTGGGCAGCTCGCCGAAGACCACCCGCTTCGGCGCCTTGAAGCGCGCGAGGTGCTCGCGGCAGTGCGCGACGATCTCGTCCTCGGTCGTCGCAGCGCCCGGCTTCAGCTCGACGAAGGCGACGGGCGTCTCGCCCCACTTCGGGTCGGGCTGCGCCACCACCGCCGCCGCCAGCACCGCGGGGTGCCGATAGAGGGCGTCCTCGACCTCGAGCGAGCTGATGTTCTCGCCGCCGGAGATGATGATGTCCTTCGAGCGGTCCTTGATCTTGACGTAGCCGTCCGGCTGCATCACCGCCAGATCGCCGGAGTGGAACCAGCCTCCGGCAAACGCTTCGCCGGTCGCCTTCGGGTTCTTCAGGTACCCCTTCATCGTGATGTTGCCGCGGAACATGATCTCGCCCATCGTCTCGCCGTCCCGCGGCACCTCGGTCATCGTCTCCGGGTCCATCACGGTCATCCCCTCCTCGACCGTGTAGCGGACGCCCTGCCGGCCGTTGCGCTCGGTGCGCGTGCCGATGTCGAAGTCGTCCCACGCGTCGTGCTTGGCGCACACCGCCGCCGGCCCGTAGGTCTCGGTCAGGCCGTAGACGTGCGTGATGTCGAACCCCATCCGCTCCATGCCCTCGATCACCGCGGCGGGCGGCGCGGCGCCCGCGACGAGGCAATGCACCTTCTGGTCGATCCCTGCCTTCATTTCCGCCGGCGCGTTGATGAGCGTCAGGTGGACGATCGGCGCGCCGCAATAGTGGGTGACCTTGTGCGTGCGCATCGCGTCGAAGATGAGCTTCGCGTCGACCTTGCGCAGGCACACGTTGACGCCGGCGTTCGCGGCCATGGTCCACGGGAAGCACCAGCCGTTGCAGTGGAACATCGGCAGCGTCCACAGGTAGACCGCGTGTCGCGGCATCCCCCAGTCGATGATGTTCGACAGCGCGTTCAGGTACGCGCCGCGGTGGTGGTAGACGACGCCCTTCGGGTTGCCCGTGGTCCCCGACGTGTAGTTGAGCGAGATCGCGTTCCACTCGTCGGCCGGGTGCTGCCACGCGTACTCCGGATCACCGCCGGCGATGAACGCTTCGTAGTCGATCGCGCCCAGGCGCTTGCCGCCCGGCCCCTGGGTATCGGCGATGTCGATCACGAGCGGCTTCGCATCGAGCTGTCCCAGCGCCCGCTCCATCGTCGGCGAGAACTCGGTGTCGGTGATGAGGACCTTGGCGCCGCCGTGCTGCAACATGAACGCGATGGCCTCGGCGTCGAGCCGGGTGTTGAGCGTATTGAGCACGCCGCCGGTCATCGGCACGCCGAAATGGGCCTCGTACATTTCGGGCGTGTTGGCGGCCATGAGGGCGACGGCGTCGCCGACGCCGATTCCCGCCTTCGCCAGCGCGGAGGCGAGCCGGCGGCTCCGCTCGTAGGTTTCCGCCCACGTGTAACGGCGCTCGCCGTGCACCACTGCGAGATGCCGCGGGTACGCATACGCGGTGCGCGCGATCAGCGACAGCGGTGTGAGCGGCGTGTAGTTCGCGAGGTTGCGATCGAGATCGGTTTCGAAGGGATTCGTGCGGGTCATCGTCGATCCGGGAGGAGGTTCGGTCGCGGCACCCTAGGTGCGCCGTCGCGGCAATGATACTGCGGTCGCGGCTCGATGCGGCGCAATCGGCCGCGGGTACCTTGCCGCGCACCGCCGCATCTCGTATGCTGGCCCGCAACCGTCTGCCGCGCGCCATGGGCCACCGCCTCACGAAGATCGTCACCCGAACCGGGGATGCCGGAACCACCGGCCTCGGCGACGGCTCGCGCGTGCCGAAGGATTCCCTGCGCATCGCGGCGATCGGCGAGATCGACGAGCTCAACTCGACGCTCGGCCTCCTGCTTTGCGAGGGGCTGCCCGACGCCGTCGCGCAGTGTCTCACCAGCGTCCAGCACGACCTCTTCGATCTCGGCGGCGAGCTGTCGATACCGGGCTACAGCGCGGTCACCGACGCGCACGTCGCCCGCCTCGAGCAGGACGTCGAGCGCTTCAACGCCGACCTGGCGCCGCTGAAGGAGTTCATCCTGCCGGGCGGGACCCGGGCGGCCGCGATCGCGCACGTCGCGCGGACCGTGTGCCGGCGCGCCGAGCGCGCGCTCGTCCGCGTGACGGCCTCGGAGCCGGTCGGCGATGCTGCACGCCGCTACGTCAACCGCCTGTCGGACCTGCTGTTCGTTCTGGCGCGGACGCTGAACCGGGCAGCCGGCCAGCCGGACGTCCTCTGGCAGAAGGACCGCGCCGGGAAGACCGGATGACGCCCACCGGCGCTCCCTCCGGCCCGTTGCGCTACACCCGCCACACCGCAAGGATCTGCTGAGGCGCCGTCTCCGGGATCGGACGGAAACCGGGCCGGGTCAGCTTTGTTCCTTGTTCGCCGGCAAGGCGTGCCGTACCGGCACGTACGCGGTCGCCTGCTCGCGCACGCCGACGACGTCGATGCGCAACCGGGACGGGCCCGTTTCCGCGCGGCCCGCCGCTGCCTCGGTGGCCGCCAGTACGCGCGCGTCGCCGGCAAGCGCGCCCAGCGTCGCCGGCATGACCACTCCGACGGCAAGGGTGAGTGCCGTCATCGCGACGGCGACAAGACCGAAAGCGGCGCGGGGGATGGCGATGGAATAGCGGTTCATGGTTCGTCTCCTGGTTCCTGGTTCGGTTTGCGGCTGCTCGACCTTTGGATGCATCGGGTCGCGGATCCGGATTCACCGTCGTTCCGGGTCGAGGCGCCAGTGGCCGCTGCTGTCCGAATGCATCGTAGGCGGCCGCAACGGGCCTCTCAACCCGCATGCGACGGGGGCTCCCGGATGCGGAGCGAAACGACGCGGCGCGCGACGAAGCGTGCGGCGTGCGCGACGGAACGGGACTGGCGGGGGCTCAGCCCGGCCGACGAACCGCCTGCTCGATGGCACCGAAGACCGAACGGCCTTTCGCGTCGAGCATCTCGATCCGCACCCGGTCGCCGAAGCGCAGGAAGGAGGTCGACGGCTTGCCCGCGAGAATCGTCTCGACGCAGCGCTGCTCCGCGATGCACGAATAGCCGATCCCGCCGGCCGCCGCGGGCCGGCCGGGGCCGCCGCCCTCCTTGTTCGACACGGTGCCCGACCCGACGATGGTGCCCGCCTCGAGCTCGCGCGTCTTCGCGACGTGCGCGATCAGCGTCGGGAAGTCGAACGTCATGTCGACGCCGGCGTCGGGCCGCCCGAAGAGCGCGCCGTTGAGATGCGAGACGAGCGGCAGATGCACCTTGCCGTCTCGCCACGCATCGCCGAGCTCGTCGGGCGTGACCGCGACCGGTGAGAAGCCGCTTGCCGGCTTCGACTGGAGGAAGCCGAAGCCCTTCGCGAGCTCCGCCGGGATGAGGTTGCGCAGGCTCACGTCGTTGACGAGCACGAGCAGCCGGATGTGCCGCCCGGCCTCGGCCGTGGTCGTGCCCATCGGAACGTCGTCGGTGACGACCGCGACCTCGGCCTCGAAGTCCATTCCCCACGCTTCGTCGGCGAGTACGATGTCGTCGCAGGCGCCGAGCATGTTGTCCGACGCGCCCTGGTACATCAGCGGGTCGGTCCAGAACTCCGGCGGCATCGTCGCGCCGCGGGCGCGGCGCACGAGCTCGACGTGATTGACGTAGGCCGACCCGTCGGCCCACTGGTACGCGCGCGGCAGCGGCGCCATTGCCGCTCCCGGATCGAACTGGACCGAGTCGGGCATCCGGCCGGCGTCCTGTTCGACGGCGATCGCGTCGAGCGACGGGGCGACACGATCCCACGCATCGAGCGCAGCCTGGAGCGTCCGCGCGATCTCCGGCACGGCGACGCAGCGCGCGAGGTCGCGGGAGACGACGCAGAGCTCGCCGTCGCGCGTGCCGTTCCTGATCGTGGCAAGTTTCATCGCAGAGACCTCGATTGGCCTTCGGGCGGCGCTTCGATCCGGCCGAAACCGGACCGACGTCAGCTACCGCTTCTTCAACGCATAGCCGTCGGCGCGGTCTTCCATTTCCCAGCCGGCCGCGCGCAACTCGGCGCGCAGCCGGTCGGCCCCGGCCCAGTCTTTCGCACGGCGCGCCGCCACGCGGGCTTCGGCCAGCGCGGTGATCGCGGCGGGCACCGTCTCCTGCTTCGGCGCCCACGTCGCGAGCGCCAGCCCGAACACGCCGTCGAACGCGAGCAGCGTCGCGCGCTTCACCGCCGGCGGCAGGTCGCCGCGCAGCGCTTCCCACGCCACCGCCAGTGCGCGCGGGATGTTGAGGTCGTCGTTGATCACGCCGGTGAAGCGGTCGACGAGCGCCGCGTCGGGCGCGGCCGTGCCCGCGTCGCGCAGCCCGTGGACCCCGTTGCGCATGCGGTCGAGCGCGATCGCCGCGGAATCGAGCGCGTCCCACGTGAAATTGAGCTGGCCGCGGTAGTGCCCGGTGAGACACAGGTACCGGTAAGCGAGCGGGTCGTAGCCGCGATCGACGAGCGCCTGCAGGCGCAGGAATTCGCCTGCCGACTTCGCCATCTTTGCGTCGTTCGCGAGCAGGAAGTAGCCGTGCATCCAGAAATTCGCGAGCCGCGTGCCCACGCGCGCCTCGGTCTGCGCGATCTCGTTCGTGTGATGGACGGGAATGTGGTCCTCGCCGCCGCAGTGGATGTCGAAGTAGTCGCCGAGGTATTTCTGCGCCATCGCCGAGCACTCGATGTGCCAGCCCGGAAAGCCCTTCCCCCACGGGCTGTCCCACTCCATCTGCCGGCGTTCGCCCGCCGGCGAGAACTTCCACAGCGCGAAGTCCGTCGGATGCCTCTTCTCGCCCAGGTCCACGCGCTTCCCGGCTTCCTGCCCCTTGACGTCGAGCCGCGCGAGGTGGCCGTAGCCGGGCTGCTTCGACGTGTCGAAATAGACGCCGTCCGACGTGCGGTAGGCGAAGCCCTTACGCTCGATGTCGGCGATGAACTCGATCTGCTCGCGGATGTGGTCGGTCGCGCGGCAGAGGACCGTCGGGTCCTCGATGTTGAGCAGCTTAAGGTCGGCGAGGAACGCGTCGGTGTAGAGCTGCGCGATCTCCCACGCGGTCTTGCCCGTCCGCCGCGCGCCCTTCTCCATCTTGTCCTCGCCGGTGTCGGCGTCCGACGTGAGGTGGCCGACGTCGGTGATGTTCATCACGTGCCGGACGCGGTAGCCGTTCCACCCGAGCACGCGCTTCAGCACGTCCTCGAACAGGAACGTCCGGTAGTTGCCGATGTGCTGGTAGTCGTAGACGGTCGGCCCGCACGTGTAGAGCCCGACCTCGCCACCGGGATGCAGCGGCGCGAACGGGCGCAGCGAGCGCGTGTAGTTGTCGTAGAACCTGAGCTGTTCGGGCATGGGCATCGCGCAAGAAGTCCGCCGGACACGACCCCGGCAGGTGCGCGAGAGAGGCGAAACGTCAGGTACGGACGCGCCGCTGCCGGGAGGACGCGGGCCCGCAACGGCGGAACGGGCGAGCGGCAGTCACCGGACGATGTTAGCGTCTGGCGGCGAAGGCGGCAAGCCGACGCCTGCCGAGAGAAGTCTGGCCATCACGTAGTCGTCCATCACGAACCCGTTGCCGATGTCGTTGACGACGGCCGCGCGTATCGCGAATCCGTGCCTTTCGTAGGCGCGGATCGCCTGGGCATTGTGCTTGTTCACGTTGAGAATCAGCGTCGTCGCGCCGGCCGCGCGCGCGAAGTCCGCAATGCGGTCGATCAGCCGTCGCCCCAGCCCGTGCCGCTGGTGCGACTGCAGCACGTACAGCTTGTCGAGTTTGACCTCGCCCGGATCGTCGGTGACGTACCATGCGGCGAAACCCGCGGGCTCGCCGGCGATCAGGGCAACCTCCAGCCCGCGGTCCGGCCGGTCGAGGAAAGCCGCCAGCGCGTCCAGCGCGTAGCCCCGCGCAAGCATGTAGTCGATCTGTGCGGCCGCGATGATGCCCGGATAATGCGCGTGCCAGATGACGTGCGCGAGGCGCTGCACCGCGGGCAGGTCTTCGCGGCATGCGGGTCGCAATTCGACGGATCGCTCGGTCATAGGCAAGGGAAACGCGCGGCAGCGCCGGAACGGCGGCAAGACTAACACGCAGCGGACGCGCCGACGGGTTCGCCGCCGCGAGCCGTGCGCCGCCTGGGATGGGTTTGGCGCGCGGTAGAATTGCAGGTTGCGGCCGCGTCCGCCTCTCTCTTTCGCCTGCGCGCGTCCCCGGGGTACGGCGCCGCTTCGCACGAAAGCCCCGCACCTTCACGATGCCCGTCGCCTCGCCCCTTCCATCCGCCCGCGCGCTCTGGGCGCTCTTCGCCGCGATCGCCGTGGTGTGGTTCGCCACGCTCGATGCGCGGCGGCTCGTGCACCCCGACGAGGGCCGCTACGCGGAGATCGCGCGCGAGATGGCGGTGAGCGGCGACTGGGTCACGCCGCGCTTGAACGATCTCAAGTATTTCGAGAAACCGCCGTTCCAGTACTGGGTGACGGCGATCGCATATCGCGCGTTCGGCATCCACGAGTGGACGGCGCGCCTGTGGCCCGCGCTCGCCGGCCTCCTGGGCGTGCTGGCGATCGGCTATGCCGGATATGCGATCGGCGGCCCCACGCTGGGCGTGTTCGCCGGACTCGCGCTGTCGGGCACGGTCTGGCACGCCGGCATGGCGCAGGTCCTCTCCCTCGATTCCGGGCTCTCGTTCTTTCTCGCGCTCGGCTTCGCCGGGTTCGTGATCGCGCAGCGGGCCGAGTCCGGCGCCGGCGAGCGTCGGGTGTGGATGTGGATCGCGTGGGCGGCGATGGCCGGCGCGACGCTGTCGAAGGGGCTGATCGGCCTCTTCCTGCCGGGCGCGGCGCTCGTCGCGTACACCGCGATCACCCGCGATTTCGTGCTGTGGCGCCGGCTGCACGTCGCGTCGGGGCTTGCGCTCTATCTGGCGCTGACCGCGCCGTGGTTCGTCGCCGTCGCGAGCGCGAACGACGAGTTCCTCCGCTTCTTCTTCATCCACGAGCATTTGCAGCGGTTCCTGACCACCGAGCACCAGCGCACGGGCGCTTGGTACTACTTCATCCCGATCCTCGTCGGCGGGATCCTGCCGTGGCTGACCTTGCTGGCCTGGGGCGCGCGGCGCGCGTGGCGGGAGGGAACCGCCAATGCGCTCGGGTTTTCGTGGCAGCGCTTCGCCCTCGTCTGGGCCACGTTCGTGTTCCTGTTCTTCAGCGTGTCGGGCTCCAAGCTCCCGTCCTACATCCTGCCGATGTTCCCGCCGCTGGCGCTCGTCGCCGGGTGGCTGCTCGTGCGCGTCGATGCGCGGACGCTGTTCCGGCTGGTCCTGCCGCTGGTGGTCCTGGCCAGCGTGGCGCTGGTCGCAATGCTCGCGGCCTATGACCGTCAGGCGTCGCGCTTCGCCAGCGCGGTGCTGCCCGTCGAGGCGCTGCTAGCGTTCGGCGCCTGGCTCAAGGCCTGCGCGGCGGTCCAGGTCGCGGGCGGCATCGGAGCGCTGATCGCGTTCCGGCAGGCGGAGCACCGCGCGGCGGCGCGCTTCTGGGGGGTCGCGCTGCTGTCGCTCACGTCGCTCGCCGGGCTGCAGCTCGCCATTGCCGGATTCGACGCGTTCAGCACAATGCGCTCGACCTCGGCTATCCTGCGCACGGCGCAGGCGTCGGCGCCCTTCGCTGCGGCCGCGCCCTTCTACCAGGTTGCCATGTACGATCAGACCGTTCCGTTCTACCTCGGCCGCACGACCCGACTCGTCGCCTTCCGCGACGAGCTGTCACTCGGCATCGATGCCGAGCCCGCGAAGCAGGTGCCGACCGCGGCGGCATGGATTGCCGAATGGCGGGGGCGGAGCGAGGGCTACGCGGTCATGCCGCCCGATGTGCACGCGACGCTGACAGCACAGGGCGTCCCGATGCGCGAGCTCGCGCGCGATGCGCGTCGCGTCGTGGTGAGCCGGCGATGACGTTCGCGGCGTTCGCGTTCCTGATGACCGGCGTGCTGCTCAACGCCGGCGCGCAGCTGCTGCTCAAGGCCGGCACCAACGTGCTGGGCGTGCTGACGCTCACCCGCGACAACTGGGCCGACACGCTGGTCAGGATGGCGACGCAGGGCCATTTCGTGCTGGGCATCGCCTGCTACGCGCTGTCGGTGTTCGTGTGGATTCTCGGGCTCTCGCGCGTCCCGGTGTCGATCGCCTACCCGATGCTGTCGGTCGGCTACGTCGTCAACGCCATCGCCGCGTATTTCCTGTTCGGCGAGGCGGTCACGGTCGCGCGGTGGGCAGGCATCGGCTTCATCGTCATCGGCGTGTGGCTGGTCGCGCGCAGCTGAGGAACTATCGATGACTTCCATGAGCGCCGTCGGGCCGTCCCAAGGCGCGAATTGCACCCCCTCGGGGGGCAGCGCAGCGGCCGATTGGCCCAATGAGGCCGCAAGCGTGGGGGCAGTTCAATGAGCTCCGCGCCGTACCTCAAGTTCGCCGGACCCGTGCTCGACGAGGCGACGATCGCCGGCGTCGCCGACGTGCTGCGCTCGGGCTGGATCACGAGCGGGCCCTGGGTGCGCGAATTCGAGGACGCGCTGTCGCGCTTCTGCGGCGGCCGGCCGGTGAAGGCGCTGTCGTCGGCGACGGCCGCGGTGGAGGTCGCGCTGCAGCTCGCCGGCGTCGGCCCCGGCGACGAGGTGATCACGTCGGCGCAGAGCTTCTTCACGGTGCTGAACATGATCGTCAAGGTCGGCGCCACGCCCGTGTTCGTCGACTGCGATCTCGTCACGCGCAACATCGACCTCGGCCAGGTCGAGGCGGCGATCACGCCGCGCACCCGGGCGATCGTGCCGACGCACTGGCCCGGATCGCTGGTCGACATGGACGCGCTCCTCGGGCTCGCGCACCGGCACGGTCTGCGCGTGATCGAGGACGCCGCGCTGGTGATGGGCTCGCAGTGGAAGGGCCGCAACATCGGCGCGCTGGGCGACCTCGTCACGTTCAGCTTCCACCCGAACAAGAACATGACGACGATCGAGGGCGGCGCGCTCGTCGTCAACGACGCCGCCGAGGCCGCGCGCGTCGACCCGCTGCGCTTCCACGGCATCTCTTACCTGCCCGACCGCACGCGCGACGTCGCGTTCCCCGGCGGCAAGTTCAACCTGCCGGACGTCAACGCGCGGATCGGCGTCGCGCAACTGGGGCGCCTGCCGGAGTTCCTGGCGATGCGGCGCGCGCTGGTCGCGCGCTACTTCGAGCGCTTCGCGACCGACCCGCCCTGCGTCCTGCCGCCGCCGCCGGCGGCCGGCGACGGGCAATCGTGGAACATGTTCTCGGTGCTGCTGCCGCTCGACCGGCTGCGGATCACGCGCACGGAGTTCCGCGACGCGCTGGATGCGCGGGGCATCGGCACCGGTGTATCGTACGAGGCGCTGCACCTTTGCACGCTGGGCCGGCGCTACGGTTACGGCGACGGCGATTTCCCCGTGACCGAACGGATCGCCCGCGAGACGGTCACGCTGCCCCTGCATGCCGGGATGACGCCGGCCGACGTCGACCGTGTCTGCGCCGCGGTAGCGAGCGTCGTCGCGGACGCGCGCGCGTGAGCACCCCGCTCGCCGGCCCCGAACTGGAACCGATGATGGAGAAGCCGCAGCTGTCGGTCGTGATCCCGGTCTTCAACGAGGAGGCCGGCCTCCCGGCGCTGTTCGCCCGGCTCTACCCGGCGCTCGACGCGCTCGGCAAGAGCTACGAGGTTCTCTTCGTCAACGACGGCAGCCGCGACCGCTCGGCGGCGCTCCTGCGCGAGCAGTGGGAGCGCCGTCCCGACACGACGCGCGTCGTGCTGTTCAATGCGAACTACGGCCAGCACCTGGCGATCATCGCCGGCTTCGAGCGGTGCCGCGGCGAGCGCATCGTCACGATGGACGCCGACCTCCAGAATCCGCCCGAGGAGATCGGCAAGCTGCTGGCCGCGATGGACGCCGGCCACGACTACGTCGGGGGTGTGCGCCGCACGCGCGAGGACTCATGGTGGCGGAAGATCGCGTCGCGGGCGATGAACCGCCTGCGCGAGCGGATCACGCGCATCCAGATGACCGACCAGGGCTGCATGCTGCGCGCGTACAGCCGCGAGATCGTCGCCGCGGTGGCGGCAAGCCGCGAGGTCAGCACATTCATCCCGGCGCTCGCCTACACGTTCGCGCTCAATCCGGCCGAGGTGGAAGTCGCGCACGCCGAGCGCGCCGCGGGCACGTCGCACTACCCACTGTACAAGCTGATCCGCCTCAACTTCGACCTCATCACCGGCTTCTCGCTGGTGCCGCTGCAGCTCTTCTCGGTGTTCGGAATGCTCGTCTCGGCGCTGGCGCTCGTCACTTACGTCGGCGTCATCGCCTACCGGCTGTTCGTCTTCGACTGGCAGGACGCGATCTGGCAGGAGGCGACCGCGGTGTTCTGGGATCGCGACATCCTCGCGTTCTTCCTGATCGGGATGCTGCTGTTCGGGCTGGGCCTGGTCGGCGAGTACGTCGGCCGGATCTACCAGCAGGTTCGGGGGCGGCCGCGCTTCATGGTCAACGCGGTCCTCGAGCGCGACGGAGAGGGACCGGCTGCGCGCTGACCGCGCCGCCGCAGAACATGGCGCGCGCCGTCGCCTTCGCGTACCACAACGTCGGCGTCCGCTGCCTCAGGGTGCTGCTTGCGCAGGGGATCGACGTGCCGCTCGTCGTCACGCACGCCGACAGCCCGGGCGAGGCGATCTGGTTCGGCTCGGTGGCCGCGACCGCCGCCGAGCACGGGATCGCGACCGTCGCGCCCGAGGATCCGAACACGGCGGACCTCGGGGCCACGATCGCGGCGCTCGCGCCCGACTTCCTGTTCTCGTTCTACTACCGGAAGATGCTGAAGCAGCCGCTGCTCGCTCTCGCGCCGCGCGGCGCGCTCAACATGCACGGGTCGCTGCTGCCGAAGTACCGCGGCCGCGCGCCGGTCAACTGGGCCGTGCTCCACGGCGAGCGCGAAACGGGCGCCACGCTGCATTACATGACCGAAAAGCCCGACCGCGGCGACATCGTCGCGCAGACGGCGGTCCCGATCCTGCCCGACGACACGGCGCAGGAGGTGTTCGACAAGGTGACCGTCGCGGCCGAGCTCACGCTGCACCGCGTCCTGCCCGCGCTCGTCGCGGGCACCGCGCCTCGCACCGCACAGGATCCGGCGGCCGCCAGCTACTTCGGCGGGCGCACGGCGGCCGACGGGACCGTCGACTGGAACCGCGACGCCACGGCCATCCACAATCTGGTGCGCGCGGTTGCGCCGCCCTACCCGGGCGCCTTCACCGCGATCGGCGGCGCCACGGCGCGCGTGCTGAGGACGCGCGTCGTCGACACGACGACGCCGCCCACGCTGACGCCGACCCTCGCGGCACGTGAAGGCAGGCTCCTCGCGCACTGCGGTGGCGGCGGCACGCTGCAGGTGCTGTCGCTGGAAGTCGACGGGGCGGCGACGGGTGCCGCTGGGCTCGCGGCTCGCTTCGGCCCGGCTCCGGTGCCGCTCGGCGGAGGCCGGCGATGACGCGCGAGGTGGCGCGAAAGATGGTGCTGCGCACTGCGGTGTTCGCGACGATTCCGCTGCTGTCGATCGCGGCCGTGTTCTACAATACGCGACTCGCCCTGTACCTCTGTTTCCTGCCCGTGGTCGTGCACTTCCTGCCGGGCCGCGTCGACATGCCCGAGCTGACCGAGCCGGAAGACAGTCGCTAACCAACACCGGCCTCCCCCAATGAAAAGAGTCCTGATTCTCGGCGTCAACGGCTTCATCGGCCACCACCTGTCCCACCGGATCGTCGCCGACACCGACTGGGAGATCTACGGGATGGACATGCAGTCGGACCGCGTCGCCGAGCTGCTGCCCGAGAAGCGCTTCCACTTCTTCGAGGGCGACATCACGATCAACAAGGAGTGGATCGAGTACCACATCAAGAAGTGCGACACGGTCCTGCCGCTGGTGGCGATCGCCACGCCGGCGACCTACGTCAAGGAGCCGCTGCGCGTCTTCGAGCTCGACTTCGAGGCGAACCTGCCGATCGTGCGTGCCTGCGTCCGGTACCGCAAGCGGCTCATCTTCCCGTCGACGTCCGAGGTGTACGGGATGTGCGGCGACGCCGAGTTCGATCCGGAGAGCTCGGAGCTCGTGCTGGGGCCGATCAACAAGCCGCGCTGGATCTACTCGTGCGCGAAGCAGCTGATGGACCGCGTGATCCACGCCTACGGCATGCAGGAGGGGCTCGACTACACGCTGTTCCGGCCGTTCAACTGGATCGGCGCGGGGCTCGACTCGATCAACACGGCGAAGGAAGGGTCCTCGCGCGTCATCACGCAGTTTCTCGGCCACATCGTCCGCGGGGAGACGATCAAGCTCGTCGACGGCGGCACGCAGAAGCGCACGTTCACCTACATCGACGACGGCATCGCCGCGCTGACGAAGATGATCGCCAACGACGGCGCGATCGCGTCCGGCAAGATCTACAACGTCGGCAACCCGGCCAACAACTTCTCGGTGCGCGAGCTCGCGACGATGATGGTCGACCTCGCGCTCACCTATCCGGAGTACCGGGACACCGCCCTGCGCGTGAAGATCGTCGAGACCACCGCGGCCGAGTACTACGGCAAGGGGTACCAGGACGTGCAGAACCGCGTGCCGATGATCGCCAACACCTGCGCCGACCTCGGCTGGCGGCCGCAGGTGCCGATGGAAGAGGCGCTCGTCCGGATCTTCGAAGCGTACCGCGGGCACGTGGCCGACGCGCGACGGCTCGTCGAGTGATCATCGTGGTGCGGACGTGCCGGCACGGCCCGCGTGCCCGTGCCATCCCTCTGCCCGGTCCCGCGGACGGCAGATGCTCCTCGCGCTGAAAGTCGACGTGGACACCTTGCGCGGTACCCGCGAGGGCGTGCCGAACCTCGTCGCGCTGCTGCGCAGGCACGGCGCCGACGCGACGTTCCTGTTCTCGCTCGGCCCCGACCACACGGGGCGCGCGATCAGGCGCCTGTTCCGGCCGGGCTTCTTCGGCAAGGTGCGGCGCACGTCGGTCCTCAGCCACTACGGCCTCCGGACGCTGCTCTACGGCACGCTGCTGCCCGGCCCGGACATCGGCCGCCGCGCCGCCGACGTCATGCGCGCGACGCGCGACGCCGGGTTCGAGACGGGCATCCACGCGTGGGACCACGTCCGCTGGCAGGACGGCGTCGGCGGCGCCAACGCCGCGTGGACGCGCGCCGAGATGCAGCGGGCCTGCGACCGCTACACCGAAATCTTCGGGTCGGCGCCGCTGACTCACGGCGCCGCCGGCTGGCAGATGAACGTCCACGCGCTGCGGCTCACGCAGCGGCTGGGCTTCGAGTACTGCTCCGACGGGCGCGGCACGTACCCGCACCTGCCGGTGTGGAACGGCGAGCTCGTCCGCTGTCCCCAGCTGCCGACGACGCTGCCGACCCTGGACGAGCTGATCGGCTGCGACGGCATCGTCGAGACCAACGTCGCGGCGCACGTCCTCGAGCAGACGCGCGAACCCGTCGTGCAGGGCCACGTCTTCACGCTGCACGCCGAGCTCGAGGGCATGCGCTTCGCGCCCGTGTTCGAGCAGCTGCTCGCGGGGTGGAAGGCGCAGGGCTGGCGGCTCGTTTCGATGCGCACGCTGCTGGAGACGCTGCAGCCGCTCGCGCTGCCGCGCTGCGAAGTCGGCCCCGGCACGGTCGACGGCCGCTCCGGAACGTTGCTGGTGCAGCGCAACGAGTTTCTCGCCGACGTCGATCTCGCGCAGGCGGCGTGACGCCCGCAACACCGTTACAAACCGGAGGAGGATCCCATGCTCGGCAAGAAAGTCCCCGATTTCTCGGCCCCCGCGACCGGCGACGCGACGTTCCGGCTCTCCGACCACAAGGGCCACCCCGTGGTCCTCTACTTCTACCCGAAGGACAACACCCCCGGGTGCACGACCGAGGGCACCGACTTCCGCGACCTGCACAGGCAGTTCGAAAAGCTGGGCGCCGTGGTGGCCGGCGTCTCGCGCGACACGCTGAAGTCGCACGAGGGGTTCCGGTCGAAGATGGGGTTCCCGTTTCCGCTCATCTCGGATGCCGACGAGAAGCTGTGCGCGCAATTCGACGTCATCCGGATGAAGAACATGTACGGCAAGCAGGTGCGCGGGATCGAGCGGTCGACGTTCCTGATCGGCGCGGACGGCAAGCTCGCGCGCGAGTGGAGGAAGGTCAAGGTTGCCGGCCATGCGGCGGAAGTCCTGGAGGCGGTCAAGGGACTCTGACGGGCTCGCCCGCAGCGCCGCCCGGCGCCGCGGCTCTCATTGCGCCGCCAGCGCCGCGCGCGCCGCGTCGGCGATCAGCTCGTGGCCGGCCGCGGTCGGATGGATCGCGTCCCAGAACAGGTACCGGTCCGGGTGGCGGCAGACCGCGTCGGCAACCACGGCAAACCGCAGGCACGGCGTGTCGAAATCGCGGATGCGGCTTCCGGACGGATCGAGGATCGCGGTTTCGAGCGCGGCGTTCACGTCGAAGCGCGTGATGCTGATTCCGGGAAGGACGCGGAGGCCCGCGACGACCTGACCGAGTCCGTCGTTGTACGCGCCGGTCAGCTGGCCGGCAACGGCCTGCACGACGGGGCCGAGGCCGATGATGTACGGCGTGATCGCGAGATCCGGCATGTCGACCACGAGGAAGCGGCGCGCACCGGCATTCCACAGGGCCTGCACGTTGCCCGCGGTCGTGTAGACGGCCTGCCCGATGATCCCGACGGCGGAAGCGGCCGTCGGATCGGCGGCGAGGCTCTCGAGCGCGTCCTTGAGGTCGTTGGCGCCGATCCACACGACGTAGAGGGCATCGTCCGGCGCCCGGCCGCCCGTTTCGCCGAGGAACAGACCGACCTGCGTCGACAGGTCGAAGTGCGGAAACGCCGCGGCTCCCGCGCGTGCCCGCGCCCGGCCGACCGCATAGTTGGTGGCGCTGCCGGGGTGGCGCAGGGCCGGGCCGGTGCTGCCACCGGCATGCAGATCGTGGCCGAGCTGCTCGATCCAGGTTTCGCCGTTCGAGTAGTGCATCCCGCCCATCGCATACGGCGCATCCGGCACCGGCTGGAATGGGCGCTGCGAGACTTCGTGGAATGCGGCGAAGTAGTTGCCCGGATCCGACAGGCTGTCGCCGAATACGACAATGCGGGTGCGCGAATCTTCGTCGCTGCGATCGCGTGCGCTTGCCGGGACGGCGATGACGAGCACGGCGAGCGTCGCGATGCAGGCGGACAGGAATCTGCTTCTCATGGAAGTCTCCTCAAACGACAGTGGCTGCGAAAGCCGGCGTTCGGCGCATCGCCGCGCCCGCCGGCACCTTTGACCGCTCCGCGCACCGGCGTGATGCCGGTGGCCGCGCGAACGGGTCTTCCCGCTGAATTCAGGGTGAGTCTGTGGCGACGCCGGTTACGCGCGCGTCACGGATCGACGACAGATCGCTTACGGGCCCGCGGTCGCCCGAACGACGCGGTTGCAGCGATCTGTAAGCCAGCTGTAAGCCATCCGGAATCCGGCCTGCCGCACCATGACGCCATGAACACCGAACGAAGCGTCACCAGGACGGCTCGCGGCGCGCGGATCGACCGGCCGAAGGTTCCCACCTCCCGGCAAGCGATCCCGCGCGCAGCGGACTTGCGGGTGCAATCGCGGGCGCGTGCCCGCTAACGGGAGCAGCTGCCATGTCGAACACTTTCAGATACGGGATGATCCTTGGTTCGTTGACTGCGGCCGGCCTCTGCGGCTGCGTGCTGATTCCGGTGGCCTCCGACGGCACGCCGGTCTATCCGGGGACCGCGACCGTGTATCCGGCGTTTGCGGTTCCGGTGCCGACCGTCCAGGGTCCCGGCCCGAATTTTCTGGCGCCGGTTCCGGGCCGCCAGGAGCGTGCGGCGGCGCCCGCGCCCTCGTACGCCCCGCCTGCCATGGAGCTGGCTGCGCCGACGGGACCCTCGACACCCGCCGCCTTGCAGGCGCGTCTCTACCCGTCCAACGAAATCGCGACCGAAACGGGACTCCTGTCAGGAACCGTCACGAACATGATGACCGGGAAGGGAATCTTTCAGCTCAATTACCGCGGCGAGATCCTCACCGGCGAGGCGACGCGGCTCCCCGGCGACGATCGCCGCGGCATCGCAAACGCCTACGGGCAGCGCGGCACCTACATGAATTGCGAGTACCGCATGACCACGCCCTACCAGGGCACCGGCTCCTGCAGGCTCTCGAACGGCGCGCAGTATCAGGTGCACATCGGCGGATGACGGGTCCCGCGTCGGACCACGACATCGGGACGGCGGCGGACGCCGCGGCCGAAGCGGCTGATTGCCCGGCGTGCCGCGGTGCTGCCGCGGCACGCCTTTTCGGGGCGAGACTTGCCGGACGGGCACGCTTCCCCTACGCTCGGGGGAAGCGTCCGCCCACGCCTGCGTTCCGCCATGACCGACCCCGCCTATCCCGACGCGCTGCCGCCGCAATCGCGGCTGCACTGGTTTGTGATCGAACGGGTCCTCGGGCAGGGCGGATTCGGGATCACCTATCTGGCGCGGGACACGAACCTCGACCAGCGCGTCGCGATCAAGGAGTACCTGCCCATCGAGTTCGCGACGCGCATGCCCGATGCGACGATCCGGTCGCGAACGGAGGATCTGCGGGACCGCTATCGCTGGGGGCTCGAGCGCTTCATCCAGGAGGCGCGCACCCTCGCCCGGTTCGACCACCCCAGCATCGTCCGGGTGCAATCGGTTTTCGAGTTCAACAACACGGCATACATGGTGATGCGCTTCGAGGACGGCATCAACCTCGCTGCGCTGCTCGACCGGCGCGGCACGCTGCCCGAGGACGAGCTGCTGCGCATTCTCCTGCCGATCCTGGACGGCCTGGAACTGGTACACAACGCCGGGTTCATCCATCGCGACATCAAGCCAGACAACATCCACGTCGGCGACGACGGCCGCCCGGTGCTGCTGGATTTCGGATCGGCGCGCCAGGCGCTGGGCAACGCACACACGCTGACGATCCTCGTGGCCCCCGGGTACGCGCCGTTCGAGCAGTACTACAGCGACTCGGGCAATCAGGGGCCGTGGACCGACATCTACGGGCTCGGGGCGACCTGTTACCGGGCCATCGCCGGTCGTTCGCCGCTCGATGCGATCTCGCGCAGCAAGGGCATCCTGGGCAGCACGCAGGACGTGCTGGTGCCGGCAACGGTCATCGGGGCGGGCCGCTATTCGGGCCGTCTCCTTGCGGCGATCGATCACGCGCTCGAGTTCGCGGAGAAGGACCGGCCGCAGGCGATTGCGGATTGGCGGCAGGAGCTCGTCGGCGAGCGTCCGATCCCGGCGCCCGCGCCTGCTGCGTTCGCGCCGCCGGTTGTACCAAAGCAGGCGCCGATTGCCGCTCGCGTGACGACCCGATCCGATGCCCCGGCCGCGCCACCCGCGCGAGCCGCGGACGCAGGGCCCGGCGTTGCGGCTGTTCCCCGCGCTTCACCGCCGCACGCGGAGCGTACGAGCGGAACGGCGGCCGTCCGACGGGCGATCGCCTGGGCGCTCGGCGCGGCGGTCATGGTCGTCGGTATCGCCGCGTATGTCGTCTCGACCGAGCGGGCGAACGAGGCGCACACGAAGATCGCCGCGCTGGAGAAGCAGATCCAGGACAAGGACCTCACGGAGGCTGCGCGGCAGCGCGCGGTGCAGCAGAAGCTGGACGAGGAAGCGCTCCAGCGTCGCGAGCAGGAGCAGCAGGCCCGGGCGGCGCAGGAGAAGAGCCAGGCCGAGATCGCCGCGAAGCGCGCGGTTGCCGACGGCAGCACGGTGGAGCGAGCGCCCGCCGGAAGTCCGCGCGTCGCGGACAGGAAGCGCCCCGACGAACCGGCGCGCCCGCCAACGCAGTCGCCCCGGGCAGCGCCAGCCAGCGTTCCCCCGGCGCTGCGCACGCCCGCTCCGGCCGTCGGGCCTGTTGCGGCACCGCCCGCCGGAGTCCTCGCGCAGCCCGCGGCGCCTGCGCCGGAACCGGCGAAGCCGACCGCGGCGAAGACGCCGGCGGAGCAGCTCGCGGATGCCGATCGCGCCGTCGAAGCGAAGCGCTTTGCCGACGCGCTCTCGATCCTGAGGCCGCTCGCGGACGCAGGCAACGCGCACGCGCAGACCCGGCTGGGCGACGCCTATGTCGAGGGGCGCGGCATTCCGCGCGACGACGCGGCGGCCGGACGGTGGTACGAGAAGGCGGCGCTGCAGGGTGAAACCGGCGCGCAGGTGAAGCTCGCGGCCATGTACCTGAACGGCAACGGCGTGCTGCGCAACTACAACCTGGCCTACGTGTGGTACGGGACCGCGGCGCGCCTCGGATCGGGTCCGGCCGGGGTCGAGCAGGAGAAGATCGCCGGATTGCTGCAGCCGGCCGAACGGGCGCAGGCGGACAAGCTCATCGAAAGCGCCGCGGCGCGCATGGCAAGGAGCCCATGAGTAACGGGAGAATCGGAATCGTGTGGACGGCGCTGGCGGGAGACGTCGCTAAGCGCGCCTGCCTCGGGCTTTGGCTTGCCGCAACGATCACCCTCGCCGGATGCGTGAGCCAGGAAACCAAGCGCGACGCGATCAACGACATCAATCGCGCCTTCAAGGAGGAATACGAGGCGATTCTCGCCCGCAATGGCACGCACTTCGCCCGCGTGGGCCCCGGCGAGACGTTCGACGCCACGGCGGCGGCCCTCGTGGGCCTGGGCATGGAGATTCGGCAGCAATCCCGCGGCCTGGGCTTCATCAACGCCGATGCGGCCGCGCCGCTGCCGCTCACGCGCGGCGAGTGGGATCGTGCCGGGACCGCCGACCTGCCCCGCGCACGGGATCTCCTGCGGCGCCACGTCGGATTGCTGGCCGAGGCCTTCAGCTTCGAGCCCGAGGGCCTCGACACGGTGATCACGGCCACGATCATCGAGGCGCGCGGCGGATCGGAGGTGTCGCTGACAATGCGCCTGCGCGAAGTCGCGCCGCCGAAGTCGGGCCTGCCGCGCCGCGAGTATCCGCCGCCGTCGGCGCTGCAGGCGGGTCTCGACAAGATCTGGAGCGCGCTCGAGCGCGAGCTCGCGGCGAGAGCGCGAAGGTCCGATGGCGGCGGCGACCGGCCGGCCGTCACCGCGACGCGATCGGGTTCTCGCTAGTGTACTGAGTCAGAAGTTCCGAAGATAAAGGAGCGGATGAAATCGGCCGGCAGGCGAGGCGCGAGGCCGAAAGCGTACCTCGTGGTACGGTGAGGCCGAGTAACGCAGCATGGCGGCCGATTTCGCCGCGAACTATCAAGCGAATTTCTGACTCAGTACACCAGACCGGAGGCTTGCGTACAGCGCCTGCGTTTCCGGCGACGGCATGGTTCTCATGCGGGTCGAGAGCACGGTTCGCAGGCGTTCGTAGGTCGCGATGGCCTCGCCCGGCCTGCCGCTGTGCTGGAAGCGCAGCATCAGCTGGCGGTAGAGCGGCTCGCACAGCTCGTCGGCCTCGATGCATCGCTGGTAGACATCCGCCGCGGTCCCCGGCGCACCCGCTTCGTCCCACCCGCGCGCCAGGCGCGCGAGGAAACGCAGCAGCCGGGCGCGGATCTGTTCGCGGCACGCGATGTACGCGGGTTGCTCCGACTCGTCCGGCAGGAACGGCCCGCGGTACAACGCAAGTACCTGTTCGGCCGCTTCCCCGAGCACCGAGGCGGCTGCGGCGGGGCCGGCCGCGCGAAGGGCCGCGTCGAAATCGTCGCACAGCGGTTCCAGCGCCCAGGTGTCGACCCAGACTCGCCCCCTGTCGAGCGAAAGCCGTCCGTCGCGAAGCAGCAGCGCCTCGTCGTCGTCGAGCAGTCGCCGCAGCCGGTGGAGCGTCGCCGTGAACGACTTGTGGGCGTAGTCGGCTTCCATGTGGGGCCACAGCGCGTCGGCGAGCTGATCCACCCGCACGCTGTGCCGGCCGAGCGCGACGAGGACCTTGAGCAGCTCCACCGGGCGGCCCGGACCCTTGCCGGAGAATTCGACGGCCGTCTCGCCGCGCAGCAGCTGGAACCCGCCGAAGGTCACGATGCGGAATGGCCACGGCCAGCGCGCGACGGACAGCGGCGCAACGCGCGGCGCGAGCCTGCCCGCGCGCACCAGGGCGCGCGCGAAATCGGGTTCGATGTCCGCGTCGAGGGCAGCGACACAGAGCTCCGCCATCTGCTGCGGGCGCCAATGCGGTGCCTGGAGGAAGCCGTGCTCGCGCCCGAGCAGGAACGCGGTGCGCAGCGCCTCGTGCAGCGCCTGCTGGTCGCGCGCCTCCCTCGCCACGCAGGCTGCGCGAAGCCTCGTGTTGAAGTCGAGCCACGGGCAATGCAGGCGCGCGGCGAGGGCCTCGGCGTCGCGAAGCTGCGCCTCGCCGCCGCGGCGGTCGGCACCGGCGGTCTGCAGATCGGCAAGTGCAAGGCGCGCGAGACACTCGAACCACGGGATGCCGGTCTCGACGGCGACCGCGAGCGCCATCCGCGCCTCGCGATGCGCGGCGACGACCTCGCCGTCCTGCGCGGCAAGCCAGCCGCGCAGATAGTGGATGCAGGCCCGGTCGCCGCGGCGAAGGCGCGGGCCTTCCGCTTCGAGCCGCTGCAGCTCGCCGCGGGCATCCGTGCAATCACCGCGGCAGAGGCTCGCCATCGCGGCGATGACGCGCAGCCACCCGTCGTAGGCGTGCAGGCCCTCGGCCCGGGCCAGCGCCAGGGCGCTGCGCGCGGCGCGCGACGCGCCGTCCGCGTCGCCGCCGATCAAGTGACGCAAGCCGTCGACGATCGCGAGCGCGAGGACCCCGTTCGACGGACGGTCGGCCGCACCGGCACGCAGTTCCTCGAGGGTCGCGTCGGCATCGGCGAGGTCGCCCCGGACGAGCATCGCCAGCGCGGACACGAGCGCAAACGCCAGTCGGCAGGATTCGGCCGCCGGCTGCTCCGTCGTCGCCGCCACCGCGTTGGCGGCCCGGTTCAGCCAATCCGCGAGGCGCGGATTTCCGGCATCGCGAAAGAGCAGCGCCCGGATCAGCGCGGTCACCGCGACCCCATCGGTCCGCGCACGCGACGCAGGACGGTCCGTTTCGAGCAGCGCGCCCAGCGCTGCGGCCCACCGGTCGAGCGGCGTGACGTCGTCGAACTCGAGGATGACCGCATCGATGACGCCGCAGCAGCTTTGCACCATGCCCTCGGCGTCATCCGCGCGGCGGAATCCCTCGAATGCCCGCTCGTAGAGCTGCCGGGCCGCCCGGGGGCTCGCGTGGGCGCGCGCCGCCGCACACACGCGCAACAGGCGCGGATCGGCGTCGATCATCTCTCGCGGCAGCATTTCGAGCCAGCCGGCGAGCGTCTCGCTGCGCCCCTGCGCAAGGATCGCATCGGCCTCCTGCAGCGCGATCGGAGCGACGTCGCTCCAGTGCCCGGCTTCGACGAGCAGCGCGATGGCATCCTCGGTCTGGCCCGCATCGCGCAGCAACAGGGCGGCGCGCTGCAGCGACGCGCCGCTGAGCGCATCGGGCAGCGACTGGTTGGCGCGATTGCGCAGGAATTCGCGCAGCAGAGGATGCAGCTGATAGAGGCGCCCGCCCTCGGAGGGCACTTCGCGCACGAAGTAGTCGTTCAGCGCGAGGTTGACGAGGAGGCGACCCGCGTTGGGTTCGCCCGAAAGCGCCTCGGCCACCTTGACGGTCGTCCGGGGCAGGCACGCGATCCGCAACAGGAATTCGCGCGTGCCCGGGTCGAAGCGATCGAAGATCTCGCCGGCGAGATAGTCGAAGATCACCTGCGGTGCGGCGCCACCGGGCAGGTCGACGATGCGGCCCGAGAACCGCGCGTGCTCGAGCATCAGCACGAGCCCGGCCACCCAGCCCTGCGTCCGCTCGTGCAGCCTGGCGGCGGCTTCCGCGGAAACGGTCTGCCCGCGCACGGCCGCGATCGCGACGATCTCGTCGCGCGTGACGGAGAGCTCGGCTCCGGTCACACAGCACATCAGCCCCGTCGCCCGCAGCCGCGCGAGAGCGGCCGGCGGTTCGGCGCGACTGGTCACGATCACGCAGCAACCTTTCGGCACCTGCGAAAAGCCGGACTCGAGCGCGGCTGGCAGCGCGCTTTCGGGAGGGACCGCCTGCAGGTTGTCGAGCACGAGCGCCAGCGGACGGGCCGCGTGCGCGAAGAGCTGCCGGAAGAAGGCACGCGCAAACGAGGAAACGTCGGCGGCGTGCTGCGGCGAGAACGCGGGCAGGTCGCGAGCCCGAGTGCCGAGGACCTTCGCCGCAGCGTGGCGAAGGTAATGGAAGAAGCTGGCGGGATCCGCGTCGTCGGCGTCGAGCTGGTACCAGACGGACTGCAGACCACGCGACTTCAGATAAGTTGCCGCCAGCGTCGTCTTGCCGGATCCCGGCGGCCCCGAGATCCAGACGACCGATCTGCCGGGCGGACCGTCGACGGAGGCGAACAGCGCTTCCCGGTCGACCACCGATCCCATCGTCGGTTGCGTCGTCTTCGCGAACGCCGTGCTGGAGCGGCCCGCCTCGACCACTTCGTCGCCTCCTTCCCACGACAATCTTCTCACGCGCGCGGCTCCCGTCCCAAGCGTTCCGGCGCCGCATGCCCGGCCCGGGGGCCGACGGCACCGACGATCCATACTGGCGGACGCGGGATTACGGATCGCTTACGACTCGTTCGTCGCAGCGGGCGAGGACGAGCCGCGCGGACTCTCTTTTTCACCACAACCGCTGGCGCCGGAGTGCCCTGTTCACCCCCATCGCTTGTGTTCGCGGGGTTCGGACGCTAGGATTGTCCGGAGCCCTTTCGCCGAATCGCCACTGCAACCGCCGCTGCCCGGGAGGCACATGGTCGAGCGCAAGACCCGTTCCGCGCCCTTAACCCTCGTGACCCGCAAGTCCGCCAAACCCGCCGGCAAGCCCGGCCCGGCCACCCGCCTCGTCCCGGCCAGCAAGCTGTTCGTGCTCGACACCAACGTGCTGATGCACGACCCCACGAGCCTCTTCCGGTTCGAAGAGCACGACATCTACCTGCCGATCCTCACGCTCGAGGAGCTCGACAACAACAAGAAGGGCGTCACCGAAGTGGCGCGCAACGCGCGGCAGGCGTCGCGCTTCCTCGACGAGCTCGTCACCGCGATGCCCGACGGCATCGCCGAAGGCATCCCGCTCGCGGCCAAGTCGGGGGGCGCCGCCACCGGCAAGCTGTTCCTGCAGACCGAGGTGATCACCACGGTGCTGCCCGCTTCGCTCGCCAACGGCAAGGCCGACAACCAGATTCTCGCGGTCGTGATGCACCTGCAGCACATGCACACGAAGCGCCAGGTGATCCTCGTGTCGAAGGACATCAACATGCGGATCAAGGCGCGCGCGCTCTCGATCGCCGCCGAGGACTACTTCAACGACAAGGTGCTCGAGGACACCGAGCTCCTGTACAGCGGGATGCGCGAGCTCGCGGGCGACTTCTGGGACCGCCACGGCAAGGGCATGGAATCGTGGCAGCAGGGCGGCCACACGTATTACCGGATCACGGGGCCGCTCGTGCCGTCGCTGCTGGTGAACGAGTTCGTCTACCACGAGAAGCCCGGCGAGGCGCCGCTCTACGCGCTGGTCAAGGAGATCACCGGGCGCACCGCGGTGCTGCAGACGCTGAAGGACTACACGCACCAGAAGAACAACGTGTGGGGGATCACCGCGCGCAACCGCGAGCAGAACTTCGCGATCAACCTGCTGATGAACCCGGACGTCGACTTCGTGACGCTGCTCGGCCAGGCGGGCACCGGCAAGACGCTGCTGACGCTCGCGGCGGGCCTCATGCTGACGCTCGAGTTCAAGGTCTATTCCGAGATCATCATGACGCGGGTCACGGTCCCGGTCGGCGAGGACATCGGCTTCCTCCCGGGAACCGAGGAGGAGAAGATGAACCCGTGGATGGGCGCGCTCGAGGACAACCTCGACGTCCTGAACAAGACCGACGACGACGCCGGCGAATGGGGCCGCGCGGCGACGCGCGACCTCATCCGCTCGCGGATCAAGGTGAAGAGCCTGAACTTCATGCGCGGCCGCACGTTCATCAACAAGTTCCTGATCATCGACGAGGCGCAGAACCTGACGCCGAAGCAGATGAAGACGATGGTC
>Ga0209048_10001408_pt1 | contig 24903 bp, 16 predicted proteins | sample FrelakmetCRP12CR_FD_187146 | JGI IMG/M metagenome (GOLD analysis project Ga0209048, IMG submission 187146) | Freshwater lake sediment microbial communities from the University of Notre Dame, USA, for methane emissions studies - CRP12 CR (SPAdes)... | ecosystem: Environmental > Aquatic >... | reverse complement strand
GTGATACCCCGTCCTGACCTTTCCCTGCCAAACCCGATACACGTTCACCAGGTACACGATCACAATCGCCATGCCGAAGAGAGCGACGGCGAGCGCAATCGTCATGCTGCGGGTGGACGAGGCGGAGTTGTAGATGTCGAGCGCGGAGACCCCGGCGCCGGGGAGGCCCGGGAGCAGTCGGGGGTAGAGCCCGGCCGCGGCGGATCCCAGCACGGAGACGATGAGCGTGCCGCTGGAGAGGAACGTGGCGGTGTCGTCGTCGCGCCGGCGGAACACGGGAATCGCGATCGCGGCCGCCACGCCGACGAGCGGGATCAGCGCGAGCGCGGGCCATCGCGCGAAGTTCCCGGTGAACCCTGGCCGGACGGCAAAGCTGGCGGCGGTCACCGCCGCCAGGAGGATCACCATGCCGACCCAGAGTGGGGTGACCGAGCGTCGCGCGCGCTGCTGCAGCGGTCCATCGGTCTTCATCGCCAGGTAGGCGGCCCCGTGCAGCGCCAATGCGACCAGGCTCAGCCCTCCGCAGAGGACCGCGAACGGGTTCAGCAGGAGCGCGAACGACCCCTGGAAGTTCCCCTCGATGTCGAACGGCACGCCGCGCAGCACGTTGCCGACCGCCACGCCGAAGAGCACCGTCAACAGTCCGCTCGACCAGCAGAACGTCGCGTCCCAGGCCTCGTGCCAGAGAGGGTTGTCAATCTGGTGGCGGAGCTCGATCGCGATCCCGCGAAGGATGAGCAGCCACAGGACGAGCATCAGCGCCAGGTAGAACCCGCTGAAGGCGGCCGCGTAGAGGTGCGGGAACGCCACGACCATCGAGCCGCCCGCCGCGAGCAGCCAGACCTCGTTCCCGTTCCACACCGGGCCGATCGAGTCGATGGCCGCCTCGCGCTCGTCCGGCTTGCGCGCGAGGATCATGTGCAGGGTTCCGACGCCGAGGTCGAACCCGTCCAGCACGGCATACGCCGTGAGCATCAGGGTCAGGACGAGGAACCAGAGGGTGTTGATCATGACGTGCCCAATACTACGTTCTCCGTTCGGCATTCTCCGCTGTGTGATACTCCCGTGGTCCCGCGAGAACGATCCGGCCCGCGATGAAGAGATAGAGCAGCCCGAGAACCGAGTAGATTCCCATGAACCCGAGCAGCGTGAACCACGTCATGCCGCCGCTGACGTTCGTTGACGTCGCCGCTGCCGTGCGCTGCAGGCCGTAGACGACCCACGGCTGGCGTCCGACCTCGGCCACCGTCCACCCGGCCTCGTTGGCGATGTAGGGGAACGGCGTCGCGAGCATCAGGATCCAGAGGAACCATCGCGACGTGAACAGCGATCCGCGCCACAGCAGGAACACCGCCAGCGCCATCACGGCGATGAACATCGTCCCCAGGCCGACCATGATGTGGTACGCGTAGTAGACGAGCTCGATCGGCGGCTGGACGTCCGTCGGGTAGTCGTCGAGGCCGACGACGCGCGCGCGGAAGTCGCCGTAAGCGAGGTAGCTGAGCACCTGCGGCACGTAGATCGGGTCCATCAGCTCGCGGCGCTCGGTGTCCGGCATGCCGATGATGGCGATCGGCGCGCCGCTCTGCGTTCTGAACAGGCCCTCCATCGCCGCCATCTTGATGGGCTGATACCGGGTGACGTTCTCGCCGTTGCCTCCACCCGTCGGAAACAGCGAGGCCACGGAAAAGACCAGGCCGAAGATGATGCCCACCTTCACGCACAGCCGCCCGGCATCCTCGAAGGTCCGAGACAGCAGGTAGTAGGCCCCGACGCCGGCCATCACCATCGACGCGGCGATGATCGAGCCGCTGATCGCGTGGGCGAACTGCCACAGGGCGTACGGGTTCGTCAGGAGGCCCCAGAGGCTGGTCAGCTCCGCCCGGCCATTCACGATTTCGTACGCCACCGGGTGCTGCATCCAGGCATCCGTGGCGATGATGAAGAATCCGGACAGGACCGCGCCAAGCGCCACCATGACGGCGGACAGCCAGTGGACGAGCGGCCTGACACGCCGTTCGCCGAACAGGAAGAGGCCGAGGAACGTGGACTCCGCGAAGAAGGCGAAGACGCCCTCCATGAACAGCGTCTGGCCGACCACGCCGCCGGCGAAGTGAGAGAAGCGCGCCCAGTTGGTACCGAACTGGAATTCCATCGGGATGCCGGTGACCACGCCCATCCCGAACGTGACGGCGAAGATCTTCGCCCAGAACCGAGCGAGCGCCCCGTAGCGCTCATCGCCGCCTAGCAACTCCACCGTCTTCAGCGCGGCGATCAGCACCCCCAGCCCCATCGTCAAAACGGGGAACAGGTAGTGGAACATGATCGTGAAGCCGAAATGCCAGCGGTCGGCGAGCACGGCGTCGGACATGGAGATATCGTAGGGCAGAATCCAGAATCCAGAAGCCAGAATTCAGCCGCGAGCCGCCAGCCGGAAGCCGCGAGCCGGAAGCCGCGAGCCGGAAGCCGCCAGCCGGTTTTCCCCACTGAGGCTAGACGTCTTGAACGGCCAAAGTCGATCCGAATGTGTCAAGGCCTGTCGAACGTCGCTTCCGCCGTTCAAGACGTCTAGCCCGCCCCGCGTTTCGCGGGGCCGGCCAACAGCGTCTCTGGTTCTAGCGAGGCGCGCCCGTCCGCCGATTCATGCTTGGCGGTCCCAGGCGCGCCTCGCTAGAATTGAGATACATGGCAACGCGTGACGTCATCATTGTCGGTGCCGGGCCGTCGGGGCTTGCGGCGGCGATCGCCTGCGAGCGGCGTGGCCTGGACTACGAGGTGCTCGAGCGGGGCGTGCTCGTCAACTCGATCTTCAACTTCCCGTCGCAGATGGTCTTCTTCACCACGCCGGAACTGCTCGAGATTGGCGGCCTGCCGTTCGTGAGCCCGTTCGACAAGCCGACCCGCGTCGAAGCCTTGCGCTACTACCGCCGGGTGGCCGACGCCTGCCGGCTGAAGGTGTCGATGGGCGAAACCGCCCTGTCGGTGGTTCGACGACCGCTTGCGGACGGGACCGTGCTCGAGGTGCGGTCGCGGCCGGCCGGCGGCGAGCGTGTGCAGCATGCGCGCGCGGTCGTCCTGTCGATCGGCTACTACGATCGGCCCAACCTGCTCGGCGTGCCTGGCGAGGATCTGCCGCACGTTCAGCACTACTACAGGGAAGCGCATCCATACTTCCAGCGGCGGGTCGTCGTGGTCGGCGGCGCGAATTCGGCCGCGGAGGCGGCACTGGAATTGTCGCGGGCGGGCGCGCTCGTCACTCTGGTGCACCGGCAACCGGCCCTGAGTCCGAGCATCAAGTACTGGGTGCTGCCCGACATCCAGAACCGGATCAAGGAAGGGTCCATCGCGGCGCGGTTCAACGCGCGCGTCACCGAAATCACTTCCGGCGTGACGTTTGTGGATTGCGACGGGCGACGCGAGGGGCTTCCCGCCGACGCCGTGCTGCTGCTCACGGGCTACCACACCGACCGGGACTTCCTGGCGCGTTGCGGTGTTCACGTGGACCCCGTGTCGTTGGTTCCGTGCCACGACCGGGAGACGTTCGAAACGAACGTGCCGAACGTCTTCCTGGCGGGCGGGGTGGTCGTCGGCATCGACACTGCGCCGGTCTTCATCGAGAATGGCCGCCTTCACGGCGAGAAGGTGGTGGGCCTCGTCGCCAGCCGTCTGGGGCACTGAACGACATGCGCCTGCCCGACGTCGAACACTGGCTGGACCTTCTCTACATCGCGGCCGACGGCGCGGGCCTGCGGAACGAGGACTTCCGGAAGGCCCGCGAGGTGGCGGCGATGCTCGACGAGATCGAGCGCGCGGCCGGCCGGTTCTCGCGCCGCTCTCCGCTGGTGCTCGTGGACGCGGCGGCGGGGAAGTCGTACGTCGGCTTGCTGGCGGCGAAGCTCGTCTTCGAGCCGCTGGAGATCCCGGCTGCCGTGGTGACAATTGAACGTGATGCCTCGCGGGTGGCGCTCAGCCGCCAGGCGATCGAGCGGCTTCACACATCGATTCCAGTCGAGTGCCGCGCGGCGGATGTGACGGATACCGACGCGTGGCCGGCGAGCCCGTCCATCGTGACGGCGCTTCATGCCTGCGGGCCGGCGGCCGACGCGATCATCGACCGGGTAATCGCGGTCCGTGCCCGCGAACTGCTGCTGGTGCCGTGCTGCACGGGTCGGGCGGTCGAGGCGGCGGCGCGAGCGGAGGAAAGAGCCGAGTCGTTCGGCATCCCGCGGCACGCGCCGGTCCGGCGCCGGTTCATCCAGGCGTTGGTTGACGCCGAGCGAACCTGGCGCCTGGAGGCCGCCGGCTACGAGACGGAGGTCGTCGAATTCGTCGGTGCGACCGTCACCCCGCACAACCTGCTGTGGCGATCCCGCCTCGTCGGCGAGCCGGCCCGGATGGCCGCCGCGCAGGCGGCAAGTCGGCGGCTCGGCCGGTGAGACGGGGATCGTGGCCCGGTCTGTCGCGCCGGGCTCCGGTTCGGCCGACCTCACAGTCGCCCGTCGCCGGCCGCCAGCCGCAAGTCGCCAGCCGCCCGCCGGTTCAGTGCACCGATCGCGTCTTGCGATTCAGGTAGTCCATCAGGACGTACTGGCCGAGCGTGTAGGGCGTCGTGAAGTAGGCCTTGCCGCGGCAGATCTCCGCCACGCGCCGGACGAAGCTCACCAGATCGAAATCGCGCGCCAGCATGAACGTGTTGACCATGATCCCGCTGCGACGGCACGCGGAGACCTCGGCCAGCGTTTCGCCGACGATGAACGGGTCGAGGCCGAAGGCGCTCTTGTAGACCTGGCCGTCGGGGCGCGTGATGGCGGAGGGCTTGCCGTCGGTGATCATCACGATCTGCCGCATGTCCTTCCGCTGTCGGTCGAGGATTCTCCGCGAGAGCCGCAACCCCTCGCGCGTGTTGGTGTAGTAGGGGCCCACCCTGACGCGCGCCAGTTCCTTCAGGGGAATCTCCTCGGCCGAGTCGTGGAACAGCACGAGGTGCAGCGAATCGCCCGGATAGTGCGTGCGAATCAGCGTCGCGAGCGCGAGCGCGACGCGCTTGGCGGGCGTGAACCGATCCTCGCCGTAGAGGATCATGCTGTGGCTGCAATCCAGCATCAGCACGGTGGCGCACGAGCTCTGATACTCGCCCTGCGACACCATCAGATCTTCGTATTGCACGTCGATGACCGCGTCGGGTTCGCCGGTGGCCGGCACAACGCTGCCTGCGCCCCCACCCGCGGCGCGGACCCGGTCGAGCCCGATGCGGCGGACAGCGTTGAGGATGGTGCTGCTCGGGTCGAGGTTCAGCGTGTCGCCGAACGTGTACGGCTTGGGCGCACCGGTCGTCTCCACGCCCGTGGCCAGGTCGCGCGTGTCGTGGCGGCCGAAGCTGCTCTTGCCGAGCGAACCGAGCAGATCGCGCAGCGCGCGGTAGCCGAGGAAATCGAGCGCCTTGTCGGTGACTTCGAACTTCATCGGCGGCGCCGGCGCGCCGTCGCCGCCCCCCGTGCCGCGCGACTGCCGGATGCGGCGCTCGCGCTCGAGGTCCGGGCTGCTCGAGATGTAGCCTTCGTGCTCGAGCCGTCGAATCAGCTCCTTGATCAGCTGCTCGACGCGTTCGTTGTTGCCGGAGTTCATCAGCTGGTCGATGGTCTCCTGCGGGAGCAACTCGCCCGTGAGCAGCGCCTCGAGGATGGCGTCGTGAAGCGCCTGCATCGAGTCGTCCGGGTCCGACCAGGCGTCCATGGGGCTGCCCCCGAAGCCGCTGGAGAGCAGGAGGTCGGACAGCTTCGACAACAGGTCCTCGAGGTCGAGGCCGTCGAGCTCGTCGCCGGTGAACTTGGAGTACCTGTAACGCATACGCGTGTCACCTTCGGCCTGCGGCCCGTGGCTCTCGGCTCGCGACCGAACACCCATGCAAGCGCGCCCAGGGCGAGGTCTCCGGACGGGGAGGCCCAGGTCGCGACGCGCAAGCCGGCGTCAGTTGTAATACTTCTTCCTGCCCTGCGGGACGTCCTCGTCGAAGTCCTCCTCGGCCTGGCGCACCGGGCGCCGCGGGCCCGGCCGCTGCTCGACGCTGTGGTAGCCCCGCTCGTCGCTGCGCGCCACCTTCTTCAGCGAGTAGAGCCCTTCGAGGACGAAATCAACCGCCGCCGCCGTCTCGGGCGCCGGGGCGGACGGTCCCGCGACGGCCTGCCTGGCGAGCTCGAGCAGGCCGGGCACCTTCTTCGCCTGTTCGATCACTTCGCTGGCCGCCGCCATGTCGCCGAGCTGCAGCGACCCGCCGGAGTCGAACCAGCCCACGACCTTCGCGGTATTGGCGCTCTCGACGTAGCCGGTGAAGACGTTCGCCACCGCCGCGCGCACGAGTTCCCGCGCCACCGACTCGGCGCCCTTCAATTCGCCTTCGTATTCCAGCTCGAACTTCCCGGTCATCGACGGCAGGGCCGCGTAGATGTCGGTGACGCGCGGCACCGCGACGCTCTCGCCGGCGGCGAGTGCGCGCCGTTCGGCGTTCGACACCACGTTCTCGAGGCTCGAGATCGGCATGCGCTGGCTGACGCCCGATCGCTTGTCGATCTTCTTGTCCTCGCGGGCCTGGAACGCGATCTCCTCCACGGCCTCGCGCACGTAGGTCGGCACCTTCACGCTCATCCCGTCGTCGCGGCGGTCGAGCCACGCCTCCTGGACCGTGATGACCATTGCGCCCTGCCGCGTGGCCGGGTAGTGCGTGCGAATCTCGGAACCGATTCGATCCTTCAGCGGCGTGATGATCTTCCCGCGCGCGGTGTAATCCTCGGGATTCGCGGTGAAGACGAGCATGACGTCCAGGGGCAGACGCACGGGGTAGCCCTTTATCTGGACGTCGCCTTCCTGCAGGATGTTGAACAGGCCAACCTGGATCTTGCCGGCGAGGTCGGGCAGCTCATTGATGGCGAACACGCCCCGGTTCGCCCTCGGCAGCAGCCCGTAGTGCATCGTCATCTCGCTGGAGAGGTGCAGTCCGCCGCGCGCGGCCTTGATCGGATCGATGTCGCCGACGATGTCCGCGATCGTCACGTCTGGCGTCGCGAGCTTTTCGACGTAGCGGGATTCGCGCCGCAGCCACGCGACCGGCGTCGCGTCCCCTTCCAGCGCGATGCGGGCCCGGCACGCGCTGCAGATCGGCGCGAGCGGATCGTCGTTGATCTCGCAGCCTGGGACGATGGGGATGACCTCGTCGAGCAGGCCGCCGAGGCCGCGCAGGATCCGGCTCTTGGCCTGGCCCCGCAGGCCGAGCAGGATGAAGTTGTGGCGCGACAGGATCGCGTTGAACAGTTGCGGGATCACGGTGTCGTCGTAGCCGACGATACCCGGGAAGACCGTGTCGCCGGCGCGGAGGCTCCGCATCAGGTTCTGGCGGATTTCGTCCTTGACGGTCCGGCGCAGCACGGCGCCGCTGGCGACGGCGGCCCGAAGGGCGCCGAGCGTTCGCAGGGTCTGGGGGCTGTCCATGCCCGATGATAGCACGCAAAGCGGACTCAATCAGTCGTGTATTGGCACCGCTTGGGGTCGAACCGAGGCCGGGTATCATGAGCGGAATGCCTTGGATACCGAGGGATCGGCCGCTTGTGTTCGCGCACCGGGGCGGGAGCCGTCTCTCTCCCGAGAACACGCTCGCGGCGTTCGATCGGGCCGTGGCGGAAGGCGTGGACGGCCTCGAACTGGACGTCCGATTGTCGCGAGACGGCGAGGTGATGGTCTGCCACGACGCCCGCATCGACCGCACCTGTGATGGGACGGGGGCCATCGCCGAGCTGATGGCGAGCGAATTGGCCCGCGTGGACGCCGGTTACAGGTTCACACCCGGCGACGGCACGCACCCGCTCCGCGGACGCGGCTTCGCTGTGCCCACTCTGAGAGAGGTGCTGGCACGCTACCCGGAGCGTCCGCTCGTCGTCGAGATGAAGGACGACACGGCGGCGATGGCGCGCGCGACCGTGGAAGTCGTTCGCGAGGCGGGCGCGCTGGGCCGCGTCTGTCTTGGCGCGTTCTCGATCGCCGTGCTAAGGCATGCGCGCCGTCTCGCGCCGGGTACGGCGAGCAGTGGCTCGCGCGACGAGGTGTTCCGCGCGATCGTGTGCTCCCGTCTGGGCTGGCTGCCGCCGTTCCGGCGCTACCAGGCGCTGCAGGTTCCCGAACAGCGGGCGAGTATCCGTGTCGTCACGCCGCGTTTCGTGCGCGCGGCGCACCGCTCCGGCGTGCCCGTCCAGGTGTGGATCGTGGATCGCGCGGACGACATCCGCCGGTTGCTGGAATGGGGCGTTGACGCCGTCATCACGGATCGACCCGACGTCGCCGTGAAAACGGTGGCGGCGTGGTGCCACGAAAGAGACCACGTCAGAGACCACTGAGATCACAGAGGAAGAACACATCCGCCGCGGGATCCAGTGGTCGATGACGCACGCTTCGACCCGGCGCGCCCGGGCATCGCCCGGACGCCGGCGGCGGTGAGGCCACCGGCGTCCCGGTCGCGGCGGGATTACCTTTCCTGAAGCATGATCGACTCGACCGACAGCTTCTCGCCCATCATCGTGCCGATCACCTCGACCTTCCAGCCGCCCTCGACGTTGTTCTCCTTGAGGAACGTCTCGGCCTTCTTGTTCCCCTCGTCGTTGAACTTCACGTACTTGCCCTCACTCGTGAGGACACCGTAGCCGCTCTTGGAGCACATCAGCAGGCAGTCCTTCTCGTGACCCTCGGCGAAGGTCGTCTCGCCAGTGTGCTTCGTGGCGCACGACACGTCGATCAGATAGCCCTTCAGCGTCACGCTGTCGGAGGCCACCACGCGGGTGACGCCGATCACCGCCAGAGCCAGCACGACCGTCAGCATCAGCTTCTTCATGGGGGTTCCTCTTCCTTCGGCGCGTCCGATCGGTCCGCGCCATCACATTGCGAGTTCTCGCGAAACGCCCTCGTGCCGGCCGCCGCCGATCGTCGTGAAACGATGCGTCAGCGCGCCGACGTTACTCGAACGACCCGACCTGGCCATCCGCGGGCCGACGCCGCGCAAACCCCTAACCTGCCGGCGGTTGCTCGCGAATGGTCCAGCACGAGGACGTATCGCTTCGTGGTTGGTCGTTGTGACGGCTGCAAGAACCCTTCCCGCAGCCCCACGGCCCGGGTCTGGTAGAATCTCCCCTTCACCCCCCTGCCCCGGAGCCTCCGAGAGTGAGCACGATGATCGAGCAGGATCTCCAGACCCGAGTCCGCCAGCTGGGCCATCTCGTGGGGAACACCCCGCTTCTCGCCATCCATTTCACGTACCGCGGCGGCAGGCGGGTGGTCTACGCGAAGGCCGAGAACCTGAACATGACCGGGAGCATCAAGGACCGGATGGCGCTCCACATCGTCAGGAAGGCCTACGAGCGCGGGGTGCTTCGGCCGGGTGCCCCCCTGTTCGAGGCCACGAGCGGCAATACCGGGATCTCGTTCTGCGCCATTGGACGCGCGATGGGACACCCGGTGACGATCTTCATGCCCGACTGGATGAGCCGCGAGCGGATCGACCTGATCCGCAGCCTCGGCGCGACCATCAGGCTGGTCACGCGCGAGGAAGGGGGGTTCGTGGGCAGCATTCGCCTGTCGGAGGAAGCGGCCAAGGCCGCCGGCGGGTTCCTGCCGAGGCAGTTCTCGAACGAGGACAACGTGGCAGCCCACGAGTCCACGACAGGTCCGGAGATCTACTGGCAGCTGCGGTTCCGCGGCCTCGAACCGGACGCGTTCGTGGCGGGCGTCGGCACCGGAGGCACCGTGATGGGCACGGGGCGGTTCCTGAAGAGCGTGTGCCCGAGCATCACGATTCACCCGCTGGAGCCGGCAAACTCGCCCACGCTCACCACCGGGCACAAGGTGGGGAAGCACCGGATCCAGGGCATCTCGGACGAGTTCATCCCTCCTATCGTCGATCTCGGCTATCTCGACCGCATCGTGTCGGTGGACGACGGTGACGCGATCCTGATGGCGCAGAAGCTCGCGAGCGATCTCGGGCTCGCGGTGGGGATCTCGTCGGGCGCGAATTTCCTCGGTGCGGTCCAGGTGCAAGAGTCGCTGGGCCCGGACGCCGTGGTGGTGACGGTATTCCCGGACGACAACAAGAAATACCTGAGCACCGACCTGTTGCGCGTCGAGCCGGTCCGCGACGACTTCATGTCCCCGGCTATCACCTTGACGGGGTTCGGCGCCCACAAGCGCGTGTGCCACACCTGCTGCGACCCGGTGGACTGCGTGGAAGAGGGCACGCTGCACGACGAGGGGCTGCTGCTTCCGCCATGCCCGCGGCGCGCGCGCTGAGCCCCGACACCGCTCGCCAAATCGCCCCCCAAACAGCGGGCCGGTCGCGCCGCGAAGTTGTATACTCTCGGACCAACCCAGCCGTTGGGCCCCGCCCGCCTTTGCCAGGCTTGCCCATGATCGCCCCTCGATCCACGGCACGCGCGGCGCCGAGGTTTCCGGGCACAGGAGGCGACGTGAAAAGACATCGAGTGCTGCTTGTTTGTCTGGCGGTGCTGGCGCTTGGCGCGGGAGTCGGGGCGCAGATGACACCGTGGCTGCAGTGGACGCTGCTGCCGAAGGCGATGATGAGCGAGATCGTCGGCGAGGCGTCGGGCGAGAACGCGTGGAAGATGATCCTGGAGACGGGCGGCTACGACCGCGACCGGTCTGCCGCCGAGTTCGCCGACCTGTTCTACGAAACCCGCTTTTACCAGGACAAGCTGAAGGAGTACGGGTTCACAGGTGTCCAGCTCGTAAAGTACCCGGGCGGATCGTCGTGGGATGGCGTGAAGGGCGAGCTCTGGGAGACGGAGCCGATCCGCCAGAAGCTGGCCTCTTACCGGGACATGGCCGCGATGCTCGCGACCGGCAGCGTCACCGGTGAGGCCACCGGCGAGCTGGTGTGGGTGGGCCTCGGGCGCCCGGAGGACCTCAAAGGCAAGGAGCTCGCGGGCAAGATCGTGGTCACCGAAGGGTCCGCGGGCTCCGTCCATCGCACGGCCGTCCAGCAGATGGGCGCCCTCGGCGTCGTCTCCATAGCGGGCACTCGCCCTTACTTCGATCCTCAGCAGATCGGCTGGGCGAGCGTCGGTGGCGGGCGCGGCGGCCCGGGAGGCCAGGCCGCGGGCACGCCTGCGGCGCCTTTGAAGCCGGCGACCTTCGCGTTCCAGATTCCGCCGCGCGACGGGGACTACCTGAAGCGGAGGCTGATGGCCGGCCAGAAGATCACCGTGCAGGCCAAGGTGATTGCCGAGAACCGGGACACGACGCTTCAGGACCTGGTCTGGGCCATCCCGGGCACCGATCCGGGCGCCGGCGAGATCATCTTCTCCGCGCACCTGTTCGAGGGCTTCGTGAAGATGGGGGGAAACGACGACATCTCCGGGTGCGCCACGCTGGTTGAAATCGCGCGCACACTGAAGACCCTCATCGACGAGGGCCGCCTCCCGCGTCCCACGCGCACCATCCGGTTCATCATCGGCCCCGAGTTCTCCGGCACCGGGCCGTGGGTGAAGGCCAACCAGGCCCTGATGGACAAGACGCTCTGCAACATCAACCTCGACATGGTCGGCCTCCTGCTCAGCAGGAGCCAGTCGTTCATGTGCCTGATGCGGACGACCTACGGCAATCCGCACTACATCAACGACGTCATGGAGAACTACTACCGGTTCATCGGCGAGGGGAACCGGGAGCGGATCCAGAGCCGCAGCAACTTCTACCCGGTCCCCCAACGGATCGTCGCCCCGACCGGCGCCGACGAGCCGTTCTACTACAGCATCGAGACGCACTACGGCGCCTCCGATCACGAGGTGTTCAACGACTGGGGCGTGCAGGTGCCGGGCGTGATGATGATCGACTGGCCAGACCGCTGGTACCACACATCCGGCGACCACGTCGACAAGACGGACCCGACCGAGTTGAAGCGCGTGGCGATCATCGGGGCGGCGGCGGCCTATACGATCGCCAGCGCCGACGACGGGATGGCGACGAAGATCGCGGCCGAGACGGCGAGCAACGGTGCCGGCCGGCTGGCCCACCAGCTGGCGCGGGGCCTCGACGAACTCAACAACGCGACCGCGGCAACCCTCGCCGACGAGTACAAACTCGGGCGCGCCTACCTCGAGTCCGCGATCATCAACGAGCGGAACACGATCGAAACGGTGAACGAGCTCGCGGCCGACCGTAAGGCGATGGCCGACTACGTGGCCGGCATGCAGAAGACCATCGACCAGGTGGGCGCGTCGCAGCTGACCGCGCTCGAGACGCACATGAAGGCCGTGGCGCGGCGGCTGAACGTGCCGCCCGTCGTCCTGCAGGCCACCGAACTCGAGCAGAAGGCCTCGAAGGTGATCCCGAAGCCGACGCCGAAGGTCACGGCCAACGGCTACCAGGGCTACCGTGATTTCCTGACGCAGGTTCCGCAGGAGGTCCGGGCCGCGCTGCCCGTCACCAAGGTGGGAGACACGCTGGAGCTCTCGCGGCTCTGCAACGGGAAGAACAGCGCGCTCGACATCAAGAAGGCGCTCGACGCGCAGTCCCCGGGCGCGCCGGCCGACCTTCAACACGTCCTGAACTACCTGGAAATCCTGAAGGCCGCCGGGCTGGTGGAGCTCCCCGCCCCCGCGCCGGCCAAGCCGGTCAAGAAGACGCCGTAGGCCATTCGTCGTATATGATTCACGAGTTCCGCCGGTCCCTCTGTCGAGACCGTGCGATCACACCGAGGAGTTCGCCGATGTCTGCTGTTCACACGCGCACGCGATTCTTCATCACGCTGGCCCTGGTGGCCTTCGTGGCCTGCCCGGCCATCGCACAGGTTCGAGGCACGGCTTCGCCGGCGGCCGTGACGGCCGCCGACTACGCACGGGCGGAGAAATTCCTGGCAGCCGCGGTCAACCCGCTGGTGATCGGCGGCAGCGTGAATCCGAACTGGCTGCCGGACGAGCGCTTCTGGTACCGCAGCACCACCGCGGCCGGCGTCGAGTTCATCCTCGTCGCCCCGGCCACGAAGACACGGGGGCCGGCCTTCGACCACGCGAAGCTCGCGGCCGCGCTGGCGAAAGCGGCAGCCGCGAAGATCGACCCGCACCAGCTGCCGTTCCAGGCGATTCAGCTGTCGCCCGACGGCAAGTCCGTTTCGTTCGACTACGACCGTCGCCGGTGGTCGTGCGACGTCCAGGGCGCGGCGTGCGCAGCGACCGGCGACGCCACCGGGGCAGACACGGCGGCCGGCGGAGGGCGCGGCGGGCGCGGCGGCGGCGGTGGAGCTCGCGGGGGAGGCACCAACGCCGTGAACTCGCCCGACGGGAAACGTGCTGTGTTCATCAAGGACTGGAACCTCGTCGTCCGCGACGTTGCCACGAAGCAGGAAACCGCAGTGACGACGGACGGCGTCAAGGACTTCGGCTACGCCACCGACAACGCGGGCTGGGCCTCGAGCGACCGCGCGATCGTGCTGTGGTCGCCCGACTCGAAGAAGGTCGCGACCTACCAGCAGGACGAGCGCAAGGTCGGAGACATGTACCTGGTCGAGACGCGCGTGGGTCACCCGGCGCTTCGCGCCTGGAAGTACCCGCTCCCCGGCGACGAAGTCGTGGCGATGCTGCAGCGCGTGATCATCGACGTGGACGGCGGGCGCACGGTCAGGTTCCAGATGCCGCCCGACTACCACCGCGCCATGATGGGGGACAACTTCAGCGTGAATGACATGCAGTGGAGCCCGGACGGCGCCCAGCTCGCGTTCGTCTCCACGTCGCGGGACCACAAGCAGGCCGTCGTCCGCGTCGCGGACGCGGCGACGGGAAGCGTGCGCACGGTCTTCGAGGAATCCGAGAAGACCCACTTCGAATCCCAGGCCGGCTGGCGCGTGCTGTGGGCCACGGGCGAGATCATCTGGTACTCGCAGCGCGACAACTGGGGGCACCTCTACCTCTACGATCTTGCCACCGGCAAGCTGAAGAACCAGATCACGTCGGGAGAGGGGCCGGTGACGCAGATCGTGAAGGTGGACGAGAAGTCGCGCACGCTGTGGTTCACCGCGATGGGTCGCGAGAAGGGGCAGGATCCCTACTTCAGACATCTCTATAAGATCGGCTTCGACGGGAAGAACTACGTGTCGTTGACGCCCGATGTCGGCGACCACACCACGCAGCTGTCGGCGTCGGGCAAGATGATCGTCGACACCTACTCGACGTGCGAGACGCCGCCGGTGGTGGTCCTGCGCGACAGCGAGGGCCGCATGCTGATGCCGCTCGAGAAGGCGGACATCACGAAGCTGCTGGCTTCCGGATGGAAGCCGCCGCTTCCCGTCGTGATGAAGGCCCATGACGGCAAGACGGACATCTACGGCATGCTGTTCCGCCCGACCAATTTCGACCCGACCAAGAAGTACCCGATCATCAACCAGGCGTACCCCGGCCCGCAGTCCGGCAGCGTCGGGGCGCGCACGTTTGCAGCTGCGCGGGGCGACAAGCAGGCCCTGGCCGAACTCGGCTTCGTGGTGGTCTCGATCGACGGCACGGGGACGCCCGGCCGCTCGAAGTCGTTCCACGATGCCTACTACGGCGCGATGGGCCGCGACAACACGCTGCCAGACCAGGTTGCGGGCATGAAGGAACTCGCCCAGAAGTACCCGTGGATCGACATCGATCGCGCCGCGATGTGGGGCCACTCGGGCGGCGGCTTCATCACGGCCGACGCGATGTTCCGCTACCCCGACTTCTTCAAGGTCGGCATCTCCGAATCGGGCAACCACGATCAGCGGGAATACGAAGACGACTGGGGCGAGCGCTACCAGGGCCTGCTCACGAAGACCGCTGACGGCAAGGACAACTACGAGGTCGAGGCGAACCAGAGCATGGCGGCCAACCTCAAGGGCCACCTGCTTCTCGCGCACGGGACGATGGACAACAACGTGCCACCGTACAATACGCTGCTCGTCGTCGACGCGCTCATCAAGGCCAACAAGGACTTCGATCTGCTGCTGCTGCCGAACCAGGCCCACGGCTACGGGGGCGAGTCGAACTACATGATGCGCCGGCGGTGGGACTACTTCGTGCGTTGGCTGCTCGGCGTCGATCCGCCCAAGGAGTACAAGTTCGAGCCGCCAGCCGCGCCGGGCGGCCGGGGGCCCGGGCCGATGGTTCCGTAGCGGAGTGTCGCGACCTGTCGCCCGACAGGCGCGGCTGATCTTCGACGGGGGCGGGACCGAGCCCGCCCCCGCCCCTTCTTTACTGGCCTGCGCCCGCGGCCTGGATTGGATCCAGCCGCACCGAGATTCTGCCCATGGTCGTCTTGCCGTTGACCGTCAGCCTGACGAAGTACGTTCCGGGACCGGCCTGAGCGCCGCCGCCCATGGCGCCGCGGCCGCCGCCTCCGCCACCCGCGAACCCGCCTCCGCCGAATCCCGCTCCCGCGGGGCGAATCAGATCGGCGACCTCACGCGTGATGTCCATCACCTTGCGGTAGTTCGTTCCGTACTTGGCGAGGAGGGCCAGGTTCCTTTCGAGCGTCGCCTTCTGTTCCGGCTTGAGGTCGGTCCGCTTCAGCGCCTGCTCGATCTGTGACTTCGCGCTGTTTGCCGCCGTCTGCACCACCTGCGCCGAGGGGTCCCAGCGAAGATCCCACGCGATGCGGCTGATGCCGGCCTGCGCGTCGTCCAGGAGGTAGGTGGTCTTCAGTCGATCGCCGTCGGTGATCTCGAGCGTGCCCCCCTGGGCCTGCGCTTTCAGGTAGTAGTGGACCAGGCCGCCCGACGGCGGGTTCTCGCCCTTGAAGTAGAGGTCGCCTCGCCCGTAGCCGCCGCGCGCCACGCGCAGCCAGCGCGTCGCCGAACGGGTGCTCTCGAACAGCTGCGCGTCGCTGGCGAGCACCTGCGGTGTCGCCTGTTGCAGCGCGGAGATGTCGTCGAGGATCCAGATGCCGCGCCCGTGGGTGGCCGCCAGCAGATCGTTGTCGCGCGGGTGGATCAGCAGGTCGTGGAACGCGACGGTCGGCATGTTCAGCTTCAGGCTGCTCCACAGCTTGCCCCCGTCGAGTGAATAGAAGACCCCGAACTCGGTGCCGAGGAACAGCAGGTTGCGGTTCTTCAGGTCCTCGCGGATGACGTACACGCAGTGGCCGTCCGGGATGTTGCCCGTGATGTTCGTCCAGGTCTTCCCGTAGTCCGTTGTCGTGAAGACGTACGGCTTGAAATTGTCGCTGCGGTGGCCGTCGAAGGTCAGGTAGGCGGAGCCCTCGGCGAAGTGGGACGCCTCGACGCGGCTCACCCAGGTCCCCTTCGGCACGTCGGGCACGTTGGAGCGCACGTTGGCCCACGTCGTGCCGCCGTCCCGCGTGATCTGCACGTTCCCGTCGTCGGTGCCGACCCAGATGAGGCCGGGGCGCACCGGCGATTCGGAAACCGTGATGATGGTGCAGTGCGTTTCGGCGCCCGTCTGATCGAGCGTCATGCCGCCGGTCGGCTTGGCGTACTTCTCCTTGTCGTTCGTCGTCAGGTCGGGGCTGATGATCTGCCAGTGGTCGCCGCGGTCCACCGAACGGAACAGGTGGTTGCCGCCGATGTAGACGGTCCGCGGGTTGTGCGGCGAGAGGAGGATCGGCGAGCTCCAGTTGAAGCGGAAGACGGATCGCGCCCCCTGGCCGGGAGTCGGCGGGGGCGGCGGTTCCGGATAGAACTCCTTGTAGTTGACGACGTTCTGAGGACTCGGCCCGATGGCGCGCGACTCGCGCGTCTCGACGTTGGTGCGCTGGATCGCGCCGCCCTGGCTCTCGCCGTACACGGTGCGCCAGTCGGTCGGGTCGTTCTGCGTGTGGAACCCGTCTCCGCCGCCGATGTTGTACCAGAAGTCGGTGAGGATGACGCCCTCACGGTGCATCGACGGTCCGCCCCACACGCCGTTGTCCTGGAGGCCGCCGTAGACGTAGTACGGGTCCCGCATGTCCACGCTGACCGCGTAGAACTGGCCGGCGCAGATGTTGTCGAAGTAGATGTAGCTTTTGCCGTGGTCGTGAGTGAGCGCCGCGCCCGCGTCCTGGCCGGTGTAGTAGCGCTCCTTGTTGGTCGGGTCGAGCCAGATGGTGTGGTAGTCCGGGTGCAGACCGGGCACCGTCGTCCACGTCCTGCCGCCGTCCTCCGAGAGGTTGAAGCTCGCCGTCAGCATGTACACGCGCTGGTCGTCGATCGGGTTGAGGGCGATGTGGCTGTAGTAGAAGGGGCGGCTGTCCTGCCGGTTCACGTACTTCCACGTCTTTCCGGCATCCTCCGACCTGTAGATGCCCGACCCGAGCTTCGTCATGTCCTTGTAGTCGGGGTTCTCCTTCGTCTGCCCCTTGTCGTCACGGACGGTCTGCGGCGGCTGGAACGTGTGCTCGACGATGGCCATGAGCACGTTGGGCTTGGTGCGGCAGATGGCGATGCCGATGCGGCCGAGGTCGCCGGTCGGCAGGCCGGCTGTCAACTTCTTCCAACTCTTGCCGCCGTCGGTGCTCTTGAATATGCCGCCGTTCGGGCCGCCGGAGTCGAAGCGCCATGGCTGGCGAAGTCGCTGCCAGAACGTGACGTAGAGGATGTCAGGGTTCTTCGGGTCCATCACCATGTCGATGGCGCCGGTCCTCCCGTCGTTCGGCAGGCCGTTGGTGAGTTTGTGCCAGGTCTTTCCGCCGTCGATGGTCTTGAAGAGGCCGCGGTCGCCGGTGTAGCCCCACGAGTGGCCGACCGCCGCGACCCAGACGATGGTCGGGTCGGTGGGGTGCGTGAGGACCTTGCCGATGCTGTGCGTGTCGCGCAGGCCCATGTTCGCGAAGGTCTTGCCGCCGTCGGTGGACTTGTAGATGCCGTCGCCCCAGGCGACGCTGTTGCGGATGCACTCTTCGCCGGTTCCGACCCAGATGATGTCGGGGTTCTTCTGGAACCATCCGACAGCGCCGATCGAAGCGCTGCCGTACTTGTCGAAGATCGGCTCCCAGGTGGTGCCCGCGTTCATCGACTTGAACACGCCGCCCGAGGCGGTCGCCACGATCACCTTGGTGAAGTCGTTGTCCAGCGCCTCGATGTCCGAGATGCGGCCGCTCATGTTGGCCGGGCCGATGTTGCGCCACCTGAGGTCGCGAACGAGATTGTCTCCCGCGGGCTGCGCGGCGGCAGGCGCCGCGAGGGCGAAGAGGACGAGAGGCAGGCAGAGGCGTGCGAACAGTGTTCGTCCGGTGTTCATCCACGATCTCCATTCATCGTTGCGCCACGGCTGGGGCAGGCCAAAAAGAGAGAGCATCTCACACGACATGACGCGGGTGACCTGTCAGGTCAGGAACGTGCGGGCGAAATCCACGAACGCGCGCACGTCCGCGAAGTTGCTTGCGAGGCCGAGCGAGACTCGGACCGCGCCGCTGCTCTTGTTGTCGATGCAGCGCCGGAATTCGTTGTACGTCATGCGATCGTGCGCCCGTGCGAAGCACTGCGACAGCTCGCCCGACGACAGGCCGAGCGCGATCTCACCGGCCCCGGGGTTGCAGAAACAGCCGCCTCGAATCGAAATGCCGCGCTCGCCGGCGCCGCGCTCGATCAGCTGGTGGTCGATGAAGCGGCCCTGCGAGTCGTGGAAGTTCAGCGAGACGGTGCCGCCGCGCGATTCCCGGGTGACCGGCCCGTAGACGCGGACCAGCGGACGCCCGGACGAGTGTTTCAGCGCGACCAGGCTCTCGATCAGCCAGCCGGTCAGGGCGCCGACGCGCTCGTGGATGCGGTCGATCCCCACGCGGTCCAACAGGTCGAACCCCAGCGTGAGCGCCGGCAAGTTCAGGAAGTTCACCGTGCCGTCCTCGAACGCGGGCGCGCCGGCGGCCATGTAGTACCGATCGGCGCCGACCGACGCCACGGTGATCGTCCCGCCCGCGAACCAGGGGCGCCGCAATTTGCCGAGGGGCGTCGGCCGCGCAAGCAGCGCCCCGACACCTGTCGGGTAGCCGAACATCTTGTAGAACGACAGGACGACGAAGTCCGGGTGCCAGAGCGAGAGGTCGAGCCGATTGGTGGGGACGAATGCCGCGGCGTCGAGCAGGACGTCCCACCCGGCCGCCTGGGCGCGCGCGATCCAGGTCAGGGCGTGCTGAACGCCGGAGAAATTCGACTGCGCGGGGTACGCGAACAGGTTGGCATGTCCGCCAACCGGCTCGGTGATGTGTCCGGCCAGCGTCGCCTCGTCGAGGCGCATGTCCGGCGGGAGGACGGGCACGTAGGTCACCGACGCGCCGCGCGCCCGGGCGAATTCGCGAATGCCGTTGACCGAGTTGTGATTGTCGAAGGTGAGCAGGAAGCGGCCGCCCTGCTCGAACGGGTACGACTCGGCGACGAGCTTCAGCGCCTGGCTCGCGTTGGCGGTGAAGATGACGTAGTACTCGTCAGGGGAGGCGTTGAAGAACTTCAGGACCCGATGGCGGGCCCGCTCCGCCAGTTCCGTCGCGAGCGCCGACGGGGGGTTGGCGGAGTGCGGGTTCCCGAGCACTTGCGTGGACAGGAGCGCCGCGTGCTCGCGCACCTGCGACTCCGCGTAGAGTCCCGAGCCGGTGTAGTCGAGGTACACCTGGCCCCGGTCATCGAGACGCCGAAAGTCGTCTGCCCGCAGATCGTCGATGGCGCTCGTCTGTGCGTAGCCCGGGTGGGCGGCCAGAAAACGTTCGAAATCGTCGTCCATCACGAGCTCGCGTCCCGCACCCCGGTCAGCGTGCCATCGCGCGCGTCGCCGCGACCTCGGTGACCGCCGCTATCGCCGCCTCGATGTGCGCCTCGGTATTGAACGGTCCGATGCCGAAGCGAACGCCGCCGTTCACCTTGTCGGTGCCGAGCTGTTCGTGCACCATCGGGGCGCAGTGAAGGCCGGTCCGGCATGCGATGTTGTGGTCCACGTCGAGAATGGTCCCGGTGTCGCCGGCTTCGAAGCCGTGGACGTTGAACAGCATGACGGCAATGTGGTTCGCGAGATCGTCCTGGCAGTACATGGTCACGCCGGGGATTCCGCGCAAGCCCTCGACCAGGCGGCGCATCAGCGCCATCTCGTGGGCCTCGATGGCGTGCAGCCCCCGCGATTCGAGCCACTCCACCCCGGCGTGCAGCCCGGCGATCCCGACCACGTTCGGCGTGCCGTACTCCATCCGCCAGGGGTACTCGTCGAGGTGCGCGCGCTGGGCGGACCGGACGCCGGTGCCGCCCGCGCGGGTGTGCCGGATCTCGACACCCTCCTGGACGTACATCCCGCCGATCCCCGTCGGACCCATGAGCGACTTGTGGCCGGTGAAGCAGAGCACGTCGATGTGCATCGCCTGCACGTCGATCGGGATCTTGCCGGCCGTCTGCGAAGCGTCGATCACCAGGCGGATGCCGCGGTCGCTGCACAATCGACCGATCTCGCCGACCGGCTGCACCGTCCCGATGACGTTCGATGCGTGGTTGAGGGCGACGACCTTCGTGTTCTTCTTGAAGCGTGCGCGGATCGCGTCGGGGTCCACGAAGCCACGGGCGTCGAACGGGACGTGGTCGACCTCGATGCCGCAGCGGGTTGAAAGGTGATGGAGCGGCCGAAGCACGGCGTTGTGCTCGACGGTGGTCGTGATGGCGTGATCGCCCGCCTGCAGCAGGCCGAAGAGCGCCAGGTTCAGCGCGTCGGTCGAGTTGTAGGAGAAGACCAGTCGATCGGAGTCTGTGCCGTTGAAGAACCGGCACAACTGCTTCCGGGTGTCGTCCACCATCTGCCCGGTTTCCATGCAGAGGTCGAACCCGGACCGGCCAGGGTTCACGCCGTGCGTGCGGTAGAACCTGTCCATGAACACGTAGGTGTCTTCAGGCTTCGGGAATGATGTCGCGGCGTTGTCGAGATAGATAAGGTCCATGACAGGTCTCAAAGAGAGCAGGGCATTTTATCACGCGATTTCGGTGGGGCAGGGCCTCAGCCCAGCACTTATCTCCATTCCCACTCAATAAACCCCGGTCTCACCGCCGTCATCGCGTTGACCACCAACTCGACCAGTCCGCCGTACTGGATCCGGTAAGAGTCCCACACGCGGTGATACGCCAGCAGATCCCGGAGTTGCCCCTTGCAGTTGCTGCACGGCGCGCACAGGTACTTGGGAATGGACGGGTCCGCACAATCGGCAAACGCGTCCAGGACCTGCTGCAGCTTCTTTCGTCCTGAGACCTCCGCGCGCCAGTCCTGGAACCCGTTCCCGTTGATGATCGCGAACCCGCTGCCGCCGCCGCAGCAGTAGTTGTCCACGCCGTGCGGGTGCATCTCCCGAAACTGCGGACAGATCCGCCGCACGACCTCCCGCTGCGGTTCGACGATGCCCATCAGGCGAACGACATTGCACGGGTCGTGAAGGGTCACCGGGAAGTTGTTCCGGCTTGGATCGAGATCCAGGAGTCCGCCGAGCACGATGTCCCGCAGGATCGTGAGGAAACTCTCGCGCGGGATGGCCAGGTCACCGGTCAGCAGCCGGTCGGCGACGACCAGCAGCGACTTGTGCGCGTGCCCGCATTCGCCGACGACGATCTTCTTGACCCCGAGCTTCCGGGCGGCCTCGGCGTGGCGGACGGCGACGCGCGCGAACTGGGCGTCGTCGTACCACACGCCGTAGTTGACCGAGTCGTACCCGGCCAGGTCCGACGACATCGTCCACGAGATCCCGGCGGCGTTGAGGATGACGCCGAATGCGCCGGGATTCTCCGGCCACGCGAGGATCTCGCCCGCGTTGTGAATCAGGAGGATGTCCGCGCCTTCGACGTCCCACGGGGTTTCCACCGTCAGGCCGGTCTTCTCCGACATCTCCTCGTCGATGAACTGCACGTTGTCTTTCACGGCTGCCGCGTTCATCCCGGTCGTGGACCCCGTCTTCAACTGGAGCATCGAACCCGAGGCGTGCAGCTCCTTCGGCGCGATTCCCATCTCCTGGCTGAACAGCTTCCGGATCTCGTGCGCCACGAGGCCGTTGTCCACGCCGAGGGGGCACGCCTGCGCACAACGACGGCAGAGGTTGCACCGGTAGGCCAGCTCCGCGAGCCGCGCGACGAGGGGCCAGTTCAGCTCGACCGTCCCGTGCTGCCAGGCCGACACGAGCCCGCCGTCCTTGACGTGCTGGAAATACAGCCGCCGCAGGATCTCGGACCGGTACGTCGGCCGGTAGAGTTCCGCTCCGCCGCTCGCCTCGAAGATGTGGCACGAGTCCGAGCACGTCTGGCAGCGTGCGCAGTGTTCGACGGTCAGCAGGAGAGGTTGAAGGAAGGTCCAGTTGTTCTCGCGCGAGAACAGCTTCTCGAGGCCCGAGAGAAACTGTTCGACGAGCGCCTGTTCCTCTTCCGGCGTCGCCGGATTCGGCAGGCTCAGGACGCGAGCGTCGTCCAGCGCGAACTCGGCCGCCAGGCTGCGCGGCGGTGGAGCCGGCCTGGCCGCCGCGGGCGAGGTGCCCGGCGGCAGCGGCGGGAGGTCTCCCTTCTCGAGGTGCAGCAGCGGTTCGCGCGATCGCCGCGACATGTCCGAGAGTCGGGCCCGGCCCTTCATCGCCTGGTCTCCTGCGCGGGATTCGTCGCGACCACCTCGCCCCACGTCGGCGTCTCGCCGGGCTTGCGGATGTGGCCGGCGGCCCACGTCGGCCTGAACGAGAGGTAACCGGCAAGCTCCGCTGCGCGCTTCGCGTTGTGGACCAGCGGCTCGTCATCCCAGCGCACCGAGTGGTAGGTGAAGTACTTGGCGATGAAGTGCGCCATGTGCGTCAGCGGGATATACGCGACCAGGAGCGCGGTGGCGACGATGCCGGCCGCGAGAAGCGGCGGCGCCTCCATCTTCAGGTCCCACGAGATCAGGCCGGCCACCAGGCTGGATGCGCCGGGCCCGCCCGCGGGCCTCTTGGCATAGCCAAGCCCCAGGAGGCCGAGGGCGAAAATGAAGAACAGCAGGTTGGTGATGTCGCCGGGGGTCGTGGACACCCGCAGCGCCGGGTCGGTGAGCCGCCGGTGCAGCAGGCCGATGGCTCCGAAGATGGCGAGCACGAGGCCGGTGATCCCCGAGGCCGCGGCCAGCCGGCGGAGGATTTCCGCGGCGGTTCCGGCGGCCACGCCAGGGACCAGACGGCCGGCCACGGCAGTGACGAAGAGAAGCGCGAGCGTTCCAGCCAACAGATAGAGGCCGAAGTGAAACGGAAAGGAACGGAACCAGAGTGACCGGTTGAACGTCCGAAGCCCGTGGAGAAACAGGATCTCGGGCACCATGAACCGCACGTCGCCCCAGAGATTCGAGCGGCGCGGCTGGCGCCACCACTCGGCCTGCTCGAAATACGATCCGCCGTGCTCGACCCGCTCCGGCGCTTCATGGGGAACCGGGTACAGCTCCCACCGAAGGTGCAGCGGGGTTCTTGCGAACGAGACGGCCTTCGCGACGCCGGCCGCGACAAAGACCAGGGCGGCCGCCGAAACGACCGAGTAGACGACGACAATCACGGTGAACTCCTGGGGGACTTTCGACTTGCGGGCCGGACTGTCAGCCGATGAGCAGCGGGTTCTCGAGCATCCGCTTGAGCGTGCCAAGGAAACGCGCGGCCTGTGCGCCGTCGGCGACCCGGTGGTCCACCGAGAGCGTGAGCTTCATCCGCCGGCCGACCTTCACCTGGCCTCCCTCGACCACCGGCGCCTCGCGCACGGCGCCGACGGCGAGGATGGCCGCCTCCGGCGGGCTGATGATCGCGGAGAACTCTTCGATGCCCATCATGCCGAGGTTCGAGATCGAGAACGTCGCGCCCGTGTACTCGTGCGGCTGAAGCCGGCGCGTGCGCGCGCGGTCCGCGAGCGACCTGGCCTCGGCCGCGATGTCGATCAGCGATTTCGACTCCGCGTCGCGAATGACGGGCGTGATGAGGCCGTCCTCGATCGCCACCGCGAGGCCGATGTGCACGTGCGAGTACTGCTTGACGTGATCGCCCGCGAATGACGCGTTGATGTCCGGGTGACGTTTGAGCGCCGACGCCGAGGCCTTGATGACGACGTCATTGAGGGAAATCGGATAGCTCTCCTCGCGGAGCGCCCGATAGGCGTCCCACAGGCGGTCGGCCGCCACGTCCACTGTCAGGTAGAAGTGAGGGACCGGGGCCTTGCTCTGGACCAGGCGCTTCGCGATCGTCCGCCGCATCGACGACAACTCGATGGTCTGGACGTCGCCCACCGGCTGCGCGGGATGGGCGGCCGCCTGTGAGACTGATGCCGTCGCCATCGCGGCTTCGATGTCGCGCTTGATGACGCGGCCCTGCGGCCCGGAACCCTGGAGCGTGGTGAGGTTGATGCCCGATTCGGCCGCCATCCGCAGCGCGAGCGGGGAGGCTCGGAGGCCGCGCGAGGCGCCGGCATCGTGCGCGGCGGACCGCGGTGGGGCGGAGGCGCGAACCGGCGCGGGCGCCGGAGCGGCCGGCGAAGCTGGGCGCGGCGCAGGGACGGTCCGCGCTCCCGGCCAGGCCGCAGGCGCCGCCGGTTCCAACAGGCCCGAGATGTCCTCGTCCGGGCCGCCGATCACGGCGATGAGCGCACCGATCTCGATCGTGTCGCCCGGCGAGGCGACGAGCTTGCGGATCACGCCGTTGGTGTAGGCCTCCATCTCGACGGTGGCCTTGTCGGTTTCCACCTCGGCGAGCGCCTGGCCGGTCTCGACCTTGTCGCCCTCCTGCTTGAGCCAGCGGAGGATCTTGCCCTCCTCCATCGTGTCGCTCAACTTCGGCATGACCACGCGGGAAGCCATAAGACGGTCCTCGGTAACAGGATTCAGAATTCAGAATCCAGAATTCAGAAGCCAGAAGCCAGAAGCCAGGGGGTGGCCGCGAGCCGCCAGCCGCTAGTCGCTAGCCGCCAGCCGCTAGTCG
>Ga0209048_10001407_pt1 | contig 24925 bp, 24 predicted proteins | sample FrelakmetCRP12CR_FD_187146 | JGI IMG/M metagenome (GOLD analysis project Ga0209048, IMG submission 187146) | Freshwater lake sediment microbial communities from the University of Notre Dame, USA, for methane emissions studies - CRP12 CR (SPAdes)... | ecosystem: Environmental > Aquatic >... | reverse complement strand
TCCATCGCCTCGGTTCGCGGCCGGGTGGTGGGCGAGCCGTTCACGGCCGACAAGGATAGCTGGGTTTTCGGCCGCTTTGCGTTTTCCGGGGCCGGCTCGACGCTGTACCTGCGGCTCAGCGAGGGCCTGACCGCCGCCGGCTGGCCGTCCCGGGACGCCGGTCGGCCGGTCCGCGCCCGGAGCCGATCCGTCCACCGCCGGGGCGCACGTCGCCCACCCGTCGCGCCACCCGTCGTCAGGGACGGTCAGGGACGGTCAGGGACGGTCAGGGCGTGGAGGTCGGCGCGGGGTTGGGGGTGAAGGTGGTGTCCTGGGTGGGCGACGGGTTGGGGTCCCCGCTGTGGGTCACCGTGAGCACCACGACGATGACCGCCGCGACGAGGGCGAGCAGGACGATGACCATGCCGGGCGTCGCCCACGTCCGGATGCCGCGTCGTCGGCCCTCGTCGCGCTGACCGGCGGGGGTCGACGCCGACTCGACGTCGGACACGGCCGTGTCGTCGTCGGAGTCGAAGAACCGGGGGCGCGCGGGGCGGTCGGCCGGGGCTTCGGGCGCCGGCTCGGGCGCCGGCTCGGGCTCGGGCTCGGGTGCGGGGAGCGTGGACGCCGTCTCGGGCGCGATGCCTTCGACCGGAGGTCCGACGGGTGCGCCGAGGGGGGGGAGCGGCAGGGAGCCCCGCTTGCGGCGGAGGCGGGCGAACGGGCCCTTCGGCAGGACGAGCTCCTCCACGTGAAGGGCTGCCGGGCGGGTCACCGAGGGGGCCATCGTCGACGGCGGGGGGGACGACGGCGGAGGGAGGGGCACGCTTCCGGGGGTCTCACCGACGCGGCCACCGGTGCCGGTCAGGGCGGGGACGGACCTGGGTGACACCGACTCGTCCATGCCCGCGTCCCCGAAGGGGTCGTGGGCGGGCCATGGCTCGGGATTCCCCGTCGTTCCGGTCCCCCAGAAGGGCTCGGGGGCGGCCGGGGCCTCGGGATGCCGCGCCGTCTCGGTCCATGCGAGGGGGTCGTAGGGAGCCGATGGCTCAGGACTCCCCGTCGTTCCGGTCTCCCCGAAGGCCTCGTGGACGGCCGGGGCCTCGGGACGCCACGCCGCCTCGGTCCCTCCGAGAGGGTCCCGGGCGGGCGGGGGCTCGGGGTGCGACACCTCCGACGGGCCTGGGTCGAAGGGGCTCGCGGCCGGGGCCGGTCGGTCCCAGGGCGCCGGCTCCAACGGCGGAGCCGGTGTCTCCCACGCCGCACCCCCGGGTCGGGGCTCGGCGGCGGGCGCCGGCGGGGACCATGACTCGGGGACGTCCCGGACCGGCGACGCAGCGAAGAGGGACGGCCGGGGATCGGGGTTCGCCCGACTCGCGTGAGCGGCGCCGTTGCCGGGGACCGGGGCGCTGTCGGCGATCACCGGCTCGCCCACGGGCGGTGGCAGGTCCCTGGGGTCGATCGAGGCGGCCGGGGCCGGCGGTACGGGGTGGCGAGGTGGCTCCTCGTGGGGGCCAGAGGCGGTGGGGCCCGGGGTCACCGCGGGCCGGGGCGTGACGGGGGACGGCGGGGGAGCGGTCGTCTCCCACGCCACGGGCGTCGGTTCGGGCCCGGGAACCTCCCACGCCGGCGTCGCCGGCGGCTCGGGGACGGGCACCGCCGCCGGGGGCGGCCACGCGACGGCGGGGGTGGTGTCCCATGCCGCGACCGGCGGCGTCGGGGCACCGGATGCGGCGGTGTCCCACGGCCGGGGGGCCTCCTCGGAGCGGGGGACCGCCGGCTCCAGGGGTTGGGCCGCGACCCACGGTCCCGGCTCGGTCCGGTCGCCGGACTCGGGCACCACCGGGGCCGGCGGTCCGGCGACGACCGCGACCGGCGGCGGTGGAGGAGGAGCGGCTCCCGTCGGCGTCGGCGGCGGGGGGGGCGTCGGGAGGCGCCGGGGCGGGGGGGTGGCCGGAGGGCCCGTCGTGGGTTCGGGCCACCCGGCGGCGGGCGCCATCTCCAGCTCCGGACCGCCGACCTCGGCGATCCCGCCCGGGGCCGCCGGACGGGACTGACCGGCCCAGAACGGCAGGGTCCGCCGGCTGCGCGCGGGGGCGTCCCCGATGTGAGTCCGGCCGCACTCGGGGCACACGGGGGTTGACGCGAGGTTCGTCGCCCCGCAAGGGCAGTCCCAGGTCGGGCCGGGCATACCCCCTCATCGGTAGCAGATCGCGGTTCTGGAGGGGTCGGCGGGATGGGATGCTCCCGCAGGTTGTTACTATCTGCGTAGGGGAAATTCCCACCCTGCTCGCGACAGAGGAGCCTTCATGGCCGCCACCGCCCTCGACCTCGGCCGGTACAAGCTCGGGTGGAGCGACACCGTCGATTACGCGTTCACCCCCAAGAAGGGTCTGAACGAGGACGTCGTGCGCGAGATCTCGTGGTGGAAGGGCGAGCCCGACTGGATGACGAAGTTCCGGCTGAAGGCGCTGCGGATCTTCGAGTCCAAGCCGATGGCCCCCTGGTTCGCGCGGAACATGCCCGACATCGACTTCGACGACATCTACTACTACCTGCGGCCCGCGGGCGAGCAGGTCGACGAGTGGGACGAGCTCCCCGAACAGATGAAGCGGACGTACGAGAAGCTCGGCATCCCGGAGGCAGAGCGCAAGTACCTCGCCGGGGTCACCGCGCAGTACGAGTCCGAGGTCGTGTACCACAAGAACCGGGAGGACCTCGAGAAGCAGGGCATCCTCTTCTCGGACATGGACACGGCGGTCCGGGAGTACCCGGACATCGTCCGCCGCTGGTTCGGGAGGATCATCACGCCCGGCGACAACAAGTTCTCCGCCCTCAACTCGGCGGTGTGGTCGGGCGGCTCGTTCATCTACGTGCCGCCGGGCGTCACCTGCGAGCTGCCGTTGCAGGCCTACTTCCGCATCAACGCGGAGAACGCCGGCCAGTTCGAGCGGACGCTGATCATCGCCGACGAGGGCGCCCAGGTGCACTACATCGAGGGCTGCTCGGCGCCGGTCTACTCGACCGACTCGCTCCACTCGGCCGTGGTCGAGCTGGTCGCCCGTCCGAGCGCCCGGATCACCTACACGACGATCCAGAACTGGTCGCCGAACGTCTACAACCTCGTCACCAAGCGGGCCCGCGCCGAGGCCGAGGCCCACGTCGAGTGGATCGACGGGAACATCGGCAGCCGGTTGACCATGAAGTACCCGAGCGTCGTGATGGTCGGCCCGAAGGCATCCGGTGAAGTCCTGAGCGTGGCCTACGCCGGCGAGGGGCAGCACCAGGACACCGGGGCCAAGATGATCCACGCCGCGCCGGAGACCACCTCGACCATCATCTCCAAGTCGATCTCCAAGGACGGGGGCAACAGCACCTACCGCGGCCTCGTCCACGTCGACCCGGGCGCCAAGGGATCCAAGAGCTTCGTCCGCTGCGACGCCCTCCTGCTCGACGACCACTCGGTCTCGGAGACCAAGCCCTACATGGAGGTCGAGGAGCGCGACGCCCAGATCGGGCACGAGGCCACCGTGTCCAAGGTCGGGTCCGACCAGCTCTTCTACCTGATGAGTCGCGGCCTGTCGGAGCAGCAGGCCATGGGCATGATCGTCAACGGGTTCATCGAGCCGATCACCCGCACGCTGCCCATGGAGTACGCCGTGGAGTGGAGCCGTCTCATCGAGCTGCAGATGGAGGGCTCGATCGGGTGACGCGTGTCCGGGCCGCTCCGCCGCGAGCGGGGACCCGGTAGCCGTCGGGCGCTAGCGTTCGGCCCACCGACCTTGGGAGGGCTCCTTCGATGAGGTACCGCACGCTCGGCCGGACCGGGATGAAGGTGAGCGGTCTCTGCCTGGGCGCGATGATGTTCGGCGCCTGGGGCAACCCCGACCACGACGGGTCCGTCGCCATCATCGACGCCGCCCTCGATGCCGGCGTCAACTTCATCGACACCGCCGACGTGTACTCGGCGGGCGAGTCGGAGACCATCGTGGGCAAGGCCCTGGCGGGCGCCAAGCGGGAACGGGTCGTCCTGGCCACCAAGGTCCACGGGCCCATGGGGGACGACCCCAACGAGACCGGCAACTCGCGGCGCTGGCTCATCCGCGAGTGCGAGCACTCGCTGCGCCGGTTGGGCACCGACTGGATCGACCTCTATCAGATCCACCGGCCCGACCCGACGTGCGACGTCGACGAGACCCTCGCCGCCCTGTCCGACCTGATCCACGCCGGGAAGATCCGCTACGCCGGCAGCTCCACGTTTCCCGCCCACGAGATCGTCGAAGCGCAGTGGGCGGCCGAGCGACGCGGGCGGGAGCGTTTCGTGTGCGAGCAGCCGCCCTACTCGATCCTGGTCCGTGGCATCGAGGCCGACGTGCTGCCCACGTGTCAGCGGTACGGGATGGGTGTCATCCCCTGGTCGCCCCTCGCCGGGGGGTGGCTCACCGGGCGCTACCGCAAAGGGGTGCCCCCGGGGGAGCTCCCGCGGTCGAGCCGGGCCAGCCGCATGCCCCAGCGCTACGACCTGACGCTTCCCGGGAACCAGGCCAAGCTCGACGCGGTCGACGCCCTGGCCGGCGTGGCGGAGCGGGCGGGGATGAGCCTCGTCCATCTGGCCGTGGGTTTCGTCCTCAGTCACCCGGCGGTGACGTCGGCCATCATCGGCCCGCGCACCATGGACCAGCTGACCAGCCAGATCGGTGCCGCTGATCTCGTCCTGAGCGACGCCGTGCTCGACGAGATCGATGCCATCGTGGCGCCCGGGACGACGCTCAACGCCGGGGACAGCGGGTGGACGCCACCCGCCCTCCAGCGGTCGTGGGAGCGGCGGCGACCCGCGCGTTCCTCGCCCTGACCTGACGGGCCGGTCCGGCGCCGACGATTCTGTCCTACCGTTCGGCGCGGGTGACGAGCGAGGGGGCCCGAGTGGACGGCTGGATCACGGATCGACCGGCGAGCGAGCGGTACCCGATCTATACGCGGGCGAACGCCGGGGAGGTGATCCCCGATCCGATGAGCCCCTTGACCGCGACCCTCGACATCCAGGGGCCCCTCGAGCTCGGGTGGCAGGACAACTACCAGCGCACCGGGACCTTCCGGCCCGACGAGATCGATCGGGACCGCCCGTGCACGACGGGCACGTTCGGCGGCTACTTCTTCCTCAACATGTCGATGACCCGGATCTTCGGGGTCCGCTGCCCGGGGATGACGCCCGAGATGGTCGATCTCCAGTACTTCGGCACGATGCCCGGCATCCCACCGTATGAGGCCCGCCCGGAGGACGACGATCCGGGGGCGACCGCCAGGCTGGGCGAGTGGCTGGGCGGCGCCATGGCCGCGTCCGACCTGCCCGAGATCCGCGACCTGCGTGACGAGATCGACGCGGTCGTCGCCCGCAGGCCCCCGCTGTCCACGGCCACCGACGCGGAGCTCGTGGACTGGGCCCGGTCGCTCCTGCCCCACTACCGCCGGGTGTTCGACCGCCACCTCGAGATGTCGGCGTTGGCGGGCGTGGGCATCGGCACCGTCGCCGGGGTGTGCCAGGCCCTCGGCCGCCCCGAGCTGGTCACCGAGCTGATCGCGGGCACCGGCGACGTGGACTCGGCGGCCCCGTCGTGGGCCCTGTGGGACCTCTCCCGGCAGGTCGCCGCCTCGCCCGCCCTGACCACCGCGTTCGACGCCGGCGTCGACGGGCTCCTCGCCCACCTCCAGGCGGCCGCCGGCGACGCGCAGGTGGAGGCGTTCCTGAGCGGGTTCTCCACCTTCCTGGATCGGTTCGGCTCCCGGGGCCCCGACGAGTGGGAGCTGCGGAGCCACACGTGGGGGATCCGACCCGAGCTGGCGCTGGCGGCGGTGGAGCGGATGCGCCTCGCTCCCGAGGAGGACGCGCCGGCCGGCAAGCTCGAGGCACTGATCGCGCGGCGCGCGGTCACGGCGGACGCCGTTCGTGTCTCGCTGGCCGGCAACGACGGGGCGCTCGGCCAGTTCGAGGCCGGGCTCCGGATGGCGCTGCTGTTCTCCGCCGGGCGGGAGCGAACCAAGACCGCCAACATCAAGCTCGTCCACGAGCAGCGTCTGGCCTTCCGGGAGCTGGGCCGGCGGATGGTGGACCGCGGAGAGCTCGACGACGTCGACCAGATCTTCATGCTGACCGCTGACGAGCTCGACCCCTTCGTGGCGGGTCCGACCCCGTTCGTGGAGGCCCTGCGCCGGCGCGAGGTCGAGTACCGGTCGCTGTTCGACCTGGAGCCCCCCTTCGTGGTCGTCGGTTCGCCCCCGCCGCTCGACCGCTGGCCCCGGCGCGACCGCCCCCACGGGGACCGGGCGGCCAGCGGCACCGTGCTCCGGGGCATCGCGGGCTCACCGGGCAGGGCCACCGGCCGGGCGCGGATCATCCATGACCCGTCCGACCCGACGGCCCTCGCGCCGGGCGACGTGCTCGTGACGCCCAGCACCGACCCGTCGTGGACCCCCCTGTTCGTGCCGGCGGCCGCCGTGGTCGTCGACGTCGGCGCCCAGATCACCCATGCGGTGATCGTGTCCCGCGAGCTCGGGATCCCGTGCGTCGTGTCGGTCACCGACGCCACCCACCGGCTGGCCGACGGCGCGCTCGTGGAGGTGGATGGCGGGGCCGGCACGGTCACCGTCCTCTGAGCGGTCCCCTGACACCGACCAGACCCCGAGCGGCCCCGACCGGGCCCGGTCCCCGGTCCGGCATCCTGTCCGGACACCACGCCCAGGCGTGCAACGATGGGGCGGTGCCCATGCGCGAGGAGTGCAAGCACTTCCAGAGCAGGACCTACAACAACGGCGAGGTCGCGCGGATGTGCGAGCTGGACCTCGCTCCTGAGGCCCCGTGGAGGTGCCCCGAGGACTGCCCGGCGTTCGAGCGGCGGCTGGCCGACGTCAACTGGCAGCACGGCTCGCTGGTGACGCCGCCGCCGACCGAGGAGCCCGCCGGCTTCGACGCCTCCAGCATCGAGCTGCTCGACGAGGCGGAGGCCATCGTGAACTCCGCCGCCCCGTCGGTGATCGACGAGGTCGAGCGGGAGCGGGCCAAGGAGGACGTTCCGAAGGGGTTCCGGGGATCCTCGGGGTCGAGCGGGTGGCAGCGGTTCCGGGACCGCTTCCGACGCCACTGAGCCGATCCCGGCGGTTCCCACCGCCGCGCCCGGTATCGCCCGGCGCATCGTCGACGTCAGCACGGGCGCGCCGCTCGACGACGTGGGTCCCGGGTCTCCCGGCGCGCCGATGGGGGAACAGGGGTGGCCCCGGTAGCGTTGCCTCTGCCGGGTGCGGCCCGTGAGGGTCGACCCCGCCTCCACCGTGGCCCCTCCGACCCTGACCGACCAAGCCTCCCTGCCCGGTCCCGGCTCCCTCCGGGAACTTCGTCGACGCGCCCTGGCACGCTTCGAAGCCGGACCGCTGCCGACGGATGCCGACGAGATCTGGCGGTACAGCCGTGTCGGGGAGCTGGGCCTCGACGCCTTCACGGCCGCCGCGGCCCCCACGGCCCCGTGCGACGTCCCGGCGCCGGTGCGCGAGGTCCTCGACCTCATCGGCGGGCGGTCGGCGTTCGTGCTCACGGTCGACGGCACGGTCGTGACCGTCGATGTCGAGGACCCGGCCCGCGCTGCAGGGCTCCGGGTCGGTCTCGCCGCGGGGGACGAGGTGGGCGGTCTCACCGGGTCGGTCGAGCCGTGGGACGCCTTCGTCGAGCTCAACACGGCACAGGCACCAACGCCGCTGGTCGTCGACGTGGCCGCCGATTCCGTGGTCGACGAGCCGGTGGTCGTGTGCCACTGGACGGCGACCGAGGGCGCGGCCACGTTCCCCCGCACGGCCGTCCGGGTCGGTGTCAACGCCCACGTGCGGGTGGTCGAGTATCTGCTGTCCGCCGACGTCACAGCCTGGGTGGACCCGGTCACCGAGCTGTCGGTGGCCGACGGGGGGCATGCCGACCACCTCGTCGTCCAGGAGCTCGGCCCCCGGGTGTGGCTGACCGCCTACCAGGCCAGCGAGGTCGGGCGCGACGCCACCCTGCGGGCGTTCACCGTGGCGCTCGGCGGCGACTACGCGCGGGTCCGGATGGACTGCCACGTGACCGGGGCGGGGGGCGGCACCGAGCTGCTCGCGCTGTACTGCGGCGACCGCTCCCAGATGCACGACTTCCGAACCCTCCAGGACCACGCGGCACCGAAGTCCACCAGCGATCTGGTCTTCAAGGGGGCGGTCCAGGACGAGGCCAGGTCGGCCTACTCGGGCCTGATCCGGGTCGAGCGTGGGGCGGCCGGCACCAGGGCGTTCCAGACCAACCGCAACCTGGTGCTCTCCGACACGGGGCTGGCCACGTACTCGGTGCCGAACCTCGACATCGAGGAGGCGGACGTGAGCTGCTCGCATGCGTCGGCCACCGGTCCGATCGACGCCGAGCAGCGCTTCTACCTCGAGAGCCGCGGGGTGCCGAGCGACGTGGCCGAACGCCTGATCGTGCTCGGCTTCTTCGACGACCTGCTCAGCCGGCTGCCGGTGCCGGGCCTGCGGGCCCACCTCGGCGCCGCCATCGGCGCCAAGCTGGCGCTCGCCACGGGGGTGACCCGTGGCTGAGCTCACGGTGTGCGACCTGGCGGACCTGAAGGACGGCGAGGCCCGGCGGTTCGACAGCGGGGCGCTCCGGATCGCGGTCGTGCGGATCGGCGACGACGTGTACGCCCTCGGCGATCGGTGCAGCCACGCCGACTACTCGCTCTCGGAGGGCGCCGTCGACGCGGACGAGCGGACCCTCGAGTGCTGGAAGCACGGCAGCACGTTCGACCTCCGGACGGGGGAGCCCCAGACGCTCCCCGCGACGCGGCCGGTGCCGGTGTACGAGGTCTCGGTGCGCGAGGGCACGGTCGTGCTGGTGCTGCCATGAGCGAGCTGGTCATCTGCGGCCTCCGGGCCGGCATTCCGGGCCGGGAGATCCTGTCGGGCATCGACCTGACGGTGCGCTCGGGCGAGGTCCACGCCGTCATGGGTCGCAACGGCGCCGGCAAGTCGACCCTGTCGCAGGTGCTCATGGGCAAGCCGGGCTACGAGGTGCTCGGCGGCACGGTGACCCTCGACGGGGTCGACCTGCTGGGGCTCCCCACCTGGAAGCGGGCGCAGGCGGGGTTGTTCCTGGCCATGCAGTACCCGATCGAGGTCCCCGGCGTGAGCTTGGAGCACACGCTCGCCGAGGCCTTCGCCGCCCGGGGCTCGGACCCCGCGACGGTGCCGGCACTCGTCGGCGCCGAGGCGGAGCGCATCGGGTTCGACGCCCGGTTCCTCAGCCGGCCGCTCAACGTCGATCTCTCCGGGGGCGAGAAGAAGCGCAACGAGACGCTTCAGATGGCCGTGCTGTCCCCCAAGATCGCCATTCTCGACGAGCTCGACTCGGGGCTCGACGTCGACGCCCTGCGGGCGGTGAGCCGGCGGGTCGAGCAGCTCACGAAGGAGCGGGGGCTGGGCGTGCTGGCCATCACGCACTACAGCCGCCTGCTCACCGAGCTGCGCCCGGACGTGGTGCACGTGCTCGCCCAGGGGCGCATCGTGACCACGCAGGGCCCTGAGCTGGTGGACGAGCTGGAGCGCACCGGCTACGCCGCCTACGACGCCGGCGACGACGGGGATGGCGACGCAGCGCGGCCCGGACCCCTCGCCGACCCCTTCGCCGACCCCTTCGCCGACCCCTTGGCCTGACTCGACGCCCGTCACCCACGTGGCGGCGCCGGCCTGATCCGGCCCCGCGGACCGACGTCAGCCCACGGGTGCTCGCCGGACCGCTCAGCCCTCGGGCGCCGGCGGGTACGGGGCTCCGGTGGCCAGGCGGTCCATCCAGTGGGGGAGGCGGGCGGCGCGGTTCCAGAGCAGGACGGCGGTCAGCCGGCCCTCGCGCCCGTAGGCGGCGACGAAGCGGCCCTCGTCGGGGGAGCCCTCGATCACCTCGACCGCATCGCCGGATCGGCCGTGGCCGATGACCTGGATCTTGGTGGCGTACTGGTCCGACCAGAAGTAGGGCACGGGTGCGTAGGGGGGTGCCGAGTCGCCGCGGACGAGGGCGCGGGCGGCGGCCTCGCCCTGCTCGGCGGCGTTGGTCCAGTGCTCGACGCGGACGTCGGTGCCAAGTCCCTCGTGATACCAGCGAGCAACGTCGCCGGCCGCCACCACCCCGGGCGCCGCCCGGCACCGGGCATCGCACACCACGCCGTCGTGGAGCGTCAGGCCGGAGCCCACGAGCCAACTCAGGTCGGGAGTCACCCCGATCCCGACGACGACGACGTCGGCCTCCACCGACGCGCCGCCCGCCAGGCGCACCCCGCGCACCCGCCCGCTGCCGTCGTCGACGAGTCCTTCGACCCCCACACCCAGGCGAAGGTCCACCCCGTTGTCGACGTGGAGCCGTGCGCACAGGGCACCCATCTCGGGCCCGAGGACCCGTTCCAGCGGGATGGGGAGCGCCTCGAGCACCGTGACGTCGAGGCCGAGCGACCGGCAGGTCGCCGCCACCTCGGCGCCGATGAACCCCGCCCCGATCACGGCGACCCGACCCGCGCGGGACAGGTCCTCCCGGAGCGCGAGGCAGTCGGCGAGGGTCCGCAGCACGTGGACGCCCCGCAGGGACCGGGGGGCCATCGCCTCCGGCAGGCGCTTGGGCACCGCCCCCGTGGCGATCACCACCCCGTCCGCGTCGAGGCGTTCGCCGGAGTCGAGGGTGACCGTCCGAGAGGCGGCGTCGAGCGCCACCGCCCGGCGCCCGAGCAGCCAGTCGGCCTCGAGCTCATCGGTGCCCCGGAGCCTGGCCCTGTCGGGCTCCCACCTTCCGGCCAGCACCTGCTTGGAGAGCGGTGGTCGGTCGACGGGCAGGTGGTCCTCGGCGCTCACGATGCGGATGACGCCGTCGAAGCCCTCCCGCCGAAGCCCCTCGGCGGCCCGGAGCCCGGCGAGGGAGCCCCCGACGACCGTCACCCGCCGGAGCGGTTGCACCGACATCCCGGCCTCAGCTGCGGCGCGTCGCCCGGACGCGAAACATGGGAACCTCCTCGTCGGACGGCCGCACCCGGGCCGCGACGGGCACCCTACCGGGGATCGCCGTCGGGCCGGCTCAGCCGGCGGCGGCGCATTCGTCGAGGGCCTGGGCCAGGGTGTTCCAGCTCAGGGTCGCGCACTTGATGCGCACGGGGAACTTGACCACGCCCCGGAGGGCCTCGAGGTCCCCGAGCTTGAGCTCGGGCCCGCCGGCCCCGGCTTCCTCCTCCTCGAGGCCCTCCTCGCCGGCACCGTCGCCGTCGAGGCGCTGCTCGTGGATGGACATCATGGCCTTGAACGCCCGGATGAGCGCCCGGACCTCCTCGACCGTCCTGCCTTTGACGGCGGCCGACATCATCGAGGCCGACGACTGGGAGATGGAGCAGCCCTGGCCGCCGATCTTGACGTCGGCGACCCGTCCGTCCTCGACGTCGAGGTAGAGCACGACCTCGTCGCCGCAGAGGGGGTTGAAACCCTCGACCCGGTGGGCGGGGGGTGCCGGAAGCTCGCCGCGGTTCCGCGGGTTGCGATAGTGGTCCAGGATGATCTCGCGGTAGAGGTCTTCGAGTCCAGGCATCGGGCGTGGCTCCTCAGGAGAACAGGTCGGCGGCGTCGGCCAGCGCGTCGGCCAGCGCGTCGATGTCGCCCTCGTCGTTGTACACGTACCACGATGCCCTCGCCGTGGCCGAGACGCCCATCCGGCGCATCAGGGGCTTGGCGCAGTGGTGGCCGGCGCGCACGCACACCGCCCGCTGGTCGAGCACCTGGGAGAGGTCGTGGGGGTGGATGTCCCGGAAGAGGAAGCTCATGACCCCGCTGCGCAGGTCGGCGTCGGGCGGCCCGTGGATGGTGATCTCGTCGCCGTAGCGCTGGGTCAGGGTCCGCAACGCGTACCGCGTGAGTGACCGCTCGTGCTCCCGCACCGCCTCCAGGCCGAGGCCCTCGAGGTAGTCGACGGCGGCTTCCAGCCCGATCACCTCGGCGATAGGCGGCGTGCCCGCCTCGAACTTCCAGGGCAGCTCGTTCGGGGTGAACCCGTCGAGGCGCACGTCGCGGATCATGTCGCCGCCGCCGAGGAAGGGCGGCATCGCCTCGAGGATCTCCTCGCGGCCCCAGAGCACCCCGACGCCGGTCGGTCCGAGCATCTTGTGACCCGTGAAGCCGTAGAGGTCGGCGCCCAACGAGTGCACGTGGGTGGCCATGTGAGGGGTCAGCTGGGTGCCGTCCACCAGGACCACGGCCCCTGCGGCGTGGGCCGCGTCGGCGATCCGGCGGACGGGGTTGATCGTTCCGAGCACGTTGGAGACGGCGGTGACGCCCACCAGCTTGACCCCGTCGACCTTCTCCTCGAGGTCGGAGAGGTCGAGGAGGCCGTCGTCGGTCACACCGAGGTAGCGCAGCTCGATGCCCAGCTGGTCCTTCAGCATGAGCCACGGGACGAGGTTGGCGTGGTGCTCCATCTCGGTGAGCAGCACCACGTCGCCCGCCCGCAGGTTGGCCCGACCCCACGACTGCGCGACGAGGTTGAGGGACTCGGTGACGTTCTTGGCGAACAGGATCTCGTGGGACGCGCCGGCCCCGACCCAGCGGGCGATCCGGGCCCGGGCCCCCTCGTACCGGGCGGTCGCCTCCTCGGCCAGGGTGTAGACGCCCCGGTGCACGTTGGCGTGCGTCGTCTCGTAGTAGGTGGTCATGGCGTCGGTGACGGCCTGCGGTCGCTGGGATGAGGCGGCCGAGTCGAGGAACACGAGGCGATGACCGTGCACGCGTCGGTCGAGGATGGCGAAGTCCTTCTTGATCCGCTCGACGTCCAGCGTCATTGCCGCCTCCAGGCGTCGTAGCCCTCGTCCTCGAGGCGGCGGGCCAGCTCCGGCCCGCCAGAGGCGACGATACGACCGGCGACGAGCAGGTGCACCCGATCGGGCGCCAGCTCGTCGAGGATGCGCTGGTAGTGGGTGATCAGGAGCACGCCCAGCTCGGGGCGGGACCGCCGAACCTCCTGGACGCCGCGGGCCACGGTCCGGAGGGCGTCGATGTCGAGCCCGGAGTCCGTCTCGTCAAGGATGGCGATGTCGGGCTCGAGGATCGCCATCTGGAGGATCTCGTTGCGCTTCTTCTCGCCGCCCGAGAAGCCCTGGTTGATGTAGCGGTCCCCGAAGGACGGGTCCATGTCCAGGCGCTTCATCCACTCCATGATCGAGAGCCGGGTTTCGATCATGGACAGGTCGTCCATCCCCTTCCGGGCCGCCAGCGCCTGCTTCAGGAACTGGACCATGGGGACCCCGGCGATCTCCTCGGGGTACTGGAAGGCGAGGAACATGCCCGCCTTGGCCCGCACATCGGTCGGCCAGTCGGTCACGTCCTCGCCCTTGTAGATGATCCGCCCGGAGGTGACCACGTAGTCCGGGTTGGCGAGGAGGGTGTTGGCCAGGGTGGACTTGCCCGAGCCGTTGGGCCCCATGAGCGCGTGAACCTCCCCCGCGTGGACCACGAGGTCCACGCCCCGCAGGATCTCGGTTCCCGCCACGCTCACGTGGAGGTCGTCGATGACGAAGAGCGGCGCCGGCACGTCCCAATTGTATTACCACTACGCAGGTAGGGGAAATGCCGCCAGGGGACCCGGCGGCCCTCGCCACCCCGCCCGACCTCCGGCGCCCCCACCCGTCGCCGGGCGTGTTTCCCGGCCGCGTTCCCCGGTGCCGGTCCCGGTGCCGGTCCCGTTCCCCGGCCCCGTCCCCCCGGCGCAGCGGAGCGCGCCACTACAGTCGCCCCGTGACGGAGCCCTGGACGTTCGTCGGCGAGGCTCCGGCGCTCACCGGTTCCGGTGGCCTCGTCACGCTCGTCGAGGAGTCCTCGTTCTGCATCTCGGCCGGCTCGGGCGACATCCTTGCGGACTCGCCCCACGGCCTGTTCTTCCGGGACACCCGCTTCCTGTCCCGCCTCGAGCTGCAGCTCAACCGAAACACCCCCGAGGCGCTGGCGGCGAGCGTCGTCGACCCCTTCAGCGCGGTGTTCGTCGGCCGCAGTCGCCCCCGCCCAGGACGGGCCGACTCCACGCTCATGGTCTTCCGCTACCGCTACGTCGGCCGGGGGATGCGCGAGGACGTGGTCTTGCGGAACTTCGGGGAGGAGCCGACGTACTGCTCCCTCGAGCTCACGGTCGAGGCGGACTTCGCCGGGCTGTTCGAGGTCAAGGAGAGCAGGGTGACGACGTCGGGGGAGCACGCCGTGGAGCCCGTCGACGGCGCGCTGGTGTTCCGGTGGCGCAAGGGCACCACCCGACGCGGCGTGAAGGTCACCGCCGACCGCGAGCCGTCGATCAGCGCCAATCAGCTCGGTTGGGAGTTCATCGTGCCCGCCCGGGGGGAGTGGCGAGCCTGCCTGCAGTTCACCCCGTTGATCGACGGCGAGGAGATGGACCCCCGGTACCGGTGCGGTGAGCCGGTCGAGCGTTCGACCCCGGTCGAGCGGCTCAACAAGTGGCGGCGCGAGGTCCCGCTGCTCGACACCGAGGACGAGGACCTGCGCCTGGTCGTCAACCGCAGCCTGGAGGACCTCGGGGCCCTGCGGATCTTCGATCCCGACCATCCGGAGCGGGCGGTGGTGGCGGCAGGGGCGCCATGGTTCATGACCCTCTTCGGGCGGGACTCGCTGCTCACGAGCTGGATGGCCCTGCTCGTCGATCCCGATCTGGCGCTCGGCACCCTCCAGACGCTGGCCCGCTTCCAGGGCGAGAAGGTCGACCCGCTGACCGAGGAGGAGCCGGGCCGGATCCTCCACGAGATGCGATTCGGCGAGGCGGTGTCACTCAGCCTGGCCGGTGGGTCGCGCTACTACGGCACGGCCGATGCGACCCCCCTCTTCGTGATGCTCCTCGGTGAGCTGCGGCGCTGGGGGTTGGTCCAGGAGGCCGTCGACCAGCTGCTCCCCCACGCCGATCGGGCCATGGACTGGATCGTCGAGTACGGCGACCGGGACGGTGACGGGTACGTCGAGTACCAGCGGGCGTCCGACCGCGGCTTGCAGAACCAGGGGTGGAAGGACTCCTTCGACGGCATCCGGTTCGCGGACGGCAGCGTTCCCCGCGCGCCGATCGCCCTCTGCGAGGTCCAGGGGTACACCTACGGCGCCTACCTGGCCAAGGCCTACTTCGCCGACGAGCTCGGGGACACCGCGACCGCCAACGCCTGGCGTCGCCGGGCCGCCGAGCTCAAGCGGCGGTTCAACGAGGACTTCTGGCTCGAGGATCGTGGTTGGTTCGCCATGGGCCTCGACGCCGACAAGAAGCCGATCGACGCCCTCGCCTCCAACATGGGGCACGCCCTCTGGACCGGCATCGTCGATGAGGACAAGGCGTCGATCGTGGGCGCCCGGATGCTCTCCCCCGAGCTGTTCAGTGGCTGGGGCGTGCGGACCCTGGCGACGTCCATGACGGGCTACAACCCCATCAGCTACCACTGCGGGTCGGTCTGGCCGCACGACAACGCCATCATCGCGGCCGGCCTGATGCGGTACGGGATGGTGGGCCAGGCCCAGCGGGTGATCATGGCCGTGCTCTCGGCCGCCGGCCGCCAGGGTGGCCGCCTGCCCGAGCTCTACAGCGGCCTCGACCGGGCCGAGCTGCCGACGGTCGTGAGCTACCCGACGTCCTGCTCGCCGCAGGCATGGGCCTCGGGGGCGCCGCTGCTCTTCCTCCGCACCCTGCTGCGGCTCGACCCGTGGGTTCCCCACGGGAAGGTGTGGCTGTCGCCGGCGCTGCCCGAGGGGATGGGCCCGCTCACCGTGCACCGGATCCCGCTGGCCGGCCGCCGGATGACCGTGAGCGTGGAGCCCGACGGCTCCTGCTCGGTGCAGGGCCTTCCCGCGGAGATCGAGCTGGTGACCGAGCCTCGCCGCCCGTTGACCGCGCAGTAGCGACGCCCGCGGTCAGAAGGGGCTGCGGGTCTGAGCCTCGATGGAGGCCGAGACGAAGTCGTCCTCCGGGCCACGGTCGCTCAGGTGCGCGGCCGTCTCCTGCTCGGCGAGCGCGGGCGCGGTCACCGCCAGCTCGGGGCGGCTGATCGGCTGCTTGCAGTAGCGACAGCGCCCGTCGCCGGTGTCGGCGTACGCGGCGCCGCAGTTCGGGCAGTGGGTCGGGTCGGCCGACCCGAGCCCGCCAGATGCCGCCAGGGGGGCGATCGCGACGAGGGCCTGCTTCGCAGGCAGGAGGGGCTGGGACGCGGCGTCCACCCACACGAGCTCGTCGTCGCGGCAGACCTGCACGGTCACCACGCCACCAGCTGACGCCGGTGCCGCCACACGGGACATGGGATGGCGGCAGGACGGGCAGGGTTCGCCATCGCGGGGTGCCTGCTCGGCGTCCCGCCAGATCCCGGGGCCGGCCCCGTCGACGAGCATCTCGTCCAGGAGCCAGATGGTCACCGCGAAGCCGTGGCAGCCGTCGCAGGTCTCGTGCAGGCCGTTGGCCATGCTGCGGACCAGCGGGCCGTCGCCGCGGGGGCACCACATGGTGGTCTCGTCCATCCCCCGTCATCTCGGCGGGAGGGTCGACGGCTTGAGGAGGCGACCGAGAGGCCGCGGTGGCCGTCCGTTCTTCGGTCCGGGGGTGGATCCTCGACGGCTCCGTCCCCCACGGGCGCCCGCTCAGGGCCGGGGGTGGTCCCGGAGGTCCTCCTTCCAGGCGCGGAAGCGGGTGTGGCGGGCCCCGCTCGGGCCCACCCCGTCCCCGGTCCCGTCCGGGAAGAGCCGGAAGATCCATGCGTCGGCTGGATCGTCGGCGCGTATCGCGGCGTAGCGAGCGTCGGCGTCGGTGGCCGGTCCGGCCCGCCACAGCAGCCACGGTCCGATCCGGCGCTTGTACGTGATGTCGTCGGCCCGGCCGATGTCGTCGCCGAGGTGCAACAGGATCGGGGGGGCCTCGACCCACGCCGAGGCCGGGATCGAGCGATCCCGCTGAGGGGTCGCCGGCAGATCTTCGGTGTGCACCGGGGTGGCGTCGACGGGTCGCTGGTCGTAGCGCAGGGCCGGCGCGCGTGGTGCCGGGAGCTCGCCGTCGCCGCCCGCCCGGTCGGGCTCGCTCCGGCCTCCCGTCCCGCCCGACGTCAGGGTGCCCCCGTCACGGCATGTCGTCCCGGACGTCCCGCCACGGGCGTCTGGTCACAGCGTGTCTGGTCACAGCGCGTCCGGTCACAGCGCGTCCGGTCACAGCGCGTCCGGTCACGGTTGCCACGTGCGCACGATGCCCTCGAGGTCCGGCTGCCTGGGCTCGATCCCACGGCCGGTGGCGGGAGAGCCCAGATACAGGAAGCCGACGATGGCGTCGCCCTCGTCGAGCCCGAGGGCGGTCTTCACCCTCGGGTCGTAGGCGGGATTCCCTGTGCGCCACATGGACCCGTAGCCGAGGGCGGTGGCGGCCAGCAGTGCGTTCTGGGCGGCTGCCGACGCGGACGCGACCTGTTCCACGAACGGGACGCCCCCGTCGGTCGTGTCGGCGGCTGCCACGACGACCACCACCGGCGCCCGGCCGAGCTTGGTGCGCTCCTTGTCCATCCGGGCCGGGACCGGTGCCAGCCCGCCGGCCTGGGCGCGGGCCAGGTAGGCGTCGGCCAGCACCTGGCCGAACCGATCCTTGCCGGCTCCCTCGAGAACGATCAGGCGGAGCGGGCGCAGCTCCTGGTGGTCGGGCGCGGCCGCCGCGGCCCGCAGGATCGTGTCGAGGTCGTCGGCGCTCGGGCCCGGCGGCACGAGACGGCCGATGGAGCGGCGGCCGAAGATGGCCCGGAGGGTGTCCACGACGCCGACCGTGCTACCAGCCCCGGTCGATCCACTCGTGGAGGTGCGGCTGCTCGTCCCCGATGGTGGTGTCCAACCCGTGCCCGGGGAGCACGATGGTGTGGGCCGGCAGGGTGGCGAAGAGGCGGTCCTCGATCGAGCGGATGATCGTCGGGAAGTCACCGCCGGGGAACCTGGTCGCGCCCGGGCCGCCGGGGAAGAGCGTGTCGCCGCTGAAGAGCAGCGGTGTCCCCTCCAGCCGAAAGCAGATCGACCCGGGGGTATGGCCCGGCGTGGCGATGGTCCGCAGGCGGAGACGGCCCACGTACAGCACGCTGTCGTCCTCGAGGACCAGGTCGTAGGAGGGGAGCATGGCCGCGTCGGCGGCGGTGACCGCCACCTCGTAGCCGGCGTCGCGGAGTGCGGGAACCGCCTGGATGTGGTCCCAATGGCCGTGGGTCTCGACCACGGAGCGCACACCAAGGTCCCGGCAGATCTCGAGGAGCCGGTCGTGCTCGTTCGCCGCGTCGATGAGCAGCGCGTCGCCGGTCGCCCGGCACCGGACGATGAACACGTTGTTGTCCACGGATCCGACGACGGTCTTGTAGACCTCGACATCGGTATCGGACCAGTGCAGCTCGAGGGGGGTGGCCATGGACGCCATGTTCCCACTCCGGCGCCGGCTCGATGTCCGGGCCCGCCCGGGCGGTCCTCCATGTGCATCTTGACCGCGCGGTCTAGTAGAACTGGCGGGCGAGAGCCGTCCGCCGCACGTCCGAGGGGGCACACGCCGTGAACTTCGCCTTCAGCGAGGAGCAGGAAGAACTCCGCAAGTCCGTCCGCCGCTTCCTCGAGGACAAGTCCCCGGAGACCGAGGTCCGGCGGCAGATGGAGACCACCGACGGCTACGACCCCGCCGTCTGGTCGCAGATGGCCCAGCAGCTGGGCCTTCAGGGCCTGGCGATCCCCGAGGAGTACGGGGGCTCGGGCTACACCTACGTGGAGCTGATCGTCGTGCTCGAGGAGATGGGCCGGGCGCTGCTGTGCGCCCCCTACTTCTCGACCGTCGCCCTCGCCGCCAACGCGCTGATCTCCTCGGGCGACGACACGGCCAAGAAGGAGTACCTGCCCGGCATCGCCTCGGGCGACGTCATCGCCACCCTCGCCCTGACCGAGGATTCCGGCAAATGGGACGAATCGGGTATCACCCTGGCCGCTACCAAGGCGGGAGACGGGTACACGCTGACGGGCTCGAAGAACTTCGTGCTCGACGGGCACACGGCGAGCCTCATCCTGGTGGCGGCCCGCACGGGGGCCGGCGTCAGCCTGTTCGCCGTGGACGGTGGCGCGGCCGGCCTGACCCGCACGGCATTGTCGACGATGGACCAGACCCGCAAGCAGGCGAAGCTGGAGTTCGCCGGGACGCCCGCCCGGCTCGTCGGGGCCGACGGGGGGGGATGGCCGGTCCTGTCCAAGACGTTGGACCTGGCCGCGGTGGCGCTGGCGGCCGAGCAGGTCGGCGGGGCCCAGAAGGTGCTGGAGATGAGCGTGGAGTACGCCAAGGTCCGGGTGCAGTTCGGGCGGCCCATCGGCTCCTTCCAGGCCATCAAGCACAAGTGCGCCGACATGCTCCTCGAGGTCGAGAGCGCCAAGTCCGCGGCCTACTACGCGGGGTGGGCGGCGGCCGAGGACTCTGACGAGCTGCCCGTCGTGGCCAGCCTGGCCAAGGCGTACTGCTCGGATGCGTACTTCCACGCCGCGGCGGAGAACATCCAGATCCACGGTGGGATCGGCTTCACGTGGGAGCACCCCGCGCACCTGTACTTCAAGCGGGCCAAGAGCTCGGAGCTGTACCTGGGCGATCCCACCTATCACCGGGAGCTGCTGGCCCAGCGCATCGGCCTGTAGCCCTGGCGGGGCCCGGACGGGCCCCGTTCGACGGATCGGGCCCGGGTGCTCGGTGCGGAGCCCCTCCCCGGTCGTACGACCCTCACGGCCGACCCCCGGGCGCCCCTCCCCGACGCTGCGGCGCACCGGCCCTAGCATGGCCGACCACCATGGTCGTGCTGTACGTCGTGCTGGCTCTCGCGGTGGTCTTCCTCATCGCTGCGGTGATCGTCGGGCGCGAGGCCCGCCGGCTGGACGCGTTGCCGCCCCATCCGGTCTTCGACATGGACGAGGCGACGGAGTGGGTGGCCGGCCATCTGCCCTTCGAGGTGAGCGCGGTGCTCAGCTTCGACGATGTTCGGCGGATCCTCGAGTGGAACCTGGAGTACCTGCGGGCCAAGGGCATGTCCGCGGGGCTCGATGCACCCGCGCCCGAGGGCACCGTGGTGGTCGGCCCCGATGAGGTGGCCGACTACGTCCTGGAGCGGGCCCGCGCCTCGGACTCGCCGTACTCCGAGGACCAGGTTGCGGCCGTGCTCAGTGCCCAGTTCGGGTACTTCGATGCCATCGGGGCGATCGGGCCGGAGGCGTCGCCGGACGAGCTGGAATGACGCCGCGGGGTGACGCAGCGGCGGGCGCCGAGGGGACCCGGCCCGGGTCCCGCACGCGGCCCCACCGACGCGACCCCGAACTGGCGCGCATGACGCTGGCGGCTGTGGTTTGATGGGGCCACCAGAGAAAGGAGGTGGTCCAACTGAGTAGTCATCAACATGGGACCCTGGAGGTGGCTGGCCGCTGAGGCGGCTCGCTGGACCACCTGGCGAATCCCAGCCAGACACCCGCTGAACGTCCCAGCCGGGAGATGGTCCCGTCCGGCGCAGTCACGGATGTCCAGTGCCTTTTTCAGCTCAACTCGTTCGACCGGAGGGCGCCCACCTGGGCGCCCTCCGGCGCGTCATCCCGGGGTCGGGGCCGGGCCGGGTGCCGATCGGGTCGGCGCGCCAGTAGTTCGCTACCTCCTGGCGTAGTTCCCACTGGCAACCCGGCGAAGACGCCGCCCGGGGCGAGGACCGACTCCCGAAGGGCGGACTCCCGTAGGGCCGGCGGTCCGAGGCCGACGGCTCGAGGGGGGGTCCGCGGGTTGGACCCCGGTCCGGTGGGGCCCGTGCCGTCGGCGGCACCGCGTCCGGCCGGGGTGTCCTGACAGGACCGGGGGAGGGGCTTGGGAGCCGGCGGGCCGGCGCCGTACACTGCTGCCGCCATGGCCCGACCGACACGCTTCGAGCACTATCGGTGGCTGGGGGACAAGCGCCGCATGGTGGTGCACGACCTCGACAACGTCACCGACCGGTGCGGCATCGAGGACCTGCTGGCCTCTGAGCAGTTCGCCTCGTTCGGGCCCGACCTCCTCGCCGAGGCGCGCAACCGCGGCTACCACGCCTGTCGACACTGCGCCGCGGTCGTGGCTTCCGCCGCGGCGAGCTGATCCCCCGTGGGGTCACGATGACCGCGACCGGGCCTCCCGCCGGGTCGGGCGCGGACACGCCGGGGGAGGGGCCCACGGCCGACGGCTCACCCTCGGCGCCAAGCCGGCGTGCCGCCCGTGCGCTCATCTCGGGCGGCTTGCGGCTCGAATGGCACCTGGCGCGAGCCCCGACGTCGTCCGCTCGTGACGCCACGCGCATGGGTCTGGTCATCGCCCACGGCCTCCCGGTGGGGCCGGGATCGGCAGCGAGGATCGGGCAGACCTTCCCCCAGCTCGCCGATCGGGTCGCCCAGGACACCGGATGGGCGGCGCTCTCCTTCAGCTTCCGGGGCAGCGGTCGATCGCCCGGCGAGTTCAGCCCCCGCGGGTGGCTGGAGGACCTCCAGGCGGCGGTCGAGTTCCTTCGCAGCGAGGTCTCCACCGTGTGGCTGGCCGGCTTCGGGTTCGGGGCCACCCTCGCCCTCCGGGTCGCCGCCCTCGACCCGGCGGTCGGTGGCGTCGCCGCGCTGGCGACCCCGTCGGACCTCGGCAGCTGGGTGGCCCATCCGGACCGCCTGGCCGAGCTCGCGCACGAGGCGGGCACGGTTCCCACGTCGACCCCCGACGGACTGGAGGACTGGCCGGCGCAGCTCCGGGCGATCGACCCGCTCGGCTCGGTCCAGGCCGTTCCCCCTCGCCCGCTCCTCCTGGTGCACGGCTCGGCCGACGAGGACGTCCCGATCGTCGATGCGCGGGCTCTCGCCGACGCCGCCGAGGGGGACTGCGACCTGCGGGTGATCCCGATGGCCGGCCATCGGCTGCGTCACGACCCGCGGGCCATCGCCGTCCTCCTCGGATGGCTGGAGCGGCGGGAGGCCACTTCGGGCACGATCGGCCCGCGGACCTCCCGGGGGCCCGGGTGAGATCGGCCTCCGGCCCGACCGCCCACGACGTGGCCGTGCTCCGGCGTCGAAAGTCAGCCCGGCGAGGGGTCGGCCGCCTCGCCGCTCTCGGCCTCCTCGATGGCGACGTCGAGCGCCCGCCGCAGAGCCCGGGCCGCGCCGGCCGGATCGCTGGATTCGGTGAGCCAGCGGACCACGACGACGTGTCGGGCGCCGGCGGCGACGATGCCCGTCACCGTCGCCGGCGACACCCCACCGGTGACCCAGACCGGTCGCCCGGCGTGCTCGACCGCGTACGACACGTACCCCAGTCCCACGCCCGGGCGTCCCGGCTTGGTCGGCGTGGGTGACACCGGGCCGGCCGAGACGTAGTCGGCGGGCTCGTCGAGGCTCGCTACCAGATCGTCCTTGCTGTGGGTCGAGAGCCCGATCAGGGCGTCGGGGCCGAGGATCCGTCGGGCGAGCGACGGGGGGGCGTCCTCCTGGCCGAGGTGCACGCCGTCGGCGCCCGATTCCAGGGCGAGGTCGGGACGGTCGTTGACGATGAACGGCACCCCGAGGTCGGCGCAAACCCGTCGCACGATGGCGGCCCGCTCCAGAAGGGGCCGGGCCTCGAGCTGCTTCTCGCGCAGCTGCACCACGTCGACCCCACCCTGGATGCAGTGGGCCACGAACCGCTCGAGGTCGGGCCGGTCCGGCGTGCACAGGTACAGGCGCCGGTCTGCGAGTGACGGCGGGCTCACGCGCCGGTCACCCGCCGGCCACCGCGCGGACGACCTCGCAGTGATCGCCCTCGGCGAGCAGGGTGGATCCCGCCGCCCGGCGTTCCACGGGCTCCGCGTTGAGCTCGACCACGACGACTCGACCGGTGAGGCCCATGGCTTCGAGGAGGTCGGCCACGGTGGCCCCACCGGGCAGGTCGAGTGGTGCCCCGTTGGCGGTCACGCGCACGACGTGGACGGTAGTCGTCAAGCCCGACCCCCATCTGCCGATACGAGCGATGCCATGGACGAGCGCCCCGTCGTCGAATTGCGCGCCGTCCGGCGCGCCTTCAAGGGCGCGCTCGCGCTCGATGGGCTGTCGTTGACCGCCAGCCCCGGCACCGTGACCGTGCTCCTCGGTCCCAACGGCGCCGGCAAGACCACGGCGATCCGCATGGTCACCGGAGCGCTCCTGCCTGACGGCGGGACCGTGCGGACCTTCGGCCTCGACCCGGCGGACTCCGGTGAGCACGTCCGCCGCCGGTGCGGGGTGGTGTCGGCCAAGCCGGCCCTCTACGACCGGCTGTCCGGGTGGGACAACCTGGTCTACGCCGCCGAGCTCTACCGGCTCGGTTCCGGTGCCCCGATCGAGGAGGCTGCGGCGCGCTTCGGGATCGACCACGCCCTCGACCTGCGGGTGGGCGGCTACTCGACAGGGATGAAGACCCGCCTGGCGCTGGCCCGGGCGGTCCTGCACGACCCCGACCTGCTCCTGCTCGACGAGCCGACGTCGGGCCTCGATCCGGAGTCCTCCCACGCCGTGCTTGGACTCATCGACGAGATGGCGGCCCAGGGGCGGACGGTGGTCATGTGCACGCATCTGCTGCTCGAGGCCGAGGGGCTGGCCGACCAGGTCGTGCTCATGGAGGACGGCCGCTCCCTTGTCGCCGGACCCCCCGAGGAGCTCGTCAGCCGGGTCTGGCCCCATCCCACCGTCGTGCTCGACGCCGAGGACCGCACCCGGCTCGACACCCTCCGGGCCCTGCCCGGTGTGCGGTCCTACCAACGCACCGACGGTCCGGCCTCGGTCGAGCTCGACGATCTGGCGCGGGTTCCCGACCTCGTCGACACCCTCGCGGCCACCGGTGCGCGCCTGACCCGCGTGGCGCCGCACGAGCCGACGCTCGAGGAGCTGTACTTCGCGGTCCGCAACGGCCGCCTCCCCGAAGCCCGCGGGACCGAGGGCCGGGGCATCGGCGCCGACGGGGCGATGTCCGACCTCGCCCGGGAGCGGGAGGCGGTCGCGTGAGCACCGCCGCCGCCGGGCTCCGCATCGCGCCTCCGACTCGGCGTCGCCCACGCTCGGGATCCGGCCGCCTGCTCGGGTCGCGCACCTGGGTGGTGGCCCGCACCGACCTGCGCCAGCTCTACCAGAGCCCCGACTTCTGGGTTCCCATGGTGATCCTGGCCGGCTTCTTCTTCGTGGTGGCCCCGGCGGTGCTGCTCACGGCGATCACCCACGCCGACGGGAACGATCTCGTGCAGAAGGTGGGTTCGACCCTGTCGATCCTGCCCGGGAGCGCCCGCACGTCGATCGAGGCGCGTGCACCCCATGCCACCGCGGCCGTGAAGGCCTCCTACGCGCTCGCCGTGTATCTGTTCGCTCCCCTCGCGGTCATCGTGCCCATGACGATCTCGACCGCGGTCGGCGCCAACTGCCTGGTCGGGGAGCGGGAGAAGGGAACGGGCGAGTTCCTCGCCCACTGCCCGGCGACCCACCGGGAGATTTACACGGGCAAGCTCGTCGCCAGCCTCGTCCCCGGCTACCTGACGACCCTGATCGGCTTCGCCGTCTACTCGGTGGTGGTGAACCTGATCGTCGGGCCGCACGTCGGCGGGTGGTTCTTCCCCACCCACCAGTGGTGGATCCTGATGCTGTGGGTGGTGCCCCCGTTCCTGGCCATCACCCTGTCGGTCGTCCTGCGTCTGTCGGCCCGGGTCAAGAGCGCGGCGGCCGCCCAGCAGGCGTCAGGCCTCGTGACCCTGCCCATCATCATGCTGTCCTACGCCCAGTCGAGCGGCGCGCTCTTCGGCGCCGGCGGCGGTGAGCTGTCGATCGGCCTCGTGGCCTGGGCGGTGGCCGCTCTCGGGCTGTGGCGGGGTGCCCGGGCGGTCAC
>Ga0209048_10001406_pt1 | contig 24955 bp, 25 predicted proteins | sample FrelakmetCRP12CR_FD_187146 | JGI IMG/M metagenome (GOLD analysis project Ga0209048, IMG submission 187146) | Freshwater lake sediment microbial communities from the University of Notre Dame, USA, for methane emissions studies - CRP12 CR (SPAdes)... | ecosystem: Environmental > Aquatic >... | reverse complement strand
GGTTGAAGATGCAAAGTTCACCCAAAAAGAAAGAAGTTATGGTAAAACACATCGTTCAATAAAGCTCTCAACAGAAATAAAAGTTAAAGAAGCCAAAGCTAAATATAAAACCTGTCAACTGACCATTACGCTCCCTAAAAAGGTAGAAGATATAACTAAGCTGAATATCGAAGATTAAACTATTTCATATGAAAATTAATCCTGAAATGTCCTAAAAAGATTTCAGGAAACTAACATTTTTTTTAAACTATTAGGATAGAGCGTATATCAATTGGTTTGGAGGGGAGGTGAAAAAATGGTAGTAGTAAGATGGACTACTGTAATAATTGGTCTAGTAATCGCAATAATACTTGGTTTTCTCCTTGGATTGATATCACCATTGGGAGCATTCATCGGATTCTTAATCGCAACTATATATGTTGGTTACACTGTAGGCGGAGACTACATGAATGGAGCTATCCATGGGGCGCTTGTCGGTGTCGTTGCAGCAATAATACTAGGTATACTTGCTTTAATTGGATTTGGAGTTGCAGCTGGGTTAACTGCACTAATCATAGCCATAATCATTGATGGAATCATCGGTGCAATAGGCGGAGTAATAGGCGTTTTAATAAGAGGACAGGGTAGATTCTAACCTGAATTTAATCCCTAAATTTTTTTTTAATATTTTCTTTCCACAGCTTCTGGACATCTTTCATATGGCGTAAGTAACAGCTCATAAAAACACCTCTTGGCTTTTAAACTGTTAAATATATTATGGCATTAACTCATAATTAATTACATGTCCCGAAACTTAATCTACCTATTATTTATTATCTTCATCATCTTGGTCCTAAATGTGGCTTTCCTGCTGACTACCCTCACCACCAATAAGATTCATCCACCATCACAACCATCCTATGGACCGGGAGGTTCTAACTACACTCATGAGATGGTTAAAGAGAATGTGTATGGGCAAGGAGAGAAACAGTTCTGGATATTTGAGCCGGCATCACCAACTCCAGAATCTGCACCAGTTATAGTTTTCAATCATGGTTGGGGAGCAACTACCCCCACCTTTTATCAAGCTTGGATCAATCACTTGGTGCGACAGGGATACATAGTTATCTATCCTTGCTACCAGCAAGACATTTTCACTCCATCTGATAATTTCACTGCTAACTCTCTTCAGGCCACCCAAGATGCCCTGCGGATACTCCAAAGTGGTGATCATGTCCGCCCGGAACTAGACAAATTTGCCATAGTTGGACACTCTGTAGGGGGCCTTATTACTGTTAATTTAGCAGCACTATCCAAAGAGAAGGGACTCCCGGAACCAAAAGCAGTTTTTGCAGTGGAACCTGGCAAATCACGCACATCAGAAGACCAAATGGGGCCGGTTTTGGAGAATTTATCGAAGATACCTTCCAACACTTTGCTACTATCCCTCGCTGGAGATCAGGACAATTGGGTGGGAGATGCCGATGCCAAGCGTATAATTAGAGACACGACTCAAATATCATCTGAAAATAAGGATTATGTCTTCATGATATCTGATGAACATGGAAATCCAGCTTTACTTGCTAATCACTTCGCACCATTGGGAGCAGAGTTTTCGAATCAGAATTACAACTTATTCCTCTTAGTGGATGCATGGGATTATTACAGCACTTGGAAGTTATTTGATGGTCTTTTGGATGCAGCATTTTATAATAAAAACCGGCAATATGCCCTGGGAAATACCAGCCAACAAAGATTTATGGGTATTTGGAGTGATGGAACACCAGTGAAGGAGCCAATAGTAACAAATGTCCCTTAATAAAGTCAATATAATCATTACAAATTAGATGACCATTAAACTTAATGAACAACTTATATGTAGATGATAACGATGAAGAAATATTTCAGGATTGCCCTATGCCAGATGAAAGTGGTGGATGATAAGAATAAGAACCTGTTCCAAGCAGTGAAGATGATCAAGGAAGCAGGTAAGTCAGCTGACCTGGTGATATTACCCGAGATGTTTAACTGTCCATATGATATAGAAAAGTTCCCAAAATATGCCGAGGAATCTGATAATAGCTCCACCTTGAGCGAAGTTTCCAGGGCAGCAAAAAAGGCCGGTGTTTACCTAGTGGCTGGTTCTATACCTGAACGGGAAGAAAAACATGTTTACAATTCTAGCTTCTTCTTTAATCTCCAAGGTGAGATAATAGGATCTTACCGAAAGATGCATCTTTTTGATATTGATGTGCCAGGAGAAATAAGTTTCAAGGAATCAGGTACACTAACTGCTGGGGATCAATTGACTGTCGTAGAAACTGATCTTGGAAAGATAGGAATATGCATATGTTATGATCTGCGCTTCCCTGAACTTCTAAGGTTAATGACCCTACAGGGAGCCCAATTAATAGTAGTTCCAGGGGCATTTAATCTCACCACTGGACCGGTGCATTGGGAACCACTAATTCGAGTAAGGGCTGTAGATAATCAGGTTTATATGGCTGCGGCTTCTCCTGCAAGAGATGAAACTGCATCTTATGTGACATATGGCCATTCCATGGTTGCTGATCCATGGGGAAATATACTGGCCAAAGCTGGTTCCTTAGAAGAGATTGTTTACGCAGAAATTGACCTTTCATATTTGGAAAAGGTGAGGGAGGATCTTCCACTCCTTCGAAACAGACGTACAGACTTATACCAACTTGAACAGATAAAATAAGAGCAGTGTCCCAAGAGAACTGGGAATTTTAAAAATTTAAAGATATTTTTATTATTTTTGTATCTTTTTTAGGGCTTTGTTAGCAGCTTTTTTAAATTCTTTATCACCCCTTGCATTTCGCCTGGCCTTTTTAATGGGTTCAACTGCCGTCTCATCACCAATATCCCCCAGAGCCTTTACAGCCGCAATCTTAACTCCCCAATCCTCATCATCAAGGGTATCAATAAGAGGATTTACTGCATCGGTATTTCCCATTTCGCCCAAGGCTTTGGAGGCAATTTTACGTACACTCCAATCTTCATCCTTAAGGGCTTCTATGAGTTGCTCTGACACGCTTTCGTTACCTATATCTTTCAAAGCTAAGGTAGCATACCTTCGGATGTTTCCTTTATGGCTCTTTAAAATAGTTATCAAAGGTTTAACTGCGAGTTCATCCATCAGACCCAGGGATTTAGCTGCTGCAAATCTTACTTGGGAGTTGTCATCATTAAGTGAACCTATTAAGGGTTCCACTGCATCAGGATCTTTAATTTCACCTAACTCTTCTGCAGCCTTCTTTCTTAATTCAACATCCTCATCATTTAAATTTTTTAATATAATTTTTAAATCTTTAATATTCTCATCAGCCAATATTATCCCTCTTTTTTTTAAATGGAACCATTAACGTGTTTAAGAATTAAAACTATGTTCCGTAATCAAATTTGCACACTGAATTCAAAATGCCAGTGGTAGTATTAAATTGTGTGTTTCCAGGTATATCTGTCCATGAATATGTTAGTTGCATAATACTCTGGCAAATTAAACAAAGAAAAACATCATTAGGTTTAGACGGTGACCAGGAACATTTTTTCACAGTCATAACTCCCCTATCACCCCTGGCACGGGTCTTTACCTTGAATCCCAAATTTTCATATAGTTCCCTAATCCAGGAAAGATAGATTTTAAGTTTTTCATCCTCACTCAAATTTATGAATTGGTCATTGCTGTATTTTTGGGCAAATTTATGAAAAAGTGGTTTCATATTCTGCTCAAAAACCCGCACGAAACGGGATAAAAAAACACTTCGCTCGTTTATAGGTACTGTAGTAACTAACTCTGGCAAAGCACTACGCATATAACTCTGAACTTCTTCTAATCCTGATTTCTTCTCCTCTAAAATATCTTTTTGATGTTCTTTATGGTTCTGAAGAGCTAATTCAACATTGTTATGGAGTTCTACTTCTTCTATAGGTTTGATTAGATAAGCTGCAGCTTTAGTATCTCTGATTCGTTTCAAGATTTCAATATCATCAAGGGCAGTTAAATAAATTAAGGGAACATCCAAAAAACTTTTGATGATTGCTGCTGCATCAACACCATCTAGGTCGCTTTTTAAAAATATGTCCATTAAAATGAGGTCTGGTTTAAGACGGAAAGCTTCTTGGATGGCTTTCTCTCCAGTATCCACTACCGATGGAACTTGGTAACCCCATGATTCAAGACATTTGCGTATCTCGAGAGCACTGATCCCTTCATCTTCCACGATCAGAATCGACTCCCCACTCATACAATCACCAAAACTTAACTATACAGAATTTAAACATCATTAACTTATTAATCATCATTATTTATGATATTTAAAGTAATATACATCTTTTTCCTTAATAATTCTATTTTTCTAATGAACATATGTCAGATGTTGGATAGTCTAATAAGGAAATATTCATTAAAAAAGTTCTATTTTTTTGGTTTTTATGGTGATTATGACCTTTTAAGAAATAAAAAATTTTCATAAATATGTTAATCCAATTTTTGGATCCAATCAGATATTAATCTTTTTTAGGACCATCATTTCATTCGCTCCTTTCCTAAACTGGTAATCTACCTCTACAAGCTCAATTACCACATAGTCTACCAAGTCTTTCTGTATCTGTTTCACATATGCTGATTTATTTTCATGATGTTTAACTAGTGGATAAATACGTAACTCACCCTCGCATACACGTAACATTTCTTTAATGGAATTATAGTGAAATTCATAGTTTAAACGATGATCGTATATAAATAAAAGATGAGAACATAAAATTAAGTTAAATTCATTATTTGGGAAAGGTAAACGGGTTAAATTAGCAGAAATATATCTTCTCCGGTGGTGATGATAATCTGAGCCGAATTCCCTGCAGACATTTTGGCGATACCTCTTCAGTTCATTAAGGTTGTGGAAAAAATTCCAAACAAAATGGTATTCTAACTCAGATAATGATTTAACCAGCATTTCAAGGTGTTCATGGCATTTATTCTCTAATTCGTCTGGTTTTAAGTCGTAGAGGATGTCTACTGCCCTCACATCGAATCCTTGATTCGCTAGGTGAGCGGTGAAGGAGCTGGCCCCTGCAGCACAATCAAGAATCTTCAAGTTCGCTAAGGACGCCTCTTCCAATTTGAACATCTTCAAATATTCCAACCAACCGCGGCCGATGAAGATAGGGCCCTTAATTACCGATTTGTGTTGCATTTCGCCCTCTTTCCTGTAGATATTATATTTTTAATAATATACTATAATAACATGTAACTACTGAAGATAGTAGGAAAGATAAATAAATTATTTATTGATGTGTTTATCATGCCTTTGAAGATTTAGAATAGATGATAATGCTGAATGATAAATAATATTCATTCTAAAACTACTGATTTTCGATTTTATATATTTTATAGTCCTTATTTTTATAAATCATCCTTGAATATGGAGGTGTTCCCTGGTTGCTGTAAAGCACTAAGTACCCCACATTGTCCCGATTTAAATCAGACCTTGTGAAATTAAAACTTAAATATTTATCTGTGTTTAACTCCTTTAGTTTAGATATTCCATATCCTCCTCTTGAAACGGGTTGTCGGGATATAGAAACAATAACTGAATCCAACATATAATCTGCCGAAATCACTACACTACTTTTATCCCCGTAATTTTGGAAATAATATGCGACATCTAATTGAGAGTTGGATACATCCGGTTTTGACATATTAGCCACCCAAAATCCAGATATGATGATAGAAATCAGTATAAACGATGTTAATATGTAATAAAATCGTTTTTTATATGTAATTCTGTCAGAAAAACCTAATAAATAACTCAATCCGTAGGCGGCCATTATAGCTGTGGGCAGAACAGCGTAATATAGAATCCTGTCACTTAATACCGATATTCCCAATAGATTGATCTGGCTGATTAGTAAAAGAATTAGCAGCCAACTTAGAATTAAAACATCTTTGTTTTCTTTTTTTTTAAATAATAAATAACCACCGATTGGGGCTAATATCAAAGAAATTCCGAATATTCGAGGATAATCAAATAATGGAACCATAATTGGGGGAACATTAAAAACATAACCATAATTTAACAGTAACGGTACCCACCACCACGACGCTATGACAATTGCAAGAGTAGCGTAAAGTAGGAAATATTTTGAAAAAACCTTCCGCCCCACAACTTTTAGAACAAATGTATAAAATCCAAGAACAATTATTAGTAGAACAGCTGATGAAGGATGGATAAGCAAATTCATTCCAGAAAGGACTCCTGAGGCCAGAATATGGGTATAACTGTTTTTTTCAAGGCCAATGTAGTAAAAATAAATTGCTAGAGGCAAAAAAATCATGACCATTGATTCTGGTATCGGGAACATGAACCTATAAAATGGCAGAGTGATTATAAGCAGAAATCCGGCTAAAAATCCAACAGACAAATTGTAAAGTTTATAGGCAAGGTATGTAAAGGACAGAACTGCCGAAAAAGCTAAAAAAGGCTGTATAAAGCGAGTAATTTTTATGAGATCATAAGCACTTGATTTACTTAAAATGGCAATAAAAAAGTGGAAACCAGGCGGATAATATATAGGCCTGCCAAATGGTGCGTAGGTTAAAGGATCCCACATAATAATTCCGTGTTCTAAATAAAGCTTGGCCAGATGGATGTGGAAGAACACATCCCAACTTAATGGAACTTGAAACTTTAAAGTTGGTATTAATGAAATGAAAAAAGCAATTATCGCAGGTAAAAAAACTAATAAATGTATCCGATTTTTGATTATTCTAAACGTACCTTCACTCATGATTACAGCTCTTATTCCTTCCTATACACAATGATATACCTCTTACTTAATTATAGGGTTGAAAATGACATTTAACACTCCAAAACAAAGTGAAAGGTTATGGGAATAAAAATCTGTATTAGGATAATTTATCATAGGGGAATACCTACATCGAACATTTTATGCCTTTAGTATCGCCAGAGCAATTATGAAGTCACTCCTACTATTAGAATCACTAGAAGATCCTATTTAGGTTTTTTTATTTTCTTTTTCTAAGACGTCCTTATAACTCTCTAATTCTGCTTCAAATTCATCTTTTAGCATAAATACTACAGTAACCTATACGTGATATGATTATTTTTCTTATTAGTTTAAATGATCCATAAGATAAATTAGGGATATTTGAAGAAAAAATCGCTTATGTGAATTTATTATACTTAAAAGAGATTAGTGTGTAAATCATTAGAAAATTAAGGGATTAATTGTAAAATTTAGAGTAAAATTAATTAAATTTATTTTTTTATTCTCTCTGTTTATGATAATATGACTTCTACATTATAGTGCTAAAAAATAACATAGAAATAAAAGAAATAGTGGATCGGCAAAGTTTATATATGAGTAGTTACTACACCTGAAGTTAACCTCGAACACTTCAAGGGAGATAAGTAATACCCCCCCCATGTAGTCCACAAACTACATTACTTATCGTTGAACTTGTTGTTTGAGGTTAGTGTGGAGAAGTAGATACAAAACATGGAAAATTTAGATTAAACTCTGACTTTTGGCCATGAAACTACTACTACACACATCAAACCCCCCCTATAGGTTTCAACCTCACCTAAACTCTACTTTTTGGTTGAAACCAAATTAGCTTCCAGAGACTTGAAATGCCATTTTCCTCCTACAGGAACCCTTCTATCTCTGGAAGCCCACTTTTAAAAAAATTTCTCTTTTTCAAAATTATTGAAAAGTTATATTATAGTGATTATTGAATCTTATATTCTTTCCTCGTCTTTTTTCATTTTTAACTGGAATATCATAGCCCAAGCTTCCTCTACCTGTGGTGAAAGCTGTGGAGAAGCTATTTGAACAAATTTTTCCAAACTTTTTATCGCTTCAGTATAATGACCTAGGAATTGTAGTGCTGAACCCTTACCTGCCCAAGCTTGGGCATTATCAGGATTCAGGTCTAAGGATTTTTGATAAGAATCAAGGGCCTTGCTATATTTTTTCATACTGAACAAGGCAGTGCCGCGATTGTTCCAGACATCATCATTTCCTTCTTCTAAATTCAAGGCATGGTCGAAGCAGTTAACAGCCTCTTCATGCCTATTTTGGCTACACAACAAAACACCGAGATTTGACCAGGCTTGAGCATTTTCTGGTTGGATTTCCAGGGCCATTTCCAAGGATTCCTTGGCCTCTTGAAACAGCCCTAATCGAGATAAAGTAACTCCCCTATTGTCCCATATTTTACTATTCTCAGGATCCAATAACAATGCTTGGTCATAATATAAGAGTGCAGCTTTAAAACTACCCTCTAGAAAGAGCTGATTTGCCTTTTTTAAACTTATAATTATCTTCTCTTCATTAGAAGATGTTTTATCAGAATCCAATTTTTATCTCCAAGAATTTATCTATCTATTACAAATTAGATGTTAATTAAAGTCGGATCATTTGGTAATTAACCCCTTTCTGGGTTACATTGACCTTTACGTAGTTGTAAAAGTTATGTTCTTGGTCAGGGTTTTCTAGGGGACCTCCGGCACCTCCAGTTATGATATATGGAGTTTTTCCCCAAGTGCCATTGTAATAAGCGTGTATGTGGGAGAAAAATAGCATAGTGATGTTGTATTGGTCAAATAAGTTATTCAACATTTTTGCTTGTTGAACATCTCCCAGAGAATGTCCCTCATCAGTAGGCCGACCTAAAGGATCATAAAGAGGAACGTGCATGAAAACAAAGCGGTAACGATAATTAAGGCTTTTGTTTAATTGATTGTGCAACCATTGTATTTGAGTGGTGTCTAAGCTCTCGCCTCTACCGCTGTTCAGCATGATGAAGTAGCTATTCCCAATGATGAATGAATAGTAGGGTTGGCCGAATATTTTTTGGTAATTTGATGAAGTGCCGTCACGCATGAGATCATGATTGCCCAGAGTTGTAAGGAAAGGCTTATTAGAACGTTTTATCTGCTCCAAAAATAGAGTGAACTCGATTTGTTCTCCGCTTGCGACTAAATCTCCATTGTCAACCACAAATAGCGCATCTTCATGGTTTATTTTGTCTATTAAACTGTTGAAGGTTGTAATTGAATCTTGGCTGTCTCCTACAACTAAGAAAGAGAAGTTTTTTTGATTATGGTCAAATTTTTGGAGCTGCGCCTGATTCCAGTTAGTATCTTTAGGAATAAATAGTGGTCCAATAGTTGCAATGGCCACTACAGCAATTGCCATTATTAAAATGAATAGTAAATAACTATTTTTTTTATTCATCTACAACACATTATAGTCGAAAGCTTATTGACAAATCTAAACTAATAAAATTGACTTTATTAATTGTCATTATTATATGCATGGCACATTATTAGAGTTTTCCTTCAGAATTATCCATTCAATTAAGATTTATAATCGCAATTGTTTCCATTTATTAGGTTCAAAATCTAAAATTCATATGAAATGTAATTATTATTACTTGAAGTTATTTTTCTATCTATTATTGAACAATTAATCCAATGATTTAGGAGGAGTTGATTGAAATCCAAAAAATCATCAATTAAACAAATTATCTTGGAAATATCATATAGATGTTGTTACGTTGAAACAAAAGTATATTAAGTTAAAAAAATTATTCTATAATAGTTATGTAAAGGTTAAATGGTACTCATTATATTAGACGGGATGTGATTAGTTATGGAAAATACCTTGATATCCACCATATACTCTCTTGAACCGGTGATAACTTGTATTACTCGTTTTTCTCCTAAAAAAGTGGTTATTCTTCGAGAAGAAGATGCTCCGGAAAAAAAACTTGAATCTGAACGGATGTTAAATGAAACGGTGGGCAGGGTTCTGGAAATAGAAACCAAAATAACCAGCAACTATAATGTAGTACAAATCGCCAAAGATATTACAGATATCATTGAAAATGAAAATTCCTATGGGAGGAACGTAGTCGTTAATATTAGTGGAGGAAGAAAACCACAAGCTTTAGGAGCATTATTCGGTAGTTACGCCCGTCATATAATGGTAGAAAAAATTGTTTACGTCTCTGAGGAAGATGGCCATGTTTTGGACCTTCCAATTCTGAACTTTGGTATATCCAAAACCAAACTAATGATTCTGGATGAATTGAAACAGGGCGAAAATTCAGTGAAGAAACTTGCTATCAAGATAGGCATCAGTAGAGGAATGACCTACAACCATCTTCGTGAACTCAGGGAAATGGGATTTATAGATCAAAATCGTTTAGAGATTACTAGTGCTGGCGAATTAGCTATTATCTGATCTTAAATCATAAAATATTATCTTCTTCAGCCACAAAATATTAAAATCCCTTTTCTTGGCATTTTCAGTAGGTTTTTTAGTTCATTTAATATGAGCAGCCACGATCGGATGTATACTTTAATTAAAAAAACATTTAGTCTTGTTGAATTCAATAATTTGCCATTTTCTGTTGAAACAATAAAATGATTTAAATATGTTTTTTAAAACCCATCAATTGGTAATCAATTTTATTAAAAAAAATAATTAAACATCTAATTAAATAAAATTAGTATGAGGAGGGGTGTTTAATGGTTTATTGTCAAAATTGTGGCACAAAAAATGAAGATGATGATGAATACTGTTCCAAATGCGGAGAACCACTGAAAGGTAAAGGTGAATATGATAAGAGGCGTTACCATGATGATTATAGATATCGTCAACGTAATGAGTGTTTTGGGCTTCCTCATGGAAATTTAATTGCACCTCTAGTTGCAGGAGCAGTATTAATTTTGCTTGGGCTGTCATCCTTTTACGGATTCGCAATTTGGACATACATTTGGCCTGCTCTAATCATACTCTTTGGTATACTTATTATCTTAGGCGCAATATTTGGCAGCAGGCGACGTTATAGACGTTAAAAACATATTCAATGATAACATGCTGATGCTTGACCACACTCAAGGCATGTTGTATTATGATTATTTTGAGAAATTCTGATCCGGGTTAGGATCCAAAATAGTACAAGCACCAGGAAATAAATTTCAAGGGATATATTACCTCTGATTGTATCAATTCCGATTAAAATCAGGAAAGAACCCAACACCAGTAACAAATTAGAAGAAAATTTTATAACATTATTATTTAGATTTATGAAGATCATTTGGATTAAAGAGAACAAAACAACAAAAAATCCTATCCAAAACACTACTTGACCATTGAAAATCCTTAAATAACCAGAATAATATCCAAAATAATAGATTAACGTTCCAATTACTGCAATTATACCTCCCAAAAAAAGACCGGTGCAACCAGCGCAATATTTTTTTCCATATATAATGAATACATGGGAGCCAAATTTTCCACAATCTGGATGATGACCTTCATATTTCACAATATTATTATGAGATTCTGTCTTCACTCTGCTATGAGGCCTATGAATTTTAAAATCTTTTTTGAAATTAAATATATGAACACATTTGGTTGGATACACTGCAGCTAGCATGCCTAACAGGCAGATTACAAGAAAAACTGATAAAAGTAATGTTTTTTGGAAATCATAATTTATTGAGGTCTTGGGAGACCATAAAAACAAGGTAGAGAGAAGAAATAGTCCTATAAAAGAGATTATGATAAGGTAAATATAATGAAGATCCAATTGATTGTGGAGGTATTTCAATAAAGTATCATTCAAAAAAATCCCCTCAAATATACTAAATGTTTTTATCATAAATAAACTTCAAAAACTACCTAGATTGCCCAAACTGGCAAATATAATTTATATATGTAAGATTATACCATTAACAGCCCCATCTCAAAAAAAATATTTTTTTTACATCTGGATTTCTTTAATGAACTCTTGCATTTTGGAATTAAAACTTCCCTCTTTGATTTCTTTTGCTCTCACACCTAGAGTAGCAACTGGCGATACTCCGCAAAGTTCTTTCATGTCATTAAAAGCACCATCAAAACTTTCACCGCCTGCTGTGCAAAGAAGGCCACCTTGTTGAAATTAGTGTGGTTCTGGTGAATATTAGTTCTCACTGGAGTGGATACATGCCATGCCCAGAGGGGTGTTCCTATAATCAAAAGATCAAATTGAGAAGGATCATTTATTAAGTCCTTTAGAACTGTTAATTTCTTACTACTCGCATCTCTTCCAGAACGTATGTATCCTAAAGGACCGGATCTTTTTTTGGTGTCAATAATTTCTTCAATATCGCATTCCAGAGCATTTGCAAGTTCTTTAGCAATTTTACGAGTATTTCCAGTTCTTGAATTATAAACAACTAACGATCTCATAAATAACTAATTTATACAATTAAATACTTAAGATTTGTCCTAATAACCACATCCTTCCAGATTTGGATCATTGGGATCCTCTCCTCCTTTTATTGCAGCTAATCTTTTGTTTATTGCATCAAACCCTTTAATCGATAAATTTATTCTATCGGGATTATTAAAGATGAATGGTGTCTAAATTGAAATAATTTCCCCTTTATTAGGGGGTGTGGGAGATATGAAGAAAATAGCAAAAGTTTTGGGAATTGGAATAATTGTAGTTATAATAGCGGCTTTAGTGGCAGTGGGGTTCATATTTTACGATGTAATGAGTTATACCGCCACAGGCTCCCAGACTCTAAACTCGAGTGCTGCTGCAGTTGGCAAGGCATTGGTAGTTTATGATCCTGGTGTTTCAGGAGCTACGAAAAACGTGGCAGGCTCAATTGCCAGACAATTGCAGACCAAAGGATACATAGTGGAACTAGCTGGTATTAGCAGTGCAGCAGCAGCAAAAACTTCTGATTACACAGTTATCGTGGTTGGAGGACCAACCTACGCAGGAAATGCAAGTGCTTCAGTTAAAAAATACCTTGAAACACTTAATCCTCCCCAAAAAACCAAATTAGGCGTGTTTACAACAGGCCAGGACCCTGATACAGCCAAGAATACAACTTTACTTCTACAAGAAGCCGCACCACTCCCTAAAAATAGCACTCTTCATATAAAAGCTGTTATAAAGATAGTCTCCCTGGAAAACTATAATCAAAAAATAACAGATTTTGTCAACGCTCTTTTACAATAGGGAGAATTTGAGGAAAGATTATTATGTAATGTTATATAAAGAAAAAAAGACAAAATTAGGACTCTCATTGATTCTTATGTCCATTTCCTACCTTTCATGTACTTGAACCACTCCAGAAACTGATTTTTAGGAACAATTACGATTTCCAGACCGTTAGGTTTCACAAAATCCTCTTTTAAAACATTTTCTGGGTTTAATTTTGTTTTTGTTTCAGACATCCATAACCACCATCTAATAATTATCAGGGTAGTTGGTGGTGGTTGTGTAAGAGGGCACATAAGAAGAAAAAAATTTAGTAAAACTTTTGTTGTAGTAAAATAGACTATACTTATTGGGGATGTATTAATTTTTTGAGATTTCATAGTCATAATTCCGTGGATTGAAACCCCCGGAATACAAGACAAGGATCCCACCTGGCAATAATAATCGGGGGGCCGGGTGCTTTTCCTTCTAACATTAGAGGATTTATGTGGATTACTAGGATTATAATCACTAAAAAAAGTAATGTTTTACCTAGGATCTTAGTGGTTATTCAATAAAGATCCCTCAATGATTGTAGAAGACCTTGACTTGCCATATAACGATAAGTTTTTCTCTTAAACTGGTTACGGGAGAACATTCCTGTTATTCGTCTTTTCATACTCCCATAGTAACTTCTGTAGCATTGGTAAAGTTCTTCCTGGACTTCAAAGCGGGAAAGGTGTTCTGTGGGCATAACAGCATGAACCATGTCATAGTTAGACCAATTAAGGTCTTCCAACCACCCATTTTTCCTGGCAATTTCAAAGAGTTCGGTACCTGGAAATGGAGTTAATATCATAAATATAGCAAGGTCAGGATCGACCTGATTAACAAATTCCCCCAATTTCTCGATAGATTCATGTGAATCTTTCCTGTCTCCAGCAATTAGTGTTGCCTGGGCAAATATATCATTTTTTTTCAGTAAATCCATGGATAACTTGGAATCATGACTTTTAATTCCTTTGTGGTAACTTTTTAGTGTATGATCATCATGACGCTCTAACCCTGCCATTACCCAGAAATTGCCGGATTTACGCATTTTTGGGAGAATTTTCTGGTTTTTTATAATAGAATCGCTTCTTGCTTGGACAAACCACATTATATCCTCTGAAAGTCCCCTATTTATTATCTCATCACATATTGCATCGGTACTTTTTCCCAAGCCTAAGTTATCATCAGTAAGCCATAAGTAGCTAGTATCATATTCCTGATAAAGATGTTCCATTTCATCAACTATTCGCTCTGGGGACTTTGTTCTCCATCTACAACCCCAATACTTCCACTGTGAACAAAAAGTACATTTATAATCACATCCCCGGGACGCTTCCACCAGGGCATAACCCGCATTCGAACCAGCCATCATTTCAAAGTGATATTTATTCATATGCTCTCCAACAAAATGATAACCAGGTAATGGAAGGTCATCTAAATTATTAATTAAAGGACGGGAAGGATTGTGTATTATTTCATTGCCATGCCGGAAGGATATTCCATCAACTTTTATAGGAGATTCATTTTGTTCCAAGCATTGGATGAGTTCATAAAGTGTTATTTCTCCTTCACCACGAACAATAAAATCAATTTCAGGGTATTTCTGCAAGCTTTCATGAGCTAGGGCTGTGAAATGTTGACCTCCTACCACAGTTTTAATATCAAGATCAACCTTCTTAGCTAATTCCAGTGTTCTAAGCACTGTGTAAGTGTTACAGGTTGCCAGTGCGCTGGAAACTACTACGTCTGGATTTGAATATGCAATAAGGGTCTCTAGCTTATTCCAATCAAATTTCTCTGCTTGTGAGTCAACTACCTCAATTTCCCAGTTATTTTTAGATTCAAGATATGCTGCTAATTCTAGAATGCCTAGAGGTGGGGGCATGTATTCTCCCATCAAAAACCAGAATTCTTTAGGTGGTTCAATGAATAAAACTTTCATATGTCGTTAATCCTTAAAATTTATCCAAGATCTATGGACTATTTCTAGTTTCTATAAATAAAAATCCTAATAATAGGATATGTAACTCTGCAGTACACTTTCTTAATCTTAACCACTTATTCAAATCTATTCATCTTTAGCATTCATTATTTGAACTATCTAGGATTAATACTTTGCTTATTATCCATAATCTATCTTTATAATTGTATCTGAATGAAAAATAAGATATTAACCTCATTAATTTAATTAAAAATAAATTAGTCGACTGGGATTCTTTGGTTGAATTTGGCGACGCTGTTTGTTGTATTCATAGTTGTTGGTGTTTTTATCGTTCTAGGAATTAGATTCTATTTTACTTAAGTAGGGGGTATCAAAGATGATATTTAAGTTGATCAGTAAGTCCATATAGGAATTTCTTTCCATTCAGCACCCATTCTCTTCAAGGTTTGGATAAGAAGAGATGAATTAAAACGATCGATCATTATTACTCCTTTTCCTAACTTCTGAGCTCTGACTTTCTCTACCAGACCGGGATATTCCTTAACAATTCGGACATCATTCTTTTTATATGTTGAAATACCACCATGTAGAGCACGGTTAAGTTTATTTCTTTCATTCTGATTCATTCCGGTAGTATCGTAGCTTATTATCATCATTGACTTAAGGTTACTATTCTCAGCAGTGATCATTACAGGTTTTCCATGTAAAAGAATACCTTCACCAGAGATTACTCCCACAAGTTGAGGATCTTCTTTGAGTTCTTCCCAAGTCAAATGATGAATCTTTAAGTTAGCAGTAGCTAGATCTTTTATCTTTGTTATAACTTCATTATCCTTTGAAGAGTATATTATGGCCAAATTATCTTTTTTCATGTATTCCGGCTCTGAATGTGATATAGAATCGAAATAGATAATGGATAAAATTCCTTTCAGATTTTTGATATCCTTAATTAAGTTTATAGCATCCTTAAAGCTCATTTACAGTTTCTCCTAAATACAGGGATCATTATTTGGTATTAATATAACAAAATTTGGGCAAGAACAATAATTATACTGATATCCACTGTTATATTGATACACTAAATACTTAAAAAAATTTCTAACAACCCAAGATCTCTAGTTATGTGCACTCCACAATTATATTGATATAATTAATTAATTTCAATATAGAAAACAGATTAAAATTTGTATATGTCAAAGCAATAAAAATAATTCATCTTTTTTTGATTTAAGTGCTGTCAAGTCTTTTTAATATTATTATACCCTCTATGTCCCTTTTTGACACTTAAAAGGACGTTAGTTTTAAATTTAGGCTCGATGATGGGCAGTCGATCTCTGGCCAGAAAGGTTTAATGTCAAGTACGGGAGATTTATCCATTGCATCAAGCCATTTAACTGTTAAGCAATTACTTTCAATTTCTACAAGTTCAACCACACAAAAACCTATGGGATTAGGACGTACTGGAGCTCTTGTAGAAAATAATCCCCTTTTTTTTACTTTACCATGTGGCAATACCTTTAATAAAACGTGTTTTGATTGATCAAACCAGTAAAGCACAATAAGATGTTGATAACGTTCAATACCATCTAAAGCTTCAGTATATCTATCGAAGATGCGAATTTTACTTAATTCATTGGAAAATCTGCCCTGATGAGGACTTCCTTTCTTTAGTTTATAGGGTGAATTAACTACTCCAATAGGATTAAATTCCATGATTCATTATAATTGGATGTCATACTAATTATTTTTTATTAGTTAAAAAGAAGAAGCAATTTTTTCCATATACAATAATTAATGGTTTTGATTGATTTGCAATAGGTTGTTCATAATTAATGGAATGATTACATTCGAAATTTATTTACATAAACCCTGCAGGAGCAGGGCATATCATAAGCAATTATTATGGAGTCTATGCAGAGGTTGGTGAGACATTATGCTTACCTCAAAAAATAGTTGGTGTTTACAAAATTTTTATATCTGGACTGTTTTTAATAGATTTTACTGTTATTAGGGTCTTAAATTTTCCAAGTTTTGCATTATCATCTATATTTCGCAGATGATTTCATCAGGTGATTCTCTTAATGATAGGAAGACCTTTAAGATGCAGAGTAAGGTTAATATAGTTAAAATGTATGATCCTGGTAGTATCGATCCTAAAAGTCCGGTACAAATTACAAGTGCAATGATCAAATAGTATGGGCTTCGAAAAATCAGCAAAGATTTACTTACACACTCTTCCAAACTGAAAGATGATAAAAAAATTCCACTAAGGGATATCAAGGCAATTGCCAGGGAGATGCAAAGAAGCCAAACTTCAGAGGGGGCTAGAAGACTCCAGATGTGATTTGATAACACATGCCTTATACCGGCGGCTGTACCTACAATTCCCAGTAGTAATGGAAAGTGTGAATAAAGCCATAACTGGTATCTACCAATTTCCTTTCCTTCTGCTTGCACCCTAGCCTCAGCTCCTCTAGCCTCTTCAAAATAGCCCCACCATATGCTGAAGGATATTATTAGACCCAGGATACCAATAAAACTCGTGCTCGGATTAAGACCCAAGCCGGTGATAACAAAAACAACGCTTACAATTGCTTCACCTATTAAAATTATAGTGAAGAGTCCAAATCTTTCAGGGAGATGCTTGGGATGGAGTGGAAATGTCATGTTTAATTTTCCTGCAGTAAGAGGTGTTAAAATGTCTACAATTATAGCAATTCCCCATAATACAAAACGCCAGGGAGCGGGAATAAAAGCAGAGATTAACCACAAAACGGCTGCTATGCTAAACCCAACGCTGTAGTGATTAGTAAGTGCTCGCGCCTCAGGTACTTTTTTACCAGCGTTTATGTATTCCGCAACCAGCATAAATCGTAAGAGAGCGTATGAAATCGCCAAACCAGTCCCAGTTGTGGTTAAAGCATTTTTAATATTAATAGCCAATGATGCAACAACCAATATTTGTGCCATGGTATAAAATCTGTGCAAAACATCGTCGGTTCCGAATCTGCTCAGATATACAGTGTGGCCCAGCCAGCCCCACCATATTGCGAAAAATAAGGGAATAAATTCTAAGAATGCAATAAAAGAATAATTAGCATTTAAATTTAAGGCTAGCTGAGAAACAGCTGCCACAAAAATAAGGTCAAATAGCAGTTCTAGCCAGTTAGAATGCCTCTCTTCATCATCATCTTCCCAATGCAATCTTGGAGGTTGGATAAGATCCTTTCTAAGTTTCATGATTCCATAACTCTGTTATATAGTTGATATCCTTAATTAATTTCGATGAATTATAAAATAAATTAATCAAATCTTTCGAAAATATATTATAATTTCAAAATTTTTTAGTAAAATATTTTTAAATTAATTTATAGATTAAATTAGAGGGGATGAAATGGCTAAAATAGAATTTAGCATGGAAAACATCAAAAAATGTCTCTGCACAAAGTGTGCTGTCCAAATTGAAAGTCAATGCGTAAAAGATAAGCAAAAAATAATGCTACTCATAACACAGCAAGATTTAGACAGTCCCATGAGGATGGATTCTGAGAGGGTTCCGGGAGTTTACTGTGCAACAGGCCAGGCCACTTGCAAGGATATAGACACCAAAAAAGTTTGCAAATGCAATGAATGTACAATCTGGAATGAAAACAATCTGAAACTTAGTCAACCAGGACGTTATTTCTGTAGGAATGGTGAAACAAAAAAGTGAAAATAATTACATATCAAAATCACCAAATTATGGATCAGATTTCAGTATATTAATTTACTCTCATTCCCAGTGCTTTTTTAAGCTTCCGGAAGTCATTACTATCAAAAGCCTCATTGGGATCGTCAAGCATCTCGCCAGCTTTTTTGAGGATATTCTGTTTGGTTGGTTCTGTTCCATCCAGTTGAAATTGAATTGAGATCTGTTTAATAAATGAGTTTTTTTCACTAGCCTGGTCTAGGTCAAAAGCAGGGTTTGATGGGATTTGAAGTTCAGAACCATCATCTTGGATAAATTTGTCAGCTCTTGGTGGTTCACGGTCATAAGTCATTGTTTTTGTATTAGTCGAATTTCCACCTTCTATCTCTTCTGCACTAACTTCTCCTGCTCCAATCAGATCGGAAACTGCCCTGTTCACTGCACGAGTCATTGCTGTGGCAGGAATATCGTGGTTAGGTTTTGTAAAGCCCCTTTCAAATTTAGAACAATTACCCCATCCTTCAACTTCTCTTCCATCAGGCATCCATGCTCTTACCAGGAATGAGGCTTCTATTACACGACCTTTGTCATCTTTAATAATTTCTTTTTCCACAACTTTGGTAGATATCCTGAAGGCTTTCATATACTTCCTCCAGGCACTTTTCTTTTTGAATTTGGTCCTGCCGATGGATTGGTAATCCTTTTCATTGAGAAGTTTTTCTGTAATTTCTTGGTAAGCTTCCCATTCCTTGAGTGCCCGTCCCACGTCAACTACATTACTCTCAGCCGGTACCATTTTATTTTTATCATCTTCCAACATTCTAATCCCTGCTCTTTTATATAATTGTCATTTTAATTCAGTTACCCTGATGAATTAAAGATTATATAACTTAATAAACATGATTTACTCATCGATATAACTATTTACCTTTTTATATGTTTTTTAGCTTATGTCTTTAAAATCTCCATAATTAACTTTTATCAAATTATGTATCCACTCAACACATATCTAACTTTTATAATCTTAATTTTTTGTATCTTTTTCTTAAATATCTTAGAGCGAAAGGATAGGCTAATTTTTGAAAAATGTTGTAATTATAAAACGAATAGAGATATATTAAAGGATCGTCTGCCAATTGAATTCTATTGACTATCCATGAATATTTATGTGAGCCAATTTTTTCCCAGAAGTATCTGTTTACCATACTTGACTTGAGTTTTTTCTCAAAATATCGTCTGGCAAGTTCATAATAATCTTCATTATTGATAATTGCTTTAGCAGCCAAGAAACCCGAAATAATACTACTTCTTATACCAAATCCCCATAATAGGTCCTGTAAACCTGCAGCTTCACCAACGTACAGCTGTTTACCTATAATGAAATGATTTTTATTGGAAAAGCAACCCACACCTCCACATTCAAGTGGACTTTCTATATCCAAGTCTAATAAATCCATAAAAATCTTCTTTGTTTGGATAAAACAGTTGTTTAAGTGATTGAAATGGCCATAAACAACCGTACACATTGTACCATAACCATCAGTCACTAACAGATAAGAATAACCATTAAAAGCAGCATTGTTATTAAGAATACCCAAAGCTATGTTTTTTGTTTTGGTTTTAAATGTTATTCCTTTAGCAATAGCAGCGATTTCTCCAGTTATAGGTCCAGTAGCGACGATATTTGCTTTTTCTTTGGAAATTGTTTTCCTGAAATGAATTTCAACTCCTAAACTCATGGCCTGCTCTTTTAATGCATGATCTAAACTTCCAACAATTGAACCCCTTTTTACTAAATAAAAGGCAGGTCTATCCAGAGAAAAATTCCAGTATTTTTTGCTATCAGAAATTGAGAGTTTATTGAATTGACTGTACTCAAAATTAGTCTCAATATTCATCTTAGATAAAGTTAGTAAAACATCTTCCTTTTCAGACCAGTTTTCCAGTCCTTGAAGGTCTCCTTTAAACCTACCCCCAACGTCAGTATTCTTTTCATAAACATCAACTTGAAAACCCTCTTTTGCAAGAGTTATTGCTGCAGATAATCCAGAGGGTCCAGCACCTAAAATCGAATAGCTATTCATTTCAAATTAGAATTAGTTAAACATTCTAAAAAAAGTTCCCTTCTAAATTAGTAACCTAAAAATAAAATTTATAATAAATATTAAGACTCAGCACATTACTTAGTCACGTATAACTTTATTAATCAAAAAAATATATCATGTTTTAGTCCCTTGGTGTAGTGGCAATCATGCGAGACTCTGGATCTCGCGACAGCGGTTCGACTCCGCTAGGGACTATCAATTTTTTTCATTGCACCATATCCATTTGGGTATTATGCAATTCCAGTTCTACATCGCGCTTTTTTTGGGTCTTTCTTGATTTTTAATGGTAACTTTACTTTTAGTCTTAGGGAAGCTGCCATCAAACATGGATATTGTAAAAATTTGAACTTTTTCATCAACTCTTTTCTTCTTGGTCATATTACACACCAAGATAAAATAATCATTTTAGTTACTAAACTATCTGCTTTTTTTGATTAATTAATCTTTCCAAATCGTTTTTTTCTAGGGCCTCGAAGATGAATCTTGGCTTATTACCATATTTTTTGATGCATAACATAATTTTTTCTTCATTAACGGATCTAAATTTATTTTTAATGATTTTAATTGTTTCTTCTTCAGAATAGGATATCCTGACTACATCAAAGAAGAATTTTAGAATAAAAACTAAAATTTGAGAAAGGATGGAAAAGTCTGTCAAGAGATCATATTTCACTCCTTTTATTATAATCATTAAGGCTGTTTGAGTTATAAGATTAATATCCTCCAGATCCTTTCTATGTTTCAAATATTGGAAGAACACTAGAATATAAAAGGGGAATGCCAATATACACTTATATTCACTCCAGAGACCTATACCAACTTTTCTTTGATCCAGAAATTCAGAATCAAGAATTTTATCTGCTAATAATACTGCATCATACTCTTTAACTTTCCTGTAAACTTCTTTATTGGTTTTCACTCCCAGATCATCCTTTAAACTCCTAAAAAATTCTTGATAAACCTTCTTTGAACCAACTTTTACGTCGTCCAAGAAGAATGTCGGGTCATAAATATTCAAATCTAAAATTTTAAGTGCAGAATAAATATTAGCCGATTTGCCAGACCCCGGAGCCCCTATAATGAGGATGAATCTCCCTTTAGAAACTTTTAAACTTAGGAAAATACGGTAAATCTCCCTAAAAGACTTTGTAAACACAAACACTTTATTATCCCATTCAGATTTCACCTTAAATTTCTTCATATTATTATTAATAGAACGGATTATAAATCCAATTTTAGAAATAAGCCTAAAACTATACAAAAATAAGTCTAGGATGTTCTCATCATCTGGTGGAAATTAAAAAAGATTCTTTGACAATAACTCTTAAATTATAGGAAGCCAAAATTAAATTGCAGGATAAGATAGTGCTTATTACCATATTTTTGGAACATCTGTTTAAATAAATGATTTGAATAAGAATTTAATTGAGTATTAAAAGAGTCCCATCAAACCACAGATTTTTAATTGAAATTTATATATCCTAAAAATTCCAATAAAAAAAATTTCCAATATAATATGCTAAAACAAAATTATAAGTTTAGGATTGAGAAAATTTTAAAAATTTAAAAAAAGAAAAATTTTAATTCTGTTAAATGGAAAGATCAGATATCCTCGTCATAGCCTTTATAGTATTTTCTTGTGTGTTAAATGCAGTTATCCTAAAGTATCCTTCCCCGCTGGGGCCGAAACCAATACCGGGAGTGCCCACAACATGTGCTCGACTTAGTAACACATCAAAGAATTCCCAGGAATTCATTTTATCCGGTGTTTTTATCCAGATGTAGGGAGAGTTCACACCACCATAAGTCCTTAAACCGATATTTCTTAAACTCTCACGGATAATAGCTGCATTATTCATGTAGTAATTAATTGATTCTTTGATTTCTCTCTGTCCTTCAAGAGAATAAACTGCCTGAGCCGCAACTTGAACAGGATATGAAACACCATTGAATTTAGTGGTCTGCCTACGATTCCATAACTTGTTTAAAGAATGTGCTTCACTTTGGGTATCATATCCAACGGTTTCCATAGGAACCACAGTATAAGCACAGCGAGTTCCTGTAAATCCTGCGGTTTTTGAGAAACTGCGGAACTCAATAGCCACTTCTCTAGCACCTTTAATCTCATAGATACTATGGGGAATGTTATCCTCACGGATATAGGCTTCATAAGCTCCATCGTAAAGAATAATAGACTTATTATCATGGGCATAATCGATCCATTTCTTTAATTGTTCTTTAGTCAGTGCTGTACCTGTAGGATTATTTGGGAAACATAAATATATCATGTCTACATGAGTCTTTGGCAGATCTGGCACGAATTTATTCTCTTCAGTACAGGGCAGATAAACTATCCCCTGATAACGACCATCTTTGCCCATAGGGCCACAACGACCAGCCATCACATTACTATCCACATAGACAGGATAAACAGGATCAGTAACTGCAACTTTATTATACAAACCAAAGATCTCCTGAATATTCCCTGTATCGCATTTGGCCCCATCACTGATAAAGACCTCATCTTCAGATAACTCTATCCCTCTGGGAATGTAATCGTTAGAAATGATCTTATTAATTAAAAAATCATAACCTTGCTCAGGCCCATAACCCCTGAAAGTTTCAGGTTGAGCCATCTCTTTTACAGCTTCTTCAAATTTATCAATTACTGCCTTGGGTAGGGGTCCGGTAACGTCACCAATCCCCATTAAAATTATATTAGTTTCAGGATTTTCTTCTCGGAAATTATTAACTCTATGGTTAATTTCTGAAAAAATGTAGTTTTTTTTAAGCATTAGATAGTTTTCATTGATTTTCACTGCCATACTAACACTCCTAAATCAATTAAGATAAAAAACAAGTTTTAATGTTAATTATTCAACTACTCCTTTGAATTTCTCCATTAAGATAAATTTCTCTGATTAGGTTAATAACTTATTAGCTATTTGTTGAGATGGTAGATGAAACTATTCAAGTGCCTTTAAGAAATCTGATGATCTCTTCATTTTTAGGTTTTCAGGATCTACCCATTAATTCAAGTTCACAGTAAAACATTATTATCTAGCTGTCTTAAAATGTTCAGGGATTAAAAAAATAATAAACCTATCAAGGTTTTTTTAATTGAATTGACCGTATCATGCTGAAGCTTACAGCATGAATGACAGACATAGTTTGATTTTGAGACCTTTATCAGCGTCCATGATCATCACCGCTGAACTCCAAACATTTCATATTAACATCACTTTCGACCAAGAAGAGCGTTAAAAACTTTAAATTCAGGTACACTGGAGTACTTTTTAAGTGAGTTGAAGGTCAGAACATATTAACACCCCATAATGCATTCAATAGAACGTATTAAATGTATTCAAAACAGATTAATAGTTTCTTTTCATTGTTTTTAGCTGTTCAGATCGACCTTTAAGTCCAAGACTAAGAAGGACCATGGCCACAGCTATTAAACCTATGAAGATATAGGCAGATTCATAACCAACAACCAATCCTCCCTGTGATGCTATTATTGCGCCAATAAGAGCCCCTCCAATCAGTAGTCCTGCACTGGAGTTGAAATTTATGAGAGCCTGGCCTGCAGCTCTCTTCTGAGGAGGGCTCTCAGATAACATGATATAGCGAAGGGGAGAACCTAAAACAGTTCCTAATCCTATACCTATAACGATACCAGATAGGATGAACAAGTAGAATGAAGTTGCTAAAAAGCTTAGCATGAAAAGGCCAATCACTAAAAAAATTGTACCAACAAACATCACCCTCTTGGTACCGTATTTATCAAGAAATCTTCCAACTATGGGTGCGCTCACACCTAATGCCAAGACCAAGGGAATAACCATTAAACTTGCATATGAAGTTGTCAAATTAAGTGCAACCACTGCAAAGGCGGGCATGAATACAATTGCAGTCTGGCTTAAACCAGTACCAATTGCAATGCTAGTTGCTATCTTAACTTCTAAACTTTTGTACAAATCAATTTGAACAACCGGTTCTAAGGCATTACTTTCAACTTTATACAAAACTGGTACTAAAAACACTGCCAATACTAAAAAAGGCCACACATATAGAGAAAACAAACTACCAATAAAATTGCTGGTATTTATCTGGTTAACACCTAAAGCCAAGAAACCTACTAATAAAGCCAA
>Ga0209048_10001405_pt1 | contig 24958 bp, 28 predicted proteins | sample FrelakmetCRP12CR_FD_187146 | JGI IMG/M metagenome (GOLD analysis project Ga0209048, IMG submission 187146) | Freshwater lake sediment microbial communities from the University of Notre Dame, USA, for methane emissions studies - CRP12 CR (SPAdes)... | ecosystem: Environmental > Aquatic >... | reverse complement strand
CGACGAGTTTTTCGAGTTCTGCCGCCGAGAGCTCAGGGGCTGCGCCTGCCGGTGCCGCGGGCGCCTGCGCGAGCGCACTCGCCGCGAACAGCACCGTGGCAAAAGCCGCCATGAGGGCCGACCAGCGGGAGCGGCCGCCGCGCCCGGCCGCAGTCGGAGTGGGGAGAAGGGTCGTCATGGGTGTCGTCATGGGTGGTCCATTTCGGTATTCAGTTTCGCCTCGCTATGGGCCGCAAGCCCAATGTTGCCGATCGCAAAGTCGCGGCGGTTCGATTTCCTGTCCCCAGCGTTGCGGTACAGGATATCGCCAAACGCGGACCACACCCTCCGCCGTGGGCGTCAAACGCCTGGTGAACGTCAACGTCAGGTCATCGACGATCGTGTTGACGGAGCACCGCACACGGACGCGCGGCATCACCCATTTCCGGGTGATGAGTCGGTCTGCACGGTCTGTGCATCGCAATCGCCGCCACAAGGAGCCAGTCGCGGTCCGGCGATCCGCGGCTCCTTTCATCGTCCGCACCGGTCGGCCTTCCGACTTCACTTGACCGTATACCCCTTGCCCTCCAGGCACGCGGCACGCGCCTTGGCGAAGGCGGCCTGCTGCTGCTGCGTGGCTGCCTGCTGCTGCTGCTGGGCTGAACTTGCGGCAGCTTGATTCTGCTTGCGACTTTGATTGCGCGCGACAACCGCACCTGCGGCCGCACCCGCGCCCGCGTCCCCGCCCACAGCTCCGCCGACGACCCCCCCGACCACGGCGCCACGGGCACCGGCACCGGGGGTCGTTCCCGTCGCCGTCGTGGGCGGCGCAGCCGCCGGTGGGGGCGGGGGCGGTTTCGCGGGGTCGAACTTGGTCTGCTCGACGGCCCACTGATAGCAGGCCGCCTCGTCACTCTTTTGCTTTTCGGGCGACTGCCCCTTGGCGGGGTAGACGTACTGCTGCGCGCTGGCTTCCAGGAGCAACCCGGCCGTCAACGCGAAGACCCACGCGATTCGTTGCGTCATGCCAATACCCTCCATTCCCAGACTGAACACCGATCAACTCGTTCGGACACGGCGCTCCGTGGATTAAACGCTGCGGCTCATGCAGGCGTTGACCAGTTCGGTGCGCCACTTTCAGTGGTCTCGCTCGAACAGACAGCGCGAGCAACCGACATCCTCACCTGGCGCCCCAGCCCGCCCCTGCGCCGCTACACCCCATTGCCCACCATCACGTCCAACTCTCAATAATTGTCTCCCATCCGCTGACCGGGTGGACGCTGCAGGTTGATGAGAATCAATGGGGCTGTCGAAATGGTCACGAATTCTTCGCGGGACATCAGACGCCGATGTTTCGGAATCAGCCTGAGGACCCAATTCGAGACTGCACCGACGCGCATTTCGTCCGGACGCGCAGGCGCTTGCCCAGATGATGCAACCTCACCCGATGGGTGAAGCGAGCCACGCGTGAAAGGGGCCGATCGCGCAGGCCGTCGAGACGATGGTGGCACCGACGATGGACGGGCGCATGCAGGCGCGCCGGGACAAGTCGACGCAGGCCACGCCGCACGGGCCGTTCGTGTTCTTGGCCGAATTCAGCTCTTCTCGATGAATTCGGCGAACGGCCACAGCGTGCCGCTCAGCTCGAAGCTCATGTACGGCTCGCTCTTGATCGCCGTATCCTTGCCTTGTGGGACGGTCTGGGTCGCTGCCAGTTCCATGCTCCTTCGCACAGCGGTCTGGAAATCCCCTTCGAGCTCGACGGGCCTCGCTTGGCAGTCCCGCCTGGGATCTCTTGGCACGGGTTAACCGGTCAGTCGATCAGAAAATCGCCGCTGTCGGTCCTGGGTCGATGGACCCGTCGACGGGCGGATGCGGTTGACTTTAGAGTCTGAAGGGATCGCTGCGCAACCTCGTCCCCAGTGCGGCAAAATGGCAGCGTCGCGACCGCCGGTTGGGCGGGGCGGCCGGGGTGGAAAGCTGCCTCGTCGCTGTGGGAGCCCTTGCATGCGGACCTGGACCGTACTGCTGTGCCTGATATTGACGGCATGCGCCAGTGCGCCCAAGGGGGTCGCGCGCCCCGACTTCCTGCTTCACGATGAGTTGTTCGCTGCGCCCCCGGAGCGCATCAGTGCCGAGCACGTGTTCGCCCTGAGCGAGCCGATGAAAAGCTACGTCAAGAACGAAATCGCGGCAGAGATCCGTACGAAGGGCGCGCAGGAAGGACTCGTCGAAGCGCTGCACAGGAAGGGCAAGCTGCAGCTCGTCTACGACGCGGCGGCGACCCGCAACGCGGCCGAGGCTTTCGACGCTCGCGCGGGAAACTGTCTTTCGCTGGTGCTGATGACCGCCGCCTTCGCGAAGGAACTGGGCCTGCCGGTGCGGTATCAGAGCGCCTACCTCGAGGAGGCCTGGAGCCGCACGGGGGGTCTTCTCGTCCGGAGCGGGCACATCAACGTGACGCTCGGCCCCCGGCTCTTCGACGCCGGCACCGTCCACTGGCTGCACCCGCTGACGATCGATTTCCTGCCGGTGCAGGAGATTCGCGGAATGCGCACACAGGAAGTCGACGAGTCAACCGTGGTGGCGATGTACATGAACAATCGCGCGGTCGAAGTGCTCGCTCAGGGTCGGCTGGACGACGCGTACGGTTGGGTGCGCGAGGCCATCGCGCAGGAGGCGGGCTTTCTCAGCTCCTACAACACGCTCGGTGTGATCTATCTGCGTCACGGCGATCTCGCCCCCGCGGCGCAGGCATTCAATCACGTGCTCGAACGCGAGCCGAACAACACCCACGCGATCGCGAACCTCGCCGAGGTGCGCAACAAACAAGGTCGAATCGCGGAGTCGGAGGCGCTGGCTCGCAAGCTGGCGCAGATCGAGCCGTACCCGCCGTTTTATTTCTTCAACCTCGGTCTCGCGGCGATGGAGAAGGAAGATTTCCGAACCGCGCGCGACCTGTTTGCGAAGGAAGTTGCGCGCGCCGACTACTACCACGAGTTTCATTTCTGGCTGAGCCTGGCCAACTTCAGGCTCGGCGACGTGGAGCAGGCGCAAAGGCACCTGGTCCGCGCGATGGAAAGCAGCGCGACCCGCGGCGATCAGGACCTGTATGCAGCCAAGCTGGCGTGGCTGCGCGACCACCGTCGTCCATAGCGATAAGCGGGGATCTGGGAGGGCGGCTTCGCCTGACCCCCGTGGCGTGACGCCGGGAGTCGCCGCAGCAGTTCCGACCGCGACGCTGCGTCGATATGGATTGCGGCGAGTCGCGCGCTGTCACGCCCCGGAGGTCGCGACCGCAGGCCGCCGAGAGCAAGGTGATGGCAGCGCCGAGGGTCGGGACGGGAACGCCCGCGACGCGCGCCAGCGCCTCGCGGAAACCAACACCGAACGGCACGTCCTCGGGCACGAAGCGCGAATCGAGCGAGGTCGGCCCGGGTCGGCCACCACGACGGCGATGCCACGGCAGGGTGGGCGATCGGATCCTGTCGTGGTCGATAGAATGCAGATCGTCATCCGCTGAAGATGTCATGCACCAATACGAAGAGTTCATGCGCCATGTGTTCGAGCATGGCGTCGAAAAGCACGACCGCACCGGCACCGGCACGCGCTCGGTGTTCGGCTACCAGATGCGTTTCAATCTGCGCGAGGGGTTCCCGCTCGTCACCACCAAGAAGCTGCACATGCGCTCGATCATCTACGAGCTGCTGTGGTTCCTGCGCGGCGATTCGAACGTGCGCTATCTGCACGACAACAACGTGACGATCTGGGACGAGTGGGCACGCCCCGACGGCGAGCTGGGCCCCGTCTACGGCGTGCAGTGGCGCTCGTGGCCGACGCCGCATGGCGGCCACATCGACCAGATGTCGCAGGTAATGGAGCAGATCAGGAAGAACCCGGACTCGCGCCGCTTGATCGTCTCGGCCTGGAACGTGAGTGACATTCCGAAGATGGCGCTGCCGCCGTGCCATCTGCTGTTCCAGTTCTATGTCGCAAACAGGCAGCTGTCCTGCCAGCTCTATCAGCGCAGCTGCGACATCTTTCTCGGCGTGCCGTTCAACATCGCCTCCTACGCGCTGCTCACGCACATGGTGGCGCAGCAATGCGATCTGGATGCCGGCGACTTCGTCTGGGTCGGCGGCGACTGCCACATCTACAGCAACCACTTCGACCAGGTGCGCGAGCAGCTCGCACGCACGCCGAAACCCTATCCGCAGCTCGTGCTTCACCGCAAGCCGGCGTCGCTCTACGAGTTTCGCTACGAGGACTTCGAGTTCGTCGGCTACGACCCGCACCCGCACATCAAGGCGCCGGTGGCCGTGTGAGCGGCTCCGGCGTTGATTCGATTTGATCCGCGGCCGCTCCCTCGTCGGCCTGCTCGCCCTCACGCTGATGTGGGGCGTGAACTGGCCGATCATGAAGTTCTCGCTGCGCGAGTTGTCGCCCATCTACTTTCGAGCGCTGACGATGAGCGGCGGCGTGCTGCTGCTCTTTGCGTTCTATGCGCTGCGCGGCGTCGATCTGCGCCTGCCGCGCGTGGCCTGGGCGCCCATCGTCTGGCTGGCGCTGCCGAACGTGTTCGGCTGGCATCTGTTCTCGATTCTCGGCGTGCAGGAGCTCGCTTCCGGGCGCGCGGCGATCCTCGGCTTCACGATGCCGATCTGGACCACGCTGCTGTCGATCGGGTTCTTCGGCGAACGACCCACGCCGCGCGTGGCGTTCAGCGCCGCATGCGCGCTGGCGGCCGTCGGGCTGCTGCTCGCGCACGAACTGACTGCGCTCTCGGGCCGGCCGCTGGGCGTTTTGTGGATGCAGATTGCCGCGATGTGCTGGGCGCTCGGCACGATTCAGATGCGCCGCACGAGAATTGCGCTGCCGACGCCGATCATCACGGCCTGGATGATGGGGCTCTCGACCCTCGGCTTCTGGCTCGTTGCATCCGTCGTCGAGCCCGGGCCCACCTGGCAGTTCTCATCGTTGATGTGGCTTGTCATTGCGTGGGGAGCCGTCGTCAACTACGGCGTGGCCCAGGTATTCTGGTTCGGGCTGGCGCGCGAACTGCCGCCGACGGCGAGCGCATTCTCGATCATGGCGGTGCCGATCGTTGGTATCGTCTCGGCGGTCGCGCTCGTGGGCGAGGTGCCGCGCTGGCAGGACTTCGCCGCCGCCGTCTTCGTCGTCGCCGCCATTGCGGGCGCCCTGCTGAATCGCACCCGCTGAGCGTTACGCTAATGGTCAATGGCTGGATCGCTCGGTTCCCTTTCCCGCACCCCTGTCCGACCGGGGGCGAGGGCAGGCGCAAACCGCAAGTGATCTGCGATCACTTGCAGATCATCCGGAAATGAAGACACCGCGCCTGTCGCTGATCGCCGCCGTCGCGCGCAACGGGGTGATCGGTCGCGACGGAACACTCCCGTGGCGCATCCCCGGCGACCTGCCGCGCTTCAAGTGCATCACGCTGGGTCATCCGGTCATCATGGGGCGCAGGACCTGGGAGTCGCTGGGCAAAGCGCTGCCGGGCCGGCGCAATATCGTCATCTCGCGCACGCCGGGATTGAAGCTCCAAGGCGCGGAGGTCTACGGATCGCTGGCCGACGCACTGGCGAGCTGCACGGACGCGAAAGAGGTGTTCGTGATCGGCGGCAGCGAGGCGTATCGCGAAGCGTTGCCGGTCGCGCAGCGCCTGCTGCTGACCGAGATCGATGCCGACATCGAAGGCGATGCGTTCTTTCCGCCGTTCGACCGGTCTGGCTGGCGCGAAACGCGGCGTGAAGATCACCCGCCGAACGCGGATAATCCGCACGCCTTTTCGTACGTCGACTACGAGCGACGTGCTTAACCCACGCGCAAGCGAAATACCGGAGGTCATTCATGTCCGAAGACGGTTTCCACGTTCATGGCCCGCACGATCACCAGCTCGAACACGCCGCGGAGCATGGCGCGGGCGACCCGTTTTCCGGCCGCATCGCGGTCATGACGGCGATCCTGGCCACCGTCGGTGCGGTGATGTCCTATCACGGTGGCGCGACGCAAGCGAACGCGGCGCTGTTCAAGAACGACGCGGCGATCAAGAAGACCGAAGCCGCCAATCAGTGGGCCTATTACCAGTCCAAGAGCAACAAGCAGAACCTGGCCGAGCTCGGGATGACGCTGACGAGCCTGCCTGACAAGCAGGAGTTCTACAAGACAGAAGCGGCGCGCTACGACAAGGAAAAGAAAGAAATCCAGGTCGCGGCGCAGAAGCTCGAGGCCGAGGCCAAGGAGTGGGACCAGAAGAGCGACGAGCAACTGCACCAGCACCATCGCTGGGCGCAGGCCACGACTGCGCTGCAGATCGCGATCGCGCTGTCGGCGATCGCGCTGCTCACACGCCGTAACTGGCTGGTGTGGGGCGTGTACGGCGTTGCCGGCCTGGGCGCGGTGCTCGGCGCTCTGGCGCTGGCGCATATCTGAGACGCAACGCCTGCGTAGGCAGCGGGCGATGTGGCAATGAGCATCGCCCTGCTCGTGGCACTTTTTCTGCTGGTCGCCCTGACCGGCTTCGTCGCGCATCGCGCCAGCCTGTGCACGGTCCGCGCCGTGGCCGAGATCCTCAACGCCGGCACCTCGCACATGCTGGCGAGTTTCTTCAAGGCGGCGTTGTGGGCGGCGCTGGTGTACGGGCTGCTGCTGATCATCGTTACGCCGCAGACGACGCGCTTTGCCGCCTTTGAGCCGCGCGCGGTCGCGGTCGTGGGTGGCTTCGTGTTCGGCCTCGGCGCGGCCCTCAACGGCGGCTGCTCGTATTCGACGCTGCAGCGGATCGCCGATGGCGATCTGGAGGGACTCGCATCGATCGTCGGCATCATGCTCGGCATGGTTACCTGGTCGGGCTTCGATGCGTCGCTCGCACTCACGCGGCCGATCGAGGCCACCGCGCTGTGGGTCGAGATCGGCGCAGCTGCGCCGTGGCTGCTCGGCGTGCTGGCGCTGCTGGCACTGATCGAAGTCACGCGCCTGTGGCGCCACGCCGCGGCAAGAAAGCCGTGGCTGCTCCTTGCTGCGCCGAGCTATCGCGTCGGCACGGCCGCCGCGGTGATCGGCGTGTGCGGCGGCTTGCTCTACGCCGTCCTGGGCGCGTGGTCTTACACCGGCACGCTGCGGCGCGCGATCGATGCCGCATACCGAATGATGCCGGGGCCGATGGCGTTGCCGTGGTGGCTTTTCGCGGCCCTGTTTATCGGCATGGTCGCCTCGTGCCTGCAGCGCGGCTCCTTCACGCTGCGCTGGCGGCCACGCGGCGTGCTGGCGCCGCGACTCGGCGGCGGCGTGCTGATGGGCGGCGGCGTGCTGATGGGCGTAGGCGCCTCGCTCGTGCCGGGCGGCAACGACACGCTGATACTGACCGGGCTGCCTGCGCTCTCGGGCTGGGCGGTCGCGGCGTACCTCGCGCTCGTTCTCGGCGTGGCGGCCGGGCTGGGGGCACTCCACCTGCGCGGCAAGCCGTACCCGAACGTGGCGTGCGTTGACGGCGTGTGCATCGAGCGTCCGCGCTAGATGTGGCCGCAGCGCTGCCGGCCGCGACCTCCAACCCTGGGTCGACGGGAATGACCCGTTCTTACGACCGACGTAACGCACGCAGCAGTTCGCGCCCCGGATCGACTGCATTGGCCAGATCGCGCTCGATCGGCGCGGGCTCGCCGTCGATCTGCGCGGCGATGAGCTCGGCGGCGAGTGCGGCGAGCGACAATCCACGGGAGCCGAACGCGAAGCTGGCGAAGAGTCCTTGCTGGCGTGGCAGATCGATCGGGTGCGCGCCGCGCAGTCGCGCCGGCGCCGCGCGCGCGGAGTGCGCGTCGACGGCCTGGCCGGCAAACGGCAGTCGATCGCGCGACACGCAGCGCAGCGCGTCGAATACACCCATCACGGAAATCTCGGGCGGCACCGCGAGCAAGCGCGGCAAGCGCGCAAGATTGCCTGCATGGGCGCGGCTTTCATCGAGCGCGCGGATCGCTTCGTCGCCTTGCATCGGCGTCTCATAGGTGGCGCCGACACCGGCCCAGCCGTCGGGACCGCGCACCAGATAACCGTCGCCGGTCAGTCCTGCGCGCAGCGGGGCAAGCGCTGCGCTTTCGATCCGCGTGATGCGGCCACGAATAGGCACCACGCGCATGGGCGCATCCAACAGGCGCGGCGCATCGAAGGCGCTGGCGACGATGGCGATCGGCGCCGATGCCAGCACGCGGCCGGCCTCATCCAGCGCGCACCACTGGTCGGCCTCCCGGCGCAACTGACCGACTGCCGAGTCACCGCGGACCTGAATCGATCCGCGCGACAGAGCCGCCGCACACCAGCGTGCCGCGGAGACGATTGCGCCGTCATCGAACCACCATCCGCCGCGCCTGGGCTGCAGACCGATGCGCGCCGTCGCGTCGCTCACACCGATCGGCGCTGCGTACTCGGACGGCAACGTCGCTCGTGCGCTCTGAACACACCAGGCCTCGAACTCGGTGTCGCAACCGGCCTGCTGGAACACGCCACGCGACTGCCAGAGCTCGGCGCCTGGAAGGCCGCGCCCGGTCGCAAGCCTCTTGAGCGCCGCGCGACTGGCGTATAAGCCGGCGCGCGTGAGCCGCGCAAACACGCTGTCATCGGGCGTGATTTGCGGGTGCAGCAGTCCCCAGGGCAACGACGACGCGCCGCTGGCGACGCGATCGCGTTCGACGACCTGCACGCTCCATCCGCGCCGCGCGAGCGCATGAGCCGCCGTCGCGCCCGCGAGCCCGGCGCCGATCACGAGCGCGCTGCGCTCACCGCGATACGCCCAGGGCGGCTCATGCCTGCGCACGCGCCAGCGCGGCGCGAAGCGACCCGTCAGCATCTCGCGCTTGCGGCCGAAGCCGGCGCGCAGCTGCAGCTCGAAGCCGGCAACGCTCAGTGCATCGCGCACCGCGCGCGCCGTGCACCAGGTCGCGAGCGTCGCCTCAGGGCGTGCCAGCCGCGCCAGCGCCTTGAGCAGCGCCGGTTCCCACATCTGCGGATTGCGATCGGGCGCGAATCCGTCGAGGTAGAACGCATCAGCGCCGCACACCAGCTGGGGCACCAGATCGCGCGCATCGCCGAGCCCGAGCGTCAGCGTGACAGCGCCGCCTTCGAACTCACGGCGATGCAGACCCGACAGGGGCAACGGCCACACCGCCGCCAGCTGCGTGGCGAGCCCGGCCAATTCCGGCGGTGCATGCCCACGCAGATCGTCGGCGTCCAGCGGATGTTGCTCGACCGAAACGAAGTGCAGCCGCCGCGGTCGCGCAGGATCGGCACGCCACGACTGCCAAGTCGCCAGAAAATTGGAGCCGAGCCCGAAGCCGGTCTCGACGATCACGAACTGATCCGCGCCGGCCCAGCGCGCCGGAAGTCCGTTGCCGCCCAGGAACACATGGTGCGCCTGACCCAATGGGCCTTCGCGACTCGCATAGACATCGCCATAGCGCACGCTGAAGGGTGCGCCGGTGGCGTCCAAGTCCAATCGTTCCCTGTGTACGCTCATGCAAGTCAATGGCAGGGGCTGGGTCCCGCCGACGAGGGCGGGCGGGATATCATCGAACAGTCAAACAGGTGCCGTCGAAGCAGGGCATCTCACGTTCGGGGATTGCGATGACGATTGTGCACGGGACGCTGCGGTGGCTGGCTCTCATCGCCTCGTGCGGTGCATCGGCCGCCTGGGCGGAAAGCTATCAGTGGGTGCAATACGCGCCGGCCGGGCTCGAGGCGCGCACCGTCACGACCGAGGCCGCCTGTCCGCCAGCGACGATCGATGGCGCGACCGTTGCGATGGCCGTCCATGCTGCGCCGGGCCCGGCGTATCCGGTCACGACGTGCAAGGTGGCCATTCCGTCTGGCGCAAAGACGGCGGCGATCGATGGCAAACCGCTCGCGCTGCCGAAGGCCGATCCGAAGCGCATCATCGTCATCGGCGACACCGGCTGCCGCATGAAGGGTACGAAGTCGCAGGCCTGCAATGATCCGGTCGAGTTCCCGTTCCGGCTGGTCGCGGAGATTGCCGCGCACAAGCGTCCCGACCTGGTGCTGCACGTCGGTGACTACCACTACCGCGAGACACCCTGCCCCGAGGGTGTTGCCGGCTGCGCCGGCAGCCCGTTCGGCGATACCTGGGCGGTGTGGCGTGCGGACTTCTTTGCGCCCGCCGACACGCTGCTGCGCGCCGCGCCCTGGATCGTGACGCGCGGCAATCACGAGGAGTGCCAACGCGGCGGCAAGGGCTGGAGCCGCACGCTCGAGCCCACGGCGTTCGACGCCGGGAAGGGATGCAACGGACTGAGCGCGCCGTACGTGGTCCGGCTGCGCGACATGGCCATCGCGGTGCTCGACGTGTCGACCGTCGCTGAGGAGACAGTCGACGAAAGCGAGGTCGCTCGTTTCCGCGCGCAGTTTGCGGCGCTCGCCGACAAGGGGCCGACCTGGATCGCGTTGCACCGGCCCATCTGGAGCGCGGGGGCGGTCGAAAACGGCGTGGCCGTCGGCGACAACCGGACGCTGGCCGCGGCGGCGCTCGGCCACATTCCCGGCAACGTGACGGCGCTGTTCTCCGGTCACCATCACTCGTTTCAGGTGTTCAACTACGACGCCGACCTGCCGGTGCAGATCGTCTGCGGTCACGGCGGTGATTATCTCGAACAGGGCGCGCCGCTCGACCCGGCCGGATTCGTGATCAACGGCGTCAGGATCAAGTCCGGAATCAACGTGCCGAAGAAATTCGGCTTTGCGATGCTCGAAAAGCAGGCGGACGGCGCCTGGTCGCTGCTGAACTACGACGCGTACGGCCAGCTGCTCACCCGCTGCACCATGGCCGGACGCAACGTGCAATGCGCGGCGGCCGATGCGAATTAGCGTTCGTCGCACCGGGTGCGGCCATCGGCAAAGCGACGCAGTTCGACCCGTACCTTGCCGCTCGCGGCACGTGATTCAACGACGCTAACGCGAAACAAAAGCACGGCGAAACACCGCAGTGAGGCAGGTCGTGGGGTTCAGCGGGCGAGCCGGAGCCGGCAGATATCGGAAAACCTTTCGCCGTCTTGGTCTCAGGTCTTCTGGGGTGGTTCTGGACGGTCAAGCAAACTGCAGCTCGATATTGTCTGCGTGCAGCTTCACCGGACCGATGGCCATCCTCGAGTCGCGGCCCAATCTTCAAGTCCAAGTCCAGAGCGACTGTAAACGGTAGCGACCCGTCGTACTCGGCAGATGGGCCTGGGTGCAAGTTCCGACGCTGCCCCTGGTTTCAATAGGCCTGAATCAACACTTCCGCTGGAATCGCCAGCTTCTCGTGCAGGGCTCTAACTTGCCCCATAGAGAGCCCCCGCTTGCGATGCAAGACGTCATGGACGCGCTGCCGTGAGCCGAAAATCGCTTGGAGCTCCCGCGGTTTGAGTCCGCGCTGCTCGATCGCAAATTCAATGGCCGCCACCGGGTCAGGCGCCGGCACAACGTAGTGCCCAGCTTCGTAGCGCTCGACCATCATCAGCAGCAGTTCGAACTCGGCCTCCTCCGACGATCCCGCCTTCGGTGGGTGGTCGAAAAGACGGGCCAGGCGCTTCAGCGCCCGCCGGTAACTCGCCTCGTTCTTGACCAACTCAATTTCGACGGTCTTTCTTGCCATGAATCGCTCCTGTGTAATCGATCATCGCTGCGTCAATACGGTCGTACTCCGCGTGGGTGCCAAAGAACTTGACGTAGCCGGCGCGGTGCCGATAGCTGAAGGACACGATCAGCCGGTAGGCGTTGCCGGCGATGTTGAACACGACGCGATTGTTCGCGATCACCGAGGCCTTGGGAAACTGGCGCTTGACATCTGCTGGCGAGGCCCACCGCGCCGCGACTGCTTCCGAATACCACGCCCTTAGGGCTTCTCTGGCCGGCGCGTAAGATTTTGCGTAGTGCTCTATCGCGCCCCGGTTACAGATCCGCATACGTGCATTCTGTCACCAAATTGGTGACACATCAAGCGACCGGACGAGGTTCACGCCAACGCGACGGCAGCATCCTCGCATCCGTCGCTTCGCATGGCCGGCGCACCCGCGGTGCGTTATCGCTGACGCTATTTCTTGTCTTCTCCGACCTCGTGGCCGATGACACCACCGACCACGGCGCCGCCGACCGTTCCGACCGGGCTGCCGCCCGTGAGAACAGCTCCTCCAACGGCGCCTACGCCGGGGCCGACTGCGGTGTCCCGGTCTTGAGTCGACATCCCGGCACAACCACCCAGACCGAGCAGAACTCCCACGGCCAGCGCACTTACTGCAAACCTATGCGTCGTTTTCATTCGAATACCTCTTTGCAAGAATATTGCGTCAAATATCTGCTGGTCGATTTCACGCACGACCAACAATCGTTGAGTTCCGGATAATCCCCGGCGCGCTCTTGCGGTCCGCCTCTACTTGAGCCGCATGTCATCCTTGACCGACGTGACGCCGCTGACGCCTTTCGCAACTGCGACCGCCTGGTCGACGTTGGCGGACGTGCTCACGAAGCCGCTCAACTGAACCCGGCCCTTGTACGTCTCGACGTTGATTTCTGCGGATTTCAATGACGGGTCATTGAATATCGCCGTCTTCACCTTGGTCGCTATGGCGCTGTCGTCCAAGTACTGGCCCGTGCTCTCCTGCTTTGAGGTCGAGGCGCAGCCCGCTAACTGACCCGGACCGGGTGTGATGGGCGGCACCAAGCCTGCTCAGTCGCCCTGGTGCCACGGCGCCCGCGAGTGCGCGAACGCCGGCGTCGAAACTTCCGGCTCCACCGCAAGGCCTGCCTGCAGCAGGGCGAGCGCAGTTGTCGGGTCATCCGCAAACTGGAACAGCCTGTTGTCTTCTTCGCTGATAACGCCGTGACGGACGAGGGCGTCGAAGTTGATGATTTCGTTCCAGTAGCTCGATCCGTAGAGAAGGATCGGAACGCGGCGCCCGAGCTTCTGCGTCTGAACGAGCGTCAGCATCTCGGTCAATTCGTCCAAGGTGCCGAAACCGCCCGGGAAGACCACGAGCGCGCGCGCCAGGTGCGCGAACCACAGCTTGCGCATGAAGAAATAGTGGAACTGGAAGAAGAGTTCGCGCGTCACGTATGGGTTCGGCTGCTGCTCATGTGGCAGAACGATGTTGAGCCCGATGGTCCTTCCCCCGGCATCGGAGGCGCCGCGGTTGGCGGCTTCCATGATGCCGCCGCCGCCGCCCGTGCACACCACGTAGCGGTGGGTATGCGAGGCGAGGCCCTTTGACCATGCGGTGACGAGACGCGCCAGTTCGCGCGCCTCGTCGTAATAGCGGCCGAGAGGGCCGACCGGCGAGAGCCTCGCGGAGCCAAAGAAGACGATCGTGTCGTGAACACGTGCCTGGCGAAAGCGCTGCAGCGGTTCGAGGTACTCGGCCAGAATGCGCAACGGCCGTGCATCGTCGCTGTCGAGAAACGTTTCGTTCTCATAGGCAACGGCAGGGGGCGCTGGGGCGCCGGATCTCATGAAGAGTCCTTCACCCGCGCGAAATCGATGAAGCCGCGCTGAGCATCGGTGTGGATGAGCTTCACATTGACACGGTCGCCGACATCGAGGCCCTCGAATCCGTGCACGACCCTTCCTTCCGCGGCCGGGTTCACGATGCGGACCCACGTTCCCTTATCCGATGCGCCAGTCACGATGGCGTCAAATCGCTCGCCGATGCGCGATGCCAGCAGCAGAGCGGCCGCAGATTTCTGCACCTGCCTCTCCACCTTGATCGCGTTGTCCTCCTGCTCGGTGCAGTGTTGTGCGAGCGCCCCAAGCTCGTCGTTGGCGTAAGGTGATGAAGACCGCGCGAGCGCCGCCTTGAGCATGCGCTGCGTGATGAGGTCTGGAAAGCGTCGGTTTGGCGCCGTGGAATGCGTGTAGTCATTGACGGCCAGACCGAAGTGACCTTCGGCTCGCTGCCCGGGGAGTTCGAGCACGTATTCGCCCCGGCCCAGGAGCTTGACGACGGAAAGGGAAAGGTCGGGGAACCGCAGGGGATCGGCTTGACGTCGTCTCTCGAGGAACGCATTGAGCGCGACGGCATCGGGGGTCGACGGCAGCTTTTCACCCGACTCAGTGGCAAGCGCGACGATCCGCTCCCATCGCTTGGGCGAACGCAACACCCTTCGCAGCGACGCAAACCCCTTGCCCTCAAGAAATTTCGCAGTTACGCCGTTCGCCGCGATCATGAAATCCTCGATCAGTTCCTTGGCGCGGTTCTTCTCGTCCGGCCGCAGGTCGGTGAGCACCCCGTCTTCGTACACGGCCCGGGCCTGGGGCGTCTGCAGGCCCAGCGCCCCGTGTTCGTGCCGCAGGCCTTTAAGCGCCTGTGCGACGCCATCCTGAATGCGAAGCTGTGCCTCCAGCCCCGGCACCGCTGAAACGCTTGCCGGGGCAGGCGCTGTGCCGTCCAGCCATGCCGCAACGCTGTTGTAGGCGAGCTTGGCCTTGTTGAAGACGACGGCTCTGTACACGTCGGATTGCGTCACCCTGCCGGTGGCATCGACCGTCATTTCGATGACGATGGCCAGGCGCTCCTTCCCCTCGCCAAGCGATGTGAGATCGGTCGAGAGTTTCTCGGGAAGCATCGGGAAGATCTCGGCGGCCGTGTAGACCGACGTTGTATTGGTGTGCGCGTGACCGTCGATCGCGGAGCCCGCTTGCACCGCGGCGTCAACGTCGGCGATCGCGATGAGAATCTTCACGGCCCCACTTGCCGACGGCACTGCCACCGAAAGCTGGTCGAGGTCGCGCGAGTCGTCATTGTCGATCGACGCCCACAGCAGTACGCGCAAGTCACGCAGCGCAGGACTCGTGTCGGTGGCGGCCCTGGTGATCGCGTCCGTCTCCTTACGGACCTCCGGCGAAAAATCCGGCAGCAGGCCGCGCTCCTGCATCACGCGGCGCGCAATGTTTCTCAGCTCGCTCTTGTCTGCGCCGTCTTGCCGCTGCATCGAATGATGATACGTGAACACATCATGCAGCTCGACTTGAAGGCGAGCACCGCAGCGCCAACGGCTATGCGCCACGGTTTCTCCACTGTCGTCTTCATCTGTCGCGCATGCGCAGGCCGGGGGCCCGTTCTGGCGTCGATGCCCCCGATCGTCGCAAGAAAGGCGCGCACAATGTGTCCTTGATTCTGCGCGCCGCGCTTCCTGGAGTCTCCCATGACCCTATGCCCTATTGCCATCGCCGTCGGCTGCAAGAAGTGCCCGATCTTTGGCATCTGCCCAGTCAAGGGCATCATCGGCGACTACAAACCAGACGAGCCGGCGAAGGACGCGCCGCCGCAGGGCAAGTCGAAGGGCGGCGCGAAGAAACCACGGTAAGCGGTAGCTCAACGCGAAAAGGCGCGACCGCGCTGATCCGCTGCGCTGGATTGCGCGTCCTTAGCAGCATTCGCCTTTCAACATCATTGCGCGGCCGATTGGATTAACCCAACGCGGTTGGTCTTGTCGGGCGGGTCACCACGCGAATGGGTTCTCGCCTTGCAACGCGCGTAGAGAGCGCTCGTCGAGGTGAATCCGGGTTTCCCGACGAACTTTGCGTGCGATCCCCGGCCTTCCAGACGTACTGAGAAAGAATCGTGCGCGCGTCATGTCTTCTGCCGCGCAAGGGGCGACGTCTCATCTTGCAATGGCAACGACGCGCCCTCTCGCGCCGGAGTTTCGCAAGGTCATCGGCACTTTGAAGCGACGCAACTGGGCTCCGTCTCGCCTATGTGCGCGATCGTACAGACGAGCCGTCCGCAAAAGCGGACTGTGCGGCCGGGGCAAGATTGCAGGACTCGCCAAAGCGAAAGCGTGTGAGTTGCCCACGGCGTGCCTTCAATTCGGGAGGAACGCAATGAAGCGCGCCCGTCCCATCTGCGTAAGTGAGCTGCGCGCGCATTTGGGTTGGTGACAAATTCACACTGGAGACACTTCAATAGACTGGAAACTGAAATCCTTACTTGGCGTCTCCGCGCTCGTTCTCGCCACACAGGCGGCGGCGCAGATCACGTTTTACGAAGGTGAAGGATTCCGCGGACGCATGTTTACCACCGACAAACAGGTTGGAGACTTCGAGCGCTTCGGGTTCAACGACCGCGCGTCGTCGGTGGTCGTGGATGGCGGCCGCTGGGAGGTCTGCGAGGATGCGCGCTTCGCGGGTCGCTGCGCAATTCTGCACCGCGGCAGTTATGACGCCCTGACCGGGATGGGCTTGAACGATCGCGCTTCCTCGGCACGGCCGGTAGCCGACCATGGTCGCTAGGATAATGAAGCGCCCGCGCCGCTCGCCGCTCCGAACTACGATTACCGGCGTCGTCCGAATGAACGCGCGTTCGAGGCGCCCGTGACCTCGGTGCATGCCGTCGTTGGGCAGCCGAGCGAGCGCTGCTGGATTGAGCGGCAGCAGGTCAATGAACTCGGCCACGGAAATGCGAATGTCGGTGGAGCAATCGTGGGCGCGCTCATCGGCGGCGTGCTCGGCCACCAGGTCGGTGGCGGGACCGGCAAAGAAGTCGCCACGGCCGGAGGTGCCGTCGCCGTCATCGGCGCCAACGCGGGACGCGCCCGCAATGGCACCTCGGAGCGCGACCTGCGTCGCTGCGAAACCGTGGCGAGCGGCCCGCCGGAGTACTGGGACGTGACCTATGACTTCCGCGGCGTGGAGCACCGGCTGCAAATGAGCGCGCCTCCGGGGCAGATGATCGCGGTGAATCGGAATGGCGAACTGCGACAGTAAAGATCTCCGGACCGTTGGAACGAGGCCTTTCGGGGCCGCTTCTCGTTGACTGGAACGACCCGCTTCACGCCCCTGTTTCGGTGATAGGACCTATCTTTGAGGGACGAAACAAGGTTTACTGGCGATCGCTGCGCGTCCGCAAAAAGCGAGAATACCGATGCAAAGTGAGGCGCGACGTATCCAGGCGGCTCTTGCTCAGCTGGCGGCGGAAGGTGTAGATGCCGGGCGGATCGCCGACACTGCCGTCTCCACTTGGCGCGAAGTCGACGCTGCCTTGTCTCCGATCATCGGCCAGCACGGTGTTGCCGCGCTCTTCAGACGGAGCCTGTACCTGACACGTGCCGACTTTCCCGCGTTGGCGACCGTGCACGATGGCGAGTTGCAGCCCGGCGAGTTCGCCGCGTTGAGATCGGCGTTATCGCAACAAACCAGTGCGGACGCTGCGATCGCCAACGGCGCACTGCTGCAGGTCTTCTACGATCTCCTGGCCAGCATGATTGGAGGATCGCTCACCGAGCGACTGCTCCGATCCGTTGGAAACAACCTTTCAAGCGGCCATGCCGTGCAGGTCACCTCCCCATGAAAACCGGCAAAGCAGTGATCAATCGCCTGCGATCGGGCGTGCAAGGTCTGGACGAGGTGCTCGGCGGTGGCCTGCCAGAGTTCTCGTTCAATCTCATTGCCGGACCGCCCGGCAGCGGCAAGACAACACTGGGGCACCAGATCATGTTCGCGCTGGCCACGCCCAAGCGCCCGGCGCTCTACTTCACGGTGCTCGGCGAGCCGCCGCTGAAGATGCTGCGTTACCAGCAGCAGTTCGATTTCTTCGACCTCGACAAGCTCAACAGCTCGGTACGATTCATCAACCTCGCCGAAGAAACAGCCTCCGGCGACCTCGACAAGGTGTTGGGCCGGATCGGCGCCGAAGTGGAGGCGTGCGGACCGGGCCTGGTGTTCGTCGACTCTTTCCGTTCCGTGATTCTCGCCGGCGAAAGCGAGGGCACCTCGTTCGTCAGTCTGCAGCGTTTCATCCAGCAGCTCGGCATGCTGATGACCAGCTGGCAGGCCACGACCTTCCTGATCGGGGAATACGTCATCGAGAGCGATCCGAACCCGATCTTCACCGTCGCCGACGGACTGATCTGGATGCGCCAAAGCGCGCAAGGCAACTCCGTGGTTCGGAAGATGGAGATCATGAAGATGCGCGGCCAGGCAACGTTGCCGGGACTGCACACGTTTCGCATCAGCACCGCTGGAATCGACGTGTTTGCGCCCCCGCAACTCGCAGTCCTGGCTGAAACAGGACCGACGTTGCCCGCAGGTGCCCGGTTGCGGATGGGTGTGACCGGTCTGGACGAGATGATGGGCGGTGGCCTGCCACGCGGCTTCTCGTTACTTGTTGCCGGCCCCTCAGGATCGGGCAAAAGCATCTTGGCTTCGGCCTTCCTTGCCGAGGGGGCACGCAGTGGAGAGAATGGCGTCATTGCGGCCTTCGAGCAACGACCCAATCGATCACGCGGCCAGGCCTTGGCCGACCTCATCGACAGCGGCCGTGTCGGCGTGGTCGACACCCGGGCGCCGGCTCTGTCGGTCGACGAGATTGCAATGCTGCTTATCACCGAAATCCGTCGACTGAAGGCGAGCCGCGTCGTCATCGATTCGCTCTCGGGCTTCGAACTCGCCCTGGCGCCCACCTTCCGCGACGACTTTCGCGAATCTCTATCGCGCCTGGTGTCGGCACTGGCCAGCACCGGCGCCACTGTCCTCATGACATCGGAACTTGAGGATCGCTACAACGACCTGCGCTTCAGCCCCTACGGCACGGCGTTTCTGACCGATGCGATCATCGTTCAGCGCTACATCGAAGTCGACAGCCGATTGCAGCGCGTGATGGCGGTTGTGAAGGTGCGCGCGAGCGCACACTCCAATGATCTGCGTTTGTTCCACATCGATGAAGAAGGAATCAGGATCGACGCGGTACTCGCAGACTACGAAGGACTGCTGGGCGGGAGGCCGACCCGCCGTCAGCGGTTGAGCGACTCCCTCATGCGTGCCGACGATGCCTAGACCCTCCGCGGCGAAGTTCGACGCCGTGAGCAAACAGCACGACGAGCGCCAGGTGGCCGCGGCGACTCGAAGGCTTGTGCTGCTCAACGAGAAAGCTGACGGGCTGCGTGCGGAGTTGCTGCGGTTGCGGCGGGAACTGGCCGAGGCGCAGCGGGACATCCGCGCAACGCGCGGGGCCCAGCTTCTGGAGGCCAACGAGCAACTGGTGCTCGCTACGCTCCGCGCGCAAACCATCGCCGAGACGGCAGTGCACCACGAGGAAGAGTTGGCTCGCTCCAGCAAGCGCGACACGCTGACCGGCACGCCCAATCGGGCGCTGATGCTCGACCGCCTGGAAACCGCCGTCGCGATGGCACGACGGCATGGAACGCGCATCGCAGTGCTTTTTCTCGACCTCGACCACTTCAAGCTGATCAACGATACGCTGGGCCATGCGGTTGGCGATGAGGTGCTGCGACTGGCAGCGCGCCGCCTGGAGTCAGTCGTACGCGAATCGGACACGGTCAGCCGCCACGGCGGGGACGAATTTCTGGTGGTACTGGCCGAGATATCAAAGGCGTCCGACGCCGGCCTCATCGCCACAAAAATGCTTTCCGCCCTCGCCACGCCTGCTCGTGTGGGTGACCATGTGCTCCGTCTATCCGCGAGCCTTGGTATCGCCATCTATCCGGAGGATGCCGACGACGCGGCGACCCTCATCTCCCGCGCTGACGCCGCCATGTACCGTTCCAAGCGACGTGGGCGTGGTCGGTTTGACTTTCACGAAGAGGAGATTGCGACCGCCTGTAGCCCAACGCCAACCAAGGCCGACGCCGCGCAGCAGCCAGCGATGCGAGATGAGATGACGCTCGCCGAGCATGAGTTGGTTCCTCGAGATCTGTTTGAGGCTGACGAAGAATTCGTCAAGCCCGCACTGACCGCACAGGAGTTGGAGGCGCACGCTGAGGAGGCGCACCGCCGGCAGATCAAATTCCTGGCGATGGTGGCGCACGAGCTGCACAATCCGCTGGCCCCGATCCGGACCGCTGCCGAACTGCTCAAGCGCGTCCGGACAGACGAGCCGCTGCTTGCGCGGCTACAGGAAATCATCGAGCGCGGCGTGGCTCACATGTCAAGACTCGTCGACGATCTGCTCGACGGATCGCGCGTAAGTACGGGAAGGTTTCGGCTCGAGCGCAGTACTGTCGAAATGGCCGGTGTCCTCAATCTGGCCGTTGAGACGTGCCGGCCCGCGATGGACGCGAGGCGCCAGCACCTGACGTTGCAACTGCCGCCCGGTACGCTGCGCGTGCACGGCGATTCCGTGCGTCTGGCTCAGATCTTCATCAATCTGCTGGACAACGCATCCAAGTACACGCCCGAGGGCGGCGAGATCGCGCTCGCGGCGTTGGTGCTCGATCAGGTGGTGACGATTACCGTGTCCGACAACGGTATCGGAATCACCGCAGGGGCTTTGCCCCATATCTTTGATCTGTTCGTGCAGGAATCGCGCACGCTGGCGTTCCACATTGGCGGACTCGGCATCGGGCTCGCAGTCGTCCGCGATCTGGTCGAGGCACATGGCGGAACCGTCGTCGCGAGGAGTGCCGGCCGGGATCTCGGCGCCGACTTTGTCGTCACCTTGCCGTTGGCTGATCGGCCGGCGGCAGCGGACCTACGTGGCGTTACTTGATTTCGCGCGCAGCCACAGTTATTACGAGCTCCCGGTAGATACCACCCCCCTCGACGCTGCCCGTCGTCGTACCCTCGCCGTGCATCCGTCGCACGCAGGCCTCGCGATCCTCCGGCGGATGAGCATCGCAGCGGACCAGACGGTTCTTTTCGTATTGGCCCTCGTCCATCGCGACGAAGCTGCCGCGCCTTGCTTCCTGCAACGCTGCGCCGGCCTCGAGCAGGCAGGTGGCACGGTCCTGGTGTGATTCGCCATCCATGCAAGCAGCGCGTTCCTTCTGGTAGCGCGCTTGAACATCCGACAGGTTGACGCTGCCCGCGCTCGCCGCCGCGGCGACGAACAACGCGCCGACCGCAGTCAGAGTCAATGCCCGCGCAAGAAAACCATTCTGTCCGACAGGGGGCGAATCACGTTTGCTGAAAAGAGCGCCATAACGCAATTGCATACTGGTCTCCTTTGAATGCAGGTGAAGCCGCCATGTGCAGCCGTCAGCCGCGTCATCCGGGTAGCGGTGATCCGAGGCCGGGCGCCGGCTCGGCAGTCTGACACGATTGTCTTCTCAATCCACGGCGACCTCTGTGCGCGCGCGCACGCTGCGCAAGATCGCTTCTGTCCAACAGACTTACTCACGTCATGTGGGTGACGAGTTCACTACCAAACGGCGATCGGGGTCTGTTTTACCCCGACAATATTGCTGGCAAGCGCATCGGCTACGGCTGATGCGGAGGACCTTCGTTAGCGACGAATGAATGTCTGCGCGTGGATTCAATCGAAATCGTGGCGATATTGAATCCATTGCGAACGACGTCGAGGTTTGATGTCGACGCGATGTCCCGGCGACCCAAAGCGCAGAAGCGGCGACAATGACGTGCGGTCGCCGCCGGAGATCATTTGCCAGCCATTGCGCGACGCAGTTGGATCCAGGGAATCACCACGCAGGCGTCAGTCGAACCTGCGCGATTCCTGGTGATCCTGATCGCGCTATTCCTTCTTGTTCTCCTGACCCTTGCCTTGCGATTCGCCCTTGTTCTCATGACCCTTGCCTTGTCCCTGCGGCTCGGCTTGGGGTCGCTGCATTTGCGGCGGCGGTTGCGTGGGTTGCGCCTGTGGATGCGGCTGAGTTGGTTGAGAACGCTGTTCCTGGGTCGAGGGGCGCTTCTGGCCAGGCGCCTGCTGATGGGGCTCGGCGCGCGAACTTCCCTGCTGTTGATAATGCTGCTGCGTCACAGCCTCACGCGGCTGGTAGCGGTAATTCTCGGATCGAATCGTGTGTTGTTGTTCTACCGCGCTCGGATAGCGGTTCCCTGAATACTTCCGCTGGTAAACCGGCGCCGGTGCGGGAGGCGGGGCCGAGCGGCGGTCCCATTGGTCCCATCCGCCTCGACGCTGTTCCCATTCGCGGCCCCAGTGCTCACCCCAACGTGGCGGCGCGTCGCTACGCCAGCCGCGAAAATACACTGGCGGCTGACGGTAATAGCGCACCGGAATGCGCAGCACGAACAGCGGCACGTACTCAGGTCCCACCAACTGCCACGGCCCGTTGTACCAGCTGCTCGCATACCAGTTGTCTCCCTGGAACACCCAGTACAGGCCGTCGTAAAAGAAGAGATTCAGATCCGCTCGAGGGGCGTAGTAGACGGGATAACCCGGCACCCTGGCGAGTTCCGGATACACCGGCAGGTTGATACCGATGCTGATGCCAGGAACTGCAATGCCGACACTGATCTGGGCGTGGGCCGGAGTTGCCGAGCCAAGCAGTATCGACAACGCGATAAGCAGGTTGCGCATTCTCTGTCCTCCTGATGGATAGATGGCCATCGCGGTGATGGTCCCTTTGACCGGTTGTTTGCCTGGGACGGCGCTGGCGTTGATGGTGCCGGCGCCGGGTAACGAAGAGAACATCAGTCCAAATCATCCACTCACTGATAGCGCTTTTCTGACATCAAGTTATCAAGATCCTGGCTTGCGGTCTGTGCGCAGGCGAACACAACATTGACCTCTCGCGATCTTGGTGCGATAGCGCACAGACACGACGCCTGCCGCTTCCTATTCCCTGCAAAGTTGCATGACTGGCGCGACGCCAAAGCGCCTCGTTGGTCGACCTGCCTACAGCAGATTGCAGCGCACGCGAGATCGACTGAATGAGAAAGCGTCCCTTTCGTCGCCCGATGCAACGCGAATTTCATATCGGGAATCATGATGACCAAGTTCACGCAGCGCACCAGCCGGTTCATCGCCCTTCCCCTTGGCTTGGTCGCCTTCGCGCGTATGGGCTATGTCAACGGGCCGGTCAGCTTTTCGCCGGCGAGCGAGGAGGACTGGGTCGAGGCCGCGTTGAATCGGCCGCTCGTGACGGGTGAGCGTCTGTGGGCGGACGCCGGGGCGCGTGCCGAACTGCAGATCAGCAGCGCCACGGCTCGCCTCGGCGCGACCACCAGCCTCACGCTGATCAATCTTGACGATCGCGTCTTGCAGCTCCAGTTGACGCAGGGCACGTTGAACGTGCGCGTGCGCCGACTCGAATTGAGCTTGCGCTCTACTTGCGGATGAAACTCTGCCGAAGGCTGCGTACGTACAGCAGCGGCGAATGGTCATAGATCGAGTCGACGACGACCGATGCCACGTCCCCAGAGAGTGCCCGTTTGGCCTGCCGCAAATAGCCTCGAGCCAGATCGGACAGCTCGAAAGAAAACGACGGCCTGTCGACCAGCTTCCCTGACGCGGTGATGAGGATTTGGTGCCCGACGTGCCGGTACCCGCCAAGCCAAGGCGGTGGCAGCCATGCAACGATATCGTTATTGTTGACGATTCGGAATGCAGGCACACGAAACGCTTTAGCAAAGGCTTCGTTGCCGACCCGCGGCGCACCGAACGTATAGATCCCGGTCGTGTGCGGGTAGCGATCGGCTGCGAGGGTTGCCAGCGCGCCGCCGAGGCTGTGGCCGGCGAACCAGACCCGCAGCCCGGGCCGCTTTCGGTGCAGCTGCTCGAGTCGCGGTCCGATGGATGACCAGATGCCGTCAATGTCTTGCAGAAAGCCGGCGTGCACCCGGCGCGGCGAACGTCGCCGAACCGGTATCGGCGGTGCCTTTGCATCGCCCCACCAGTCCAGCACGAAGGAGCGCAGGTTGGTTCGCGCATCGTCGAGTGAACGCCAGCGATCGGGCCTCAGGACCTCCGAACCCCGGAAGACACCTGCGACGAACGCTTCGTTGACCAGGAAATAGCATTGCGTGTCCCGCTCTGCGTTTCCATAGAGCTCGATAGCAGTTCTGCCTTGGCCGAAGCGCGTGAATACTTCAAGCGCATCCTCTGGCCGTGAGTACGCCAGCATCGAAGCCTCGGCGAGCCACCCCGCATTCGTCAGGCGGAAGTTTCGATCGTCCGGCTGAAAAGGGTGACGGCGCCAGAAATTGAAGTAACTAAAACGCCGCGACTCCTTGACCGGCGGTACAAGGTCGATCAGGTTCTTCAGCCAGCGCGGGGTCCGCATTGTTTTATTCTTGAGTTCTGTGCGTGCGCAAGCTCGCGCGCCGCGGCAAGCAGAACTTGGCCCGAGACGCTCCCGCTCGTGCGGTTGATATTCCTATCCTCTCTTGTTGCCGAAGTACAGAAGCAACCCACCGACCACGATCGATCCGACGCCCGCCCAGATCGGGATGTTCACTGTTTCTCTTTCCTTTACCGACATCTCGATCGGACCCATCTTCAAGTCGTGAGTCTCCTTGGTATAAGTGAAGCTGCCATATGCCAAGCCGAAAATGCCGGCGGTGATGAGTGTGATTGCGATGACTCTGATTCCGTTCATTGGCTCTCCAATAAATCGCTGCCCCAGCTTCTGCCGCATCTCGCCGTTTCACCGCGACGACCTGATGCAAGAAGTTCCCGTTCGTGCCGTTGACGTTCCTGTCCTTCGGTTCGCCATCCGCCGAGAGCGACTGGCATGCTTGCCTGACGCCCGGCACTGAATGGCCCGTCACTTGAGCGTCATAGAATTCGTGACCGATTTGACCCCTTGGACGCTGCGCGCAACGGCGACCGCCTTGTTGATGTTCGCCTCCGAACTGACGAAGCCGCTGAGTTGCACTACACCCTTGAAGGTCTCGACATTGATTTCCGCTGATTTCAGTGACGGTTCATTCAACACCGCCGCTTTGACCTTCGAGGTAATGACGGCGTCGTCGAAGTACTCTCCGGTGCCCTCCGACTTGGACGTGGATGCGCAGCCCAGGAAGGACGCCACTGGCACCGTCAGGAAGAAAATGGAAAAACGTCTAAGTTGTGTCATGGCCAATTCTCCAGTTGGATAAGATATCTGCAACTTCCCTCGACGCCTAAGCTGCCGAGGGACCCCTCTTCGCAACGACAGTTGCATCGCTCAGTCCGCAACCCGCGTTCCTCCTTCCGAATAACAACCGTCAGAAGGCGAGAACGAATCGGCACCCTATAGCCTGCCCATCAGCAGAAGGATGATCACCACCAGC
>Ga0209048_10001404_pt1 | contig 24963 bp, 26 predicted proteins | sample FrelakmetCRP12CR_FD_187146 | JGI IMG/M metagenome (GOLD analysis project Ga0209048, IMG submission 187146) | Freshwater lake sediment microbial communities from the University of Notre Dame, USA, for methane emissions studies - CRP12 CR (SPAdes)... | ecosystem: Environmental > Aquatic >... | reverse complement strand
CAATGACGATCCCCCCACTGTCGTTGTTAGCGCACCGAATCCCGACCTTCTGCTCGCGCCAGGGACAAAAGTTGCCCTGAACCTCGCTGCGGAGCGACGCGACAACGTGCTTCGCGTGTCTGACAAAGCGCTGCGATACGCCAAAGCCAAGGCTCCGAGCGCCTCGGATATCGAAATACCAACAGACGACAGGTCTCGGGTCTGGATTTTGCGCGATGCGCGGCCAATACCCATTCTCGTCCATCTTGGTCTCGATGACGGCGAATATGCGGAAGTCGTCGGCGGCGAACTTCATCTCGGCGATGAGCTGATCGTCGGCGACGGAGACGACACTTCGACAAAATCAGCAGCGCCTCACGCTTTGACGGCCCCACGCGCGGAGCGAAGCCTTTGATCCCAAAGCAAATCCGACCTGGATTTTTCGGAGCGTCACCACATCCGACAGCCAAATCAGAGAGACGACAAATCATGCAGAATCGTCAGATTTTCTTGCTGATCTTGCTCGGGGTCATCGCGGGAATGGGGTTTTTGGGTGATCAAGCCCTTCCTGATGCCCATGGTTTGGGCCGACTTGCGGTTCATTTGGAATCGCAAGCTGGCGAGATTGGCGAGGGCGCGACCGCTTACGCCTACCTTTACAGAAAAGGCGGTTGATGACGAGGTGTCGTAATCTTCATAATTTATTGATTTTGTTGGCTCCCCGAGCAGGGCTCGAACCTGCGACAAAGCGATTAACAGTCGCTTGCTCTACCAACTGAGCTATCGGGGATCGGCGCTTAGCGCTTGGGGCATATAGCAAGTATGGCGGCGATTTGCCAAGTCCTGCGGGTGGATAAGGTCAGCGCCCGCCGTGAAAGATCTGCGACCTACAGCGCGTTGGCCGGCGCGGCCCTCAGGATCGCCTTCAGATCGGCCTGGGTCGGCAGGCCCGCCTCATTGCCGAGATGCTGGATTTTATAGGCCGAAGCGGCGCTCGCGAATTTGAAATGCGCCAGCCACCTGGCGTCCGGCCGCGCGAGATAAGAGGCGCAATAGGCGCCATGGAACACGTCTCCGGCGCCGGAGGTGTCGACGATCTTGCTTTCCGGCACGGGTATCGCGGGAAGCCGAGAGACCTCGCCTTCCTCGTTGTACCAGAGCATTCCCTTCTCACCGTTGGTCACGCCGCCGATGCGGCATCCCTTGGCCTTGAGATAGGAGAGCATGTCCGATTCGGAGAGCGCCATCTCCTCGCAGAGATGCTCGGCGACGATGGCGACGTCGATGAATTCGAGAAGTTCGAGCGTGTTGTGGCGGATATCGCCGCCGTCGATCGACGTCAGCGCGCCATGTTCGCGGCATTTTTTCGCATAATGGATGGCGGCGTCGGCAAGATGCCCGTCGATATGAAGAAGCCGCAGGGCGCTCAGGTCGAGTCGTGGGAAGTCCTCGAGAAAATTCTCGTCTCGGGCGCGCAGAATGGCGCGCTTTCCGTCATTGGGCAAAACGAAAGAGAGGGACGACCGCGAGACTTTGCGCGGGTGAACCCGCACGCCGTATTTCGTGGCCATGTCCATGAACATATGGCCGAGCCAATCGGGCGCGAGGGTCGTCAGCAGATCGACCTTGTTTCCGAGCTTCGCGCAGGCGAAAGCCGCGGTCACCGCATTGCCGCCGAAGGAGACGGCGTAGTCCTTCGCGATGTCCTTGCCGTCGCCATGGGGCATGACGTCGGTTAGCATGGTCACGTCGATATAGGCATGCCCGATGAAAAGCGCTTCCAATCGAAACTCCGTTGAGAAAGCGGGCGGAGGCCGACGAAAAAATTGTCAGAGCGCGAAGCTCGTTCCACAGCCGCAGGAGGATGTCGCGTTGGGGTTCTCGATCCGGAACGACTGGCCCATGAGATCGTCGACAAAATCGATGCGCGACCCCGCAAGATAGCCGAGCGAGACCGGGTCGATCGCCACTTTGGCGCCGTCGCGTTCGAGCAGCAGATCATCGACGTTCGGGGCGGCTTCGACCGCGAATGTATATTGAAAGCCCGAGCAGCCGCCGCCGTCGACGCCGACGCGCAGGACCGAGCCCGGCGGCTCAGCCGAGAGAATGGCGGCCGTCCGCTTCGCTGCGCTTTCGCTCAATTGGACTTTGACGTCGCCGCTCACGTCCCTCATTCGTTCCGCCTTCATCTGAATCGGGTAGCGCTTGCGCCGGAAGAAGCTCCGGTTTATGCGCCAAACGCAAGATAAGCTGGACGACACAACCTTTCAATGACAGGAAGATGGCGTGGCAAATCGCTCATTTCGTGCGCCCTACGCCAGCGACGCCGCCCAATCCCGCGGACGTCTGTTTCCGGAGCCGGTTTCGCCAACGAGGACGGAGTTTCAGCGCGACCGCGACCGCATCCTTCATTCTACCGCCTTTCGGCGGCTTGCACATAAGACGCAGGTTTTCGTCCCGCTCGACGGCGATCATTTCCGCACGCGGCTCACCCATACGATTGAGGTGGCGCAGATCGCCCGCGCTTTGGCGCGCGGCCTCGGCCTCGACGACGATCTGGCGGAGGCTGTGGCTCTCGCCCATGATCTGGGCCATACGCCCTTTGGCCATGCCGGCGAGGGCGCGCTCGAAGCTTGTATGCGGGAGTATGGCGGATTCGACCACAATTCGCAGGCGCTTCGGGTCGTCACTCTCCTGGAGCGCCGATACGCCTCGTACGACGGACTCGATCTCAGTTGGGAGACGCTCGAAGGGCTTGTCAAGCACAATGGGCCGCTGCTCGGGCCATTGGCGAAGAAACCGCTCCCGCCTTACGTCCGCGAATTCGACGTAGTCTTTCCGCTGCTGCTCGACTCCTTTTCCAGCGCCGAGGCGCAAGCGGCGTCGCACGCCGACGACATCGCCTATAACGCTCATGACATCGATGACGGATTGCGCGCGGGCCTTTTCACGCTCGACGATATCGGCGGCGTCGGTTTCGTCGGAGAATTGCTCGAGGAAGTGCGCCGCGCGCATCCCAAGCTCGAACGCCCGAGAGTCATTCACGAACTGGTGCGGCGTGTGATCACCCGTTTCGTCGAAGACATTCTCGCCGAGTCGCGCGATCGTCTCGCGCGCGCCAAACCTGCAAGCGCCGACGAAGTTCGTAGGGCGGGGGCGCCGCTGATTGGATTCTCGATGCAGATCGTCGACTCGGATCGCGCAATCAAACGCTTTCTGTTCGAAAATATGTATCGCCATCCTCGCACGATGGAGGTGTGGGAACGGGCGCGCGAGGCGATTTCACGTCTCTTCCCCGCGTTTTTCGACGATCCCGCGCTCATGCCCGCCGAATGGGCGGCGCTCGCCGCTTCCCGCTCCGGCGCAGACCGAGCGACCGTCGTCGCCGATTACATCGCCGGCATGACCGACCGCTACGCGCTTGGGGAGTATCGGCGGCTGTTTGAAAATGAAAGCAGCCCGCAGTAATTCGGCGGGACGGTTGCCCGATTTCGATCTTATCGCCGACTCGGAAGGCGGGATGCGTTCGCGCATGGGTTCTGCTAAACCCGCGCGATCTCATCCACCCCGGACCCCGATGAATATCTATTCCGACTTCCATACTCACATCGCCGCGATTCTCGACAAGTTCGCCGCCTCCGGGCGGCTTCCGGCGTTGGACCATTCCCGTTTCATCGTCGAACCGCCGAAGGACGCCTCACTCGGGGACCTCGCGTCCAACGCCGCCATGGTTTTCGCGAAGGAGGCCAAGACCCATTTCTCGACTCCGCGCCAGTTCGCCACCGAAATCGCCTGGGAGCTCGCTCAAAACCCGGATATTGCGCAGGCCGAGGTCGCCGGTCCCGGCTTCATCAACATAAGGCTGAAGCCGGCGGTGTTCGCCGAGGTCTTGCGGAGCGTGCTCAGAAAAGGCGCCGATTTTGGCCGTATCGAAAAGAGTAGGGCGGGCGCGCTCGGCGGCAGGGTCAATGTCGAATATGTCTCCGCCAATCCGACGGGGCCGATGCATGTCGGGCATGGACGCGGCGCGGTGTTTGGCGACGCGCTCGCCAATCTCCTCGAATTCACCGGCTGCGAGGTCACGCGCGAATATTACATCAACGACGCCGGGACGCAGGTCGATGTGCTCGCCCGCTCCGCTTTTCTTCGCTACCGGGAAGCGCTCGGTGAGACGATTTCCATTCCCGACGGTCTTTACCCCGGCGATTATCTAAAGGCCGCCGGCGAGCAAATCGCCAAGACGCATGGCCGCGCGCTGCTCGACAAGACCGAGAGCGTTTGGATGGAGCCGGTGCGGCGGGCCGCCATCGACGCCATGATGTCGATGATCCGCGACGATCTCGCGGCACTCGGCATTACGCATGAGGTGTTTTTTTCCGAGCGCACGCTTCACGAAAAGAAAAACGGCGTCTCCGAAATCGACCGACAAATGGGGGAACTGCGCGCCAAGGGCCTCGTCTATGAGGGCCGCCTTCCGCCGCCGAAGGGTCAACTGCCCGAGGATTGGGAAGATCGCGAGCAGACCTTGTTCAGGTCGAGCGACTTCGGCGACGACATCGACCGGCCGTTGAGGAAGTCGGACGGCTCCAGCACCTATTTCGCCGCCGACATCGCCTATCATAAATCCAAGATCGATCGCGGCTTCACGACGCTGGTCGATATTTGGGGCGCGGATCACGGCGGCTACGTAAAGCGCATGACGGCCGCTGTCGCCGCGCTCTCGGATCGCAAGGTTGAGCTTGACGTTAAACTGTGCCAGCTCGTGAAGTTGATGCGTAACGGTGAGCCGGTGAAAATGTCCAAGCGTTCCGGGGACTTCGTGACACTTCGTGAAGTAGTAGATGAAGTTGGCGTTGACGCCGTCCGCTTCATGATGCTTTACCGTAAGAACGACGCTCCGCTCGAATTCGACCTCGCCAAGGTGATCGAGCAGTCCAAGGACAACGCCGTTTTCTATGTCCAATACGCGCATGCGCGAGGGAAGTCGGTCCTGCGCCAGGCGGCGGCGGCCTTCCCGGATCTCGCCCTGTCCGCCCCGGCGCTTCTCGCCGCGCCGCTGAATTTGCTGGAAGACGAAGGGGAGATCGGGCTGGCGCGCGCCATCGCGCAATATCCGAGGATTATCGACGCGGCGGCCGCCGCCCATGAGCCCCATCGCATCGCTTTTTATCTTTATGAGCTCGCAAGCGTGTTCCATACCCATTGGAATCGCGGTAAGGATTGGACACAATTACGCTTTGTTAATTCACTAGAGAGAAGTTTAACCACCGCTCGGGTCGCATTGGTTCTCTCTTTAACCTGCGTCCTGGCGTCGGGATTGCGGGTTCTTGGCGTGAACGCTCCCGACGAAATGCGCTGATGGGCGTCGTGTCTTCTTACTTGAAGGACCGCCCGCGTCAGCGCGAGCTTAGCGGTATGCGCCCGACAATTCCGGCGAGGTAAAAATGCGCGAAGCGACAGCCAAAGGTCCGGCAATAGACCTGACAGAATTCGAGCGCCGTATGCGCGGCCCTCAATCCTCGACAACGCGAGGACCTGACCCTCTCAAGGAATTGGCGAGGCTAGTACACGGAAATGAAGCCGCGCCGCCCCCGGACCCTTATGGCGAGATGTTCGCGGAAGAACCGGCCCGAAGCGCTCCTGCTTCACGCCGCCCGGAATCGCCGGCCCGTGCGGAGCCTTCCTATTATCCGCAAGACGAGGGCTATGGCGATTTGCGCGGCTCCTACGACGCGGCGGCGCCCACCGGCAGACAGGCTCAGCGCGGCCGCCGGGTGGCGGAAGGCTATCAGAAGCCCGCCTCCAACCACAAAGAGCCGGCTTACCACGATCAGGTGGCCTATGAGGGAGAGGCCAGCTATAACGATACGAATCCGGAATGGGCCTACGACGAGAGCCAGGCCTACCTCGATTATGGCGAGCAAGACGAGGCTGCTTATGCCGACGAGCCGCAAAGCAGACGCCGATTTCCGAAATTCCGGACGTGGCATGCAGTCGCCGGCATTGCCGTTCTTGGCGTGGCGAGCATCGGCTGGACGTTCGCCCATCGCAGCGGCGGCAGCATAGCGCCACAACAAATCGCGACGATCGCCGCCCCGGACGGCCCGGCCAAAGTGCCGCCCGCCGCGACTGAAGCGCCGCAGCCCGAACAGGGAGCAGCCGTTCTCGATCGCAGCAGCGAGACCGCGGCGGTAAAAAAGGTGGTTACGAGCGAGGAGCAACCCGTCGACCCGGCGGTTGCGCCTAAGGCGTTGCGCATGGCGGCGGCCTCGGCGGATGCGCCGCGGCAGCAGTCCGAGAGCCTTGTTCCCGCTCCCGCCCGAAAAGTGAAGACAATTTCCGTGCGTCCGGATGGATCGGTGATCGCGAACGACGCTGTGCCGTCGGCTGTCGTGGCCAAGCCCCCGCGCTCCGTGACGCCTATTCCGGCGGATCCAGCCGAGGCGGACGATCAGGGAGGCACGCCGAAGATCGCGGAAAAGCCTGCGACCACTCCGCGCGCCGCCAAGCCGACGGCGAAACCAGCCAAGGTCGCCGTCGGGGTCGCAGATCCGCCGGAGGCGGTGGACGACGCCGCCCAGGCCGCTCCGACGGGAAGCGTCGGCTCCGGCCGATCCTTCGCCGTTCAGTTCGGCGCGGCCGGCTCGGAAGCCGAAGCGCGCGAGATGATGAATAAGGTGGCCAGCAAATACGCCGGTATGCTCGGCGGAGGCAAATTGGGCTTTCATCACGCCAAAGTAGGAGACAAGACCGTTTTCCGCGTTCGCGCCGCCGGGATGACGAAAGATTCCGCAGTGGCCGTCTGCGAAAAGGTCAAAGCGGCAGGCGGCAATTGCTTCGTCGCCGCCAACTGATCCGGGCGAATAATCTCGCCTCAACCTGTTCGCCCGGCCCCGATGGGCCGGGCGTCCGTCTTTGGGGAGGCTTCGCCATATGACCCGGGCGTTCATCTGCGGCCTCAAGGAGCTCGCGCTTACGCCGGAGGAGCGCGGCTTTCTCCGCGATGCGCGGCCATGGGGCGTCATCCTCTTCAAGCGCAATGTCGAGTCGCCCCGGCAAGTGCAAGCCTTGACCTCGGAGATTCGTGACGCACTCGGCTCGGCCGAAACCCCCGTGCTCGTAGATCAGGAGGGCGGCCGCGTGCAGCGGCTCGGTCCGCCGCACTGGCGCGCCTATCCGGCGGCGGCCGTATTCGAGCGCGCAGGCGCGGGAGACGGGGAGCGAGAGCGTTTGGCCTGGCTCGGAGCGCGGCTGATCGCTCATGATCTCCGCGAAGTCGGGATTACAATTGATTGTATGCCCGTGCTCGACACTCCTGCGCCGGGTTCGCACGACATTATCGGCGATCGCGCCTATAGCCGCGATCCGGAAAGGGCCACGCGCCTCGGCCGCGCGGCGGCGTTAGGGATGATTGCGGGCGGGGTCGCGCCTGTCATCAAACACATTCCCGGCCATGGGCGAGCGAGAGCCGACAGTCACCATGAATTGCCGGTCGTCGACGCCGCTCGCGCCGAGCTGGAGGCCGTCGATTTCCCTCCGTTTCGCTTCAATATCGACATGCCCGTCGCGATGACCGCGCATGTCGTGTATTCAGCGATTGACGCTGCCGCCCCCGGCACATTGTCGCCGACGATCGTGCAGGACGTCATTCGCAAGATGATCGGCTTCGACGGACTGTTGCTCACCGACGATCTGTCGATGAAGGCGCTTTCGGGTTCTTTTCGCCAGCGCGCGGAGGCGGCTGCGGCGGCGGGATGCGATATCGTACTCCATTGCAACGGCGATATGGACGAGGCCCGCGCCGTCGCCGAAGGCGCTCCCCAACTCGCGGGCCGCGGGTTGGAGCGCGCGCGCGCCGCCCTGGCTCGCATTGCCTCCATAGAAGACTTCGATCCTGTGGACGGAGCGAGAGAATTCGACGCCGCGCTTGCGATGATGGCGTAAAAGGCCCAATCTTCCGCCATAATTCGTTGGGAATCAGTGCTCCAACAATGAAGCGTCGGCTTGGCGCGGGTATAGAAAATGGCGGGCGACTTGACGTTCGAAATGGTCGGCGAGGTCGATAGGGCGGAGGCGGAGCCCGCCTTCCTCGTTGACGTGGACGGCTTCGAGGGCCCGCTCGATCTCTTACTCGAGCTCGCCCGCCGTCAGAAGGTCGATCTCGCCCGAATTTCGATCCTGGCGCTGGCGGAACAATATCTGTCCTTCATCGAGGCTGCGCGGCGCGTGCGCCTCGAACTCGCGGCCGATTATCTCGTGATGGCGGCCTGGCTGGCTTTTCTCAAATCGCGGCTTCTGCTGCCCGAGCCTCCCAAGGGCGAGGAGCCCTCGGCTGCGGATCTTGCGGCGGCGCTTGCGGAACGCTTGCGCCGGCTGGAGGCGATCCGCATCGCGGCCGACAAGCTCACGCAGCGCGCGCGGCTCGGGCGCGACATATTTCTTCGCGGCGGCCCTGAGGGGATCGAGACCGTCACATCGTCAAATTATCACGCGAGTCTCTACGACCTGCTCTCGGCCTATGCGCGCCAGCGTCAAAAGAGCGCTCAGTCGCGCGTCACGCTACGTCAGCGCACCGTCTGGTCGCTTGCAGAGGCGCGCGAGGCTCTCGAGCGCCTGGCGGGCGTTGCGGTCGAATGGACGGTGTTGGACGATTATCTTTTGCGCTATTGCGTCGATTTGCCGACCGCCCGAACCGTAAGAGCGTCGGCCTTCACCGCTTCGCTGGAAATGGTCCGCGAAGGATTGTTCGACATGCGGCAGGATCGAGCCTTCGCTCCGATTTGGGTCCGGCGGCGCGCGCCCGACTCCGGCGCGGAGCAGCCGCAAGGAGACAACGGACAATAATGTTTACATTTGGGGAGAAGCGCCTTGGCGCAAGCGGCACATAACGTGGAACTCTTTCCGCCTCGCGACGAAGCCGGGCAGGCGCGAGCCGAACAAGCCCTGGCCGAGGCTCTGCGCATAGCGGAGGCGCTGCTCTTCGCCGCGAAGGAGCCGCTCGACGAATCCGAGATCGCGCGTCGTCTTCCTGACGGCGCCGATGTGTCAACCGTGCTCCAGCGGCTTCGCGAGGATTACGCCGACCGCGGAATCACTCTGACCCGCGCTGGAAAGAAATGGTTTTTCCGCACGGCGGCCGATCTCGGCTGGATTCTCGCGCGCGAGCAGGTCGAGGAAAAGAAGCTCTCGCGCGCGGCGCTCGAAACGCTCGCCATCGTCGCCTATCACCAGCCCGTGACGCGCGCCGAGATCGAGGAAATCCGGGGCGTCGCCATCTCGAAGGGAACGCTCGACGTCCTGCTCGATACGGGGTGGGTTCGCTTGAGAGGCCGCCGCAAGGCGCCAGGACGTCCGATCACCTATGGCACGACCGAGCAATTCCTCATGCATTTCGGGCTGGAGCAGATCGGCGATCTGCCGGGACTCGAGGAATTGAAGGGAGCGGGCCTGTTCGACGGCCGTCTGCCGAAAGGCTTTGACGTGCCGCAGCCTTCCGACGACGAAGCGCTCACGGAGGACGAGGAGCCTTTGGAGGCGGAAGCGTCGGAGTGTCTCGAACTCGAGTTTCCCGAGCCGCCCGAGCCCGCAGAAGATACAGAGACGCCCGAGGAGGAATGACGCGCTTCGCGCCGGTCCTCTCGCCGAGCAATCCACGCGCGGCTGCTGCGCCTTGTTTTTGCGGTTTCCGCGGCATAACTTCATTTGCAATTGTGCCGGCGCGCCGGCGGTGGGGCAATATCGGAGGGTTCCGCTATGGGCGGTTTGTCGTTATGGCACTGGATCGTCGTCGGAGCCGTGATTTTCTTGCTGTTCGGGAGCAAGTTCAAAATCTCGGACGTGATGGGCGACGTGGCGAAGGGCATCAAAGCGTTCAAAAAGGGCATGGCCGAGGACGAACCCCCGCCGGCCGCCGCTCCTGTGGAAACGCCGAAGACTCTCGAGCATCAGTCGAACGAACACGTGACTAAAGCGACCGACCCCAATAAGCTCTGAGCCTTCCGCCGAGAGTTTCCTTACGCGCCGCAGCGCCGGTAGTTTCCATGTTCGATTTCGACGTTGGCAAGCTCATTGTCATCGGCATTGTCGCGCTCATCGCGATACCGTCGAAGGATTTGCCGCGCGTTCTGCGGCAGCTCGGTCAATTGACGGGCAAGATGAGGCGCATGGCCAACGAGTTTCAGGGCCAGCTCAACGAGGCGATGCGGGAGGCGGAGCTTCACGAGATTCAAAAAGAGATCAAGGGCGTCCATAAGGATCTGACCGACGTCGCCGTCAGCGCCGAAGCGGACAGGCCGTTCGATCCCATAGCCGACATGCGCAACCATGTCGTCAAGGCCGCGGAGCTCGAAAAGCCGCCGACGCCGCCCGCGCTTCCGGAGCCGGAGGCGCCCAAAAGCTCCGTCGCCAAGCCGTCGCCCAGAGAGGGCGAGGGGAAATGACGGACGAGGATATTGAAGCGACAAAAGCGCCGCTGATCGAACATTTGATGGAATTGCGCGAGCGGCTCATAAGGGCGCTGCTCGCCTTTCTGGCGATGTTCATCATCTCTTTCTTCTTCGCCAAGGACATCTACAATCTGCTGGTGATACCCTATACGCATGTCGCGGGGCCCGAGGCGAAGCTCATCTACACCGCGCCGCAGGAATATTTCTTCACGCAGATGAAGGTGGCGCTGTTCGCGGCCGCCTTTTTGTCCTGCCCGGTCGTGTTCGGCCAGCTCTACGCCTTTGTCGCGCCCGGCTTGTACAAGAACGAGCGCGCGGCGTTCCGGCCCTATCTCTTCGCGACGCCGATCTTTTTCGCGCTAGGCGCGCTGGTCGTTTACTTTTTGGTCATGCCCAATCTGCTGCGCTTCTTCATCGGCATGCAGCAGGCGAACGAACCGGGCAAGGCGCAGATCGAACTGCTGCCGCGCGTATCCGAATATCTTTCGCTGATCATGACGCTGGTGTTCGCCTTCGGCATTGTGTTCCAGCTCCCGGTGGCGCTGACCCTGCTCGGACAGGTCGGAATCGTCTCCTCGAAGTTTCTCGCTGAGAACCGCCGTTACGCAGTCGTTCTCGTATTCGTCGTCGCCGCGGTGCTGACGCCGCCAGACGTGTTCAGTCAGCTCGCGCTCGCGCTGCCCGGAATATTGCTCTACGAAGCGTCGATCTATTCGGTGCGCATGATCGAAAAGAAAAGGGGGAAGAGCGAGTAGCGGAGAACGGATATGGCAGCGGCGTGAAAGCTGGTTTGTTGGCGCGTCATGGCCGGGCTTGACCCGGCCATCCATGGACTTTCAAGGCGTGGATGCCCGGGACAAGGCCGGGCATGACGGGGTCAGAAATCAGCGCCGCTTGTGTGTTATTTCCGCTCTTTCTACCCGCCAGCAAGCTAATGTATAACATTAAGTGGATAAGAGAAAACACTGATCTATTTGACAAAGGTCGCGCGAGGCGCGGGCTTGAACCGTTAGGCGAAAAGCTCCTCGCCCTGGACGATACGCGGCGCGCCGCCATCGCCGGATTGCAGGCCGCGCAGGAGCGAAGAAACGCCGCTTCAAAGGAGATAGGCCTCGCTCTTAAAGCAAAGGATCAAGCGCGCGCCAACGCATTGAAAGCCGAAGTTGCGAAGATCAAGGACGATTGGCCGGCGCTGGAGCAGGTCGAGCGCGAGGCGATCAAGATGCTCGACGACGCGCTTGCGGAGATTCCGAACACGCCGCTCGACAGCGTCCCCGACGGCAAGGACGAGCACGACAACGTCGAAGTCTCGCGCTGGGGGGCGCCGCGTAATTTCGACTTCAAGCCGAAGGAGCATTTCGAAATCGGAGAGGCGTTGGGCCTCATGGATTTCGAAACGGCGGCGAAACTCTCCGGCGCGCGCTTTGTCGTGAACAAGGGCGGTCTCGCGCGGCTCGAGCGCGCGCTCGCGCAATTCATGCTTGATCTGCACACGGGCGAACATGGTTACCAGGAAGTTAATCCACCGCTGCTCGTGCGCGACGACGCGATGTTCGGCACGGCGCAATTGCCGAAGTTCCGTGAGGATCAGTTTGCAGCTAGTAAATTGCTAGATGAAGGCGAACGTTCATCCCGCGCGTTTGCCGCGACAGGGCTTGATGATCTGGAACTGTATTCAAGTAATTTGAAAAAAAATATGTCTCCATTCGAGATAGCGTATGAAACTCGAGAGCGTCTTACGACGGTACTCGCGCTGACACCTTTTCAAGAGTCGTTCTGGCTCATCCCCACCGCCGAAGTGCCGCTCACAAATCTGGTCCGCGAGTCCATCCTCGATGAAGCCCAACTGCCGATGCGCGTGACCGCCGGCACCTATTGCTTCCGTGCGGAGGCTGGCGCCGCCGGCAAGGACACGCGCGGCATGATCCGCCAGCATCAGTTCTACAAGGTGGAGCTCGTCTCCATCACCACGCCCGAGCAATCGCTCGAGGAACATGAACGCATGACGGCCTGCGCCGAGAAAGTGTTGCAGCTTCTGGAGCTGCCCTATCGCAAGGTCGTGCTCTGCACGGGCGACATGGGCTTCGCCTCGCAGAAGACCTATGACCTCGAAGTCTGGCTACCGGGACAGGGCAAATATCGCGAGATTTCGTCCTGCTCCGTCTGCGGCGATTTCCAGGCGCGGCGCATGAATGCGCGCTACCGCCCCGGCGAGGGCAACGCGCCGCGCTTTGTTCACACGCTCAACGGCTCGGGCGTCGCGGTCGGCCGCGCCATGGTCGCGGTGCTCGAAAATTATCAGGAGGCCGACGGCTCCGTCACAGTGCCGAGAGCATTGCAAGCCTATATGGGCGGGGCGAAGAAAATCGGCGGCGTAACGAGCTGAGCCCCCGCAGGGGAGGAATCCTGCGCGGACGCATGAGAGATCAGTATCCGGCCATACCGGCGCGGCAGGCGCCGCCGTGGTTCCGCCAACGACTCCGCCGACCATGCCGAGAGGAGCCGTGAGCAAATCGAACGGCCCGCCCATGCCCGCGGTCATTGCAACCGGAGGCGCGGCGCCAGCGACAATCAGCGGAGCCGCGACGAAGCCGATCGCGCCCGTATATTGAACCTGACACAAGCTCGGGCCGCAGCCCAAGACATTGATCGGCGCAGTTGCGGGAATCGCTAGCATCGCGGAATAACCCACTCCGGGCCCCGTTCGCAGATTCGCAAGATCGGTGACATAGGCCTGATAAGCTGCGGCCGGATAAATGGATGCGGCCAGCGCAGTCGCAGCGATAAGAGGACTTAATCTTGAACGCATCACAACCTCCATTTGAACTGCAAACAACATCGCGCGATATAGCGCGCAAAAATAGGCCGGCTACGGCGGCGACCAAGGAAATCAATGCGTTACGCTCAGCCTTGCGCTTTCGCGCCCGCATCCGTTCGACAGCGTAAGTCACGTTCAGATGCGCATTCTCATCACCAATGACGACGGAATTCACGCTCCGGGGCTCGCAATCGCAGAGCGGGTCGCGCGGTGTTTCACTGACGATGTATTTATCGTCGCGCCGGAATATGAGCAGTCCGGCGTCGCCCACTCATTGTCTCTGAACGATCCGCTTCGCCTGCGCGAGATTTCGCCGCGCCATTACGCGCTGAAAGGCACGCCGACGGATTGCGTCATCATGGGCGTGCGCAAGATCATGGCGGACCGCGTTCCGGATCTTTTGATCTCCGGCGTCAACAGCGGGCAGAATGTCGCCGAGGACGTCTCCTATTCGGGCACGATCGCGGGCGCCATGGAGGGGACGATCCTCGGGATTCCCTCCATTGCGCTGTCGCAAGTCTATGATTTCTTCGCAGGCCGCCAACACATCATCTGGGGGTGCGCGGAGGCGCACGCTGTCGAGGTGGTGCGCAAGCTGATCGACGCCGGAATTCCGCCCAATGTGTTGATGAACGTTAACTTCCCCAATTGTCAGCCCGAAGACGTGCAAGGGATCGCCGTCACCATGCAGGGCAGGCGCAGCAATGATCTCATGTATATCGAGGACCGCAAGGACGGGCGCGGCATTCCCTATTACTGGATTTCGTTCCAGCGAGGAGACTTCACTGCGGAGCGCGGCACAGATCTCGAGGCGCTCGAGCAGAATAAAATTTCCGTCACGCCGCTCAATCTTGATTACACTGACCACCCGACTCTCACGCGGCTCGCCGCCGCATTCGACTGAGAAAGAGATGGAGCAGGGCGCCGACCACACTCAAACTGTCGAAGCGCGCGCTGCGCTGCTGCTGCAGGTGCGGCGGGCCGGGGTGCGCGATCTTGCGGTCATGCGCGCCATAGAAACCGTGCCGCGCGAGTTTTTTGCGCCGTTCCGTTTCAGGGACCTCGCCAATCGCAACATTGCGCTTCCGATCGGCTGCGGCCAGATCATGCCCTCGGCGTCCGATCTCGCGCAGCGCTTCGAGGCGCTCAGAGTCGAGCGAGGTCATCGGGTGCTCGAAGTCGGCGCGGGCTCGGGATATGGCGCTGCGCTTTTGTCGAGACTCGCGCGCGAAGTCGTTTCGCTCGAACGCTGTCAGACGCTGGCGATCGAAGCCGCGAAGCGGCTGGAGCAGCTTGGCGCGACCAATGCGCTCGTTCTCTTCGCAGATGGACTCGCGCCGCCGCAATCGCTCGGAGTCTTTGACCGCATTGTGATGCACATGTGCGTCGAGACGCCGCCGCAGACCATTCTCAATGCGCTGACTCCTCGCGGCGTCTTCCTGTTCGGCAAGCTTGGACCGGAGCGGGAGGGCGAGCGCCGCGCCGAACGGCTCGTGCGGCTTACGCGCGACGCCGACGGATGGGTACAGGAAGTCGAAATCGGCCCGTGCCGCCTGGGAGAGGCTGTCGCTGGCGTCGCTGAAGCTCTATGACGTCGAAAGCTCGCGTCATTAAGATTTTTGCTTTCGCCGTGAAATTCCATTCATCTTAAACGCTCCCTTAACCGGCGCGCGACTACAACACATCGTTGATGTTGAGTTTGAGTGGGTCGCGTCATGGCTATAGAGAATCGAGTTTTCTTCTCGCGAATCGCGGTGCGGCTCTTCTTGGCGGCGGGAACCGCAGTATCGATCGCCGGTTGCTCCGACGCCTCCCGCTTCGCCGAAAACCCTTTTTCCGATCCTTTTGGAGGCTCTTCCCGCAGCGTCGATCGCCAGCCGACGGGCTCCCTCGCCAAGCCGCGCAATGACGCGCCGATTCAGTCGCGCCCGCTGCCGCCGCCGTCGGCTGGACCGAGCGCGAGCGCCGCTCCGCGGCCGGCCGATCAGCTCCCTGCCCAGACCGCGAAGGGAGGCTCGACCGAACATTGGAGCGCCGAAGGCGGCGCACCTGTCGTTCTTGCGCAAGACGAGAGCGTGAGCACGCTTGCAAGCCGCTATGGCGTGCCGACCGACGCCTTGCTGCGTGTGAACGGATTCACGAGCGCCCAGCAGGTTCGGCCCGGCGCGAGGCTCGTTATCCCGGTCTATCACGCCATCGCTGCGCGACCCGGCGCGCCCGCCGCGAAGACCGCGGAAAACGTCAAATCCCCCAAAGCCTCGCCGAGCCCTCGCGAAGAAAAGGTCGCGCGCAAATCGAACGTCCGCGCCGAAACGGTGAAATCCCCACAGGCGAAAAAGGACGAGGAAAAGGCAAAGCCGGAGGCGAAGCTGTCGAAAGCCGTGCCCTCCGTGAAGGCTGAGAAGTCGGCGAAGGCGGAGGCTGCGCCGGAGCGCGTCGAATCTGCAAAAACGGACAAAACCGCGACAGCCTCCATTCCGCGCGCTGAAGAGAAGGAAGTCGCCGCATCGGATAGCCGTCCTGAGTTCCGCTGGCCGGCCCGCGGCCGCATCATTCAGGGATTCTCGTCAGGCGGCAACGACGGGATAAACATCTCGGTGCCCGAAGGCACGCAGGTCAAGGCGGCTGAAGGCGGCGTCGTCGCTTACGCCGGCAATGAGCTGAAAGGCTATGGCAACCTTGTGTTGATCCGCCACCCGAACGGCTTCGTCACAGCCTATGCGCATAATGGCCAGCTTGATGTGAAGCGCGGAGACCAGGTCAAGCGCGGGCAGACCATTGCGCGCTCGGGTCAGTCCGGCAATGTCGGTTCGCCACAGCTTCACTTTGAGCTGCGCAAGGGATCGACGCCGGTCGATCCGACGAATTACCTCGCGGGACTCTAAGGCGTCACGGGGCGGATTGCTCCGGCGCACGCGAGACAATGCGCCGGGCACGGGGCGGCGGGTCAAAAGAAAGGCCCGCCGCCGTTCCATTTTCGCCCTATGCCGTTTATATGCCGGGTCGCCCTGCAAACAGGAGTTTTGACCCGTGAAGATTTGTCTCGTTTTCGTATTCGCCGCCGCCGCAGTCTCTCCGGCTTTCGCCATCGATCCCACCGGCATTCCGCAATGCGACGCGCTGCTCAAGCGCTACGAGGCCTGTTCCATCGAACTGCCGCCGGCCAAAGTGCACGCAGCGCAAAAGGAGCTGCTCGAAGGCGCAATGAGTCTGCGCGCCAGCGCCGGCGATCCCAAGCTGAGGCCGGATCTCGAACGCTTTTGCGACGACACGTTTGAGAAGATGAAGACTCAGAGCGACATCAAGGACTGTATGTCGAAGAAGTAGCGGCGTCGCGCGCGATCGTCAGTTCGGAGCGCCGGTGCTTTTTCTTGATGGCGGCGACTTCGTTGAGCATTTCGCGCAGATCGTCGATGGCGTCCTGTTCGCGCGGCTCAAGCGGCCGCCGCGGATGGAAATGATCGAGCAGGACCGCGAGCGCCTCTTCGATGCGTCCGATCTGGCGCCCATTTGTGCCGACGTCCGACAGAATCTCTTCTTCGCTCCTGGGATCGCTCGATTTGCCAAGATTGATGTTGACGAGCCTGTATTGCGCGCCCGCGCCGTTGAAGAACGCCGTCCAGGGAAGAATGTTTTGAGAAACGTCGCCCGAAAGCGGCAGTTTGAAAGTAGGCATGTCAGCGACCTCCATGGTGATCCAAACGCGCTATTGTTTCACATTTCCGGGCGCAACTGCGCTCGAATTTCCGGCGCCGCCGCCCTGTTTGTTGCCGCCTGCTCGCAAGAGGAAAACTCCGAGCAGGATCGATAGAAACGAGCCCGCCAGCACGCCGAGCTTCACCTGCGTCATCAGGAGATCGTCGCCGCCAAATGCGATGTCTCCGATGAACAGACTCATGGTGAAGCCGACGCCGCAAAGCGCGCAGACGCCGTAGATTTGCCGCCACGAAGCGCGAGACGGGCGCGACGCCAGGCGTGCTGCGATCATGAGCGCGATTGTGGCGAATACGCCGAGCTGTTTTCCGAAGAACAGGCCCGCCGCAACGCCGATCATGACCGGGGCACCGGCGAAGGTCACACTGGCGTCCGCGATCGTGACGCCGGCGTTGAAAAAACCGAAGAGAGGAAGAATGGCGAAGGCCACCCATTTCTCGAGCGCATTCTCGAGGCGGTGAAGCGGCGTGGTTTCGCCGGGATCCGGTCCCGGCTGCCGCAAAGGAATGGCCGCGGCGAGCAGAACGCCCGCGAGCGTGGCGTGAACGCCGGTATGTTCGACGAAAAACCAGAGCGCCGCGCCGAGCGCGAGATAAGGCGCCAGCCGCTTCACACTGAATAGATTGAGGCCGAGCAGCAAAAAGAGCGTAACCCCTGCCGCCGCGATTGGCTTCGCCGAAAGTTCGCCCGCGTAAAAGACGCCGATGATCAAAATAGCGCCGAGGTCGTCGAGGATGGCGAGCGCGGTCAGAAAGACTTTCAGCGAAGCCGGCGCGCGCTTGCCCAGAAGCGCCAATACGCCGAGAGCGAAGGCGATGTCGGTCGCCGAAGGTATGGCCCAACCGCGCAATGTGTGTGGAGACGAGGAGTTGATCGCCAGATAGACGAGCGCCGGCGCGATCATTCCGCCGAGCGCGGCGGCTCCGGGCAACAGCCGATCTTCCCATTCCCGCAAATGGCCGGCGAGGAGTTCGCGTTTGATCTCTAGTCCGACGAGCAGGAAGAAGACCGCCATCAAACAGTCGTTGACCCAATGGAGCAGGGACAAGCCGCCGACCGAATCGTGTTGGAGGGAATGGTAGTCCTCCGCCCAGGGCGAGTTCGCGACGCCGAGCGCCAGGGCTGCACTCGCCATGAGCGCGAGCCCACCGGCCGCCTCGCTTTCCAGAAAGCGCCGGAGCGTCGAGGCAGGGCGGGCGATTCGTGGCAGGGCCATTCAAATGCCTCGATGAGCGATGCAACTGTAGGGCGTTCTAGGTCACTAACGCATCTTGGCCGGCATCTGTTAGACTCTTCGTCCCAGAGCGGAGAATCGCCTTGCCCAAGTATCGCGCCATAGGCCTCATGTCCGGAACATCCATGGACGGAGTGGATGTGGCGTTGGTCGAGACCGACGGGGAGCAGACGCTGAACTTCGGCCCGACGGGCTTCTACCCCTATAGCGACGGCGACCGCGAGCTCCTTCGATGGGCGCTGGCCGAGGCCGCGACGCTGGAGGATCGAAACGCCCGGCCGGGCGCCTTAATCCCCGCAGAACGAATGGTCACTGCCCGGCACGCCGAGGCGGTGGAGGCCTTTCTTCTGGAGCCGGGCGTCGCAGACTCGAAGATCGACGTCGTGGGTTTTCACGGCCAGACCGTGCTGCATCGGCCGAAGCAGCGCCTCACCGTTCAGATCGGCGACGGCGAGTTCCTTGCTGCTCGGCTGGGCGTCGACGTCGCCTATGATTTCCGCGCCGCCGACATCGCCGCGGGAGGCGAGGGCGCTCCCATCGTCCCGGCCTTCCATCGCGCTCTGGTTGCGGCGAGCAATATTACAGGCGAGGTCGCTTTGCTGAACATCGGCGGCGTCGCGAACGTCACCTATATCGCGGAGGGCGCCGAACCCATCGCCTGCGACACCGGCCCCGGCAATGCGCTCATCGACGATCTTATGCTTCAGCGCACCGGCGCCCCGATTGATCGGCATGGCCACACCGCCGCGCAGGGGCGTGTAAACGAGGCGATCCTACTCCGGATGCTAGCTCATCCTTTCTTTGAAGTTCCCCCTCCTAAATCATTGGACCGAAATGCTTTCTCACTTGATGTGATAGCCAATCTCTCGATTGAGGACGCAGCTGCGACGCTCACCGCTTTCACTGCCGCCTCTGTGCTGCGGCTCTTTCCTCATCTGCCGAAAATTCCACAGCGCCTTATCGTTTGCGGCGGCGGCGCCCGCAATCCGATCCTTGTGCGCGAACTCGTCATGCGGCTGCCGTGCAAGGTGACGACGGCGGATGTCATTGGTTGGTCCGCCGACGCGCTCGAGGCGCAGGCTTTCGCATTTCTCGCGACGCGTGTGCTCAGAGGACTCCCGATCACCTTTCCTTCGACGACTGGCGTCGCAGCTCCGCTCGCCGGCGGCGTGTTGGCTCAAGCTTCCCGAGGCGGAACGAAGAGAGCCCTTTCGGTCTGATCCGGCGGCGCCTATGTGTGTCCCGAGCAGATATCGGAAAAAGGGCTCGGGCAGCGTGATGAGCAAATTGAACGAAGCTGGTTATGACCGTCAGGCGACGCCGTCGCGAAGGACTGTACTCGTCGGCGGTCTCGGACTCGCCGGGGTCGCAGTCGGCGCGGGCGCAGTGCTATGGCGAAAGAAGGACATCGGCGCCCGCTTCTTCAATCCGCTGCGGCTCGACCAATTCGAGCTCCCGCACGTGCCGGGCCTCGTCGATGCGCAGGGACGCCCCGTCCCCGGACTCACCAACGCCGATTTACAGGGGCGTCTGTCGATCGTGAACGTCTGGGCCTCGTGGTGCGCATCCTGCCGCGAGGAGCATGCCCTTCTTGTCGATCTCGCCGCCCGCGGCTTGGCCCCGATCTTTGGAGTAAATGCGAAGGATGACCCCGCGCGCGCCCGGGAATTTCTCGCAGAGCACGGCAATCCTTATCAGGCGGTAGGGGTGGATACGCGCGCCTATCTGCAATACGCGCTTGGAGCGCGCGGCGTTCCCGCGACCTTCGTCGTCGGGCCGGGTCCACGGATCGAAGCCGCGGTTTTTGGGCCGCTCAACGCCGAGTCGATCGCCGACAAAATACTTCCCGCGCTCAAGAAGACGGCCTGACGCGCGGTCAGTCGCCGCGTGCGGGAATCGCGATGCGCGGCGGATTGCCGAGTCTCTTGTCGAGATAGGCGTCGACTTCCGCGATCAGCGGCTCGATCCGGTCTTCGAAAAAATGATTGGCGCCTTTCACGACGGCGTGCTCGATCAGAATGCCTTTTTGAGTTTTTAGCTTTTCGATGAGCGCCGTGACCTCTTTCAGCGGCGCTACCCGGTCGATGTCGCCGTGAATGAAGAGACCCGACGAAGGGCAGGGCGCGAGGAAGGAGAAATCGAAACGGTTCGCCGGCGGCGCGATAGACACGAATCCCTCGATCTCGGGACGGCGCATGAGAAGCTGCATTCCGATCCAGGAGCCGAAGGAGACGCCCGCAATCCAGCAGGCGCGCGCTTCCGGATTCACGGACTGCGCCCAGTCGAGCGCCGCCGCGGCGTCGGAGAGTTCGCCCGAGCCATGGTCAAAGGCGCCCTGGCTGCGTCCGACCCCACGGAAATTAAAACGCAGCACGGAAAAGCCGCGCTCCGCGAAGGCGTAATAGAGGTGATAGACAATCTGATTGTTCATCGTCCCGCCGAATTGCGGGTGCGGATGGAGAATGATCGCGAGCGGCGCGCCGCGCTGGGCCGACTGATGGAAGCGGCCTTCGAGCCGGCCGGCGGGGCCGGCGAAAATAACCTCGGGCATTGGGCTCCCCGTATCGCGCAGGGAGCGTCCGCTTTTTGGCGGCAGGCCCTGCGCCTGAATCGAGCAAGCGCGCCTTCTAACACGCGGCGCTATGGCGATTGCAAGGAATTTCTCTCGGCCGACGCTCAAACGAGGCCGGGAGAGATTGGCGATGGATTCCTGGCCGGTCCCTCAACCAAGGCGGTCGAGCTATCGGAAGGCGTCCTGAAGAGACAAATCCTCCGCGAAAATCCGCCTCGCGGAAAGGGACGGCACCTCGTTCCAGCGCTTGCCCTTGAACGCCTGAACGGAGACGGCGACCTCCTCCGACTTGCACTTCGGGCAGACGTAAAGGTCGTAGGTGACCGTCGCACGCTCGCTTTTCGGCCCAAAGGATTTTTCCTCCGGCCGCCACCTAAGCAGCTTTTGCATCACCTTGGAGTCGCCCGTCTCGAACAGCTCCAGCACGCCTGTGGTCTCGTGAAAACTCAGGACCGGGCTCGTCGCGGACCTGACCTTGCGGACTGCGGCGGCGCAAAGCGCGCATGTCTTCGCCGGTCGGACCGAAATCAGCGACAAACACATGCCTGCGCCCGCGACAAAGCCGAGAAATTCCAGAGCAGCGAGATAGAATTGGCCTTCGTCGACCTGTGCGCCGGTCTGTGTTCTTGCGAGAAGGAGCCCGATGTAGCTTCGGAAATCGATCTGGCCGGTTGCTTGATATGCGTCTTCCAACTTGAGCGTCGACCCGTCGAGCGAGTGGATCAGCAACACTGTCGCGGCGGCGATCGTCAGCAACGGCAACGCGTCGCTCCATTCGGGCGCGGCCTTGAAAAAGCGCGCGGCGAACAAAGCGCCGCTCGCCGCCACAAAGCCGAGGATTGCCGCGCCCGCCGGCGCAATCAATTCAAGCTTGAGGGCATAAAGGTCGAAGCCGAAGTTTCGCGCGACCGTCGCATTGGCGATGGCGGCGAGGACGCAGGTGAACGCTATGCAAGCGAAGAGTTTAAGATGGTTCATGGCCGCTGTTCTGGAGCCGCCCCCGCGATCAGTCTGGAGGAAGGAAGTCAATAAACCACCACAGATATATGTTCGCGCCTGTGCCCTTTCGGGGCAGGAAAATGGCGGCGCGGAGGCGCTGTCTGGATCGGCGCCGGTAGAGATAGAGCTACTTTCCGGGCTCGCGACGGAATGGAAGGGCGTCTTCGTAATCGGAGATCAATTCGCTGATCGCCGCTCGCTCATGCGTCAGATATTCCGCGACTGCGGCCCCGAACCGCGCATCGGCGAATTCATGCGCGGAATAAGTGGGAACGGGCCGATATCCGCGCGCGAGCTTGTGTTGGCCCTGCGCGCCGGCCTCTACCCGTCTGAAGCCGCGCCGGATAGCGAATTCTATCGCCTGATAATAGCAAACCTCGAAATGCAGAAAGGGCCGTTCCTCGAGCGCGCCCCAGTTTCGGCCGTAGATGGCGTCGTCGCCGAGAAAATTCAGCGCGCCGGCGATATGGCGCCCGTCTCGTCGCGCCATGACGAGCAATATGCGTTCCGCCATTGTCGCGCCGATCTGGTCGAAAAAGGCGCGTGTGAGATACGGACGTCCCCATTTTCGAGACCCGGTGTCCATATAGAAATCGAAAAATGAATCCCAATGCGACGTCCTTAGGTCGCGGGCCGTAAGCAGGTCTATGACGACGCCATCGGTCAGCGCTTCGCGCCGCTCGCGTTTGATCGCTTTTCGCTTGCGCGAGGAGAGGGTCGAAAGAAAATCATCGAAGTCTCGGTAGGAGTTATTGAGAAAATGGAATTGCTCGCCGGTGCGAGACGAAAAACCCGCGGCGCCGAGCGCGTCCATGTCGGCTTGAGTCGCAAAGGTGACATGGACTGAGGACGCGCCAGCCTCCTTGCGCAACGCGCGTAGCGCGGCGATGAGCGCCTCCCGCGCGCCGGAAGGCGCGTCCTGCGCGACGAGTAGCCTCCGACCCGTCACCGGGGTGAAAGGCGCGGCGACCTGAATTTTTGGATAGTAGCGCCCGCCCGCTTGTTCATAGGCCTGAGCCCATGCGTGATCGAAGACATACTCGCCCAGACTGTGAGTTTTGAGATAGGCGGGCGCAGCGGCGACGAGACGTCCGGCCGCGTCTTCGACGAGCGCATGGACAGGCGCCCAGCCCGTTCGGGCTCCGACCGATTTCGATCGCTCCAGGGCAATCAGAAAAGCATGAGAGACAAACGGGTTGAAGCGCTCGCCGTTCTCCGCGGATTCCGGGCCGGCCGGGTTAGCGCAGGCGTCCCACGCCGCGGAGTCGACGCCTTCGAGACTTTCGACAATTCGGCCCGTGAACCTGGCGGCTGACATCTTACTCGGACGGGAAGGAAACGCGGTCGGCCACTTCTAGCATGTATGAGGCCATTTCAGGCTGCACAGCTGGCTCAACAGCTTTTTTCCGGCGCGAGCTTATGCGTGGCCGAGAAGGCCGAGCTGTTGTAAAGCGCCGGGAAAGCGGCCATCTATGCCCCTCTTCGAGGGGATGGACCGATGCTCAGACTATTCGCCGCGAGCTGCCTTCTGCTTTTTCCCTGTCTCGCCAAAGCGGATATGACCGGGAGCAATCTGAAAGACTACTGCCGTTCTTATCCGGCCAACTCGGACGCCACGTCCTTGTGCAGAGGATATATATGGGGCGCGCTCGACACCGCGCGCGGGGTCGTCAAATTGCAAGCCGCCTGCGAGCCGGTTGGGGTCAATGGCGAGCAGCTTGTGGCGCTGACCATAAAATATATGGACGATCATCCAGAGGAGCTGAAATCCTCCGCCGCCTCGCTGATCTGGAAGATGTACGCAATGGCGTTCCCGTGCCATAAGGGCGCCAAGTAGCGCGTTCATTGTTCCGCGGATCGCAAGGGGACCGACAGCAAAATTTCCGTGCCGGGATCATGGGCGCGGGACACGATGGTCGCGCTCAGCTGCTGCGCAAATGACGTTACGATCAGCATCCCGAGTCCCTTGGGCTTGTTCAGATCGAAGCCGGGAGGCAGGCCACGGCCTTCGTCGCAAACGGAAATTTCGAAAGCGTTCTCGCCGGCGCGTGCAACCTTTATCGATATCCTCCCTCCCGGCCGCCGTTCGTAGGCATATTTGGCGGCGTTGGTGACGAGTTTATTAACTATTAAAGCCGTTGAGACCGCGCGGTCGGTAGCGATCTCTATGCCTTCTTCGACATCGGTCTCGACGTCGCACTGCATAACGCTCTCGTCCAAGTCCTTGCAGACTGCCTTGATGTATTTGCCTATGTCCATGCATTCATCGGCCCCGTGAGCGAGTTCGTCATGAGCTTTCGCGATCGCGGCGACGCGATGCGACGCTTTGGTCAGTTGATCCGCAAGCTTGGGGTCGCCCGCGTCGTTCGACTGAAGGCGGAGCAGGCTGACGACCATCGCAAGACTGTTCTTGACGCGATGGTTTATCTCCGTCAACAGCACTTCGTCACGCTTCAGCGCTGCCTTAAGTCTGCGTTCGTTACGGTCGCGTTCGATCGCCATGCCGAGAAGATTCGCCGCGCCTTGCATGAAGGCGAAGTCGCGCTCCTCGAATTCATATTCCGAGCGGCTGTCGACTTCCAGAACGCCGAACGGCTTGCCGTCGCCTTGAAGAATAACGTTCATCGCCCGGTGGACGCCATGCCGCTGTAAGATTTCCGGCGTGCGAAAACGTTCCTCGTTTTCTAGACGATTGGAGATGGCAGGCTTGCAGGTGCGAAGCGCGAATCCGGCCGGAGAGTCGAGGTCCGCTCCGACGGTTGCGACACCGACAACGCCCGGATCCCAGCCTACGCCTGCGCGTACAAGAAACCTGTTCTCTGAGGGAATGTATTCGAGGACCTTGCAAAATTCGGTTTTCAGCCCTTCTGCGGTGAGACGGGCGGTGTCTTTCAGCAATTGCTCGAACGCCGCGCCCTGAAGCGCAGTGACGCCAAGCTCCGCCAATATTTCCTGCTGGCGGATGCGTTGTTCCAAAGCGCGTAAGGTCAGGTCGGGCCCGGAGTTGATCGGCTTCGCCTCAACCTTAGGCGACGCCGCGAAATAATTGAATCGATTTGGTCTGCCGGGATTCCTTAGGGCTACCGAGCTGATTTATCACGGTGGCATGATTGATGAAACGGCGATTCGGCAGCGGTATGAAGCTCTGCGTGCGGGTCTCGACGAACGAGGGCGTCGCTTGTTCGCGGCGGCGGAGGCGCGC
>Ga0209048_10001403_pt1 | contig 24965 bp, 25 predicted proteins | sample FrelakmetCRP12CR_FD_187146 | JGI IMG/M metagenome (GOLD analysis project Ga0209048, IMG submission 187146) | Freshwater lake sediment microbial communities from the University of Notre Dame, USA, for methane emissions studies - CRP12 CR (SPAdes)... | ecosystem: Environmental > Aquatic >... | reverse complement strand
CGCCTCGGATTCTCAGCCCTACGTGCGCCCACCATGACAGCCACCTCCGCATCCTCGCTACGGTCCCTCATGAATAATCCGGGCTAGGGCGGCGAGGAGCTGGACCGTGCAAGGGGAAAAACAAAACGTGGGCCGCGCGGGCCCACGTGTGTGTTGTTGGCTGGAGCTGAGCGTCAGCGGTGGGGGCCGCCGCGACGATCGGACGATGGCCGACGCGGTCCGCCCTCGCCACGATGTTCACTGCGGCGGGGAGGCCTGTCGTGGCTGCGCGGAGGCCGGCGCTCGCCCTCCTCGGGCGTCCCAGGCTCTTCACCCTCGGGTCGCTCGGGCGGCGGCAGCAGGGCGCGGCGCGAGAGCTTGATGCGGTCGTTGCCATCGATGCCGATGATCTTGACCTTGAGCTTGTCGCCGAGCTTCATGACATCGGTGACCTCGCGCGTGCGCTCCCATGCAATCTCGGAGATGTGGAGCAGACCGTCGCGGTTGGGCAGGATCTCAATGAACGCGCCGTAGGGCTCGACGCGCTTGACGGTGCCCTCGAAGATCTCGCCCATCTGCGGCTGGCGGATGAGGCCTTCGATGATCTGCACAGCGCGGTTCGCGGCCGCCTCATCGGCCGTCGCGATCTCGACGCGTCCATCATCCTCGATGTTGATGCGCGCGCCGGTCTCATCCTGGATGGCACGGATCGTCTTGCCGCCCGGCCCGATGACCTCGCGGATCTTGTCCGGGTCAATGGTGATGGTGATGATGCGCGGGGCGTACATCGAGATGTCAGGACGCGGCGTAGCGATCGTGGACTCCATGATGTCAAGCAGGTGCAGGCGACCCAGACGCGCCTGCTCGAGCGCGCGCTCCATAGCCTCGCGCGGCAAGCCGGAGATCTTGATGTCCATCTGCAGCGCGGTCACGCCAGTACGCGTCCCGGCGACCTTGAAGTCCATGTCGCCGTAGTGGTCCTCCTGGCCGGCAATGTCGGTGAGCACCCTATGGCGCACACCGTCGGAGACAAGCCCCATCGCGACGCCTGCGACCGGCGCCGCGATCGGCACGCCGGCATCCATAAGCGCGAGCGTGCCGCCGCACACGGTGGCCATCGAGGAGGAACCGTTCGACTCCAGAATGTCGGACACGACGCGCAAGGTGTACGGGAATTTGTCCTTGTCAGGCATGACCGGAGTGAGCGCTCGGCGGGCGAGGTTGCCGTGGCCGATCTCGCGCCGGCCCGGCCCGCGCATGAACTTGACCTCGCCGACCGAAAACGGGGGAAAGTTGTAGTGCAGCAGGAAACGCTGCTGGCTCTCACCCTCGAGCGCCTCGATGACTTGCACGTCCTCGGAGGTGCCGAGCGTGCAGGTGACAAGCGCCTGCGTCTCTCCGCGCGTGAACAGCGATGAGCCGTGCGTGCGCGGGAGCAGGCCAACCTCGCACGTCACGGTGCGGATCTCGTCGAAGGCGCGGCCGTCGAGACGCTCGGACCTTGTGAGCACAGCTTCGCGGAACTGCTGCTTCACCATTTCGTGCAGGATGCCCTTGACCCAGGGTTCCTTCTCGGCGCGCTCCTCGTTCGACAGCGCGGCAATCGCCTCGGCCTCGACGGCGTCAATTGCGGCGTACTGGGCGAGCTTGCCGCTGGTTCGCAGGGCGGCATCGAGCGGCCCAGAGAAGCGGTCGCGAATCCCGGCGGCGAACTCCTCCGACCAGCGCGCGGCGGGCGGTGTCCACGACGGCTTGGGCTTGCCGACCTGCGCCTGCAGCCGGCGCTGCACAGCGATGATTTCCTTGATCTTGGCGTGGGCGTGGTCGATGGCGTCGAGGAGCTGTCCCTCGGGAACGCCGACCGCGCTCGCCTCCACCATGACAACGGCGCTCTCGCTGCCGGCGACGGTGATTTCGAGCGTGGCCCTGGCGCGCTCCTCGTGGGTGGGGTTCGACACCAAGGCGCCGTTAACCATGGCGACGCGCACCGCGCCGATCGGTGTGTCGAACGCGCAGTCCGAGACCATGAGCGCGGTCGAGGCCCCGTTGATCGCGAGCACGTCAGGGTCGTTGGCGCCGTCGGCGGAGAGCACGGTGCCGATGATCTGCGTTTCCTGGGTGTAGCCCTTCGGGAAGAGAGGGCGCAGCGGCCGGTCAATCAGCCGCGCCGTGAGGATCTCCTTCTCGGTAGGACGGCCCTCACGTTTGAACCAGCCGCCGGGGATGCGCCCGCCGGCGTAGGTGTACTCGCGATAGTCCACGGTGAGGGGGAGGAAGTCTACACCCTCGCGCGTCTCCTTGCGAAAGCACGCCGTGACGAGGACGAACGTCTCGCCAAAACGCACCAAGCAGGCCCCATCGGCCTGCTTGGCGACTTTCCCGACTTCAAGTTCCAGGGTTCTTCCGTTGATGTCAACTCTCTCGGTGACGTCCATGTTGCTCCTTCTGGTGTGAATGAGGGCGGCTGCTTACCGCCGCAGGCCAAGCCGCTCGATGAGCGCCCGGTAGCGCGTGACGTCCTTGTGGCGGAGGTACTCGAGCAACCGTCGCCGCTGGCCGACGAGCATCAGCAGGCCGCGCCGCGAGTGGTGGTCCTTGGCGTGCGACTTGAAGTGCTCTGTCAGGTACTCAATCCGCTTCGTGATGAGGGCGACTTGCACCTCGGGCGAACCGGTGTCGCCGGTGTGGCGCCGGAACTGGGAGATGATGCCGTTCTTGCTCGCTACGTACTCTTGCTCAGTCATCGTCTTGACTCCACATCGTCCTCCGGTTGCGACGGAGGGCGATCACTGTATCACGTTTTTGCCAAGCCCTCAAACGCGGCGAGAACCGTGCGCGGGGCCAGGTTGAGCGTGCGCGCCCGGGTGAGGTAGGCAACGGCGACCCCGATTCCGAGCAACTCACCGGACCGGTCGCGGACGGCCACCAGCCCACCTGGCGCGAACTCGCCCTCGGCTTCGCGCACCAGGACCTCGCGGCCTTGCGCGAAGTGCTCGGCCGCGGTCGGGTTCAGCACCACGTCAGGAAACGGCAACGCCACGGTTGCCAGCGACACGAACGCTGCCGGCGGGATGTCACCCGGCCGGTTTGCAAGCAGCTCAGCGCTCACCGCCTGCTCGGCGCGCCAGGGGCCGATGCGTTCGCGGCGGAGGTGGGCAAGATGGCCGCCACAGCCGAGCGCCTCGCCGATGTTGTGCGCAAGCGAGCGCAAATAGGTGCCCGACGAGCACGTCACCACGAAGCGGAGCCGGTCCGGCGCCGCGAGCTCGAGCGCGATCTCGTGCACGTGCACGCGCTTGGGCGCGCGTGGAACCTCTTCGCCGGCGCGGGCGATCTCGTAGAACCGGCGCCCGCCGGCCTTCTTGGCCGAGTACGGCGGGGGGAGCTGCTCGAGCGCGCCCGAGAAGCGGGCGGCGAGCGCTGCGAGCGTCTCCTCCCCCAGCGCCGGCACGGGTTGCTCGGGCGCGAGCGGATCGCCCTCGCCATCGTAGGTCGTGGTTGCCAGGCCGAGCTTGATCTCGCCGCGGTAGGTCTTCTCCCACGCGAGCAGATAGTGCTGCAGCCGGGTCGCTTTGCCGATGCACAGCAGCAGTAGGCCGGTCGCGGCCGGGTCGAGCGTGCCGGTGTGGCCAATGCGCCGCTCCTTCAACGCTCGGCGTGCCGCCTGCACGATGTCGTGCGAGGTTGGGCCCGCGGGCTTGTCCACGAGCAGGAACCCGTGCATGTGCCCGCTCACGCCGCACCTAACGCCGCGAGCACGCTCGCAAGCACCTCTCGCCGCGCCTCGGACATTTCCGCGCTCACCGTACAACCGGCGGCATTGCGGTGGCCGCCGCCGCCGAAAAAGCTGGCGACGGCCTGGACGTCAATGTCGTCGCGGGAGCGCAGCGAGACGCGCACACTCCCGGGGCGGAACGACTTGAAGAACACCGCGACGTGCACGCCTTCGATGGCGCGCAGGATGTTGATCAGGTTCTCGGTGTCCTCGGGGCCGGCGCCACTGACCGCAAGCATGGCGCTGTCGCACGTGATTACCGCGACCCTGCCGTTGGCGAGCAGTTCGAGCGTCGCGAGCACCGCCGCGGTCAGGCGCACGACGCGCACCGGGTTGTGCTCCGAGAGCGACTCTGCGATCGCGTGCGGCTGCGCTCCGGCGGCAACCAGGCGCGCTGCTGCGGCGAACGCGCGCGGCGTTGCGTTGGAGTAGCGAAAGTCGCCGGTGTCAGTGGCGAGCGCGACGTAGAGGTTGGTCGCCATCGAGGGCGACACCGGGACGCCGGCCGCCTCAGCCATCGTGAGCACCATCTCGCCGACCGCAGGCGCGTTCTCGTCGACGAAGTTCACGGCGCCGTAGCCCGTGTTGGCGAGGTGGTGGTCGATGTTCAGGATCGGCACGCGCTCAAGGCCCGGGAAGCCGGGGCGGTCGAGGCCGGGGCATTCGAGCACCGCGACAAGGTCGAAGCGCTGCTCCCAGGCGGCGGGCAGCTCCGGCGCGACGGCGACCTGAGCCGCGCCCGGCAGGAACGCGAGCGAGGCCGGCGCCGGGTCGTGGCTGGCGACCATGGCCTCGATGCCGAGCGCGCGCGCGAGGTCGGCGAAGGCGAGGGCGGAGCCGAGAGCGTCGCCGTCGGGCGACATGTGCGACGTGACGAGCACACGGGTGGCGGCGCGCAGGCGCGCGACCGCCACAGCCGGATCGCGCGTCACCTCAGGCATCGCCATTTCCCGCAGCGGCGTCCGTCTCTGGCGGCGTGCGCCCTTTGATCTCATCCAGAATCCGCTGTACGCGGTCGGCGCGCTCGAAACCCTTGTCGCGCAGGAACTCGAGCGCGGGGGGATTGTGGAGACGCAGCCGGCGGCCGATCTCGCGGCGCAGGAAGCCGCGCGCCTGGGTAAAGCCGTCGGCCGCCTGGCGCTCACGCTCGTCGTCGCCGATGACTGAGAAGTACGCCTTCGCGAGCTTGAGGTCGCCGGAAAGCTCAACTGCGGAGACCACCACGCCGGCCAGGCGCGGGTCCTTGGTCCCGGTGAGGAGCAGCTCTGAAAGCGTCTCGCGCATCGCTTCGGTGAGTCGAGCGCGTCGCAGGGATGGCGGGCGCATCCGGGCTACCTCACCTGGACCACGGAGACGTGCTCGGCGAGCACGACGCCGGGGAAGCTCTCATGCACGAGGTCGAGCGCGCGCACGATCGTGCCGCGCGCCGCCTCGGCCTCGGTGGCGAGAGCGCTGACCGCGAGGCCGGCGCGTTGGTGCAGGTCTTGGTGATCGCTCTCGACAACCAGAACCGTGAGCCGGTGACGGAGGCGCTCGACGAGCGAGCGCACATCGTGGCGCTTGTCCTTGAGCGAGCGCGCCCCGGGCAGATGCAGCTCGATCTCGGCGATGGCGACGAACAGGGGCGCGGCGCCGGTCACCGGACCTCCCTCTGATTCGGGGCCGCCGAGCGTGGTCTGAAGTGGGCTGAGAGTGGAGACGGCAGAGGCCAGAAAAGTGAACACGGGAACTCCGCAGAGAGGTCTATGCCTGGGCGAAACCACTTTCTCATGTTCTTCCCTGTCAACCCAGCTCTCTGCCTTGCCTTCATCACGCCTCGCGCGCGACCTCAACGACCTTGTAGGCCTCGATCACGTCGCCGAGCTTGATGTCCTGGTAGCGCTCGAGGCCGATGCCGCACTCGAAGCCGTTCTTCACCTCCGAGACGTCGTCCTTGAAGCGCCGCAGCGAGGACAGGCCGCCCTCCCAGACGACGACGTTGTCACGCAGCAGACGGACCTTGCACGCGCGCTGGATGCTGCCCTCGAGCACCATACAGCCGGCGATGACGCCGACCTTGGAGACCTTGAACACCTCGCGCACCTCGGCGCGGCCCAGCTCTTCCTCGCGGAACGTCGGCTTGAGCAAACCGAGCATGGCCTTCTGCAGGTCCTCGATGAGCTCGTAGATCACCGAATACAAGCGCACCTCGACGCGCTCGCGCTCGGCAACTTCCTTGGCGGCGCGGTCGGGGCGCACGTTAAAGCCGATCACGATCGCCTGCGAGGCCGACGCGAGCAGGATGTCGTTGGCGCTGATGGCGCCAGCCGAAGCGTGAATCACGTTGATCGCGACCTCTTCGGTGGCGAGCTTGGCGAGCGTGTCGCGCAGCACCTCCACCGAACCCTGCACGTCTGCCTTGAGCACGACGTTGAGCGCCCTGATCTCATCGCTCTTGATCTTTTCCATGAGGCCTTCGAGGCTCATCTTGCGGGCGCCGGTGAGCTGTTCCTCGCGCTGCTTCGTCTGCCTATAGCCGGCGACCTCGCGGGCTTTGGTCTCGCTCTCGACGACCTGGAAGCCGTCGCCCGCCTCGGGGATGTCGTCGAAGCCCGTGATCTCGACCGCATCCGAGGGTTTGGCCTGGCGGACCGGCTTGCGGCTCGTGTCGAGCATCGCACGGACGCGGCCGTAGGTGGCGCCGGCAAAGAAGAAGTCGCCCTGCTCGAGTGCGCCTTGCTGCACGAGCACGGTGGCGACAACGCCGCGTCCGCGCTCCTTGCGCGCCTCGAGCACGATGCCGCGCGCTGGACCCTCCTGGACCGCCTTGAAGTTCTGCATCTCGGCGACGAGGAGCAGCACCTCTAGCAAATCCTGGATGCCCTGCCGCTTAGTGGCGGAGACCTCGACCACGGGCGTCTCGCCGCCCCAGCCCTCGAGCAGCACGCCCTCCTTGGCGAGCTCCTGCTTGACGCGCTCGGTGTTCGCGTTGGACTTGTCTATCTTGTTGATGACCACCACGACCGGCACGCGGGCGGCACGCGCATGGTTGATCGCCTCGACAGTCTGCGGCATGACGCCGTCGTCTGCCGCGACCACCAGCACGACGATGTCGGTGGCCTTGGCGCCGCGCGCGCGCATCTGCGTGAACGCCTCGTGACCGGGCGTGTCGATGAACACAAGCGGTTTGTCGTTGTGGATCACACGCGAGGCGCCGATGTGTTGCGTGATGCCGCCCGCCTCGCCCTCGGCGACGCGCGTCGATCGGATGGCGTCGAGGAGCGAGGTTTTGCCGTGGTCAACGTGGCCCATAACCGTGACGACCGGCGGACGCACGGTAGGCTTGGCGGAGGACTCCTCTGTTGCTTCTTCCTGCTTGAGGTCGATCTCCTCTTCAAAGCTCACCACCATGGCCTCGACGCCGAGCTCCTCACAGACCTGCTCGGCGAGCTGCTGCGGCAGGGTCTGATTGGCGGTGACGAAAATCTTCTTGGAGATTAGGTACGCCATCAAATCCTTGACGAGCACATTCAGTTTCTCGGCGAGCTCACGCACCGTCACCGCCTCGGACAGGTAGATCGGCCCCTCGGGCTTCTTTCCGTCGCGAAAGCTGACCGTGACGGCGCGCGCCTCGGCCGGCGCCTCGCCGCGCTCGCGCCGCGGCCTGTGCATGCCGCGGCCGCGGCCGGAGCCGACCACTGGCCTGGGGATGGAGGGCGCAGCTTCGGTGGCGGCGCGCACGCGCGACTCCTCGAACTTCGCAAGCAGGTCGCGAATCTCCTCAGCGTCGGCTGCCGCCTTGAGCTTGCGTGAGGCCTTGCCCCGTACCGCCTCGGCGGGCTTCGCCGCCGGCTTCGCGCTGGGCGCCTGCTTGGCCGCGAGGATGCGCTGGCGCACCTCCTCATCCGAGAGCTCCCGCAGTTGCGACTCAAGCTTCGTCTTCGCGCCCTTCTTCGGCGCCGGCTTGGCGGACTCGGGCGCCGCGGCAGCCGCCTTGGCGGCACGCGTTCTCTTGGGCGCGGCTGTGGGCTTGGGGGCTGGGGCCGGCGCCGAAGGTGCGGCCTCGGCCGCCTTAAGCAGGGGTTGGACGGGCATCTCGGCTGGCGCTGGCTCCGGAGTCGGTGGGGTCTCGCCCGCTTCGGCAAGCAGCTCAGCCGGGTGTGCGTGCTTTCTGGCCGACGCAGGAACCGCGATTGCGGCGAGGTTTGGCACCTCGTCGGGCAGCTCTTCGTCAAGGCCGACGTGGCGGGCGCGCCGCCGCTTCGGCCGCTCCACCGGGGTGGTCGCGGCCTTCTTGTGCTCGTCGCCCGGGACCGGGCTCTGGCGCACGATCACCTCGCGCGGCCGGCGCACGAGCGTCTGGCCCGTGATGATGTCGCGGACCGTGGAGAGGTCGAGAGTGCTCTCCTCGGTGACGACGTCCACGCCGATGGAGCGCAGCTTGAAGATCAGCTCGTCAACGGAGACGCCCATCTGGCGGGCGAGGTCGCCGACACGGAACACCTGAGTCATGCGTCACTCCTCGCGCGCCGCGGCCTGCGCCGCAAGCGCCGCTTTGGCCGCCGCAATCAGCTTGGCGGCCGAGTGGGGACCGATGCCGGGAATCTCGATGAGCTTGGCGGGATCAGCCTCGGCGAGTGCGCCCGCGTGCGAAATGCCATGCTCCAGCAGTCGCTCACGCATCTTGTCGCCGACGCCAGGCAGGTCCTCAAGTGGCAGATGAGTGTCGTAGTCGATGACGGCAGCCTCGGCTGGCGCCGCAATCTCCTCGGTCACGCCTTCAACCTGACGGAGCATGGCGGCGAGCGCCGCGGCGACCTCGTCCTTGACCGCCTCCTCGCTCTTGATCTCGATGCGACAGCCGAGCAGGCGGGAGGCGAGGCGCACGTTCTGGCCGCGCTTGCCGATGGCGAGCGAGAGCTGCTCGTCGGAGACGATGACGTCGAGCACGTTCTCGCTGCGCTCGTGGATGAGCGGCTGGCCGTCCTCGGTGACGGCGGGGTTGCCTTCGGTGTCCGTGATCGGTACGCGAATCGTCTGCTCGCGCAGCGCGACGCGGTTGATCTTGGCGGGCGCGAGGGCGGACTGGGCGAAGGTCACAAAATCGGGGTTGTACGGGATGATGTCGACCTTTTCGCCCTTGAGCTCGCGCATGATCGCCTGCACCCGTGAGCCCTTCATTCCGACGCAGGCGCCAACCGGATCTACGGCGCGGTCGCGCGAGGCGACGGCGACCTTGGCGCGCTCACCAGGTTCGCGCACGCAGCCCTTGACGATGACGGTCGCGTCGTAGATCTCGGGGACCTCCATCTCGAGCAGCTTGATGAGCAACTGCGGCGCGGTGCGCGAGAGCACGACTTGGGGCTTGTTGGCGTCCTTGGTGACGTCCACGATCACGGCGCGGATGCGGTCGCCCTGACTGTACCGCTCGTGCCGCACCTGGTGCTGGCGCGGGACCATGCCCTCCGTGCGTCCGAGCTCGATCACGATGTCGCCGCGCTCGAAGCGCTTGACGATGCCGTTGACGAGCTCGCCGACCTTGTTGATGTACTCGCCGTAAATGTTGTCACGCTCGGCCTCGCGCACGCGCTGGAACAACATCTGCCGCGCCGCCTGCGCTGCGATGCGGCCGAGTTGCGCGGTGTCGAGCTCGCCGAGGACGATCTCGCTGCCGATCTCGGCGCTCGGATCGAGGGTCTTGGCCTCGTCCAGCAGCACCTCGGACGTCGGGTCCAGGATCTCCTCGGGCGTCGCCACCACTGTCCGCACCCGCCAGCACGAGAGCTCGCCGGTCTCGGGGTCGATGATCGTGCGAACCCCGCGCTCGCGGTAGTGCTTTCTCGCGGCCTGGGAGATCGCGTCCTCAAGTGCGGCAATCAGGCGCTCAGGCTCGATTTCCCGCTCGTGCGAAACCTGACGGATCAGGCTGCCAAGTTCCAGGCGCATGAGTTATTTCCTTCCTCGCTTTCGCGGTGCCGCCTGCTCGAGCTGCGGCGCCAGCCGCGTCTCGAACACCTCTGCCTCGGGCAGAAGATGCTCGACGCCAGCGCCGTCAGCCACCAGCACACACCCTTCGCGGCGACCGGCGAGCGTTCCCTCGACGACCCTGGGCGCCGGCCAGGTAGGCTTCATACGAACCCGCACGGCACGCCCGGTGAAGCGAACGAAGTCCTTTTCGCGGTAGAGCTTGCGATCCAACCCGGGGGATGAGACCTCGAGCGTGAAGGCGCCCGGGAAGGGATCGTAGGCATCGAGCAGGAGACTCGCCTGGCGGGAGAGGTTCTCGCAGTCGCCCAAGCTGACGCCGCTCGGGTCGCGGTCGAGGATCAGACGCACCACGGGCCGTCGGGCGGTTCCGCCCACCTCGACGGCCAGCAGCTCCATCCCCTCGCTCACCGCGAGACGTTCGAGCCTGGTCACCAGATCCTCCGCCAGCTTTGCCATTTCCCAACTTCTGCCCCGAAAAAAAAGTGGGACCGCGGTCCCACTTTCTTATCGAAAGCAGTATCAATGGATTTATACACCATTTCTGCGGCCAGGCGCAACTCCCGTCGTTCGTCCGGCGGGCTCGGCCGCGGCCGGGAACGGACCGTTGTGCCGCTTGACTCACGGGTGCTATTGTGTATGACGTGTCACGCGAGCAAACGCAGCGTACGGCGGCAAGAAGAGATCAAGGAGGAACCACCTGAGGAAGCCAAAGATCACCGTGATCGGCGCTGGAAATGTGGGCGCCACGACCGCACACCGCCTCGCTGAGGGGCAGCTCGGAGATGTCATCCTGGTGGACATCCTCGAGGGCGTCCCTCAGGGCAAAGCACTCGACCTCTACCAAGCGGCGCCGGTCGTACACCACGACTGCCTCGTTGTTGGCAGCAACGACTACGAGGCCACGGCGGGCTCCGACCTCATCGTGATGACGGCCGGCCTGGCACGCAAACCGGGCATGAGCCGCGACGATCTCCAGGACGCTAATGCCAAGGTCGTCGCGGACTGCATCGCGCGCGCCTCCAAGGTCTCGCGCGACGGGATCATCATCATGGTCACCAACCCGCTCGACGTGATGTGCGAGGTGGGCCGCCGCGTCTCGGGGTTCCCGCGCGAGCGCGTCATCGGCATGGCCGGCATCCTCGACACCGCGCGCATGCGCGCCTTCATCGCAATGGAGATGAAGGTCTCGACCGAGAGCGTGTTCGCGCTCGTTCTCGGTGGCCACGGCGACAGCATGGTGCCGCTGCCGCGCTACACCACGGTGTCGGGCGTGCCGATCACCGAGGTGCTCTCAAAGGAGCGCGTGGACGCGATCGTGCAGCGCACGGCTCAGGGTGGGGGCGAGATCGTCAAGCTGCTCAAGACCGGTTCTGCCTACTACGCCCCGGCGGCGGGCGCGTTCGAGATGGCGGATGCAATCATCAAGGATCGTAAGAAGATCCTGCCGTGCTCGGTGTTCCTCAAGGGTGAGTTTGGCCTTCAGGATGTTTTCATGGGCGTGCCGTGCAAGCTCGGGGCGAAGGGCATGGAGGGCGTGTTCGAGCCCAAGCTCACCGCCGACGAGCTCGCGCTGCTGCAGAAGAGCGCGGCCGACGTCAAGGCGCAGATGGCGAAGCTGCCGGCGGACCTGGGCAAGGCATGAAGCCGTTGCGGTTGCGTGGCGAGGGGCCGGGGCGTCTGCTCCGGCCCTTTTGCATCTAAAGCGACTCATTTTCCCGGAGGGTGGCGATGATGCGGACCCTGACCCACGACGTCGTGATCCTCGGCGCAGGCTTGGCCGGCCTGCGCGCCGCGGTGGAGATTGCGCGCCGGCTCGACGGCAAGGCCGACATTGGCATCGTCTCCAAGGTGCAGCTCATGCGTGCGCATTCGGTGTGCGCCGAGGGCGGTACCGCGGCCGTCCTGCGCACCGACGAGGGCGACTCCCTCGAGCTGCACGCCTGGGACACGGTCAAAGGCTCGGACTTTCTCGCGGACCAGGACGTGGTGTCCCGGTTTGTCCGGACGATTCCGGACGAGATCCTGCAGCTCGATCACTGGGGCATCCCGTGGACGCGCGACGCAGCCGGCCGCATCGACCAGCGCCCGTTCGGCGGGCACTCCTTTCCGCGTGCGACGCTGGCGGCGGACAAGACCGGGTTCTTCGAGATGCAGACGCTCTACGACACGCTCCTGCGCTACCGCTGCTTCACCCGCTACGACGAGTTCTTCGTCACCGACATCGTCGTCGAAGGCGGCCGCTTCGCGGCGCTTGTGGGCATTCACGCCGCGAGCGGCGAGACGGTGGTCATACGCGGCAAAGCGCTGCTCATCGCGTCGGGCGGCGGCGGCACGCTCTACGGCTTCACCACCTACTCGCAGACGGTGACCGGCGACGGCATGGCGATGGCCTACCGCGCCGGCCTGCCGCTCGAGGACATGGAATTCCTGCAGTTCCACCCGACTGGCTTGGTGCCGTCGGGCATCCTCATGACCGAGGGCTGTCGCGGCGAGGGCGGCTACCTCAAGAACGCCAAGGGCGAGCGCTTCATGGAGCGTTACGCCCCCAAGTTGATGGAGCTGGCACCGCGCGACATGGTCTCGCGCGCGGAGACGACCGAGATCCTCGAAGGGCGCGGTCTCGAGACTCCGGACGGACAGCCTTACCTCGAGCTTGACCTCACCCACCTCGGCGCGGAGCGCATCAACACGCGGTTGCCGCTCATCCGTGAGGTGTGCATGAAGTTCCTCGGGCTCGATCCGATCACGGCGCCGATCCCAATCCGGCCGGTCGCCCACTACTCGATGGGCGGCATCGAGACCGACATCAACGGCGCGACACGCGTGACCGGGATCTGGGCGGCGGGGGAGGCGGCGTGCGTTTCGCTGCACGGCGCCAACCGGCTGGGCTCGAACTCGACCGCGGAGTGCCTGGTGTGGGGCGGCATCGCGGGCGAACAAATCGTGCGTGTGCTCTCCAAGCTCGCCGTGCTGCCGGTCTCGGACGACAAGGTGCGCGCCTCGGAGCAGCACCTCGCGGAGCTCCTCGCGCGGGAAGGGTCGGAGAACCCCTACGAGCTGCGTCGCGAACTGCGCGCGCTCATGGACACGCACGTCGGCGTATTCCGCACCGGCGATGGCCTGGCGCAGGCGCTCGCGACGGTGCTCGAGTTGCGCGAGCGCTCGCGCATGGCGCCTGTCGCCGACAAGGGGCGCGTCTACAACTCGAACCTATTCCACGCGCTTGAGTTCGAGAACCTGCTCGACTTGGCCGAGATCACGGTCGCTGGCGCGCTTGCCCGTCAGGAATCGCGCGGCGCGCACGCCCGGCGCGACTTCGCCACGCGTGACGACGAGCGCTGGCTCAAGCACACGCTGGCGTGGCACACGCCGAGCGGGCCGCGCTTCGACCACAAACCGGTGACGATCACGATGTGGAAGCCGGTGGAGCGGAAGTACTAGAAGCAGGGGACTAGGAGACACGACAATGCTCGAAACGAAAGGGCGTTCAAACCGGCTCGGGATCTGGGGCTGGCTCGGCGGCGGCCGCTGGGGCGCGGAGCGCTACCTCTACACGCTGCACCGCCTGACCGGGCTTGGCCTGCTCGCCTACTTCCTCATGCACATCATCGTGACCTCGTCGCGCGCGCTCGGACAGGCGTCGTGGGCGCGGGCGATAGGCATTGTCACCGGGCCGCTGTTCAAGATCGGCGAGTACCTCGTGTTCATGGCGTTCGCTTTTCACGCCATCAACGGCGTCCGGCTCGCGATCATCGAGTTGGGCTTCGGCGTGGGCAGGCCGATCGAGCCCGTCTACCCTTACAGGACGTCGCTCGACGTGCAACGTCCCCTCGCCATCAGCATCCTGCTGCTGGCGGCGATTTTGATCGCCGCCGGCACGTACAACTTCTGGCTGTTGCACTAGGAGGCCGGCCATGATGCGTGATCAGAAGCTCTGGACCTGGCACATCGCCGCGGGCGCGGTGATCCTGATCTTTCTCGGCATGCACATGACGGTCATGCACCTCGACGGCGTGGTCCGCCTCGCGGGGCTGAACCCGGCCGGCGGACACCCGGTGGACTGGGCCAACGTCGCGGCGCGCGCCAAGATCGCCTTCTTCCCTGTGACCTACGTCATTCTGCTCGGCGCCGCGCTCTTTCACGGCCTCTACGGGCTGCGCAACATTCTCTTTGAGCTGAACCCGCGGCGCGTGGTGAAGACGATGGTCAGCATCGTACTGATGGTGCTTGGGATCGGCCTGTTCGCGTATGGCGCATGGGCGGCGGTCGCCAGCTTCACGCTGGCGCGCGCGGCGTAGGGGGCGGCGATGAGCACAAAACCGACGGGCGAAGTGAGCTACCGCATCCGCAGGTTCAACCCGGAGTGCGACGCCGCGCCGCACTGGGAGAGCTACACGATCCCGCTCCTGCCCGGCATGACCGTGCTCGACGGGCTGTGGCGAATCAAGGAGACGCTTGCGCCTGATCTCTCCTGGCGTTCGTCATGCCGGATGGGCGTGTGCGGCTCGTGCGGCATGCTGGTCAACGGCCGGCCGCGCCTGGCGTGCAACACGCAGATCACGGAGCTCCAGTCCGACACGGTGGTTGTAGCGCCGTTGCCGAACTTCGACATCGTGCGTGACCTCGTGCCCGATCTGGCGCCGATGTTTGCGGCGCACCAGGGGCTGCTGCCGTTCCTGATCCGCGATGACGTCGCGGAGCGTGAGAGCCCCACCGCCGAATTCTGGCAGTCCGCGCATGAGCTCGAGCAGTACCTGCAGTTCACGTACTGCATCAAGTGCGCGTGCTGCATGGCAGCGTGCCCGACCTTCGCCACCGACGCGCTCTACTCGGGGCCGATGCCGCTCGCGCAGGCGCACCGATACAACAACGACACGCGCGACGGCGGCTTCGCCGAGCGCACCCAGGTGCTCGGCGGTGAAGCCGGGCCGTGGCGCTGCCACTACGCCGGCGAGTGTTCGCGCGTGTGCCCCAAGGGCGTGGACCCGGCCAAGGCAATCCAGCTCATGAAGCGCGAGCTGGTGCTCGACTACCTCCACCTACGGAGGAAGTACCGGCCTGCGCTCGTCGCACCAAAGCCGACCGGCGGCAAGCGCCGCGAGGGCATCGCGGACGCACCCGCGCGGACGGTCTAGGTGGCGAGACGGGGGAGGACGCGCGTCGTGTGCGCCGATCTGGTGAGAAAACCGATGCAGGTAATGTCCCTGGCACGGTTGAACGACAACGAGGTGGAGACGTGCAACGAAAGGAGGGAGTAACGTCATGTTGAAGAAGATCGGTCTGATCGCAGGCGGCTACATCGGTGGGGTCCTCGCGCAGGAGATCGCGCAGCGCCGGCTGGCGCGGGAGATCGGCTTAGTCGACCCGGCGCCGATGCCGAACCCGGCTGATCCCGAGGATCGGCAGGCGGTGGTCAAGAAGCAGTCGGTGGCCATTGGCAAGGCGCTGGACATAGCCGAAGGCCTCCCCGTCGTCTCGCGCGACACCAAGATCGTCGCGTCCAAGGACTACTCGGCGCTGGCCGGCTCCGAGATGGTCATCAACACCGCCGGCGTGCCGCGCAAGGCGCGCCCCGACGGCACCTTCCCCAGCCGCGAGGAGCTGCTGGCGATCAACCTCAAGGTCACGCTCGAGGTCGCGAAGGGGATTCAGCAGCAGTGCCCCGATGCGATGATCATCTCGATCGCCAACCCGCTCGACGCCATCGTGTTCACCCTCGACAAGCGCCTGTCCCCGCCCAAGAACAAGATCGTGGGCATGGCCGGAGTGCTCGATTCTGCGCGCTACTGCTACTTCGTTGCCGAGGCGGCCAAGGTGTCGGTGGAGAATGTCAACGCCATCGTGCTCGGTGGCCACGGCGACGACATGGTGCCGGTGCGCAGTTCGTGCCAGATCGCCGGAATCCCGGTAGCGAAGTTCCTCGATGCGGACACCCTGGCGAAGATCGAGGCGCGCACGCGCAAGGCCGGCGGCGAGGTGGTGGGCCTGCTCGGGTTCGGGTCGGCATTTGTGTCGCCCGCCTGGGCGGCGCTCGAGATGGCCGAGGCGATCATCTTTGACAAGCGCAAGATCCTGCCGGCGTGCGCGAAGCTCGAGGGCGAGTACGGCATCAAAGGGCTATTCGTCGGCGTGCCCTGCATCCTCGGCAAAAATGGCGTCGAGAAGGTGATCGAGCTCGACCTCACCGAGGAAGAGAAGGCGGCCTTCAAGAAGTCAGTCGCCGGCGTGGGCAAGACCTGCGAGGAAGCGGAGCAGATGCTGAAGACGATGTAGAGGCAGGGGACCGGGAGCAGAGGTCCGGGGACCGGGCCTCGCCCGCCCGAAGGCCAAGACAGAGTGGGGGCGGAGTTCATCTCCGCCCCCACTCGCTATCGGCTGCGCGTCACGCCGATGCGCGGGCAGCGCACGGCGAGCGGGCAAGTCGAGCACCTCGGCGATGTCGGATGGCAGACGTGCTGTCCGAACGTCACGAGCAGGTCGTTGATCTCGATCCAGTAGCGCCGCTGCAAGACGCGCTCGAGCGCGTGCTCGGTCTGCTCCGGCGTGCGCGTCGCGACCAGGCCCAAACGGTTGGAGATGCGGTGCACGTGCGTGTCGACGCAGATCGCCGGCGTGCCAAACGCCAGGCCAAGGACGAGGTTCGCTGTCTTGCGGCCGACGCCGGGCAGGGCCAGGAGCGCATCGAGGTCGGCAGGCACGTCGCCGCCGTGCTCGGCAAGGAGACGCCGCGCGATCGCCCGGATCTGCCGCGCCTTGGTGTTGTAGAAGCCGGCTGGAAAGATGAGGCGCGCGATGCGCCTCTCGCTCAGGGCCGCAATCTGCACCGGCGTTGCGGCCGTGCCGAAGAGGCGCGCGCTCGCCGACGCGGTGACCTCGTCCTTGGTCCGCAGCGAGATCACGCACGCGATCAGCAGCCGGAACGGGTCGCGGCGGCGCTCGACCGCGGCGAGCGTCGTGGGCCACACCGCGTCGCGTGCCGTGCGCAGCCGGGGCACGAGCCACTTCGCGTCGGGGGCGGGAGTCGTGCGCGCCCGAGTCAAGGTTGACGTTCCGGCGCGCCCGCCGATTGGCGCACCTGTGCCGCCCACGACTGCGCGTAACGGCCTCCGAAGCGGAGTAACTCGGCGTGGGTGCCGCTCTCGATGATGCGCCCTTCGTGCATGACGTGAATGACGTCAGCGCGCATTGCGGTCGTTGTAGCAGTGGCTGCAGCTCTGGTTGCAGCGCCAGGTCAGCTCGATGGTGCCGCTGAGGGGAACGCGGTCCGAGCCGATGCGGCGGCGTAGATTCTGGCCAAACTCGCCGTACCCGATGACATCAGGGCAGTCCAGGCGCTCGCTCCTTGTTGGTGACGGCTGTGACCAGGCCACGGTCAAGCAGCCGCTTGAGGAAGCTCCTCACGTCGCGTGTCGCCTGTTCGGGCGAGACCTCGAACTGCTCGCACACCGCCAACGCAATTTCATCGCTCGACCTCGCGCCGTCGATCAGGCGCCAGATCTCAGCGCCCACCTCGTTGAGGGTGAAGATTGAGCCGAGCTCACTGACACCCCCTCTGATCGGCGCCAGCACGGCTTCGCCGGCGACGACGCGGAAAGCAAACCCCCCATTCTTCGAGAACGTCTCGGCCGCATTGGTCATCGCGTACCTCTGCCCTGGCGACGATAGCGGAGCTCCACGCGTGCCGCAAGGTCAGCGCCGAACGCTGGTGTCATGCGCTCGGCGCTGCTTCGGCCACCCTCGCGCCGCCGTGAGCGAGCGAGAGCGCAACGAGCGCGACTATCCCGGCGGCTGCGCCGGCGAGGCCGGGCTCGAGCGCCGGTGGCAGGGACGCACGCACCGCCTCGAGCGCGAGGTCCACAACCGCGCCCAGCGTCATCGCGACCGCCACGCTGCGGCCGGTCGCGCCGTCCCAAGCCAGGCCGAGGGTCATCACGGGCAGCAGCGCAGCGGTGAAGAAGCCCCACCCCGCCACGCCTAGCAGTGCCACGGCGCGGCTGCTACCGACGCCGATAAGCGTTGCCGGCACGGCGATCAAAACGGTGGCGAGGCGGGCGGCTGTGATGCCGCCGGCCGTGCGGCCGAGCGCCTGCGGCACGTCGCGCGTGACGGCGGCGGCCGCGAGGTTGAGGAACGACGTCGCCGTGGACATCATCGCCGCCAGCACCGCGACGCCTGCGAGTAACACCGCCCACGAACCTAGGTAGTCCATGACACGTGGAGCGAGGTCGTCGGGGCGGGTGAGGGTGATCGAACCGCGCGCCACCAGGGCGGCGCCGCCGATGCCGACGCCGATCCACACCGCGAGCATGGCGGCGAGCGCCGCGGTGAGGACGGCGGGGAGACGGCGCAACTCCGCGCGCCCGCGCAGGAAGAAGAACTTCTGGATGTAATGCGGCTGCGCGCAGGTGCCGAGACAGAAGAGCAGGTACCACGACAGCGCTTGCCCGGGCGGCGCGGCCCCGAACGAGCCGAGCAGGTGCGGGGACGCCCGGGCAAGGGTGGCAACAGCGTGCGCAGGGCCGCCCGCCGCGGCGAGCGCCGCAGCCGCGAGGAGCAATCCGGCAAGCGCCATGATGCTACCGAGCACCGCGTCCGCGAGCAGGCCGGAGCGCATGCCGCCCAGCGCCGTGTAGGCGCAGATCGCGACCATCACGAACGTGCCTGCTAGGGCGCCTGGAAGATGCAGGAAGTTATCTCCCAGCACGCACGCCGCGCGCACCTGCACCGCAAGCGCGGCGACGCATCCGAGCGCGACGAGGACCGCCGCCACGATGCGGACGTGACGGCTGCCGAAGCGGTGGCCGAGAAGCTCGGGGAGGGTGAGGGCGCCACGTTGACGCACTGCCTCGACCACCGGCTCGCCAACGACCCAGCACTGGAGCGCTCCGGTAACGGGGGCTGAAAGGATGATCCAAAGCGAACCGATCCCGAGCGCGGCGAACAATCCGGGGCCGCCGATGAAGGTGAAGCCAGACACGGCCGCCGCGGTTCCGGCCACGCCGACGAGCCAGGCGCGTGCACGCTGGCCGGCGGCGAAGTACTCCACTGCCGAGCGCGCGCGCCGCGCACCCCACCATGCCAGGGCGGCGGCCAGCAGCAGCACGACCGTGAGGATGGTCATTGGCCAACCTCGAAGGTGCGGGCGAAAAGCCACGGAATCAGCACGAGCGGCGCGACAAAGAGCACGATGAGGATCCATGCCAGACTGACAGTTGTGGCGTCGCGCAGCCACCATGCGCCCGCAAGCGCGACGAAGAGCCAGACGGCGATGAGCGCGATGGCGAGGCGCCGCCGGAGAACGCCGGTGCGCGACGCAGGGGCACACGCCGCGAGCACGGTCAGCGGCACGAGGACGACGAGGAGCGCCGGGGCGAGCACGGCGGCCAGGAGGTAGGCGAGGGCGAACGTCGCGGCGGCAACCGGCACGGCACGGCCTGCAGTCGGCGCCGCGGCCCCACCTGACAAAGCGGTCTCCCCTCGGTGCATGGTCGCAGTCTACAATTGCCCTGCATGCCTGCGAACCTCACACCGCAGTACCGGGCGGCGGAGGCAAAGTTCAAGGCGGCAAAGTCCATCGAGGAGCGCCGCGCGGCGCTCGAGGACATGCTCGCCAACATCCCGAAACACAAGGGCACGGAGAAAATGCAGGCGGACCTCAAGCGCCGCCTCGCGCGCCTGCGTCAGGAGGAGGAGAGCCATTCTGCCCGCCACGGCCACGTCATCAAGGTCGAGCCCGAAGGCGCCGCGCAAGTCATGCTGCTCGGGCCGCCGAATTGCGGCAAGTCCTCACTGCTGGCGTCGCTCACTCATGCCGAGCCGGTGATCGCCGACTACCCGTTCACGACCACGCGGCCGCAGCCGGGCATGATGGCATTCGAGGACGTGCAGGTGCAGCTCGTTGATTTGCCGCCGATCACTCTGCAGCACATGGAGCCGTGGTTCACGAACGTGGTGAGCGGCGCCGATCTCGCGCTGCTCCTGATTGACCCGACCTCGCCCGGCGTCCCCGAGGACGTCGAGGAGGTACGCGAGCGGCTGGCGGCCGTGCACGTGCCGCTCGTCGGGGAGCTGCCTGAGGCGGGTGACTTCCGCGACAGCCCACTCGTCACGATCGTGGTGACAACCAAGATGGACCGGGCGCGCGCCGAGGATGTGCAGGTGCTGCGCGAGTTCTACGGGGCGACCTTCCCGATGCTGGAGGTCAGCGTGGCAACGCACGCCGGCCTTGAGGGACTCAAGGTCGCGCTCTGGCGCAGGCTGCAGCTCGTGCGCGTGTACGCCAAGCCGCCGGGCAAGCCGGTTGACCGCCATGCGCCGTTCATCCTGCCCCAGGGCCACACCGTCGCGGATCTCGCCGAGCGCATCCACCGGGAGCTTGCGGAGAAGCTCCAGTTTGGGCGCGTCTGGGGTGGCAAGCTCGATGGCCAGCGCGTGGCGCGCGAGTTCGAGCTGCGTGACCGGGACGTGGTCGAGCTCCATTTCTAATGGTGCTCGTACGCAAGGCCCAGCGACGGGGATGCGCAAGCTGCTAACCTTTGTGCCACGGAGGCCAGGGAGAATGAGCTTGGATCCAACCGTGGCGCAAAAGTCGCCCTACGTACTCGAGATGGAGCCCGGCACCTACTGGTGGTGCCGCTGCGGGCGGTCGGCGGGGCAGCCGTTCTGCGACGGCTCCCACAAGGGTACTGACTTCACGCCGGTGAAGCTGGAGCTCAGCGAGAAGAAGAAAATGGCCTTGTGCGGTTGCAAGCACTCCGGCAACCAGCCGACCTGCGACGGCAGCCACAGGCAGCTCGGGTGAGCCTGCCGTCCGTCGTGATGGCTGGAACGCAGAGGGGCGCTGCGAGTTGTCGAAGAATCGGAGCAGGTGATGGCCAAGGAGCCTGACGCGCACGCGGAGGTCTACATCGCCGCTCGCGGCGGCCTGGTCGGCGTCGCGATCGTGCGGCCGTTTGCAGCCGTGGGCTTCTCCAATGTGTTGACGTCGCCGTGCCTGCGGCTCGATGCCGTGCGCGTGCACGCGCTGGCGGGCGCATGAGCAACTCGATCTCGGTCATTTTCGGCACTAGGCCCGAGGCGATCAAGCTCGCCCCGGTCGCGCTTGCGCTCAAGCGCGACCCGCGCTTTGACGCCCGCGTGTGCGTGACGGCGCAGCATCGCGAGATGCTTGACCAGGTGCTGGAGGCATTTTGTCTCGTGCCCGACACCGACCTCGACCTCATGGTGCCGCGCCAGACGCTCGCCGGGCTCACGGCGAAGGCGGTGACGGCGCTCGACGCCTACCTCGCCCGCAGCAAGCCCGACTTCGTGCTCGTGCAGGGAGACACTACGACGACGTTCTGCGCCGCGCTCACTGCCTTCTATCACCACATCCCGGTCGGGCATGTCGAGGCCGGGCTGCGCACGGGCGACCTCCAGGCGCCGTGGCCGGAGGAGGCCAACCGCGTGCTCACGACGCGCCTGACGACGCTGCACTTCGCGCCCACTGAGACCAACCGCGCCAACCTGCTGCGTGAGGGCGTCGCGTCCGAGAGCATTTTCGTCACCGGAAACACCGTGATCGACGCGCTCTTCCTCGCGCTCGAGCTTGTGCGCGCCGCGCCTCCCGAGGTGGCGGGGTTGCCGCCCACGCTGCTCGCCGCACGCGATCGGCCGCTCGTGCTGATCACCGGCCACCGGCGCGAGAGCTTCGGCGCCGGGTTCGAGGCGATCTGCCGCGCGCTTGCCACACTCGCCAATCGCTTTCCGGCGACTGAGTTCGTTTACCCGGTGCACCTCAACCCGAACGTGCGGTCGCCCGTCAACGCCATCCTCGCCGCCGCGCGCGCCCGTAACGTCCACCTGATCGAGCCGCTCGGGTACCTGCCGTTCGTCGCGTTGATGGAGCGCGCCACGCTCATCCTCACCGACTCGGGCGGCGTCCAGGAGGAGGCCCCCAGTCTGGGCAAGCCGGTGCTGGTGATGCGCCAGAAGACGGAGCGGCCCGAGGCCGTGCTGGCCGGTACCGTGAAGCTGGTCGGTACCGATGAGGCGACGATCGTGGCCCAGACCAGCCGGCTGCTGGAGGACCGTGCCGCGTATGAGGCGATGGCGCGTGCGCACAACCCGTACGGCGACGGCCAGGCGACGGGCAGGATCCTCGCGGCGTGCGCCGCGTTCCTGGCGAGGCGGGAGGGAGATCGTGGCGGATCGTGACGCAGCGGTGCTGGTCACCGGCGCGGCCGGTTTCATCGGCTACCACGTGGCGGAGCGGCTGCTCGCGCGCGGTGAGCGCGTCGTCGGCCTCGACAACCTCAACGACTACTACGACGTCAGCCTCAAGGAAGCACGGTTGGCGCGCCTGGCGGCTCATGCCGACTTCGAGTTCGCCCGCCTCGACCTCGCCGACAGGGCTGGGATGGAGCGCCTGTTCGCCGAGCACGGCTTCGCCCGTGTCGTTCACCTCGCCGCACAGGCGGGGGTGCGCTACTCGCTCGTCAACCCGCACGCGTACGTGCGCGCCAATGTGGTCGGCTTCCTGCACGTGCTCGAGGGCTGCCGGAGCACGAAGGCGAGCCACGTGGTGTTCGCGTCAACGAGCTCGGTCTACGGCCTCAACGCACGCATGCCCTTCTCGGTGCACGACAACGTGGACCACCCGGTTTCGCTGTACGCGGCGAGCAAGAAGGCGAACGAGCTCATGGCGCACTCGTACGCCTACCTCTTCGGGTTGCCCAGCACCGGCCTGCGTTTCTTCACCGTCTACGGCCCCTGGGGACGGCCCGACATGGCGATGTTCCTGTTCACGAAGGCGATCCTCGCCGGCAAGCCGATCGACGTCTTCAACCGCGGCCACAACCGGCGCGACTTCACCTACATCGACGACATCGTGGAGGGCGTCGTCCGCGTTCTCGACCGCCCGCCAATCGCCAACCCGGCGTGGGACGGCGACGCGCCCGATCCCGGCAGCAGCCCGGCGCCGTACCGTGTCTTCAACATCGGCAACCGGCAGCCGGTCGAGACGCTCGAGCTCATCCGGCTGCTCGAGGCCGCGCTCGGGAAGCGCGCGGTGATGAACCTGCTGCCGCCGCAACCCGGTGATGTGCTCGAGACCTGCGCGGACGTGGACGACCTCGTGCGCGAGGTCGGGTTTCGGCCTGCCACGTCGCTCGCCGATGGGGTCGAGCGCTTCATCGCGTGGTACCGCGAATATCACCGCTGCTAGCAGACTCCCGTGCGTCTGAGGACGTCACCAGCGGGAAGCGTTTCAGGCTTGGCGGGAGTGCGGGGCCGGTGCTGCGTCCTGGCGCTGGGCCTGTCGCAGCTTGATCGTCTCGGCAACCAGCAGCCCCCACAGCGGCGCCATGTGGAAGTCGAGGATCTCGGGGCAGGCGACCGACCAGATTGCGTAGGCGAGCCAGGCGGCGGCCACTGCCGCAAGGAAGCTGCGGCGTGCGCCGCGCTGCATCCTTAGCGCCGCGCGCGCCGGGATCACGAAGAAAGCGGCGAGGGCGGCCAGGACCAGCACTGTGCCGACGACGCCGAGCTTGTAAAGCAGGAAGAGGTAGAAGTTGTGGATGTAGTTCGGACGCTCGAACACCATCACGTTGCCCTGGTTGTCTTTGCCTGTGGCGCCAAGTTCAAAGGTGGCGCCGAGCCCGTGGCCGAACACCTTGCGGGGGACATCGGCGGCTACGAAGAGCGCCCACAGGCGCTGCGTCTCGACCATCCGGAACGAGATCGACATGTCCTTTTGCGGGTGCTTGAGATCAAAGGCAGCCGGGATCGTCGCGAGCAAGCCATGCAGCACGCTGATTTGCTGCGCGATCGCGCTCATCACCGGGTGGGCGCCAAGGTCCATGAGCACGCTCGGCATGACCTGAACGACTCCCGCCGCCTCGCGACGGTTACCGGCCACAACGCGGAACTGCTCGGCGCCAGGTGGGGCCGTGCCGACGGCAGCGAAATATTCCCCTTGCGCCCGGGACGGCAGGTTGGTCTCGGAAACGCCGAGCGAGGCGCCGGCGCGATCGAGCCATTCGAGACCGACATAGGCATGTGATGCACCGCTGACGGACGCCCACGCAATCAACTTCGCGCGCTTGCCGGCTCGGATTGAATTTGGTTCCGTGAGGACAAAGCGACTGCTCTGGTTCTGCGTTGACCACACGAACGCCGGACGCGCGTCCTCATATGCCAAACGCGGTTGGAGCTCACGCACGCTCGTGACAGCGATGGCTCTGAAGCCGGACGCAACCGCCGTGTGGACGATCCAGCGGCCAGCGGTCACCGTGCCGATCACCGCGGCGGCGGCGATGAACATTGCTGCGAGCAGCACCTGGGGAGAGAGAAGACGGCGTAAATGACCGCTAAAGGCGGCATACACCAGCAGCGCAACCGGCGTCACCAACCAGAGCGAACGTGTCCCGGTGCCGGCGATGCAGAGCAGGATGAGGGCGAAGGCCGCACCGAGCGTGGCTCGCCGTCGCCCCAGCTCCGCTTCGACAAGGGCGAGGGCCAGAACGAGCGCGAGCATCGCGATCCCCGCCACCGAGACGCCGTTGGGCAAGTAGAGGCGGTTCACCGTGATGCCTCGCACCGTGGAGACGAGCCAGACCGCGAGGTGAAGGGCGCAGGCAATGACGGCGCCGAGCACGATGCCGCGCGCGAGCGCACGCCACGACTCCCGGCTGGAAAGACCGAGACCCACGAGCGCACCGAGCGGGAGCAGACCCATGGAGAGCGCCTGCCCTGCGACGAAGCTCAGGGCGTTGCGCGACAACAGGCCGACGCATGTGCCCAACATGGCGGCGGCCGCCCAGGCGCCGAGAGCGAGCACGAGCGGTTCGCGGTCGATGCGCGGCCCGCATCGCCCCGCGTGCGCCAGCACCGCCACGACCGCAAGCCCGGCCACGAGCGCCAAGGTCGCGACCGCCTGTGCCACGAGCGCCACACGCTGGTTCAAGGTGACGGTCGCGAACTGTACGAGCACGATGGCGGCGCTGGCCGTGAGCAAGGCCAGGCCCTGCACCCGGTCAGTGCGCTCCGAATCCTCCCGCCACGGGCGCACAGCGCGCTGCGATGCCACGTGCGCAAGGGTAGCGGCTGGGAGAGAGATGTGGCAAGGCCGGCGCACCGGCGCCGTCGGCGCTGGCTGGGCGGGGCTAGCCCGGATTATTCATGAGGGGCCGTAGCGAGGGTGCGGAGGTGGCTGTCATGGTGGGCGGCAACTTGCTGCGGGGGCACGGCGCCGCCCCAGCCACCC
>Ga0209048_10001402_pt1 | contig 24966 bp, 22 predicted proteins | sample FrelakmetCRP12CR_FD_187146 | JGI IMG/M metagenome (GOLD analysis project Ga0209048, IMG submission 187146) | Freshwater lake sediment microbial communities from the University of Notre Dame, USA, for methane emissions studies - CRP12 CR (SPAdes)... | ecosystem: Environmental > Aquatic >... | reverse complement strand
GTACCTGGCGAGGATTGGTGACAAAGTATGGCGTCGATTCTCGACATCTTTTGATCAACGAATTAGCAACTCGGGACACTAGCACAACGGGAATCGGGAATCAGCCTTCAACGATCAGCCGCAACGGCCGAACGCCCCATCATTTTCTCATCGTCATTCCCGCTCACTTTGGTCACTGAGCGGGAATCCAGCTCCGTTGAAGGATACCCGGCCCTTGCCTGCGCGGGGTCGACGGCAGAGTCATGGAACGCGAAACCATACCGCTACGTCGCTGTGCGTTCGAGCACGGCGGCGAAGAACCCATCGCAGCCGTGACGATGCGGAAAGAGCCGCAGCGTGGGTCCGGTGTCGAGCGCGATGTTGGCGCGCGCGAGATCCGCGGCCGCGTTGCCCGGTTTGAATCCGGAATGGGCGGCGAGAAACTGCGCGACGATCGCCTCATTTTCTTCCGGCAACACGCTGCACGTGGCGTAAACGAGGCGCCCCCCCGGCTTGACGAGCGTTGCGGCGGCGTCGAGGATGGACGCCTGTTTTGCCGCCAGCTCTGCGACGGAGGATTCCGGCTGCCGCCACTTGAGATCGGGATTGCGGCGCAGCGTGCCAAAGCCCGCGCATGGCGCGTCGACCAGCACGCGGTCGATCTTCCCGGCGAGGCGCTTGACCTTGGTGTCGCGCTCACCCGAGAGCACCTGCGGATGGACGTTGGACAGTCCGGAGCGCTTCAGGCGCGGTGCCAGGTTGGCGAGCCGCTTCTGCACGATGTCGAATGCGTAGAGGCGCCCCTGCGAGCGCATCAGCGCGCCGAGCAACAGCGTCTTGCCGCCGGCGCCCGCGCAGAAATCCACGACCATGTCATTGCGCTTGGGCGCCACCACGTAGCCGACGAGTTGACTGCCTTCGTCCTGGACTTCGAGCCGGCCGTCGGCGAGCCACGGATGCTGGGCGAGCGCGGCGCGTCCCGCCACGCGTATGCCCAGCGGCGAATACGGGGTTGCGGTGGCGGCGTACCCGTCCTCGACCAGCGCCGCAAGCGCGGCGTCGCGGGTCGTCTTCAGCGGATTCACGCGGAGGTCGAAGCCCGCCGGCGTCACCCACGCACGCGCCAGCGCGAGCCGCTCGGCATCGCCGTAGGCGGTGCCCAGCCGGTCCCACAGCCAATCGGGCAGGTCGTTCGCGACGGCCGGCGGCAACGCGTCATGCAGGCGCGACTTGAATGCGCGCAGCCAGGTTTCGTCGGCGGACTTGAGCGCAGGCGCGAGGTCGCGCAGCGAGCGTCCCTGCTCGCGCACGAGGACCGCGATGGCGAGCTTGCGCGGCTCGCCGGTCGCGGCAAGCGCTTCCAGCGAGCGCATGCGGCGCAGCAGCGCGAACACGCCCTCGGCGACGAATGCGCGGTCGTGCTGCCCCATCTCCGGATGGGCGCGGAAGAATGCCCGCAGTCCGTTGTCGGCCGGCACGTCGAAGCGGCGCACGCGCTCGATCGCCGACGCGAGCGCGGCGAGCTGGTTGGCGCGAACCGTCATTCGACCTTCGCCTCGTCGACGCGGATCGAGCTCAGCAGAACCTCCACGGTCCCGCGGTCCGTATTGACGACGCGCATCTTGACCGGAACGTAATGTAGCGTCGGCGCCAGCCAGACATAGGCGTCGGTCTTGCCGTCATCGCTGCGCCGGTGCCAGCGTTCGGCGTCCACCGTGCCCTGCGCCCATTCGATCTTTTCCGTCTCCTCGCGCGTGACGGTGTAGCGCGTCATCCGCCGGGGCGTGGCGAGGCTGAACGACACCACGTCGCCCGTGGGAGGCGTGAAATAGAATTGCCACATGATCGTCATCGGATCATAGGTCGGCAGGTCGAGCGCCGCGGTCTTGTTGTCGTGCATGGTCACGATGCCGGCTTCCCAGTCGAAGACCGCTGACTCGCGGCGGTCCGGTCCGCCGCGCTCGACGTCGAATTCGAGCGGCTGCAGTCCTGTGGCGGTAATGAGGCCACGGCTTTGCACCTTGCCCTGTCCGCGCAGGATGAGCGCGGCCAGGCCCCGCGCCTTGCCCACGGTGGCCATGCGGTATTGATTGTCCGCGTGCTCGAAGCGGTACACGGCTTCGCCGATCAGGAATCCGCGTGTGCCGTAGTACACGTTGTAGGCCAGGTCGACGCGGGGCGGCAGCACTGGCATCGTGACGGCGGCGCCGGGTATGACCTGGGGTTCGGCGGCGATGGACTGGGCTGCGGCGTTCGCCGCAGTTGCCTCGGCCGCCTCGGCGTCTGCCGCCCCCGCGGCCTCGGCAACGTCGGGGGCTGCCTCCGCCGGGGCCGGCGCGGGGATCGCGACCGGGGCTACACGCTTGGGACGCGGTTTAGGCGCGGCGGCCGACTTGGCCGCGGCCACGGGCGGCGGCGGCATTTCGGTCAGCGTGGCCGTCAGCGGTGTGGAATCCGGGGTCTCCCGCAGGCTGGTCGGCCAGAAGCTGAATCCAAGATGCACGGCCAGGGACAGCACCAACGCGAGCGCGAGCGCTCGGCGCGTCCGTGGACTGACGCCGGGGATGGCGATTCGTGGGGCAGGCGGATTATTGAGCATTGCGTAGTTGCACAAAGCCAAATTTCCCAATGTCGTCATTCCCGCGAAAGCGGGAATCCAGCGTCTTATGACGGAAGCCACTGGGTTCCCGCGTTCGCGGGAACGACGTCGAGAGGGTATGCAGCGGGGACATGGTTTGCACGGTAGTCTCGGCAACGGCTCGCTGCCCGGGTTCTAGGCCGGCGGAACGCGGAGCACGGCATCCGCCGCGGTTTGCGGCACTCCATTAACGCGTACCCGGCGACCCGCGATGACCAGCCGGCCTTCACAAAACCAGCGGACAGCGGCGGGCAGCAGGACGTGCTCCTGCGCCAGCACCCTCGCGGCTAGACTCGATTCGTCGTCGTCGTCCAGAACCGGGACCGCGCCCTGCGCAATGATCGGGCCGGCATCGACTTCCGGGGTCACGAAATGGACGGTGCAGCCGTGGACGCGCGCGCCGTCCGCCAGCGCGCGCCGATGCGTATGCAGGCCGGGGTAGAGCGGCAGCAGCGACGGGTGCACGTTGACGAGGCGGCTCGCGTACCGGCGCACGAAAGGCTCGCCGAGCACGCGCATGAAGCCCGCCAGGACGACGAGATCCGGCCGCTCGGCATCGACGGCCAGCGCAAGCGCGGCGTCGAATGCCTCGCGCGACGTGAATTCACGGTTGTCGAGTGCCGTGGCCTCCACGCCGTGGGTGCGTGCGACCGCAAGTCCCGGTGCATCCGGATTGCTGGCGATGACGCGGGTGATTCCGCCGCCCAGGGCGCCTTCGCGCATGGCGGCAAGCAGCGCCGCGAGGTTTGATCCACGGCCGGAGACCAGGACCGTGATGCGCTTGGCCATATCGCTTGCGCGCCAGGCCGTGCGCTGCGTCAGACGACGACCGCGGCGGGTTCGCCCGCGGGCTGCGGGACGATGGCGCCGATTCGGGTTGCCTGCTCTCCGGCCGCCGCCAAGAAGCGCAGCGCGCGATCCGCGTGTTCGGCGGCCACGACCACCGCCATGCCGATGCCGCAGTTGAAGACCCGGTGCATCTCGGCGTCGGCGACGTTGCCGTGGCGTTGCAGCCAGGCGAAGACCGCCGGCTGCGTCCACGCGTCGCGCGCAAGACGCGCCTGCAGCCCCGGGGGCAACATGCGCGGCACGTTTTCGACGAGCCCCCCGCCGGTGATGTGGGCCATGCCCTTGACTGGCAACTCGCGCAGCAATGCCAGCAGCGGTTTCACGTAGATCCGCGTGGGCGCCATCAGCGCGTCGGCCAACGTCGTCGCGTCCGGTGCCGGAGCGAAGGGTGAACGGAAATCGGCGCCGCTGGCGGCAACGATCCTGCGGATCAGTGAAAAACCGTTGGAATGCGGTCCGCTCGACGCCAGACCCAGCACTGCATCGCCGGCGACGATGGAGCGACCGTCGATGATGCGGTCCCGTTCCACGACGCCAACCGCGAAGCCTGCGAGATCGTACTCGCCGGGCGCGTACATGCCGGGCATTTCCGCCGTTTCGCCGCCGATCAGCGCACAGCCTGACTGTTCGCAACCCGCCGCGATGCCCTTGATCACGGCGGCGGCAACGTCCACGTCGAGCTTCCCGGTCGCGTAATAGTCGAGGAAGAACAGCGGCTCCGCGCCCTGCACGAGGATGTCGTTGACGCTCATCGCGACCAGATCGATGCCCACGGTGTCATGGCGATCGAGCGCAAAGGCGAGCATCAGCTTCGTCCCCACGCCGTCGGTCCCCGCCACCAGCACCGGGTCGCGAAAACGCTTGCCGATTTCGACCAGCCCGCCGAACCCGCCGATGCCGGCGAGCACCTCGGGGCGCAGGGTCCGTTTGGCGAATGGCTTGATGCGTTCGACGAGCGCGTCACCGGCGTCGATGTCCACGCCTGCGTCGCGATACGTGAGTCCCTGGGTAGACTGGGCTGGAGGCATGGGAGAGGCCGTGGCGGCGTTGTTGCGGGAGTGTGCGCGAACGCGGCGAAAAAAGTGAGAGTTGGCGGGAAAGGCTGCAGGCGGCGTCACGCTGGCTGCCGCGACAGCCGCGAGTTAAGGCGCCACGCCGGCGCCCGAACCTCTACAATCCTGTCCTCGCTTCCCGGAAATCGCCCACTCGGCAACGTCCAACTCGCGGAATTTTACCGGAAATGACCGAACCCCGCCCGCCCGCCGCAGATGCGGAAACGGCGCCACCCGCGCGCCGCCCCTTGCCGTTGCGCCACTATCTGTGGGGCGTGGGCGCCGCGCTCATCGTCTTCTTCGCATTGCGCTGGTTGAATGCGGTGATCACGCCGTTTCTGGTAGGCGCGATCCTCGCCTATCTCGGCACGCCGCTCGTCGATGCGGCGGAGCGCCGCAAGTTTCCCCGGGGGCTCGCTACGACGTTCGTGGTCCTGCTGTTCGGGCTCATCCTCATTGCCGTATTCATCGTGCTGATTCCGCTGGTGCAGGGGGAGGTGATGCTGGCGGCCAAGCGCGTGCCGGCGCTGCTGGCCCAGGCTTCGGCGCAACTGGCGCCTTGGCTGGAACAGCGCTTCGGCATTGTGCTGTCGCTCGATTTCGAGTCGCTCAAGTCGTTCGCGACGGAGAACGCCGAGGGTGCCCGCGAGCTTTCGCTGAGCTTGTTGTCGGGAATCAAGACCGGCGGTCTCATCGCGCTTTCCATCCTCATCAATCTCGCGCTGATTCCGGTGGTGATGTTCTACCTTTTGCGGGACTGGAAGATGATCGGCCAGCGCCTCAACGAGCTGGTGCCGCGCGATTGGCAGGCCCGGGGCAACACCATCGTCCACGAAATCGACCGCGTCCTCGCGGAATTCCTGCGCGGGCAGTTCTCCGTCATGGTCGTGCTGGCCATTTTCTACGCGGTCGGATTGAGACTTGCCGGGCTGGACCGGGCGTTGTCCATCGGCATCCTCACCGGGCTCCTGGTCTTCATTCCCTATGTCGGCTATGGCCTGGGCTTCGTGCTCGGCGTCGGCGCGGCGCTGCTGCAATGGACCGGGTGGCCGGCGTTCCTCGCTGTCCTCGCGGTCTACGGCATCGGTCAGCTGCTCGAAAACTATGTTCTGGTGCCGTGGCTGGTGGGCGACCGGATCGGCTTGCATCCGATCGCCGTGATCTTCGCCCTGCTTGCGTTCGGCCACCTGTTCGGCTTTGCGGGCGTGCTGCTCGCGTTGCCGGTGTCCGCGGCGCTGCTGGTGGGCTTGCGCCACCTGCGCGCGGAATACCTGCTGTCACCTTTTTATCGCGGCGATTCCTGAACGCGCGATGGAGCAGTTGATCTTCGAACTGGCGTCACCCGAACCGCCGTCCTTCGCCAATTTTCTCACCGGACCGAATCGCGAAGCCGTGTCTGTGCTGGCGCGGATGGCCCGCGGCGAGGCGGCCGAGACCGGATTGGTGTTGTGGGGGCCGCCGGGGGTCGGCAAGACCCACCTGCTGCTTGCGACCGCCGCAGCGGCCGACGGCAGGCGGCCTGTCCAATTTTGCGCGGACCCCGGTGCCCTGCCGGTTGACCCGCCAATGCCGGCGGCGCTGGTCCTGGTCGACGACGTCGAACGGGCCGATGCCGCCCTGCAGGGCCGCCTGTTCACCCTGTACAACGCGCTGAAGGCGACCGGAGGCTCGCTGGTCGCAGCGGCGGCGCTGCCGCCGGCGCGTATGCCGTTGCGCGACGACGTGCGCAGCCGCTTGGGCTGGGGGCTGGTTTATGAAGTGCTGCCGCTGGCGGACGAGGACAAGCCGGCGGCCTTGTCGACCTACGCGCGGTCACGCGGATTCGCGCTGACCGACGAGGTCGTGGCCTACCTGCTCGCGCATGGCCGGCGCGACATGCCCTCCCTCATGGCCACGCTGGCGGCGCTGGATCGCCATTCGCTGGCCTCCAAACGGCCGATAACGATTCCCCTGCTGCGCGAGTGGCTGCAACGCGGATCGGAATTCTCCGGCTCCACGGGCACTGAACGTACCCGTTAGCTATCTGGGGGAATGTCGTCGCCGAACGGCGACAAACCAGCCGGGGGCGCAGGGCTGTTAATTCTTTGATTGTTCAGCTAAAATGTTGGGTAGTCCAATGCCTCGGCCGGAGGGGACGATGTCAACCGGCTTGACGATGCGCCCGTTAATGGCGTCGACACGGTCAGTTGGTGTCATTTTTGAAATCCCTTCAAGGAACCCAGAATGAAGAACGTTGTGGTGGCATTGGTGGCGGCGGCATTTGCGTCCGTAGCGCTCGCCCAAGGTACGACGGCGGCTCCGGCTGCGAACGCGGCTCCGGCCGCGCAGGCCGCTCCGGCAGCCAAGGCTGCACCGACCAAGGCTGAAAAAAAGGCGGCGAAAGCCGACAAGAAGAAGGCCAAGAAGACGAAGAAGGCTCAAAAATCGACACCTGCGTCGTCAGCGACGCCGAGTGCGACCGACCAGAAGCCCACCAAGTAATCCATTTACTTTCCAACTTACTGTCCAACTCCAAAACCCAAAGGAACTGCAAATGAACAAGCTGCTCATCGCATTGATCGCCGGTGGCTTTGCCACTGTCGCCGCTGCACAACCCGCCGCGCCCGCTGCTGCCCCGGTCACCAAGACTGAAGTGAACAAGGAAAAGGCCAAGACCGTTGAAGCCGTGACGACCAAGGCCGGCGAAAACACGTCTGGCAGCCCGGTAACTGCTTCCGAAGACAAGGCGAACACCGCCAAGTCGAAGACGGTAGCCAAGCCGACCACGGCGCAAAAGAAGGCGGATGCCGTGTCCGCGACTGCCAAGGGCGGCGAAAACGCGACAGGCGGCCCGGAAACGGCCGCGCAAGCCAAGGCAAACACGGCCGTCTCGAAGCAAGTGCCGAAGGAAAAGGTCAACCTCGGCACGCCGGCCGCTGAAAAGGACATGGCGAAGAAAGCCACGCCGTAAGCATTCGGCAACGCTAGCGTTAGGAAAGGCAAGGCGTCCGCGCCTTGCCTTTCGCTTATCCGGCTTCATCTCATCCCCCAAGGAATACACTATGAACAGAATTCTCGCGTCGCTCGTCGCCGCACTCTTCGTCTCGTCGACGGCCATCGCCCAGACGGCTGCTCCTGCTGCCACGCCGGCGGCCCCGGCGGCCAAGACCTCTGAAATGAAGGCCAAGCAGGAAATGGTGCAGTCCACGACGCAAGCGGGCGTGGATACGTCGGGCTCGCGCGCCACGGCCGCGCAGCAGCAGAAGACCACCGCCAAATCGAAAAAAGTCGCCAAGCCGACGAAGGAACAACGGGCCGCGGATACCAAGGCATCGGCAGTCTATCCGCAGCAGGGCGCGGCGACGGCGGCACAGGCCAAGTCCAACACGGCGATCTCGAAGGAAGTTCCGAAGCAGCCGGCCAACTTGGGCACGCCCGCCGCCGAAAAGACGATGGAAAAGGCTGCCAAGCCCTGATCGCGGTGAAGTAATCGACGTCGCGGAGGGCAAGGCGTTGGCGCCTTGCCCTTTTTCATTCCCGATGTCCGCGCCGAAGCCCAACCCTGGACCTTCATGAGTGAACTGACCGCGCCCCGTCCTGCCGTTACCGTCGCCACGATCGTCGAGCGCGACGGGCTGTTCCTGCTGGTCGAAGAGGAAACGCGCGCGGGAAGGAAGCTCAACCAGCCGGCCGGGCATGTCGAAGCCGGGGAGTCGCTGCCGTCCGCCGCGGCGCGCGAAACCCTCGAGGAAACGGGGTGGAGTGTCATGCCGACGGCACTGGTCGGCATCTATCGCTGGGTGGTGCCGGACACCGGCGCGACGTTCGTACGCTTTTCGTTTGCCGGCGATGCGCAGGAACACGACGCGGCGCGCGCACTCGACGCGGGAATCGTGCGCGCGTGGTGGCTGTCCTACGAGGAAGTCGTCGCGCGCCACGGCGACCATCGCAGCCCGCTTGTCCTGCAATGCATCGACGATTACCGCGCCGGCAAGCGCTGGCCGCTCCACTTCGTGCAGGAGATTGCATAGTGGTTACGCGCAAACGCCGCGTCGTCGTGGGCCTTTCGGGCGGCGTGGACTCGTCGGTCGCGGCGTGGCTGCTGAAACAACAGGGGCACGAGGTGATCGGCGTCTTCATGAAGAACTGGGAAGACGACGACACCGACGAGTACTGCACGTCGCGCGAGGACTTGGTCGACGCGGCGTCGGTGGCTGACGTGCTTGGGATCGAACTCGAGGCCGTGAACTTCGCGGCGGAATACCGGGAGCGCGTTTTCACGCACTTCCTCCGCGAGTACGAAGCCGGGCGCACGCCGAACCCGGATGTGCTGTGCAACAGCGAGATCAAGTTTCGCGCGTTTCTGGATCATGCGCTGCGCCTCGGGGCCGACGCCATCGCCACCGGCCACTACGCGCGCGTCGGGCGGGCGCCCGGCGACACCACGCGCGTGGAACTGCTGAAGGCGGGCGACGCGACCAAGGACCAGAGCTATTTCCTGCATCGGCTGACGCAGGAGCAATTGGCGCCCGTCGAGTTTCCGCTGGGTGAAATGCAGAAGCGCGACGTGCGGCGCATTGCGCGCGAGCAGGGGATTCCGACGTGGGCCAAGAAGGACTCGACCGGGATTTGCTTCATCGGCGAGCGGCCGTTCCGTGATTTCCTGGCACGCTACCTCCCGCGCGCACCCGGGCCTGTAGAAACGCCCGAAGGCCGGGCGATCGGCCGGCACGATGGGCTCGCGTATTACACGCTTGGCCAGCGGCAGGGCTTGCGCATCGGCGGCACGCGCGACGGAACCGACGAGCCGTGGTTCGTCGCGGGGAAGGATTTCGCACGCAACGCGCTGGTGGCGGTGCAGGGCCACGACCATCCGCTGTTGTATGGACAGGACGTGGATGCCATCGAGATGCACTGGATTGCTGGCGCGCCGCCGCCACTGCCGGCGCGATTTGGCGCGAAGACGCGTTACCGGATGCCCGATGCGACGTGCACTTTGGCGGTCGTGGGCGCAGGCTGCCGCGCGACCTTCGACGCTGCACAGTGGGCGCCGACGCCGGGCCAGTACCTGGTGTTGTATGACTGCGACGTGTGTCTGGGCGGCGGCGTGATCGCTGCGTCGGCTGCCGCGTCGGAGGACACCGTGCCCGCCGTCAGAGCTGCCGCTTGCTGAACCCGCTCGGTGCTGAAGCGTCAGGCCTGATCCGGCCGCTCCCGCGCGCCCGCACAACACCACGACAACGTCAGAACGGGATATCGTCGTCGAAGTCGTCGACGTTCTTCTTCCCCGCGCCGGCGGGCTTGGCTGCGCCACCCGTGGCGCCAGCGCCCTCGCGCCGCGAACCACCACCGCCGCCGGAAAATTCGGCGTCTCCGCCACCCCCGCCATCGCGACTGCCGAGCAGTTGCATGCGGTCGCCGACCACCTCGGTCGAGTACTTCTCGACGCCTTCCTTGTCGGTCCATTTGCGGGTCTGCAGGCGGCCCTCGATGTAGACGGGGCGGCCCTTTTTCAGATATTCGCCGGCGATTTCCGCCTGACGGCCGAACAGCACCACCGTGTGCCACTCCGTCTTTTCCTGCTTTTCGCCCGCCTTGTCCTTCCAGGTATCCGTGGTGGCGATACGCAGGTTGCAGACGGCGTCGCCGCCCGTCGTGTAGCGCGTTTCCGGATCACGGCCGAGGTTGCCGATCAGGATCACTTTGTTGACCGAGGCCATCGTGCATTTCTCCCATCGAGGAACGGCTGCCGAGAAGCCCCTGCGCACAAGAATGCGAAACGGGACTGTGAGCGGGCAACCGAAACGCAATATACTAACAGGTTCGGCGTCGTGTCCTTAGTCCCCACGACCTAGTGCAAATGGTCGAGGCGGGCCGAACGAGCCCGTTGCGGGCATGGCGCAAACATTTCAAAGCAAACCCACTGATCGCGACGTCGCGAGAAACGAACCTTCCCCGCATGGACTCCATCCGCATCCGCGGTGCGCGCACGCACAATCTCAAGAACCTGAACCTCGACCTGCCGCGCCATCGGCTGATCGTGATCACCGGACTGTCCGGATCGGGCAAGAGCTCGCTCGCGTTCGATACGCTGTACGCGGAAGGTCAGCGCCGTTACGTCGAGTCGCTGTCGGCGTATGCGCGGCAGTTCCTGCAATTGATGGACAAGCCGGACGTCGACCTGATCGAAGGCCTGTCGCCGGCCATATCGATCGAGCAGAAGGCGACGTCGCACAATCCGCGCTCGACCGTGGGGACCGTAACCGAGATCCACGACTACCTGCGCCTCCTGTATGCGCGTGTCGGCGATCCGTACTGCCCGGATCATCCGGAGCAGAAGCTCGCGGCGATGACGATTTCCCAGATGGTCGACGCCACGCTCGCGTTCCCGGAGGACACGCGGCTCATGATCCTGGCGCCGGCGATCGTCAACCGGAAGGGAGAGCACCTCGAGTTGTTCGTCGAGTTGCGCGCGAAGGGATTCGTCCGGGTGCGCGTCGACGGCAAGGTGTGCGAGATCGACGCGGCGCCCAAACTCGCCAAGACTACCAAGCACACCATCGAAGTCGTCGTCGACCGGCTCAAGGTGCGCGAGGAATTCAAGCAGCGCCTGGCCGAGTCATTCGAGACCGCGTTGCGCCACGGCGACGGCCGCGCGATCGTCGTCGACATGGACTCCGGGAACGAGCACCTGTACTCCGCGAAATTCGCCTGTCCGATCTGCAACTATTCGCTGGCCGAACTGGAACCCCGCCTGTTTTCGTTCAACAGTCCGCTCGGCGCATGCCCGCGCTGCGACGGCCTGGGTTCGATCACGTATTTCGATCCCAAGCGCGTGGTCGCGTTTCCGCAGCTCTCGCTGGCGTCCGGCACGATCAAAGGCTGGGACCGGCGCAATCAGTTCTATTTCCAGCTGCTGCAAAGCCTCGCCAAGCATGTCGGCTTCGACGTCGACAGGCCGTTCGCAAAGCTGCCCGAGCGCGTGCAGCAATTGATCCTCTACGGCTCGGGCGACGAGAAGATCCCGTTCACGTACCTGTCGGAGCGCGGCAAGCCCATGGTCCGCGAGCACGCCTTCGAGGGCATCATCCCGAACCTCGAACGCCGCTACCGCGAGACCGATTCGGTGATGGTGCGCGAGGAGCTTGCCAAGTACCTCAACAACAAGCCGTGCCCGGAATGCGTCGGCACGCGGCTGCGGCGCGAAGCGCGGCACGTGAAGGTCGGTGCCGGAGGCCAGGCGCGGGCGATCTTCGAAATCTCCGGCCTGCCGCTCAAGGGCACGATGGCCTTCTTCCGCGCGCTGGTGCTGGACGGGCAGAAGGCCGCGATTGCCGATCGCATCGTCAAGGAGATCATCAGCCGGCTGCAATTCCTCAACAACGTCGGCCTGGACTACCTCGCGCTCGATCGCTCCGCGGAGACGCTGTCGGGCGGCGAGTCGCAGCGCATCAGGCTCGCGAGCCAGATCGGGTCCGGGCTGACGGGCGTGATGTACGTGCTGGACGAGCCGTCGATCGGACTCCACCAGCGCGACAACGACCGCCTGCTCGAGACGCTGAAGAACCTGCGCGACCTGGGCAACAGCGTGATCGTCGTCGAGCACGACCAGGATGCGATCAACGCCGCGGATTACGTCGTCGACATGGGTCCGGGTGCGGGCGAGCACGGCGGGCAGGTCGTCGCGCAGGGCACGCCGGAGGACATCCGGCGCGCGCCGCATTCGCTCACGGGCCAGTATCTGGCCGGCCACCGCCAGATTCCGATTCCACTCCGACGGCACCGCGCCGATCCTGGCCGCGTGCTGAAAATAAGCGGCGCGACCGGCAACAACCTGCAGGGTGTGACGGCGAACCTGCCGGTGGGGTTGTTCATCTGCGTGACCGGCGTTTCCGGATCCGGCAAATCGACGCTGATCAACGACACGCTCTATCATGCCGTGGCGCGGCACCTGTACGACAGCGCCGAGGAGCCCGCGGCGTATGGGGAAATCGAGGGTCTCGAACATTTCGACAAGGTCATCAGCGTCGACCAGAGCCCGATCGGCCGCACGCCGCGTTCGAACCCGGCGACCTACACGGGCTTGTTCACGCCCATCCGCGAGCTGTTCTCGCAGGTGAAGGAAGCGCGCGAGCGCGGCTACGGCCCCGGCCGCTTCTCCTTCAATGTGAAAGGCGGACGTTGCGAGGCGTGCCAGGGCGACGGGCTGATCAAGGTGGAAATGCACTTTCTGCCGGACGTCTACGTATCCTGCGATGTGTGCCACGGCCAGCGCTACAACCGCGAGACGCTCGAAGTGCGCTACAAGGGCCGCAACATCCACGAAGTGCTGGCCATGACGGTGGAGCAGGCCTTCGCGTTTTTCGAGCCGGTGCCCGCGGTGGCGCGCAAGCTCGCCACGCTGCTCGACGTCGGCCTGGGCTACATCACGCTCGGCCAGTCGGCCACGACCTTGTCCGGCGGCGAAGCGCAGCGCGTCAAGCTCGCGCTCGAATTGTCGAAGCGCGACACGGGCCGCACGCTGTACATTCTCGACGAGCCGACGACAGGACTGCACTTCCACGACATCGAGCTGCTGCTCACCGTGCTGCACCGGTTGCGCGACCATGGCAACACGGTCGTCGTGATCGAACACAACCTCGACGTGATCAAGACGGCGGACTGGATCATCGACCTGGGGCCGGAAGGCGGTGCCGGCGGCGGCCGGATCGTGGCGGAAGGGACGCCGGAAAGTGTCGCTGCCGTCGAGGGAAGCTACACCGCCCGCTACCTCAAACCCGTGCTTGTGGCGGATGTCAAACGTCGCGGCAAGGCGGGTGGCGAGACTGCGGCACGCGCGCCTCGCGGAAAGAAGGCGTCGGGCGATCTGTTAGGGTGAGTTGGACCCCGCCAGCCATCGAGAATTGCGGATAGGGGTGACGCCCTCCGCAAAATTCATGTCGTCCCCGCGAAGGCGGAGACGACGTTTTTCATGAATTTGGCGTCACGTATCTTGTCGCTCATCAGCAGGTGTCTCAGTCGTCAACCGGCGCAGGCGGCGGCGCATGCCGGGTGACTGCGGCCAGGATGCCCGACAGCAGCGCGACGGGTGTGGGCGGACAGCCGGGGACCTCGACGTCGACCGGAATGACGTTGGCGACGCGTCCCAAGCTCGCGTAACTCTCGCCGAAGATCCCGCCGTTGCAGCCACACTCACCCACGGCCACCACGAGCTTCGGCTCCGGTGTCGCGTCATAGGTTCGTTGCAGCGCAATCGCCATGTGCTTGGACACCGGACCCGTCACCAGCAGCAGGTCAGCGTGGCGCGGGCTGGCCACGAATTTGATGCCGAGCCCCTCGATGTTGTAGTACGGATTGCCGAGCGCATGGATCTCCAGCTCGCAGCCGTTGCACGAGCCGGCATCCACCTGGCGTATGGTCAACGCGCGGCCGAGCGTGTGCAGCAGCTTTTCCTGCAGGCGGGCGACGAGAACCATTTCGTCGGCCGGCGCGGGCGCGGCTTCGGTCCTGATTCCGGTCCTGGCGATCTGGCGGAGGATGTGCAGCATCGGTGGGCCCTGGAGGTTGCCTAGAGATCGTGTCCGCTGTAGGTGAGATTGAACGACTTGTTGATCAGCGGGAAGTCCGGAACGATGTTCCCGATGACGGCATGTTCCAGCACCGGCCAGTTCGACCAGGATGGATCGTGCGGGTGGCAACGGCGGATGGTTCCGTCGGGTCCGCTGGTGAGCGCCAGCAAGACCGGCCCGCGCCAGCCTTCGACATAACCCAGCCCCAGCCTGTGCTCGGGAATTGCCGGCATCGGCACGTGGAATTCTCCGCCGGGGATCGCCTTGACGATGTTCGCGATGAGCCGGAGCGACTCCAGCGCTTCGTCGAAGCGGACGGCGACCCGCGCTGCAACGTCGCCGATGTCGGAACCCGCCTTGCGCACGGCCAGCGAATCGTACGGCGCGACCGGGAAGTCGCAGCGCAGGTCGCGCGCCTGGCCGCTGGCGCGGCCGGCCATGCCTGTCAGCCCGAGCTTTGCCGCCAGCGCCGGCGTGACAAAGCCGCAGGTGCGAAAGCGGTCCTGCAGACCGGCGTGTTCGTCGTAGATGTCGCGCACGATCCGGATCTCGCGTTCCAGCGCCGCGCATTCGGCATTGATCCGGGCCGCGTGCTCCGGAGCGAGGTCGCGCGCCACGCCGCCCGGCACGACCAGGTCCATGGCCAGGCGATGGCCGAACGCGGCGAGGTTGGTGCGCAGCACATCCTCCTTCAGCCGCGAAAACTGCGCGAGGCCGAAAGCGAAGCCGCCGTCGTTGCCGAGGTAGCCCAGGTCGCCTAAGTGATTGGCGAGGCGTTCGCGTTCCAGCGCGAGCGCGCGCAGCCATGCGGCGCGGGTCGGGATCGTCGCCTCCGCAATCGCCTCCAGCGCCTGCGCGTAGGCCCACGCATAGGCCACGGTACTGTCGCCGGAAATACGCCCCGCGAGACGGTGGCCCTCGGTCAGGGGCAGCGCCTCGAAGCGCTTTTCGATGCCCTTGTGCGTGTATCCCAGGCGCTCCTCCAGACGCAGGACCTTTTCGCCGACGATCTGGAAACGGAAATGTCCGGGCTCGATGATGCCCGCATGCACCGGCCCCACGGGGATTTCGTGCACGCCATCGCCGGCGACCTTCACGAACGCGTACTCCTCCTGCCCGGGCTGCCATTTAGGCGAGGCCGCGAAGTCGCGGCGCAGCGGAAATTGGTCGATCGGCCAGCTCGCCAGCCACAGCCACGGCCGCTGGTCATCCGAATCGGACGGAATGCCGACGAGATCGAACGCGGCGCGCTGCATGCGGTTGGCCGCCGGAAAGATCAGCGAAAGGTCCGGATAGTGAACGTCGCCGTCGGGCATCGTGTGCTCGAGCAGCGTCAGCCCGTCGTGGTCCTGCAGCACGACACGCAGGCAATAGCCGCGATTGCGGTCGCGCTCGTCGCTCAGCCACAGCGCGACCAGTTGTCCGCCATCCTCCCAGGCGACGCGGCACGCCGCGAGCAGCTGACCGGAGCTGACCGGTACGCGGCGCGCCGGCACCGTTGAAGGCAGCGAGGCGGCGGTAAGTCCGAGAGGGGAGAGGTTCATCGGCTTGCCTTCATCCGATCAACCGCGCTGCCTGGCGATACCAGTCGGCGAGAAAGGGCGGGATCCACAGTCCCAGCATCAGCACGAGCGCGAGGTGCACGAACACCGGGATCATCGCCGGCCGCAACGGCAGGCGCTTGGCGGAAGTTTCGCCGAATACCATCGGTTGCACCTTGGAGAACACGGCGGCGAACGCCAGGCCGAGTGCCCCAAGCAGAAACGGCGTTGCCCAAGGATGCTCGTGGATCGCCGTGATGAGGATCAGGAACTCGCTCGCGAAGACGCCGAACGGCGGCATCCCGAGGATCGCCAGCGTGCCCAGGATCAGCCCCCAGCCCAGCATCGGACTGATCGTGATCAGCCCGCGGATATTTTCCATGATCTGGGTGCCGGTCTTCTGCGTCGCGTGGCCGACGGTGAAGAATATCGCCGACTTGGTCAGCGAATGCACGGTCATGTGCAGCAGGCCGGCAAAATTCGCGATGGGTCCGCCCATGCCGAAGGCAAACGTCATGATGCCCATGTGCTCGACCGACGAATACGCGAACAGGCGCTTGATGTCCTTCTGGCGCGAGAGCAGGAAGGCGGCGACGACGACCGACAGCAGGCCGAAGCCCATCATCAGCTCCCGGGCGAAGGAGGTCTGCACCGAGCCTTCGACCAGCACCTTGCAGCGCACGACGGCGTACAGCGCGACATTGAGCAGCAGCCCGGAGAGCACGGCGGACACCGGTGTCGGACCCTCCGCGTGCGCGTCCGGCAGCCAGTTGTGCAGCGGCACGAGGCCCACCTTGGTGCCGTAACCCACGAGCAGGAATACGAACGCCAGCGACAGCACCGTCGGTTCGAGCTGGCCCTTGACGTTGTTGAGTTCGGTCCACAGCAGCGCGCCACCCCCCGCGCCCAGCAGCTTCTCGGCGGCGAAGTAGAGCAGGATGGTGCCGAACAACGCCTGCGCGATGCCGACGCCGCAGAGGATGAAATACTTCCACGCGGCCTCGAGGCTGGCCGGTGTGCGGTAGAGCGACACCAGCAGCACGGTCGTCAGCGTGGCCGCCTCCATGGCCACCCAGAGAATGCCCATGTTGTTCGTGAGGAGCGCCAGCAGCATCGTGAAATTGAACAGCTGGTACATGCTGTGATAGAGGCGCAGGCGCGCCGCAGTCAGGCGGCCGTGCTCCTCCTCGATGCGCATGTAGGGTTGCGAGAAGATCGACGTCGTGAAGCCGACGAACGCAGTCAGCGCGACTAGGAACACGTTGAACGGGTCGACGAAGAACTGGCGGTCGAGGACCAGCAGCGGGCCGTCCGTGATCACGCGCGCCGTCAACGCCACCGCGGCAAGAAGCGTCAGCAGGCTCACCGCGACGTTGACGCGCGGTGCGATCCGCTGCTCGCCGACGAGAGCCAGAAGTGCCGCGCCGACGAGCGGGAAGCCGAGTACGGCGAGGATCTCGATCACTCGCGCGCCCTCATTGGCACCCTTCCACGGAATGACATCGCGACGCGAAGCACCGAGTTGTCGGGTGCCCCTCGGTCGCGCGGCGACGCGCGGCCTCCATGCGGGGCTGTTGGAATTTCGCCATCATCATGTCGGCTGCCGCCAGATGCTCGCGGACAGGCCCTTCGGGCTTGGGCTACGCCCCGCTCGCACAGGCGTACTCCAGACCTTGGCTTTGCCCGCCGCGCTCACTCGCCCTTCCACCTGACCTTGCGCAGTGTGAAGCGCCGAGTAGTCGGGCTTGGCTCCGTCGCGCGGCGTCGCGCCCTTCGGGCCTTGCCTCGGCCCGACGGCCTCGGCCGCCGCGCTCACTCGCCCTCCTTGAGCTTTTCCATGTGCTTCAGGTCGAGACTGTCGAACTGCTCGCGGATCTGGAAGAAGAAGACGCCCAGGATCAGCATGCCGACGAGCACGTCGAGGGCGATGCCGAGCTCGACCACCATCGGCATGCCGTAGGTGGCGGAAGTCGCCGCGAAGAACAGGCCGTTTTCCATCGAGAGGAAGCCGATCACCTGTGGGATGGCTTTCCGGCGCGTGATCATCATCAGGAACGACAGCATCACCGTCGCCATGGCGATGCCGAGCGTCGACCGCGTGACCGTGCTGGCGAGGGTCGATATCGGCACCGCAAGATTGAACGAGAACACCACCAGCACCAGTCCGATGATCATCGTCGTCGGGACGTTGATCAGGCCCTCGACGTCCCATTTCACGTCGAGCTTGCGGATCAGCCGGTACAGCAGCCACGGCAGCAGGACCACCTTCAGCAGAAAGGTAAGTCCGGCGGAGAAGAACAGATGCGGCTGGTGGGTGCCGTACGCGACGATGGCCGTGGAGCAACTCAACGCGAAGCCTTGCGCGGCGAAGAGATCGATCAGTGAGAGCACGCGGCGCTGCGCGAGCATCGCGAACGCGAGCAGCAGCAGGATGGCCGCAAACAGGTTGATGAGCTGCGCGTAGAGCGGAAGGGCGGCCATATCAGTCCCGCAGGGCCGTCCCAAGGGACTGACGCACCCCCTCTGGGGGCAGCGACGGCGAACGCAAGTGAGACGAGCGTGGGGGTCCAAATCCGTCCCGCAGGGCCGTCCCAAGGGACTGACAAGCACCCGTTGGGGGCAGCGACGGCGAACGCAAGTGAGACGAGCGTGGGGGTTCAAATCCGTCCTGCCGGGCCGTCCCAAGGGACTGATGCACTCCCTCTGGGGGCAGCGACGGCGAACGCAAGTGAGGCGAGCATGGGGGTCGCTTCATCTCACGCGCCCAGCAGCAGGTTGACCAGCATCGCCAGCACCGCCAGCATGAACGCCGTCCCGAGGAACTCCGGCGCGCGGAAGATGCGCATCTTGGCCGACAGCGTTTCGATGAGCGCCAGCGCGAATCCGCCCGCCAGGAGTTTCGCGATCAGCGCAGGTGCCGCACCCAGCAGCGCCAGCCAGTCGGTGCCGCTGACGACGATGCCAAACGGAAAGAACAGCGCCAGGCCGATGCACGAATAGTTGAAGAGTTTCAGCGCCGAAGCCCATTCGAGCAGCGCCAGGTGGCGTGCCGAATATTCGAGCAGCATCGCCTCGTGGATCATCGTCAGCTCCAGGTGCGTCGCGGGATTGTCCACCGGGATGCGGGCGTTCTCGGCCAGGGACACCATGGTGAACGCCACGCCTGCGAACGCGAGGCTCGGATAAATGGCGAGGTCCCGGTGCGCAATCGTGTCGACGATCGACGGCAGCGACGTCGAGCCGGAAATCAGTGAAGCCGTGAACAGGACCATCAGCAGGGCCGGTTCGGCGAGAAAGCCTACGAACATTTCGCGTCGCGCACCCAGCGAACCGAAGGACGTGCCGATGTCCATCGCCGCGAGCGCCATGAATACGCGGGCCAGCGCAAAGAGCCCCACCAGCGCGATGGCATCTGCGGCGCGCGCGAATGGCAGGTCGGTGGCCAGCGAAGGCACGATGGCTGCCGCGCAGCACATGGCGCCGAATACAATGTAGGGCGTCAGCCGAAAGATCGACGACGCATTCTCCGCGACCACGGCATCCTTGAAGAACAGCTTGCGGATCATCCGGTACGGCAGCAGGATCGAGGGCGCGGTTTTGTTCGCAAGCCACGCGCGGCATTTGTTGACCCAGCCGACCAGCAGCGGCGCCAGCACCAATGCGATCGCGAGCTGCAGCAGTTGCGAAAGGAAGCCGGATATTGTCATCGGATGGGTCCCGCGGCACTCATCGCACGAGAAACAGCAGGGCGAGCAGCGTGAAGAAACTGTAGGTCAGGTATACCGAAATGCGTCCCTGCTGTATGTATCCGACGAGTCGCGCAAGTACCTCCGCGCCGCGCGCGATGGGCACATAGAACCAGTGCCAGAAGTGATCCTCTGCCGTCACTTCATATCGGGGCGCGGCATCGAACGGCGAGGGCAGAACGCGCTTCATGCGGAAGAACGGTTCGAAGACTTGGCGAATCGGCTGGCCGAAGCCTTCGGCAGTGTCCTGCATGCGCGGAGTCTGCGCGGGAAACCCGCAGTCCCATGGCGGGGCACGGCGCACCCGCCCGTGGTAATGGCGATGCACGACTTGTCCGGTCAACAGAACGATGGCGACAATCACGGCCAGCATGATCAGCGGACTGTAGCTCGACCGGTCGGCGTTGATCGGCGCCAGCAGCAACCAGCTGCTGCTCCCGCCCTTGATCGCGCTCGAACCGACAAGCATCGTGTTGATCGGATCCAGCAGCGTGATGACGGTCACCGGAAACAGGCCCAGCACGACGCAGCCCGCCGCCAGCCAAACCAGCCCGACTCGCTCGAAGGTGCCCGCATCCTTGGCGTAGGCGAGATTGGCCTCGCGCGGCCTGCCCAGGAAGATCACCCCAAAGAACTTGACCATCACGTAGGCGGACAGGGCGACGGCGAGCACCAGCGCGGCGGCTGCCACCGGAACCAGCATATTGACAAACGACTGTGGCAAGCTGGGCGTGAACAGGAATGCCTGCAGGAGCAGCCACTCCGAGACAAAGCCGTTCAATGGCGGCAAGCCTGCGCACGCCAGCGCGCCGACCAATGCCAGCCACGCAACCCAGGGCATGCGATGGATGAGACCGCCCAACTTGCCCAGGCTGCGTTCGTGCGTCGCATGCAGCACCGAGCCTGTGGCCAGGAACAGAAGGCTCTTGAAGAACGCGTGATTCAACGCATGGTAGAGCACGGCGGTCAGCGTGATCGCCGCGAGGAGCGTCTTGCCATAGGACTTGAACAGGATCGTGAGCCCGATCCCGGCGACGATGATGCCGATGTTTTCGATCGACGAATACGCAAGCAGGCGTTTCATGTCCGATTGCACGGCGGCGAAGATGACGCCGAACAGCGCGGTGGCGAGGCCGAGCGCCAGCGCGACCACGCCCCACCACCAGATCTGGCCCGAAAGCAGGTCGAAGGTCACGCGCAGCAGGCCGTAGATTGCCGTCTTGAGCATGACGCCGCTCATCAGCGCCGAGACCGGGGAGGGTGCTGCGGGGTGTGCTTCCGGGAGCCAGATGTGCAGCGGCAGGAGCCCCGCCTTGGCGCCGAAGCCGAACAGCGCGAGAAAGAATGCGGCGCTCGGCCATGCGCCGGTCAGATGCATCGTGCGCATTGTCGCGAACGTGTAGTCGCCGCTGCCACCCTGCAGCGTGCCGAAACAGAGCAGGATCGCGATGGCGCCGACATGCGCGATCAGCAGGTAAAGGAAGCCCGCGCGGCGGATCTCGGGGATCCGGTGCTCGGTCGTGACCAGAAAGAACGAGGTGAGCGCCATCGTCTCCCAGGCCACCATGAACAGGTACGCGTCGTCTGCGACCATCACCAGGGCCATGGCCGCCAGGAACGCGTGGTACTGGAAGCAGATGAGCCCTGGCGCGGTGCCTTCACTCGACCGGAAATATCCGGCGGAATAGAGCGAGATCGCCGTGCCGGTGGAACCCAACAGCAGCAGGAAGAAGGCCGACAGCGCATCCAGGCGCAGGTGGAAGGGCAGGTCGGGCAATCCCAGCGGCAGTATCGTCGACTGCGGCGGCAAGGCGAGGGCGACGAACGCCACCGCGGCAAGCGCCAGGCCGACAGCAGAACCGGCAGGAAACAGGACCCGGGTGATGAACGCGAAATGGCGCGGACGGGTGAGTCCGAGCGTGCCGATGACGAGCCACGCGACGATTGCCGCGATGATCAGACCGAGGGGCGACAGGTTCACCGGCGAGCGAGGCGACTTTCAGCGCAGGCGTTCATTGGATCCAGGCATGCGGCCTCAATTGCCAATTCGGCCGCTGCGCTGCCCCCACAGGAGGAGCAGTTCGTGTCTTGGGGCGGCCCGGCGACAGTCAATGGACCCCCACGCTTGCGGCCTCATTTGCCCATTCGACCGCTGCGCTGCCCCCAAAGGCGGGCTGCAGTCCCGCGTACTTGGGCGGCCCGGCGACACTCACTTGACGCGCATTCCCGGTGCAGCACCGCTGTCGGGGGCGAGCAGAAAGATGCCGGGACCGTCCCCGGACGCTGCGAGCACCATCCCCTCGGACAACCCGAATTTCATCTTGCGCGGTGCGAGGTTGGCAACCATCGGCGTCAGGCGGCCGACCAATTTTGCGGGATCGTAGGCGGACTTGATGCCCGCGAACACCGTGCGCTGGCGGCCCTCGCCCACATCGAGCGTCAGTTTGAGCAGCTTGTCGGCACCCTCGACGTGCTCGGCGTTGACGATCCTCGCGATGCGCAGGTCGACCCGGGTGAAATCGTCGATGGAAATGGTTCCGCCGGCATTCGCAGCGGCCGACGGCACGACCGGCGCCGCCGGTGCGACCGGCTTGGGTACTGGCGCGGGTGCCGGGCCGTCGATCAATGCGTCGATCTGCTTCGGGTCGACGCGGGTCATGAGGTGCGCATAGTTGTTGATCCGGTGCGAGTCGGGCAGCGCTTGCGTGATGTCGGCCCATGATTGCGGTGCGAGATTCAGGAACGCCTCGGCCTGCGCGGCGAGCGCCGGCAGCACGGGCTTGAGAAGGATCGTCAGGATGCGGAAGTCCTCGAGACAATCCGAACTCACGGCGAGCGCGCCGGCTGCCCTGGCGGGGTCCTTGGCCAGTTCCCAGGGCTTGGCGTTGTCGAAATACTGATTGGTCTGGTCGGCGAGCGCCATGATCTCGCGCAATGCCTTCCCGAATTCCCGTCGATCGTAATGTTCCGCGACCAAGTCGGCGACCCGGGCCGGCGTCACGGCGCCGTGGCGCGTCGCAAACGCCTGCCGCTGGCCGAGCCGATTGCCGTTGCCCGCGACGAAGCGCGCGGCGCGTGCGGCGATGTTGACGTACTTGCCGACGAGGTCGCTGTTCACCCGCGCGACGAAGTCGTCCGGGTTGAAGTCGATGTCCTCGACCCGGCCGTTCAACTTGGCTGCGATGTAATAGCGCAGCCATTCCGCGTTGAACCCGAGGTCGAGGTAGAAATCCGGGCTGATGCCGGTACCGCGCGACTTGGACATCTTCTCGCCCAGCGCGGTCAGGAATCCGTGCACGAAGACGCGGTCGGGCACCCGGTACGGCGCCCCGGCGAACTTCAGCATCGCCGGCCAGAACAGCGCATGGAAATAGATGATGTCCTTGCCGATGAAGTGGATCTGCTCGGTGCGCGGGTCCTGCAGGAACTGCGCGAAATCGATGCCCTGCTGCGCGAGATGGGCCTTGAGGCTCGCGAGGTAGCCGACCGGCGCGTCGAGCCACACGTAGAAATACTTGCCGGGAGCATCGGGAATGGGAATGCCGAAATACGGCGCGTCGCGCGAAATGTCCCAGTCGACCAGTCCCTTGCCGTTCTCGCCCAGCCACTCCTGGGTCTTGTTGAACACCTCCGGCTGCAATTGGCTGGTCTGCGTCCACTCCTTGAGGAATGCCGCCACCGGCGGCGCCGAGAGCTGGAAGAACAGGTGTTCGGAAGTACGCAACTCGGGCCGGGCGCCCGTCAGCGTCGAACGCGGATCAATGAGGTCGGTCGGCGCGTTGACCGTGCTGCACTTCTCGCAGGCATCGGCGTACTGGTCCGTGGCGCCGCACTTCGGGCACGTTCCCTTGATATAGCGGTCCGGCAGGAACATCGCCTTGACCGGATCGTAGAATTGCTCGACCGGTTTGGTATGGATGAGGTTCCCGGCCTTAAGCCGTCTGTAGACATCCAGCGACAGCTCGACGTTCTCCGGCGATTCGGTGGAATGCCAGTGGTCGAAGCTCAGGTGAAAGCCGTTGAGAGTCTTGGGCCGCGTGGCCGCGATGCTCGCGACGAGTTCCGATGGCGTCACGCCCAGGCCTTCGGCCTTCAGCATGATCGGTGCGCCATGCGCGTCATCCGCGCCGACGAAATGCACTTCGTGACCTTGCATCCGCTGGAAGCGTACCCAGATGTCGGCCTGGATGTATTCCATGATGTGACCGATGTGGAACGGGCCGTTCGCATACGGCAAGGCCGTGGTGACGAACAGCTTGCGACGCGAAGGCGAGGGCACTGCGGCGGACATCGGGAAAACCTTGCAAAGTGCAGGGGAATCGACCGATTCTAGCAAGAAGCCTCCGGCGCGCCCAACTTTCATCCGGAAACTGGGCTAGAATTTCAGGGTTTTGTTGCTGGTTTTTCAACGCAGTTTTCCGGAGCCAACGATGGCGCTCAGCGAAGCCGACGTGCAGGCGTGTCTCGCCACGGTCGTCGACCCCAACACCCTCCGCGATTTCGTCGCCGGCAGGGCGGTGAAGAAAATCGTCGTCGATGGTACGGATGTCGGCATCGAACTGGCGCTGGGCTATCCGGCGAAGAGCCAGCACGAGTCGCTGAAGCAACTCGTGCAGCAGGCGGTCGCCGCGCTGCCGGGGGCGGGCCGGGTCACGGTGGGAATCACCACCAAGGTCGTGTCCCATGCGGTGCAGCGCGGCGTGAAGCTGATCCCCGGCGTGAAGAACATTGTCGCGGTCGCGAGCGGCAAGGGCGGTGTCGGCAAGTCGACGACGGCGGTCAATCTGGCGTTGGCGCTCGCGGCGGAAGGCGCCACGGTCGGTTTGCTCGATGCCGACATCTACGGCCCGTCGCAGCCGATGATGCTCGGCATCGCCGGGCGGCCGGAGTCCGCAGACGGCAAGACGCTGGAACCCATGGAGGCGTACGGGCTGCAGGCGATGTCGATCGGTTTCCTGATCGACCCCGACACGCCGATGGTCTGGCGCGGGCCGATGGTCACCCAGGCGCTGGAGCAGTTGCTCAAGGACACCAACTGGCGCGAACTCGACTTCCTCGTCGTCGACATGCCGCCGGGCACCGGGGACATCCAGCTGACGCTGTCGCAGAAGGTCCCGGTCACGGGTGCGATCATCGTCACCACGCCGCAGGACATCGCATTGCTCGATGCCCGGAAGGGTCTCAAGATGTTCGAAAAGGTCGGCGTGCCGATCGTGGGCATCGTCGAGAACATGAGCATCCACGTGTGCTCGAACTGCGGCCACGCCGAGCACATTTTCGGCGAAGGCGGTGCGCAGCGGATGTGCAAGGAATACGACGTCCCGTTCCTGGGCGGACTTCCGCTCGATATCCGCATCCGGGAACAGGCCGATTCCGGGCGTCCTACGGTCGTGGCCGATCCCGACGGCAAGATCGCGCTGATCTACAAGGAGATCGCGCGCAAGGTGGCGATTTCCGTCGCGCAGAAGGCAGCGGACTTCTCGGCGAAGTTCCCGAGCATCGTCATCCAGAACACCTGAGCGCGACACGCAAGGAGAGATTCGTTGATCAAGTCCGACAAGTGGATCCGCAGGACGGCGCTGGCGACACGCATGATCGAGCCGTTCGAGCCCG
>Ga0209048_10001401_pt1 | contig 24968 bp, 22 predicted proteins | sample FrelakmetCRP12CR_FD_187146 | JGI IMG/M metagenome (GOLD analysis project Ga0209048, IMG submission 187146) | Freshwater lake sediment microbial communities from the University of Notre Dame, USA, for methane emissions studies - CRP12 CR (SPAdes)... | ecosystem: Environmental > Aquatic >... | reverse complement strand
CGCTCGGCCCGGCTTCAACGGCGGTGATGGTTGGGTGCGATCGAGCGCCTGACATTGAGTCTTCTCATCGAAGGAGAACACGACCGCGCGTTCCGGTGGTTCGAGATAGAGGCCGACAACGTCGACGAGTTTCGCTTCGAAGTCCGGGTCGTTCGAGAGTTTGAACGTCTCGACTTTCCACGGCCGCAGGTTCCGCGCCCGCCAGATCCGAGCGATCGTATCTTTGCCGACACCATGCCGTTCGCCCATCGTGCGACACGACCATGCGGTCGAGCCATCGTCAGGAACCGCGTGGAGTGTGTCGTCGACGATCGCGTCGATCACGCCCTGGTCGATCTCAGGCTTACGGCCCCGGCCCGGCCCGATCACCCCAACCGCGTCGACGCCACCCGCTTCGAACTTCGCGCGCCAACGCCGCACCGTGTCGGGCGTCGTCGCACACTCCCGCGCGATCTGTTCATTCGCGATCCCATCCGCGGCCAACAACAACGCGGCGGCCTGCACAACCGTGCGATGCGGCAGCGACGACGACCGCGAGAATCGCTCCAACGCGCGACGGTCCGAACGCGACACCTTCAACGCAGGAGCAACCATCAACGGCATACCGCTACCCTAACCACCTTGCTATTTCAGCGACGGACCACTAGCGGGAGGGTCGCTCCTCGGGCGTCAGCCGAGTCGTTCGTCGAGGAGCTTGTTGAGCAGCTGCGGGTTGCCCTTGCCCTTGGTGGCCTTCATGGCCTCGCCCATGAGGAAGCCCCGCTTCTTCTTCTTCACCTTGTCGTCACCCGCACGGTATTCCTCGACGTCGGCCGCGTTCGCGGCGAGAATGCCGTCGATCACGCCACCGAGCTCACCTTCGTCGCTCACCTGCGCGAGACCGCGCTCGGCCACGACGTCCTTGGGGCGCTTCGGCTCCCGGAGGCACTCACCCAGCACGTCCTTGGCCAGGCTGCGTGACAACGTGCCGTCGGCCACCAATCCCACCAGCTCGGCGAGCGCGTCGGGCGCGAGGGGAAGCACTTCGACCGACAGCCCGGTCTCGTTGAGATATCCGAGCACGTCACCGTTGCACCAGTTGACGACGTCCTTGGGCGTGCCGCCGCGCAATGAGACCACCGCAGCTTCGGCGAAGGACGAGAGTCCTGCGGCACCCACGAGCACCCGGGCATCCGGTTCGGTGACGCCCCACTCGTCGATCAGGCGGGCGCGCTTGGCCGCGGGCAACTCGGGCAGCGAGCCGAGCACCTTGGCGCGCATCTCGTCGGTCGGCGCGACCGGCACGAGATCCGGTTCGGGGAAGTACCGGTAGTCGAACGCCTCTTCCTTCGAACGCATGGCGTGCGTGCGGCCGTCCTCCTCGTTCCAGTGCCGCGTCTCCTGGACGACCCGATCGCCGGACTCGAGCAGACCGATCTGGCGCTCGACCTCGTATTCCAATGCTCGACCCAACGATCGCAAGGAGTTCATGTTCTTGATCTCGGCGCGAGTGCCGAACTCCTCGGCGCCCGACGGCCGGATCGAGACGTTGGCGTCGACGCGCAGCGAGCCCTCTTCCATCTTGACGTCCGACACACCGATGGCCTCGAGCACCGACCGCAGCTCCCCGACATAGGCACGCGCCTGCTCCGGTCCCCGGATGTCGGGTCGGCTGACGATCTCCATGAGCGGCACGCCGGCGCGGTTGTAGTCCACGAGCGAGTACTCGGCGTCGTGGATCCGACCGCCGCCGCCCATGTGCAACGTCTTGCCGGTGTCTTCCTCCATATGCGCGCGTTCGATCCCGATACGCGTGCCGTCGACCTCGAGCCATCCGTTCGCACAGATCGGTGAGTCGTACTGACTCACCTGATAGTCCTTGGGCATGTCGGGATAGAAGTAGTTCTTGCGATGGAAGATCGACTCGGGCGGCACCTCGAAGTGCAGCGCTTCGCCGATGCGCAACGCGAACTCGACCACTCGTTCGTTCAGCACCGGCAGCGAGCCGGGCAGGCCGAGACAGACCGGGCACACATTGGTGTTCGGCTCGTCGCCGAACTGGTTCGGGCACGCGCAGAACAGCTTCGTGGCCGTCGCCAGCTCCACGTGCACCTCGAGGCCGATCACCGTCTCCCAATCGGTCATGGCGCCGCCACCTCGATCGCCCGGGCCACTCGAAACATCGATCGTTCTCCCAACGCGGGGGCCAACACCTGCACGCCGATCGGCAGACCGTCGCTTGCCGTACCGAACGGGACCGACATCGCCGGGTGCCCCGCGAGGTTGGTCGGGATCGTGCAGATGTCCGACAGGTACATCGCCAGCGGATCGGCCGTCTTCGCCCCCAAAGCGAACGCGGTGGTGGGTGACGTCGGCGAGAGCAGGACATCGAACTGCTCGTACGCCCGGGCGAAGTCGCGGATGATCAGCGTGCGGACCCGTTGCGCCTGGCCGTAGTACGCGTCGTAATAGCCCGCGGAGAGCGCGTAGGTGCCGAGCATGATGCGGCGCTTCACCTCGGGGCCGAATCCCGCGTCGCGCGTGCGCGCGTTCATGCTCGCGACGTCGTCGCCGTCGACGCGCAATCCGTACCGCACACCGTCGTACCGCGCGAGGTTCGACGACGCCTCTGCCGGCGCGATCAGGTAATACGCGGAGAGCCCGTACACCGCGCTCGGCACCTTGACCCGACCCACCGACGCGCCGGCCGCCTCGAGCGCCGACGCCGCCGCTTCCACCGCAGCGCGAATCTCGGGATGGATGCCCTCCGCGTCGGTCAACTCCTCGACGATGCCCACACGAAGGCCGGCGACGCCATCGCCGACGGACGGGAGCACCGGCTCCCACGCGCCCGCGATCGACGTGGAATCAGCTGGATCGGGTCCCGCGATGACGTCGAGCAGCAACGCAGCGTCCGCGACCGAGCCTGCGAACGGACCGATCTGATCGAGCGAGCTGGCGAAGGCGACGAGGCCGTACCGCGACACCGCGCCGTACGTGGGCTTCACGCCCACCACGCCGCACAGCGCCGCTGGTTGACGGATCGAACCGCCGGTATCGGAACCCAACGCGAGTGGCGCGAACCCGGCGGCCACCGCCGCAGCCGAGCCACCGCTCGATCCGCCGGGCACGCGCGTGAGGTCGCGCGGGTTGCGCGTCGGTCCGAACGCGGAGTTCTCCGTGGAGGAGCCCATCGCGAACTCGTCGAGATTGGTCTTGCCGACGGGGATCGCGCCCGCGGCGCGCAGTCGCTGCACAACGGTGGCCGTGTATGGCGGCTTCCACCCTTCGAGGATGCGCGACGAGCACGTTGTCTCCACACCCTGCACGCAGAGGTTGTCCTTGAGCGCGATCGGCACTCCGCCCAGTGGTCCCGGATCGTCACCTCGGCGCACGGCGTCGTCGACCGCGTCGGCCGCCGAGCGCGCCGACCCGGCCGTCACCAGGTTGAACGCGTGCACCTCGGCATCGCGCGCCGCGATCTCCGCGAGGTGGGCATCGACGAGCTCGCGCGCCGACCGGCGACCGCTGCGAATCCCGGCGACCAGGTCCAACGCGGAACCGCTCACGGCGCGTCCAGGATGCGCGGGACGCGGAACCGGCCGTCCTCCGACGCCGGGGCCGCCGCCAGCACCTCATCGCGGTCGATGCCGGGTCGCGGGTCGTCGGCGCGCAGGACGTTGACCAACGGAAACGGATGCGCGGTCGGCGGAACGTCGCTCGTGTCGAGCGCGGACACCGACGCGGCGTGCTCGAGGATCACACCGAGCTGCTCGGTGAACCGCTCGACCTCGTCGTCGGTGAGCGCCAATCGGGCGAGGATGGCGACGTGGCGCACGTCGGCCTGCGAGATCGAAGAGGACATGGCCGGGATTCTAGGAGTGGTGCCGGAGCACACCGGGTCGATTGCTTAGGATCGTCTCCGATCCAACGTCGTGAGCACGGGAGGCTCAGTGTCGAAGCATCCATTCCTGTCCGACGAGTGGTTCGCCATCGTGGAGCACCTGGTGGAGGAACACGGCGCCGCAGTCCCCGCTCCCGACATGATGGTCAACCTCGTGGTGACCGGCACACCCTTCGGCGAGGAGCGCCACCTCCACCTCGGAGCGCGGGAGGGCACGATCACGTGGGGCATCGGCCACGATGCCGGGCCCGACCTCACGATCACCACCGACTACGACACGGCCAAGCACGTGGTGATCTCGGGCGACGCCCAAGCGGGCATGCAGGCGTTCATGGCCGGCAAGGTGAAGATCCAGGGCGACTTCACGAAGCTCATGGCCGCGGGTGGATCGCTGCCCGGCGGGAGTGGCGCGCTCCACGAGGCGATCCAGGGCATCACGGAGTGAGAACGTCCGCCCGACGGCGGACGTTCCAATGGACACAGTGCCGCATCTCGGCGGCGAGAAGCGGCCGAGAAGGACTCTGCACGCGCGAAGCGTGACCTCACCGCGCCACCACTCGGACCGCCGCCGGAGAGATCCGGCCTGGCGGCGAATACCCAGACGGCGAATACCCTGGCGGCGATGATCCTGCGCCGCGCCCGTCAGCCGTCCGTCGAGGACGCCACCGACGCGCTGGTCGACGGTGATCAGGCGTTCACGCCGGGCACTGCACTTGCCGCCCTCTCCCACCGCGACTTCCGCATCGTCTGGAGCGGCACGTTCGCGTCGAACATCGGCACCTGGATGCAGAACGTGCTCCTCGGCGCCTACGGCTACGAGCTCACGCACTCGGCGTCGTACGTCGGACTGTTGTTCTTCGCGCAGCTCGGACCGATGCTGCTGATGGCCGTCGTCGGCGGGGTGCTCGCCGACCACGTCGACCGTCGCCGGCTCCTCGTGGCCATGCAACTCGAGCAGCTCGTGTTCTCGGTGATCCTCGCGGTCCTGGCCACCGCCGATCAGCCTTCGCAGACGAGCCTCTTCCTGTGCGTGCTCGCGATCGGCATCGGCAACGCCTTGAGCGCACCGGCGTTGGGTGCCATCCTCCCCACGCTCGTGCCCCGGGAGGACCTGGCCGGCGCCGTGTCCCTGCAATCGGTCCAGATGAACCTCTCACGCGTCATCGGTCCGGCGATCGGCGCCCCGCTCTACGCCCGGTTCGGTGCCGCCCCGGTGTTCGCGCTCAACGCCGCTACCTACCTGTTCGCGGTCGGCGCCCTGCTCATCGCCGAGTACCCCCGCCGGGTCGTCCACCAGCAGGTGTCCACGGGCCTCGAACGCCTGCTCTCGGGTTTTCGCATCGCGTGGCGCGACCGGCTCGTCCGCCGCGTCTTGGCCACGGTCACGATGCTGTCGTTCTTCTCCCTGACGTTCGTCGGGCTGATGCCGGCCATCGCCGCGGCCAATCTCGACATCCGGCCCAAGAGCGCAGCGTACGGATGGCTCTACGCCGTCTTCGGTCTCGGGGCGGCCATCGGCGCGACCGCGGTGGGCACCCTGTTCGTGACGTACTCGAAGGCCCGGCTCGTGCGCGTGGCGCTCGCGGCGCTCGCCGTGACCCTCGCGATCTTCGGCCTCGTACGAACGGCCCCGATCGCGTATCCCGTCGCGATGATGCTCGGCTTCTGGTACTTCGTGGTGATCACGTGCCTGGCAACCGTCCTGCAGGAGCATCTCGACGACGCGGTACGCGGCCGCGTCATCGCCCTCTGGATCATGGCGTTCGGCGGCACCGTGCCGCTCGGCGTGCTCGTCGGCGGCTACATCGTGCGGGTGAGCTCCGTCACGACGGTCGTCCTCGTCGGCGCCGCGGTGGCCGCAGCGCTGTCGGTTCCGGCCGGACTCGAGAAGCTCGCGTCGGAGCACGCAGAGAGCGGGCGCCGACGGGCGGCCGCTCCCGGACGGGGATTGCTCAGGGACGGTCGTCCGTGAGATCGAGGAAGACCGGACGGCGGGCGGGTCCCACGGGTTGCTCGACCGGCACGCTCTCGGGCTCGAAGAACCAGCCGAGATCGAGCCTCGGTCCGGGCTCGATCGCGTAGAGCGGCCCGGGCGGCTGCAGCGCCGGACGTCCGAAGCCGTTCCCGGGGCGGGACAGGATCGGGTGGGTGGTGCCTCCGTGCGGGGGACGTCGCATGGTCAGCCTCCTGCTGCCTGCGGCCGGCGGTGCCGGTCCGGTGAAACCGTGGTGTGCACGCTCCTCATCGGCTGCCGTGCCCCCCACGCCATCCTTCGCCCCCAACAGGCAACCTTGATGGTCGAATCGACCATCAATCACGCTTCGCATCGTTACTCACGCTTCGCATTGTTTTGACCACTCTGTGTGATCTTCACTCTGCGTAGCGATCGTACGGGAGGCGCTCACAAAAGGCAACGGTCGCCGGACTACCCGGGAATAGCCTGATGTGGCCATAGACCGACAACCATCATGCCCGGCATACCTGCACGATTCGGACAAAGCCAAGTGATGGAATCGCCGGAGAGTGCGCGCGTTGCGCGGTCGTTCGCGGCCCGGCGAATCGGACAAGACGGAGCAAGGCGCAAGTGTCGCCCTGAAGAATGACTACGTCGTGTAGCCCGAACGAACGGTGTCAAGCATCATTTCCGTCGGAATCCCTCGGATTCGGAGAAAAGCTCGCGGCACTCGGGGGCCGTTGTCCGGATCGAGCCGCCGCGCTGTCGGACCGGGGCCGAGATCAGGACCAACCGGTCGCCGAGGACGGCACGATCGCTCAGGACCCGAAGACCTGCATCTCCGAGACGAGCTCCGCGACGCTCCACCGGTCGCGTTTGTCGATCTTCGTGGTCAGCGTCCACGGCTGGAAGAGCTGCACGAGACCGCCCTGCACGAGGAACGCCTGGCCGGTGGAGGGGCATTCCTCGGTGGCGAGATACGCCACGAGCGGTGACACGTTCGCGGGGTCCCAGGCGTCGAACGCGCCCGGGTCGCTGGGCTTGCCCACGACGTCCTGGAGGCCCGGCGTCTGTTCGGTGAGCCGGGTTCGAGCGGCCGGGGCGATGGCGTTCGACCGTACGCCGTAGCGCTCGAGCTCCATCGCACAGATCTGCGAGAACGTCGCGATCCCCGACTTCGCCGCGCCGTAGTTCGTCTGTCCCGGGTTGCCGAGGAGGCCCGACGTCGACGACGTGTGGATGATCGAGGCCTTGACCGTCTTGCCGGCCTTGGTCTGCTCCCGCCAGTACGCGGCCGCGAAGCGGGTCGGGCAGAAGTGGCCCTTCAGGTGCACATGGATGACGGAGTCCCACTCCTGCTCGGTCATGTTCACGAGGACGCGGTCGCGAAGGATGCCGGCGTTGTTCACCAGCACGTGGAGATCGCCGAATGCCTCGACGGCGGTGTTGATCAGACGCTGCGCGCCCTCCCAGTCGGCGACGTTGTCCACGTTCGCCACCGCCTCACCACCGGCCGCCTTGATCTCGTCCACCACCACCTGTGCCGGGGCCCGGTCGGCGCCGGTGCCGTCGATGTCACCGCCCAGATCGTTGACCACGACCTTCGCGCCCTCCTGCGCGAACAGCAGCGCGTGCTCGCGGCCCAGGCCGCGCCCGGCACCGGTGATGATCGCTACCCGTCCGTCGAGTGCACCCATGATGAGATCTCCTGGAGAAGCGGAATCGGGCCGAGCGTCACCGTCTCGAAGAGCGGCGGACACCGGCGGAACGGCAGATGCTACGCGCGGGCCGCCGGCACCGGCCAAGTCGTGTGCCCGGCCGGGAAGGACTTCTCACGCGAGAAGGGTGACCGCTCCGCTCGGCCGCTCAGAGGAACAGCCGGATCTTCGTGCTCTTCGGGATCTGTGATCCGGCCTTCGGCGACTGAGCGACGACGGGTTTCCCCGGCGCGTAACCACTCACGTCCGGCACCGGCAGGCCGAGGGCCGAGACCTTCTGGCTCGCCGCTTCGATCGTGAGGCCCGTGAAATCGGGGACCGCCACGAGCTCGGGACCCTTGCTCACGCGCACGACGACTGCGGAGCCCCTTGCGGCCGCCTGATTCGCGGCCGGCTCGGTCCGCAGGACCTTGCCCTTGTCCACTGTGTCGCTGAAGTCGTCGGCGCGTTGCACCGTGAACTTGGCGTCCGTGAGCGCTTTCGAGGCTTCGTCGAAGGCCTTCCCGGCGACGTCGGGCACCGGGACCGGCGCGGGACCGTCGCTCACCACGAGCTTGACGCCCGAGTCGCGCGACAGCGCTGCGCCCGCCGCCGGATCGGTCGAGATCGCGCCGCCCTTGGGCACCGCTTCGTCGTTCTTTCGTTCCAACGTCACCGCGAACCCGACCTGTTCGAGGGCCTGCTGCGCGTCCGCGGCCGACTTGCCCGACACGTTCGGAACAGCAACGGGTGCCGGGCCCGCGGAGATCGCGAGACGCACGGCACCGCCGTCGTGCAGCCAGGAGCCCGAGGCCGGCGACTGACCGATGACGACACCCTTGGGGTCGTCGGCCGGCAGCGTCACGACCTTCACGACGAGACCGCGTTGCGCGAGGCGCGCCGCGGCATCGGTCTGGCTGCGTCCGATGAGCCCCGGTACCGCGGCGGTCGACGTGCCGGCGTTCGAGAGCGCGTACATCGCGGCGCCGATGCCCAGCAGAGCCACGGCGAGCACGACCATGCCGGCGGTGAGGCGCAGCGGACGGCGCCGCGGGACGACCCGAGGCTCGACGTCGGCGTCGGGCTCGGTCACGACGGTGATCGCGTCCTGGTCGTACAGCGAAGCCGCTGCACCCCCGCGGATCTCGGTGGGGTCCGGGTCGATGCTCGTCTCGGTGAGACCGGCGAGCACCAGCGGCCCCGGCGGCGGCAATGACAGTGCGGCGTCCGCCAGCGCGGTCCCCATCGTCGCGGCGTCGGGGTAGCGCTCGTCGGGATCGACGCGGCCGGCCCGTTCGACGACGCGTCCGAGCGCGCCGAGCTCGTCGGGCGCGACGATCGATGCACGGGTGCGGGCCGCGAGCGTGCCGATCGCAGTGTCCGACACGAACGGCACCGATCCGGACACGGATTCCATCAACACGAGCGAGAGCGCGTAGAGATCCGAGCGGCCGTCGAGCGTGACGCCGCCGGCTTGTTCGGGCGACGCGTAACGAGCCGTTCCGAGCACCGAACCCGCGGGCTCGGTCCAGCTCGCTTCGGCCAGGGCCCGGGCAAGACCGAAGTCGGCGACGCGCACGATGCCGTGTTCGTCGAACAGCAGGTTCGCGGGCTTGATGTCACGGTGCACGAGACCGCGGACGTGCGCGTACTCGAGGGCCGAGCACACCTGACGGCCCACGTGCGTCGCCTGCGCGGGCGTGAGCCGGATGCCGCGGTCGAGCATCGACCGGAGACTGCCGCCCTCCAGCAACTCCAGCACCATGAAGGGCACCGCGTCCTCGCCCCAGTCGTAGACGGCCACGATGTTGGGGTGGTGCAGCGACGCGGCGACCTGGGCCTCGGTCCGGAACCGGCGGAGGAAGCCGACATCGTCGGCGAGCGCGGCGTGCAACACCTTCACCGCGACGCGACGGCGCAGACGCGTGTCGTCGGCCAGGTAGACCTGGCCGCTGGCGCCGGCGCCGATCGGCGCGCGCAGGCGATACCGCTCGGCGAGGAGCCGGCCGGCGAGGTCGGTCAAACCGCTCACTGCCATCGGAGCAACGGTACCGGCCGTCGGAGCGCGAACGGGGCCACCGGCTACCGTTCGCGCGGTGGTGAGCCGTGCGAACACGCCGTTTCCGGCCCGAAAGCGTCTCGTGCAACACCCGGGTCGCGTCGCGGTGGTGGTCGTCGGGCTGCTGCTCACGGCGAACCTCGTCGTGTTCGCCGTCGTGAGCAGTGACACGAACCCTGTGGGTGTCCAGAACGCGCCGACCGTCATCGAGGCACTCACGCCCGAACGCGGCGCGCTCATCCAGCAGCAAGACGACGTCGGCGCGGACCTGGTCGACACCTTCACCGGGGTCCTGAAGGTCGACGGCGTGGAGATCCCCGAGGATCAGCTCACGCGCGTGGTCCCGCTGGGCAAGGTCTCCTTCCGGCCGGGACCCGGCCGGGAGTTCGACCGGTGGAGCCCCGGAACGCACACGGCAGTGGTGATCTTCTGGTCCCAGACCAAGACCCGCAAGAGCGCTTCGGGGTACTCGTGGCAGTTCAAGGTCGGTTGACGATCAGTCGCTGGTGACCGCGAGCACAGCCGCACCGCGGACGGCGTCCGCCGCGATCGCAGCCAGCGCCTCGTTCGCATCCTCGAGCCTGTACGTCTCGTACGCGGTCCGCACGTTCGCCTCCGCGGCGATCACCATGAACTCCTCGGCATCGCGTCGTGTCATGTTCGCCACGGATCGCAACGATCGCTCGCGCCAGAGCAACGAATAGTCGAACGACGGGATCGCGCTCATATGGATGCCGGCGAGGCTCACCGTCCCGCCCGGCCGGACGACCTGGAGGGCAACCGGCACGAGCTCACCGGCCGGGGCGAAGACGACCGCGCGATCGCACGCCATGGGAGGGAGCTCGTCGGCCTCACCGACCCACGTCGCGCCGAGCTCGCGCGCGAGGACCCGATGGCGTTCGCCCCGCGTGAGCACGATCGTCTCGCACTGCCAGTGATGCAACACCTGGATCGCGAGATGGGCGGAGGCACCGAATCCCATCAACGCCACGCGCTCTCCGGGTCGCACCTCGGCGCGACGAAGCGCGCGGTACCCGATCACGCCCGCGCACAGCAACGGAGCAGCTTCGAGATCCCCCAACGCGTCGGGCAGCGACACCGCGAACTCCTCGGGGACGACGATCGCGTCGGCAAAGCCACCGTCGACCGTCCACCCGGTGAACGCGGCCGATTCGCAAAGGTTCTCCTCACCCCGCCGGCAGTACTCGCACACGCCGCAGGTTCGGTGCAGCCACGCGACTCCCACCCGGTCCCCGGGCGCGAACCGCGCGCACCCGTGGCCGACGGCGTCGACCACGCCCACCACCTGATGGCCGGGGACGACCGGAAGCCGCGGCAGGGCAAGATCGCCCTCGACCACGTGCAGGTCGGTCCGACAGCATGCACACGCCCGGACGCGGACGCGGAGCTCACCGGTCGACGGTTCGGGATCCGGCCGGTCCTGGAGCACAAGCGGCCGCGAGGAGATCGACGCGGCGCGCGTGAGTACCTGGGCGCGCACCGCTACGCCACCGCGAAGGTCGCCCAGCCCTTGATCGCCACTCCACCGGTCTGCCGGGCGCACACCAGCTCGAGGTCGGCGAGCTCCTCCCCGCCGTCGGCGTAGCGCTTCGTGACCTCGCCCGTGAAGGTCAGTGTGTCGCCGGGCCACACCTGCTCGCGGAACTGCACGCCGAACCGCCGGACGTTCGCGGCACCCAGCCAATCCGTGGCGAAGGTGGCGAGAATCCCGGCCTGCAACATGCCCACCGAGAACACCGTGGGAAAGCCGGCCGCGCGGGCGAACTCCTCGTCGTGATGGATCGGATTGAAGTCACCCGACGCACCCTGGTAGCGAACGAAGTCGCTACGGGTCAACGGACCCGCGACCAACGGGTCGCGGGTGGCACCTACCTCGACGGCGATCAACGGGTCCGTCATGACTGCTCCTCCGTCGGCGCGTGCCCGGTCTCGATCGCGGTCGACCGCGCTTCGGCCACCAACCGGCCGCTCTCGTCGCGGAACTCCTGCACGCTGATGAGGAAGGTCATCGTGCCGCCGCGCTTGCCTTCCTTCTCGTAGATGTCCTCGATCCGGCCGTGCACCGTGAGCTTCGTCCCGGCCGCCGGCGGCGGTCCGTGGAAGATGTACTCCTGCTCGCCGTGCAACAGTCGTTTGAGATCGATCTTCGCGGCGCGAAAGGCCGCGCCGCCCGGCGGACTCCAGAACTGGGCCGACGTGAGGAACGTCGGCGGGGCGACGGGTTGCGGGTCGTCGAGATATGCCGGGTTCGACGATTGCGTCGCCCGTGCGAACTCGCGGATCTTGCCGCGTTCCACGACCATCTCGTAGGGCTCTTCGGTGATCCCGATCGCCGCCTTGTCAGCCATTCGCCGTCTCCTCGTTCGGGCCACGCGCCAAGAGTTCCCGGAATCTTGCTTCATCCACGATCGTCACGCCCAGTTGCTCGGCCTTGGCGAGCTTCGACCCGGGGCTCTCGCCGACGACGACGAAGCTCGTCTTCTTCGAGACGCTGCTGGTGACCTTGCCCCCGCGCGCCTCGATCTCGGCCTGGGCCTCCTCGCGCGTGAATCCGTCGAGTCCCCCGGTGAGCACGAACGTGCGGCCCGCGAGCGACACGCCGCCGACATCGGCCACCTCGGCCGGCGGCGGGCCCTCGAAGTTCACGCCCGCGCCGCGCAGCTTCTCGACGACGCGGTGATTTCGCGTCGTGGCAAAGAACTGATGGATCGACTCGGCGATGACCGGCCCGACGCCTTCGACGGCGGTCAGCTCCTCGACGGGCGCACCGGCGATGCGATCGAGGTGACCGAGCTCGCGCGCGAGCGCGACGGCCGCGGCGGGGCCGACGTGACGGATTCCCAGCCCGACCAGCAGCTTGGCCAGCGGACGCTGCTTCGACGCCCCGATGCCGTCGAGCAGGTTCTCCGCCGACTTCTCGCCGATTCGTTCGAGGTTCACGAGTTGATCGGTGTGCAGCGCGTAGAGATCGCCGGCGTCGGAGAGCAATCCGGCGTCGACGAACTGTGCGACGCGCTCCTCTCCGAGCCCTTCGATGTCCATGGCACTGCGGCCGGCGAAGAACACGATGCGCTGCACGCGCTGCGCGGGGCAGTCGAAATTGACGCAGCGATGGTCGGATTCGCCGGCGAGGCGAACCAGCGGACCTTTGCACACCGGGCAGAGTTTCGGGAACTTCCACGGTCGCGACTTCTTGGGTCGCTTCGCGAGCACGGGCCCGACGACCTCGGGGATCACGTCGCCCGCCTTGCGCACGATCACGGTGTCGCCGGGACGGACGTCGCGGCGCGCAACCTCGTCTTCGTTGTGCAGCGTCGCCATCCCCACCGTGGAACCGCCCACGAAGACCGGCTCGAGCTCCGCGAACGGCGTGGCCCGCCCGGTGCGCCCGATGCTGACGAGGATGTGCCTGAGCACGGTCGTCTTCTCCTCGGGAGGGAACTTGTACGCAATCGCCCACCGCGGCGCCTTGCTCGTGGTACCGAGCTCGGCGCGCTGGGCCAGGTCGTCGACCTTGATCACGACACCGTCGATCTCGTAGCCGAGCGAATGGCGCTGTTCGAGCATGCGCTCGCAGAAGGCGTGCACCGCGGCCAGATCGTCGAAGTCCTCGATACGCGGGTTGATCGGAACGCCGAGCTCGCGGAGCCAGTCGAGCGTCCCGAGATGCGTCGTGAGCGGCGGTCCGCCGTCTTGCACGCCGAGCTGATAACAGAAGAGGTCGAGATCGCGCGACGCGGTGACGTTCGGATCCTTCTGGCGCAGGGATCCGGCCGCGGCGTTGCGGGGATTGGCGAACAACCGGTCCCCGGCATCGCCCTGCCGTCGATTCAACTCCTCGAACGACGCCAGGGGCATGAACACCTCACCGCGCACTTCCAGACGCTCGGGTACGCGCGCGCCCGTGAGGCGCTTCGGCACCGTCGTGATCGTGCGGACGTTCGCGGTGACGTCCTCCCCGGTGACGCCGTCCCCGCGGGTCGCGCCGCGCACGAGCCGGCCGCGTTCGTAGAGCAGCGAGATCGCGAGGCCGTCCATCTTCGGTTCGGCGACGAATCGAATCGCCGCGGGGACGAGGCGCTCGATCCGTTTCCCCCAGGCGTGGAGCTCGTCGAGGCTGAACGCGTTGTCGAGCGACAGCATGGGCACGACGTGCTCGACGGGTGCAAACGTCGCCGACGGCGCGCCACCCGGTCGTTGCGTGGGCGAGCCGGGCGTCACGAGCCCGGGATACCGGGTCTCCAACGCCGCGAGCTCGCGCATCAGCTCGTCGAACTCGGCGTCGGAGATCTCGGGCGCGTCGAACAGGTAGTACTGCTCGCTGTGGTGCTCGAGCAGCTCGCGCAACTCGGCAACGCGCGCGATCGTCACGTCGTCGGGCTTCGTCGGGCTCGCGGCAGCCATCGACCGAAGGTTACCGGCCGACTCCCCGGACGGCGTCAGGCCCCGACGGTGAGGCGGGCCGCGACCGTCTGCGAATGCACGCGATCGGCCATCTCGTGAGCGAGGCGCAGCGCTCGTTCGGCCTGCGACGGGCCGTGTCCGGCAAGTCCGCAGGCGGGCGTGACGATCGCGTTCGTGCGGAGGCGCACCGGGTCGCAGCCGCGCTTGGTGAGCTCGCACCACACTTCGACGAGCGCGCGCCACAGCGGCTCGGCCGATTCTCCGACCGGACGGTCCGTGGGGACGGCTCCCCACGCGATCCAGCCGTCGGCCTCGAGGTGCCGCGAGATGACGTCCGCGTCGTCGACGAGATCGGGGCGCACCTCGAACGCGAGCACCTTCGGCCCGGCCTCGAACGCCAGTCGGCGGTCGCCGGCGCCGCAGACGTGCACGCCGACGGTGCCGGTCGGCACCGCGAGGACCGACGACAGCAGGTCCGTCGCGAGCTCGCGCTCGATCGGGGCGGTATCGAGGCGCCACGCCACGAGCGCCGGTTCGTCGAACACCAACAGCATCGGCGTGTCCGGCAGGCGTTCGGCGACCAACGACTCGATCGCCCCGACCCATGAGCGCGCCGCGGCGGCACCACGTTCGAACGCACGATCCGCAGGCATCCCGGCCGCGTGGAGGGCCATGCCCAGCGTGAGTGGACCGGTGAGCTGCACCTTGATCCGGCGCGGGGGCACGTCGGAAGCCGCCGCCGCGTCGACGAACGACAGGAGTCCGGCGTGGGCCCGTTCATCAAGGGTCGCGACACACGCATCATCGACGATGGCCCGGTCGACGAGCAGCGAGCCGTCCGGTTCCACGTGCACTTCGGGGAGTGCGCCGGCCCACTGCGCCACCATGCCCTCGTATGGAGTGCGGTGTGGAAGTTGGGGCGCGGCCGGCAACAGCGGATGGCAGCGCAGGACCATCGACGCGGCCGCCGCCGGATCCACGTGCGGCAGGCTGCCGATGCTCGTGGCGAGCCCCGAGACGAGTGGCTCCGCTGCGGATGGCTGCGACATCAGGCCCGTAGTATACGAATGACGTCTCGAGAATCTCCGAGCCGGCCACGCGTCAGGAGGTCCGGCCACGCAGCAGGAGGCCCGGCCACGCATCCGAAGGCATCGTCGTTCATGCTCTGGATCGTGCGTGGCGCGTGGGCGGTGCTGCCCGTCACCGCGGGAACGTCGATCGCGGACGCGATGACGAGTTGGTCATCGGGCCCTCGAGCGGTCGCGGCGGCGCTGCTGTGGTTGTTGTGGGCGATCGGTCTGCTCGCTGCGTTCATCCCGCGACCGATCTCGGTCGCGACACTGCGCACCTTCGCTCCGATCGCGTTCGCGTTGGCGGCCGTATCGGCGACGTCGACGAGCACCGCCGGCGCGGTCACGGGCGTTGCCGTCACCGCACTCGCCTGGTTCGGGGTTGCGACCCCCGCGTTCGCCCGCGCGGGCGTGAACGCGCTGGCCTACGGCGACGAGGATCGCTATCCGCTGAAGACTCCACCGGCCTTGTTCCTCGGCCCGCTCCCGCTGGCCGTCGCACTCTTCGCCGCCGGGGTGAGCAGCGGACCGCTCTTGCTCGCGGACGCCCGCTGGTTGATCGGGGCCGTCGCGGTCGTCGTCGGATTCCCGTTGGCGTTCGTGCTGGCGCGGTCGTTCATCGGATTGACCCGTCGCATGGCCGTGCTCGTCCCGGCGGGGATCGTGATCGTCGATCCCATGACCCTCGGCGACCCGTACCTCTTCACGCAGGACCACATCGCGCGACTCCGCACCGTGGAGTCCGGCGAGCGCGCCGACGACATGACGCTCGACACACGCGCCGGCGCGTTCGTCGGTGCGCTCGGGCTCGAGTTCCGCGAACCGGCCGATGTGCTGCGCGTCCGGCCCGGGCGTCGCGGCGGCGCGATGAGCAAGATCTCGAACATCTGGTTCTCCCCCGTGCAGGCCCATCGCTTCACCACACAGGCGGAAGCCCGCCGGTCACGTCGAGTGCAGTGAGCGCGCGCCGGTCTCAGACGGCGATGCCGCCGCCGAGCAGTCGCGCTCCCTGGTAGAGCGCGACCGCCTGGCCGGGCGCCACACGCGGTTGCGCCGCCTCGTATTCCACGGTCCGGTCGACGAGCCGGCCGCGCGCCGGTGTGCCGTGGGCCCGCACCTGCACATCGAGCACCCGATCGGCGGCCGGTCGGCCCTCCACGAACGCGAGATCGGTGAGCGCGACCTCGTCGCGGAGGAGGTCGTCTCGCCGCCCGAGTGTGACGGTGGCCGACGGCGCATCGATGTCGACGACGAACCTCCGCTCACCAACCGCGACACCCAGACCGCGCCGCTGCCCGATCGTGAACGCCGAGACCCCGTCGTGACGGCCGAGCGCGGCTCCGTCGACCGAACGAATGACGCCGGGCGTCTCGGGGGCGCGCGATGACACGAACTGCTCGCGTCCTCCACGCGTGATGAAGCACACGTCCATGCTCTCGGCTTTCGCCGCCGTGCGCAGCTCGAGCCGGGCCGCTTGCTCACGCACGGCCGTCTTGGTCAGCTCCCCGATGGGCAGCATCGTCCGCGCCAGCTCTCGTTGGCCGAGCATGTACAGCACGTACGACTGGTCCTTCGCCGCGTCGGCGCCCCTCCACAACTCGAATGCGGTGCTCGTGGACCGCACCCGCGCGTGATGCCCGGTAGCGACGGCGTCGTATCCGAGCGCGAGCGCGCGGTCGAACAGACGACCCCATTTCATGGACCGGTTGCACTCGACACACGGATTGGGCGTGCGGCCCGCAACGTACGCGTGGACGTAGGGATCGACGACGGCCCGATCGAACTCGTCGGCGAAGTTGAAGACGTAGTGGGGAATGTCGAGTTGGGCCGCGACGCGGCGAGCGTCCTCGACGTCGCTCACGCTGCAACAACCGGAATCCGATTCTCCGCCCCACAACTTCATCGTGACCCCGGTGACGTCGAAACCCTGCTCGACGAGGAGCGCGGCCGCGACCGACGAATCGACGCCGCCGCTCATCGCGACGAGGACCCGCGTGGAGGTCATCGGGGCACCATCGGCGCGGTTCGCAATTGCTCGACGGCGGCAGGGATCCCGTCACGCGCGACGTCGACGTCCGCGTCGGTCGACGCGAACCCGAGGCTGAGGCGAATCGACGCCTGTGCGTCTTCGCGCGACACGCCCATGGCGGCCAGGACGTGGGACGGTTCCGTCGCACCCGACGAGCACGACGAACCGGCGGCGGCGCAGATGCCTCGCCGGTCCAGGGCCACGAGGAGCGCTTCGGCCTCGACCCCCGGGAAGCCGATGTGGAGGTTGCCCGCGACCCTCCGTGTGCGATCACCGTTCACGAACGCGTCGGGAACCGCGGCCAGCAGACCGCGCTCGAGGCGGTCCCGCAAGGCACCGACGCGCTCGATCTCCCGGTCACGTCGGTCCACGGTGACGCGTATCGCCGCCGCCATCGCCACGATGCCCGCGACGTTGACGGTACCCGAGCGCAGCCCGCGTTCCTGGCCGCCACCCTCGATCTCGGGAAGCAGCGACACGCCGTTGCGCGCAACGAGCACGCCCACACCTTTCGGCCCCCCGAACTTGTGGGCCGACACGGCCACCAGATCGACGTCGGCGACGAGCGCGGCGACGTCCACCCACGAGACTGCCTGCACCGCGTCGGTGTGCAACACCGCGTGCGGCGCAACCTCGCGCACCGCCCCCGCGACCTCGCGCAGGGGTTGGATCGTGCCCACCTCGTTGTTGACCAGCATCACCGACACACAGACGGTTCGCCGGTCCAGCACGCCGGCCAGCGCGTCGAGATCGACGATGCCGCCGCGGTCGACCGGGACGTGCGCCACGCGGAACCCCTCACGCCCCAGCCGGTCGCACGAAGCGAGCACTCCCTTGTGCTCGAACGCCGTCGTGACGACACCGTCGCCGAGACCCTCGGCACGCTTCGACCGCGCCGTCCCCTTGATCGCCAGGTTGTCGGCCTCCGTGCCCCCACCGGTGAACACGATCTCGGCGGGGGTCGCACCGAGCGCGCCCGCCACGACCTCGCGGGCCTCCTCGACGGCGTTCTTGGCGCGCCGCGCGACCGTGTGGAGGCCCGACGGATTGCCGAAGCTCTCGCGGAGATACGGCACCATCGCATCGATCGCCTCGGCGTGCATCGGCGTGGTCGCGGCGTAATCGAGGTAGGTCGTCACCCGACCAGCGTACGGCGGGGTGCGGCACGGATCCCGACGCATTCCGGGTCGCGGCCGTCCCCGGGGAGATTCAGGTGCCCTCCGAAGTTGCCGATATCGGTGGCGGTCCGAGGGGTCGACCGCCCGGGCCACGGAGGAAGACGATCATCATGAGGATCCCGCCGTTCGCACGGCTCTCCCGACGGGCAACGAGCGCCCGCGTCGTGGTCTGCCTCCTCTCGATCGGCACCCTTCCCGTCGCGCTCGACCTCGCCACCCCCGCCGCGGCCGCGGGTTCCCACCATGCCGGTTCCCACCATGCCGGTTCCCACCATGCCGGTTCCCGCCCGGCGCGATCGAAGCCGAAACGCCGGATCGCGACCGCGCCCACGGCGGGCGCTCACGCGCCGAGCGGCCCGCGAACCGTTCGCGGCGCGACGCCCCGAACGGTCGCCGCCGCTCCGGCGCCGGCCGCGGCCAAGACGGTCCCCGTCGCGCACGACGGGCGCCCGAAGGACCGGGCGGGTCGTTGGGTAGAGCTCCACGCACCCGGCGCCGATCGACGGATGAGCCCCGAGCAACGGGCCACCCTCCTCCCCTGGATCCGGGAGTACCAACTCGGCGAGGACGGCGGGGTGTGGGTGCTCCTCGCACCCGGCGCACCCACGGCCCTCGGCGGCTGATCCGAGCCGGGAGGCCAGGCCTCTCGCTCCGGTTCGACGGAGCGTGCCGATCCGGTCACTCATGGAGCCGAAACGCCGTGATTTGGGCCCAAGGTCACATCGGATCGGGCCCGTTTCTCAGGTTCTTGTCACACCCCCGGCAGATACTGGTCTCGTGAGCACTCAACTACGACTCCTCGACGGTGGCGGACGGCGCGCCTGGCAGCTCGATGCCCGCACGCGTCGCATCGGGCGTGAGGGTGTCGCGCAGGCTCGCGAGGTGTTGGCCCGGGCACGCAAGGAAGAGCCGGGCCGGCTCTCGAAAGCCGGCTGACACCTCGGCACCGGGCACGCGGCGCGGTCGACGGTCCGTGCCGAGGTCCGATCGCCGACGCCGAATCAGATCGCCGGCACCGGAACAGATCGCGGGCACCGGAACAGATCGCGGGCACCGCAACAGATCACCTCGGCGCGTCGGCCCCGACCGGCGCGCGGGCGAGGTCGACGCCGAATCGGTCCCGGAAGTCGCGGGGCGAGTAGCCGGTAATCTCGGACGTCGTCGCGGCCCGCGCCGTCGCCGAGCGCCGGAGACCGAAGAGGGGCGCCAACTCGCCGAAGTATCGTCCCGGCCCCGCGTGTCCGAGGCGCTCCTCGGTGCCGTCGGCCCGCACCCGGACGATCTCGATCTCACCCCGCTCCACCATGTACACCAGTTCGCCCCGGTCGCCCTGCGAGAACACCACCTCGCCTCCGGTCAGCGTGCGGCGCTCGGGCACAGCGGCTTCGGCCGCCGCGCGTGGGCTCAGCTCCACCACGCGATCGGCGAGCGGCAGGAGCCGCTCGTCGTGGGTCGCGACCACCACCACCCGGCCCGGCTCCGCCAGCTCGCGCAGCAGCCGCAACACCCGGTCGACCTGGATGTAGTCGAGGTGGGCCGTCGGCTCGTCCGCGAGCACGAGGGGCGGATCGTGGGCCAACGCCCGCGCGATCGCCACCCGCTGCTGCTGACCACCGGACAGTCCCGACGGTCGATGCCCCACTCGGTCGCCGAGCCCGACCCGTTCGAGGAGCTCGGCCGCACGGCGGCGCGCGGTCCGGCCCGGGACTCCCGCCGCCCACAGGGGCACCTGCACGTTGTCGAGTGCCGACAGTCCCGGCACGAGGTTGAACGCCTGGAACACGATACCCACCGTGCGGCGGCGGTACTCCGTGCGGGCCCGAGCCGGCATCGCGGTCACGTCGAGCTCGCCGAGCCGGATCGAACCCGCGGCGGGCGTGAGGATGCCGGCGAGCGCCGAGAGCAGCGTGGTCTTCCCGCAGCCGCTCGCTCCCAACAGCAGCACGAGCTCCCCCGACGCGACCCGGAGATCGAGCCCGTCGATCGGGCGGACCCGGTAGCCACCGCTCGTGTACTCGATGGTGAGCGAGTCGATGTGCAAGTCCATCACGCGCCTCCGAACGCCAACGCCGGATCGACCCGCACGGCTCGGCGCAGTCCCGCGAGGCTCGAGAGCAGGCCGACGGCGAGCGCCACCGCGACGAGGCTCACGTACGCGCCGCCCGGGATCGAGACGGTGAACGGGAAGATCGGCGCGAGGAACGCCGCGAGCACCGCGGCAAGCAGCGCGGCCGCGGTGGCCAGCACGACGGCCTGCAGGGCGAGGCCGGTGAGCAACGAGCGATTGGTGGCTCCGGTCGCCTTCAACACCGCGAAGTCGTGGCCGCGTTCCAACGCCGAGAGATACACGATCGAGCCGATGATGCCGGCCGCGACGATCCACAGCAGCGCGTTCACCAAGGAGAGGGTCTGGTCGCTGTTCTTCATCGGGCGCTCGAGGTCGTGAACCACCTGATCGTCGGTGAGCACGTGAAGACCCGACGCGGCCGCGCGCGGTACCCCGCGGGTCACGATCGCGGAGGCGAGCGCTTGCCCCGCGAATGCGAGTCGCTGGACGTCGGCGATCGAGAGCACCAACGTCGGCGTGCCGAAGTAGAACGTGACGGCGTCGGCCAGCCCCACCACCCGCAGCGGGTGTCCGCCCAGCTTCACTCGTTCGCCCACGCGGTAGCCGAGCGTGGTGTCGGCGACGACCTCGTCGGGTGCACGCAGCCCGCGTCCGCTCGTGACGTGCGGCGCGCCGATCCCGCCGGGCCGGTACCCCAGGACGTTGACGTCGCGCAAGGTTCCCGGGCCGACGGTCGAACGGAACACGATGATGGGATCCGCGCGGCGCACGCCCGGCAGTTTCGCCACCGCATCGCTCACCGCGGCCGGGATCGCCGACGACGCGGTGAACGGACCCGCCGTGCCCTTGGCGACGACCCATGCGTCGGCGCTGAACGAGCGGACGATGCGCCGATTCTGCGCGTGCAGGCTCGAGCTGATGCCCGACATCAGCAGTGTCATCGAGAAGACGAGTCCGGTCGCGAGCAGTGCGATCGCGAACCGGCGCCGTCGCCACAGGAGATCGCGCACGCTCACCCGCCACATGCCTGTCGTTGTAGGCCACGTGGGTTCGGCGGGAAATGGGGACACCACCCGAACCCGTGGTGGTGCTGGCACCCGGGGATCGGTACCGCCCGGGTCGGCGGTTCGTGGCGCTGCGGGTGAGCGATCGGGTGTCGGTCGCTACCGGGCCGGCTGGTAGACCCCGAACTCGTCGCGCAGCACGTCGCTGACCTCGCCGAGCGTCGCGTGGCGGCGCAGCGCCTCTTTCATCGGCGGCAGGAGGTTCGCCGTTCCCCGAGCTGCTGTTCGCATGTCTTCGAGCGCCGCCTTCACCGCGGTGTCGTCGCGCCGTTGACGCAACGACGACACGCGCGCCGCCTGCTTGCGCTCGAGCTCGGGATCGATCGCGAAGGTGTCGGCGTATTCGGGTTGCTGCTCGGTGAACTTGTTCACACCGACGATGATCTTCGACGCCGAGTCCACTCCCTTCGCCCAATCGAAGGCGGCGCGTTCGATCTCGTCCTGCATGAAACCGGCCTCGATCGCGGCGACCGCGCCACCCATCGCATCGATCCGCTCGATGTACTTCCAGGCCTCGGCCTCGACCGCGTCGGTGAGCGACTCGACGAAGTACGAACCGGCGAGCGGATCAACGGTGTCCGTCACGCCGGACTCGAACGCGATCACCTGCTGCGTGCGCAACGCGAGCTTGGCCGCCTTCTCGGTCGGCAGGCTCAGGGCTTCGTCGTAGCCGTTGGTGTGCAGCGACTGCGTGCCACCCATCACCGCGGCCAACGCCTGGAGCGTGACGCGCATGATGTTGTTCTCGGGTTGTTGGGCGGTGAGCGTGGAGCCACCGGTCTGGGTGTGGAAGCGCAGCAACTTCGACTTCTCGTCCTGGGCACCGAAACGTTCGCTCATGATCCGGTACCACATGCGTCGCGCCGCCCGGAACTTCGCGACCTCTTCGAAGAAGTTGTTGTGCCCGTTCCAGAAGAACGACAGGCGCGGCGCGAACTCGTCGACCGCGAGCCCCGCGTCGATCGCCGCCTGTACGTACGCGATGCCGTTCGACAGCGTGAACGCGATCTCCTGGACCGCGGTGCTGCCGGCTTCGCGAATGTGATAGCCCGATATCGAGATCGTGTTCCACTGTGGAACGCGCTCTTTGCAGTAGGCGAAGATGTCGGTGATGATCCGCATCGACGGCCGCGGCGGATAGATGTACGTCCCGCGGGCGACATACTCCTTGAGGAGGTCGTTCTGCACCGTGCCGCCGATCGCGGTGGACGGCACCCCCTGTTGCTCGGCAACGAGTTCGTACAGCAACAACAGGATCGCCGCGGTCGAGTTGATCGTCATCGACGTGGTGACCTTGTCGAGCGGGAGCCCGGCGAGCAGGAGCTCCATGTCCTCGAGCGAATCGATGGCCACACCGACCTTGCCGACCTCACCCTCGGCTCGAGGATGATCGGAGTCGTAGCCCATCTGCGTGGGGAGATCGAACGCGCACGACAGCCCGGTCTGGCCGGCGCCGAGCAGGAAATGGAACCGTTGGTTGGTCTCTTCCGCCGAGCCGAAGCCCGAGTACTGGCGCATCGTCCAGGGACGGGTGCGATACATCTGCTCGTACACGCCGCGGGTGTACGGCGGCCCGCCCGGGAGCCCGAGCTTCTGCTCGGGATCGAAACCCTCGAGATCCCTCGCCGCGTAGACCTGGCGGATCTCGATACCGGAGTCGGTTCGTCGCTCGCTCATGCCACGAAGGCTAACGGGGCGCCTGCATCGCGCTCGACCCGAACGCCGCCGGGGGCTCACCGCGGACGCGACGCGGGCCGGGATTTCGTGTGCGGCGCGGTGAGCTACCGGTGGCAGCCTCGAGGCACGGAGTGACTGCCAACCGGCACCGATTGGGTGCCGACCGGGCACGGCCGGGGCACGGAGTGCGCACCCGCCGCCGTCAACGCGGGAGTGAGCGACGCGAGGATCGCGCCAACCGCAAGCGTTGCCGCCGCCGGTTTCAGGTGACCAAGACGCAGTTTCATTCAGATTCCTTTCTGAGGGTTGAGATCCATTGGGGTTTGATCCGTGGTGCTCGCCAGCGCGAGCCCCACGAGCACGGCACCGACGATCGGAACGACCGGCAGGTGCCACACGAAGTCCAGTCCGCTGTGAACGGCCAGGGCGCAGCAACCGGCAACCGCACCCGCCCAGAGCGCCCGGTCCGCATCCTGACGGCGGCGCCACACCGCTCGCGACAGGGCGAGCGCAGCCACGCCGAGGAACGCGACGGCCACCACACCTTCCTCGGCCAGGAGCTGGAGGTACTCGTTGTGGGCGAACTCGGCAACGAAGGTCTGGCCGTCGTGCGCGAAGCTCACGACGAAGTTGCCGGGTCCCACGCCCGTGACCGGATGGCGACGCGCGAGATCCCAGGTGGCCGACCACTCGCGACCGCGGTCGGGTGAGTCCGCCGAGAGACGGTCCGGCGCCATGAAGTCGTGGGCCACCGTCAGCTTGTGCACCACGCCGGTGAACGGAATCACGACCGCCGCCGCGAGCGCGACGAGGACCCAGGCCCGCTTCGGCAGCCGCCGCGCACCGACCGCGAGCGCCGCGCCGAGCACGAACGCGGGCACCGCGACCTCACGGTGGGGCGGACCCCACGCCATGGTCGTCGGGATCAAGCCGACGACGGCCACGGCCGCGCCCATCAACACGGGCCACGAAGCCGCGAGGACCCGGCGACCGCCGGCCGCGACGAGCAGCACCACGAACCCGACGACGAGACCGAGCATCCCGGCGCGGCTCTGCGTCGCGCCGGTGCCGACCAGCGCGACGAACGCGGCGAGCGCGGCGAACGAATCGCGCCGATCCCGCACCAACAGGCCGAGCGCGAAGAGGGCGACGGGAACGAGGAAGGCCGCGGTCGCGTTCGCGTACGTGAGCGGCGACGCGGCCCGCCACAGACCGCCATCGACGAGCCCGAACGGTTCCCACCGCCAGACGACACCGAACCAACCCACGGCCCCCACCGCGACGCCGGCGAGCAGCAGGGTCCGGCCGAACAACGCGCGTTCCTCGCCGGCCGTCGACCGAACCACCAACACCACGCCGACCAGCCCCACCAAGAGTGCGCCGACGACGAGACCGTCGAGGAGGTCGCCGCCCACGAGACCGCTGAGCACCGCCCAGCCGGCCAGCGCACCCGCGGCGAGGACCCACGGCGCCCGCAGATCGCGAGCCCCGATCCGGCCGGTCGCCCACGCGCTGATCGCAGCGGCCACCAACGCCAGCGCGAGGCCCCGCCGGGCACCGGCGTAGAACCCGCCCTGGGCCACGATCCCGTAGCCGAGCGCCCCCAGGATCAGCGCGCCCGCCGCGGTCAGCGCGGCCCGGTCCACCCGCGCGGCGACGCGGGGCGCCGCCGGACACGTGTCGAGGAGGGCCATGCTGCTCACGAATGATCTCACTCTCAGTAGTTCGAAGACGGATGATACGGACAAATAACTCCCGTAGATACCGAAATGTTGACGCTGGGAGTGAGGGTCTTGGCGGGCTACAACAGTCCCTAGTCCGCCGAAACCGCCGCCGGGCGCGGCACATCGCCGCGGCGGCCCCG
>Ga0209048_10001400_pt1 | contig 24972 bp, 19 predicted proteins | sample FrelakmetCRP12CR_FD_187146 | JGI IMG/M metagenome (GOLD analysis project Ga0209048, IMG submission 187146) | Freshwater lake sediment microbial communities from the University of Notre Dame, USA, for methane emissions studies - CRP12 CR (SPAdes)... | ecosystem: Environmental > Aquatic >... | reverse complement strand
GGCCGCGTCATTATTAGTTCCTGGAGTCGAAGTATCGAACTGGTGATTGATACTTGCCAATGTTGGCAATTTAAAACGTCGTTCAATGAACTTCAGGATAGAGCTGTGTTCATAAAGCTTTCCCGAGACGTAGCTACGTTTTGCATATGGAGAAATTACTAGCATTGGCACGCGTATTCCCAGGCCATAGGCATCAAGCTGTGGAGGCGCTACGTGGTCGAAAAAACCACCGCCTTCGTCGTATGTAAGGAATAACGCAGATCTGTTCCATGAACTTGAGGACATTAAAGCATTGATTACTTCCGACATGCTGTGTTGCCCGGACTGAATATCTGCAGGTGGATGTTCGCTGATGAGTGCCTCTGTAATTAGAAAAGATACTTGGGGTAAAGTTCCAGCCTGCAAATCAGCATGATAATCATCCTCGGTAAATTGGAGACGACGATCATTCTGCCATTTTTTGAAGAAAGTCAGTCCATTGAAATGTTCAAGCGATCCTGTACTTCCCAGACCTAGACCGAGGTTATAACACTTCCAGGACACTTGATGAGCATCCAATACATCTACAATAGTAGGCCAATCAGCACTTCCAGGCGAAAGAGTATCTGTGGTATTTCCTCCAGCAGTTCCTGACACAAGAGAAAGGCGATTTGGTACTGTAGGGCCAAGTACTGAGCAGAAATAGTTACCGCATAATGTAAAAGCATCAGCCATGCTATAGTAGTAGGAAAGATCTGAGCCATCATAGTAATTAAGAGCGGTAGAGCCATCAGTGGTATAAAAACCATCCATAGCTCCATTATTCCATTCGTTGTGAACAGATTGCCAGGTATGTGAGGGATCAGGCGTGATTGGTAAGAAAGCATGGTGGGGAGTGACATTACCACCTTTACCATCTGGTTGTGAGTAGTTCGAAGGAACTCCGGATGCTCCGGCTCGAGGATAATAGCCAAAATAATTATCAAATGAGTGATTTTCCTGACAAGCAATCAAGACATGATTGATTGGGTTTGTTTTGCTTCCAAATCTTGCAGCATATACTTTACTGGCTGCAAAAATACCAGCATCAATTGAGAGAGCAGTGCCTGTAAGTATGCTGAGGGTGCGTATCGCTCGCCGGCGCGATAGACGCATATAGAACCATTGTCGCAGATCCATACAAATCCTTTCTTCCTACAAAGATAACAATAAAGGGGTCCTGAATGTAAATGAACGTTTGCTAGAAGCATATTCCCTGATAAACATTGATATGTTGATATGATTGCATTTGGCACCACTTCAACATAAGGCCTGAAAGCTACTAGCAACGTTGAAATAAACATGATAGAATAGCCTCACCTACCATATGACTATATGCTTGAATAGAGTGAACTAATTTATGCGTTACGCCATTTTTTCTGATATACATGCAAACCTGGAAGCACTGGAAGCAGTACTTGCGAAGGTCGACGAGCTAGCAAAAGAGGAACCAATTGAACAAATCTGGTTTCTTGGAGACCTGGTCGGTTATGGACCGGACCCGAACGAGTGCATATTGAAACTACGAGAGCGTACAGATGCTATCATAGCAGGCAATCACGACTGGGCAGCCGTAGGCAAAATTGACCTCGAAGACTTTAGCGCTGCAGCTCGCATTTCGGCTGAATGGACAGCAGAGCATTTGACCGAGGAGCATCGCACATTTCTTACAAACTTACCCGAGCGAATCGAAATTGACGAATGCACGCTTGTGCATGGTAGTCCCTATGGTCCTTTGTGGGAGTACTTGACATCTGAAGTGCTGGCAGAACGAAGCTTTCAATACTTCAGTAGTCGTTATTGCCTGGTGGGACATACACATGTACCTATAATTTTTCAACAGCCAGATGCATTTTCCAATGCTCCAACTCTTCCCCTACATAGCGATGAACCATCCAGCGCTTTCCAAAGGTCAAATGGTATTGAACATCATGTAGATGAAGATGAAGAAGAAACCGAAGAAATGGTAGCTGTACAATCCCCTATTCAACAATCTACACTTGCAGCCGCAGTTAATGGAACTGTCGATAGTGCTTTCAAAGAGTCTGAGAGTATCAATCTGGTTGAAGTTGAAGAAGGTGTGAGTAAGTCTGGTGAAGAGGACATAATGCAGCCATCTAGCGAGGAATTCATTCGTGTAGAGGATGTGGCACAAGTACTAGAGCATCATGAAGCTACTACGAATGGCCTTATAGCATCAGGAGATGAAGTAATCACCTCTGCGACTTCAGATGATCCGCTAACGAAGGAAGCAGCTATAACGGAAGAACAATCTGCTTCACCAGTGAACGTTACAATGGAACCAGAAAAATCAGATCTCGTTACGTTCAAAGACAGCGACGCTGAATATAAGAGTGCTAACACTCCAGAATATATTGTCGCTGGCTCTACTTCTGAAACTGACAATACTGGTATTGATGAAGTGAATGTCAGTGAGCCGATTGAAACACCGCAGGATGAAGATACTAGTGAGTTACTAATCACTGCCACTAGTGAAGAATTGGATCAAGATAAGGTTGATCAAAATTCACATGAAGAGATAAGCAATCAGAACTCGGTTGACAGCGATGATGAAGAGCAGGTTGCCCTGGAGATTTCTTTTGAATCTGTTGCTGTTGATTCGGACGATCAACTAAGTGGTGAAATTGAGGAATTGCTCACGCTGTTAGGGCTGAGCCAGAGTATGATTCAGGTAACGAATGAAATGATTACACCACCAGAAGGTCGTTGGGAATTTGAAGATGGATATCGTGCAATCATAAATCCTGGCGGAGTAGGGCAGCCACGCGATGGAGATCCACGTGCTGCTTTTATGATCTACGACACAGAACAGGGTTTTGAGTTTTATCGTGTCCCTTATGCGTTCGAAAAGACACAGGAAAAGATCATTAAGGCAGGACTGCCACAATACCTCGCAGTACGCCTGGAATATGGCCGGTAGGCAACGATGAAACTGGTTGTTGGCTTAGGTAATCCTGGATCTGAATATGAACAGACACGGCACAACGTGGGTTTTCGGGTGGTAGATAAGTTTGCCACTAAATTTGGCTGGAAATGGTCTGATCGACGTAGCCGGGCGATATTAGCAAGCGGTTCAATTGGTCTCGAGAAAGTAGTGCTGGCCAAGCCGATTACTTTTATGAATCTCAGCGGTCAAGCTGTCGGTGAACTGGTCCGCTGGTATAAAATTCAGCCAGAAGATGTGCTAGTGGTTTACGATGAGCTTGACTTGCCGATAGGAAAAGTTCGCTTGAGAGCTAGAGGTAGCGCTGCCGGGCACAATGGGCTAATTGATATTATTCATCACCTTCACACGAACGATTTCCCACGATTACGTGTCGGCATTGGACGTTCTGCAAATAGTCATATTAAAGGCAAAGACCACGTGCTGGGTGTACCAACACATGATGAACGCATCCTCCTTGAGATAGGCGAAGATAGGGCAGTTGAGGCCATAGAACTGGTGATCAGGCAAGGCCTCAGTTCAACTATGAATGTTGTTAATATCGATCCTGAAGAAGTAGCTCGCAAAGAGGCCGAGCGACTACAACGCCAGCAAGAACGACAAGAAAAAGCTCGTCTGAAGCGAGAGGCTGCACAAATGGAGCAGGAAATTCAAGCTCTATCTCCAGAATCAAATGAAGGCGAAAGCGGTTCCTTACCCTCAACTGTATAGCGTTGGTAGATGACAAAAGAGTAGACTACCAATATTATGGCGTTAAAAGCTCGGCATCTAAACGAGTTTCCTTAACGTCACCATCAGTCTTTATCACGTGATACGCACATTTATTTGGCGTATCAGCAATGACTTTATGGAGCTTGCGTCCCCTATAGTGCAACGCTACTCCATCATCAGTCGCGTAACCTTCGCCAAGTTTGCCATCTGTAATCAACTGCTGGAATAAGGGACGTCGACGTTCTTCACTATCATAATGCACACCATTGGAGTATGGTAGGAAGCCTAGCCCATTTGTAACGGGACGAAGATCTACACCAAACGAGTCTGTTGTACGATTTTCCGGTGATATTCAATCCATATCGTATAATCGATCCCAATTGCGTAATGCCCTGACTTTGTATAATACCAGTACTACCTGCGATGATATGTTTTGACTTCATATGCAAAGTTTACTCCTAATTAATGTTGCTGCCACTTCTGTACTAATTATCGTTATCAAATGGTGGCGAGAGTGGCTCATGCTCCTCCTGCATCTGTTGTCGGTAACAGACATACGAATAGATATAGAGGAAGATACAGACAGCAATTATCGGAACAATTACCCCCCAAAGACGCAGAGAAGGTATAAAGCTGCACACAATACCGATCAAGCCTACAGCCACAAAGAGCCAACCACCTAGCCTGTGAGTCCTCTCCCACACAACCGTATTTGTCAGAGTCCACGGCGTTCGTATGCCCATCCAGAAGTTACGTCTCATTTTGCCCATGTAGTTGCCGATGAATATGAACAGTACCGAGACAGCTAACATGACTACTGTGGTCATATCAAAGCCGATACCGAGGGATTGGGCAATCGTCGCCAGTTGGATAACCAGCATGAACAATATGATGGCCGCCACAATGACCTTTGCGGTCTGGAGGTTAGCGGCTGTAGCCTGACGTCCTCCCAAACGCGGACCAGCAGCTAACAGCGCCCTTATAAGCACATATATCCCCAGGCTTATCAATGGAAAGAGGAATGTATCCACCCACTTTGGGCCGTAACCATTCGCCTGGCCATTTATTCCCCAGTGAATAGGCACAGTGTCAGGTAAAACTATAAAGCCAAATATCCCAACGATAATTTGGATAGCGATGACCGCCCAGATCAATAAATCGATAGAGATTTGAAACGTCGGTTTAGGTGTTATTTTATCGCCTGAGTCATTAGAAACGTCCATATCAAATCCTCGCAAATTCAATTTTTCAGCAGTGAATAAAACTGTAACGCATCTACGCTGCAAAGGCCAGTAGAGCAGGGTTAATATAAATTCCCGTTCGGTCAATACTCAACAGGAAGATCAAGAGCACACAGATCAATAAACAAATTACAAATGTCAATTCAATGGGAACACCGAAAGCAACAGCAGTCGTCGTCAATTGCACAATGAGCATGAACAGAAGAATGCCATCCAGGATCAGGTTGAACTCATAAGGTTCCCTCCATATCTTCATTAAATTCTGGATCGGTTACGTTTTTCTCTTCAATACTATTGTCTGTGTCTGAGGTAGAATCAATGCCGCCCAACCAGCCAATGATTTCGGTCAGTAAATCCTGGAAAACCGTAGTATTCAGTGAATAGACTTGAAACTGGCCGCGCCGTTCGACACGCACAAGATCAGCCATTTTCAGCACCATTAAATGATGTGAAAGCGCAGTTCGGCCAACGCCACTATTCTCAGCCAGTTCACCTGCTGTGCGCTCTCCACCTCTCAGGTATTTCAAGATGCGCCGCCGTGTTGGATCGGCGATTGCTTTATATGCCTCTTGCATAATAGATTCGTCTACTTTCACTGGTTTGTAATTGCAATTTCACCTGGGCAACGCTGGCCTTTACGCTGTTGTTTCGGTTATAGTAGCCTGTGGTAAATCGGGCTTGAGTCTTCCTGTTACGGCAAGCCAGATTGCAAAAGCTATCGTTGGAAGAAGACCAATTAATCCAATCGGCGCTCTTAATAACGAGTCAACTTGCGAGAGAAAGACAATTGCGAAACCTGCTTGAGCATTGAACGCTGCATGGGCAAGTGTCGAAGGCCAGACACTTCCTGACCGGAAACGCAGCCAGGAAAAGATCATGCTTAATGCAACTGTAAAAATGACCATCATGACAACACCCAGCCATGGATGACCAGGATAATTGTAGCCATTCAGGACAATAACGGGCGCATGCCACAATCCCCAAACAATACCTGTAATAATAGCTGCCTGCACACCCCCAAGCGGAGAAAGGCGTGGCAGCAAGTATCCTCGCCAACCAAATTCCTCGCCGAAGGTAAAGATCATATTGAGAAGGATCCCGAGCGTAAATGCGAGTATTGTTTGCGAGATAAGAGAGATTAAAGCCAGTTGGTATGCTGAGAAACCAGAAGGAAGAGACTGTCCAACGCTTTGCAACTGGGCAGTGATCATATTGGCCATTGCGTGAAGGTTTTCACTGAATGCCCAGTGTTGTACACCAGTAAGCAATGCGAGGCCAATGCCTGCAGCTATCAAAATTGGAGGGATGACATAGGCTGCGATATATATGCGAATGACGCCTTTACGACCGCGGGCTGCCAGGCGTAGACCAGCATCTACAAAACCCTCCCTGCGTGTGAGACGGACTATTGTTGCTGCAATAGCTGGACCGAACATACCAATTGTCACACGTATGGTGAATGATACTCCTAAAGCTGCCAGACCAAGCCATATCACCCAACTGATGCCAAAGGTCAGTACGATGAATAATGCAATGCCTGCCCAGTCGATTGGAGCTTTTTCGGGTTGCACCGCAACAGGTACTGGAGTTGTTGTTTGTGTATCCATGTGAATTTCCTTGTTCGATGAATTCAATATTTCAGTGCTTATTGAAATATTAACGTATCCCTGAGTGGGTTGTCAAGAGCATAAATTCCTCCGCTCTTTTCAGGGCAAGCAATCTGGGCATATAATTGAACAAAACCGTGTGATCTGGTACGAAAAAAGTGAATTATTAGAGATATTTCAAAGAAAAGGTAAAAATGACATGAACGATTACCAGCAAGGGGTGCATTTCGGTGCTAACGTCGATCCAACATCGAACGATCCAGGCTGGCCACTGCGTCTGACACATGCTATTGAGAGAGCGGGTTTGGAGTATATTGGTATTCAGGATCATCCCTACAACTCAGGGTTTCTGGAGACCTGGACACTGATCGCAACGTTGCTTCAAGCTACAGAACGCGTGCATATCTTCCCAAATGTCGCGAATCTACCCCTGCGCCCGCCTGTTATGCTTGCCAAAGCTGCCGCGACTCTAGATGTGCTTAGTGGAGGGCGGGTCGAGCTGGGACTGGGCGCTGGCGCTTTTCGTGAAGGCATCGAGGCTATGGGCGGGTCTGGGCGCAGTAGAGGCGAGTCGATCGAAGCCCTGGAAGAGGCGGTACAGATCATTCATGCATTCTGGAGCGGCACACGCGTTTTGCACTTCGAGGGCAAGCATTACACTGTCAAAGGTGCGCACCCGGGACCACGTCCGGCCCACTCCATTGGTATCTGGTTAGGTTCATATGGTCCGCGTTCGCTGAGGGTGTTGGGACGCCTGGCCGACGGCTGGCTCCCCAGCAGCTCTTATGCTCCGCCGGAACGCCTTCTCGAGATGCAGCAGCGTATCGATGACTCTGCGCTGGAGGCTGGTCGTGCACTACGGGAGATTCGCCGTATCTACAACGTCATGGGGATGATTACAGATGGTCCAATGGAAGGTCTCCTTACGGGTCCTGTAGAATACTGGGTCGATGAGCTCACGCGCCTGGCTGTCGAGGTTGGTATGGATACTTTCATTTACTGGCCTGCGGACGACCGCCTGCGCCAGATCGAATTATTCGCTGCTGAAGTGGTACCTGCCGTGAAAGATCAGATCGCAAAGGCGTGAAGCATTTCCTGATCAATCACCTGGTCTTCACGATATAGAAATAAGGAAAATAGGATATGCCACTCGATCCTCATCTCAAGGTGTTTATGGAACAAAGAGGTCTCCTGACGAAACCTGGGAGTGCAGCAAGAAGGCCTGAAGTAATTCTGGCTGAGTCACGTGATAGTGTGAAGCAGGTAACTATAGCTCCAGGCAGTACACTAGAACCGGTCGCACACATTGAAAATCTTGTGATTCCTGGTCCGGCAGGAGATCTCGCGGTCCGTCTTTACATGCCAGAAGGAATAGGCCTGTTCCCGGTACTGATGTTCTTTCAAAAAAGCTGGTGTCATGGCAATCTAGATACCCACGAGATAATGTGCCGAAGCCTGTGCCGTGGGGTAGGATGCATGGTGATGACCGTCGATTACAGCCTGGCACCGGAAAATCCATTTCCCGCTGCAGTTGAAGATTGTTACGCTGCTACCTCCTGGATGTCCGTTCATGCAACAGAGTTCCAGGGTGATCCTACACGAATCGCAGTTGGAGGAGAGAGCGGGGGTGGCAATTTTGCTGCTGCCGTTGCACTCATGAGCCGTGATAGGGGTGGCCCTATGCTGACGTTCCAGTTGTTAATTTGTCCGGCGGCTGACTTTCGAGTTACCACGGATTCGTGGAAAGACTATGACGGTTACATGATGAACAGGGAAGAGTTCATTATTGTCAAAGATTTCTATGCACCCGCTGAAGAAGATCAATTAAATCCTTATGCTGCTCCTGCACAAGCCTCGAATTTGCATGGATTACCACCTGCATTGATCATCACTGCAGAATGTGATCCATTGAGAGATGGCGGGGAACTGTATGGTCAGCGACTCCTCGAAGCAGGAGTTCCCGCCACTGTTACTCGCTACGGTGGTATGGTTCACAGTTTTATGCATTTTGGTGCTCTGATACCCCAGGCTAATGAGGCTCTTGATGGTGCCATCCACGCATTGCGAAAGGCGTTCGATTCCAAAGCCAACAAGGGGTAGTCTGATTACCAACGATTATGTGTCACGTTCGTTTGGTGTTCAAATAAGTACGTTTACGGGCTTGACAATAAAATGAGTGGTAGTTTCTACTATACTTAGATAGTCTAAATAATAGTTAAGCTAAGTATTAGCTACGCTAACGAAAAGACAGAAAGTGAACGTATGATTGAGCCTTCTTCTCGCGACGCGATAGATATTGCCGACGAGTTGCTTGGTCTCATTCCCCGCTTCTGGGCCGAATTCGCGCGGACATTCCCTGCGATACCGACGAAAGTGCACCGGAATGGCGTGATAACTTAGAACTCCATGCCACGAAGGGACAGATCAAGTTGTTGCGCGTTCTGTTGACTCGTTAACGTTGCACCATGCAAGTATTAGTCGATCAACTGGATGTTGCACCACCAACAGTAACCGTCATGGTCAAACGACTGTCTCATTTCAGATTATAGAAGAGCTTTCCCCAAAAGTGAGTATTATCCGCTGGAGTCAATAAGATCCCCACTCATACGATTCGTTGTAATGTGTACCACAACAATCGCCACTGAAAATGACAAAGCGGCATAACCAGCACTCGTAAATGAATGACCTCCACTTTGGCCTCTCCTAACTCGCCAAGCACAGCCTATTCATCAGCTAATCTTACTATTCCATGACAGCTCGTACCAATGCCTGTACCCCAGCATTTTTGGGAATCTCGCCAATCGTTTTAATGATCAATCCATCTTTTACGACATATGTAAAGTATTCACTTGGGAGGTTGACGCGCTTACCCGTTGGCTGAATCACCGGAATTCCCCGCAGGATGCCTGTATAGTCAATGATGCCTGTCTGTGTTCCCGATATATTCATTTGGAACTTTACCCGATCTTCCGACTCTTCCAGAACCTTTTCATTGAACTTGAAGTCCGGTAATGCTCTCTTACGGGGCTTATGCATCCGCATAGCGTCTTTCTTCCTGATTTTGACAAACAAACTCACTGGAAATGGGATAGTTCCCGTCACGATATAGTTGTCTGCAAGGTAGGAAAGTGCAGTGTCCCAATCTCCTGCTTCCACAGCTTGCAGATGTTGGTGAGCAGTATCTTTTGCGCTTATGCGATTTTCTCCTTGAGAAGTAGCACTTGACATGGTGTTGTTCCTCCTTTGGGCTATGTATTCTGTTCTGCTTATACCTGCTCAGTTTGGTTCATCACGCGCGCAATTTCCACTTCAATCCATCGTATATCCTCCTCGACCAAACTCATTTTGTGGTTAAGCACGCGCAATAGGTGTGGTTGGATTAGCTCAGGAATCGAACGGTTAGTAATGACATGGTGTTGGTTGGTCTGAAGGTGAGAACGCACCAAGAACACATAACCTCGATAGTGATACAAAATGCTAAGTTGTTGCTCTCGCGTGAGATAGGTGAAGTGGCTGAGCTTGACATTGAACAGGTCGGGATAGTCTATAGTATACTCGCCTGGTTCTAACATCAACATGAAGAAACGCTCACGTCCTGATTGAGTAATAGAGTACACTTTGCGCTTCCGCTCTGTTTGCTCAAGCTCCTCTGGTTCGTTCGGCTGGATGAGTCCCTCCTTCATCAATCGAGCGATGAGTGGATATAGTGTACTCGAATTCAGTTGACGAATAGGGCCAATGGCAAGACCTACAATGCCTCGTAAGAAATACCCATGCATGGGGTGGGCCATCAGCTTTCCCAGAATATCCAGTTCAAACATCTGTCTTCCATCCATGCTTCTTTCCACTTTCGAAAGGTGATAGGTACTTACCTTTTTATATCCCATGGATATATCTTATCGACATATTTAAAGTATATAAAATAATGTGAGAAATTGCAAGCGGAAAAATGGTAGTTTCAAATACCCTGGCTTGACATCTCGTTGTCCAGTACGTTATACCCCACATATAAGTTAGTTAGCACTAACAAATTTGAAAAGGGTATGGAAGTGAACGATCCGAAGAAAGAAAAACGCACACGTATGAAGGGCGAGGAGAGGCGTGAACTGATTCTTACTCGTGCTAAACATGTCTTTGCCAGTCACAGTTATCCTGAAGCGAACACAGGAATACTTGCTCAAGAGAGCGAGGTAGCTGAACCGATGCTCTACAAGCACTTTGGTAGTAAAAAAGGCCAGTTCTTAGAGGTGTTGCACACATCAAGCTATTGCTGAATCAAGTGATCCAGATATTGCTCAATGTGTGAGTAGGCATAACCAGAAAATTTATGCCTTTGTTTTTCAACTGTTGAAGCGTGCGAAAGATGAGGGTCTGTTGCGCACTGATGTCGATATAGATGTTGCAAGTTGGGGTTACATGAGCATGGTATTTACAATGCAATACAGTCAAATGCTCGATCTACACGACAAATTCAGCGATACAATTCTGGCAGAGATGAATCAACTCTGCTTACAAGCTTTGCAGGCGTAATTTGTTGTATCTATGATAGTTGTGCAGCGAGGTTTGGAATCTGCTCATAAGAGCATTACTTTACATGTTTCGGACGAGGGGCACACATAGATAGAACTAAAAACCTACCCTCACTTCAATTTAAGGCAAACTGCTACACTGGCCAGTCGAGCACCTTTACTCGTAAAACTTCCCTATGCGGTACCAGTATTACATACACTGATTGATATAGCGTTTACTGACGCCATTCGTGCAGGTTTCATCGTCTCAGGTACAGCATTACTCTTCACTGCTGTACTATCCGCCTTCTTTTTAGGAAAGGTGCGACGCGAGGTTGTTCAGCAGGAAATAGCTGCGCAGGATATTGTACCTGTAGAGGTATGACTGTGCATAACAGTTGCAGCGAATGCCTTGATGCTGTATGATGATATAGGAAAGGCCAGGGGCTAAGGGCAAAATAATGATTATGCCCTACACATTTTGATACGGGTTATGCTGAATTGTGCCTCCGGATGGGTAGTTGAAAACCACCGAGGCACGTTTTGTCATGTCAGCGGAGGGGATTGAGTGACACTTAAAGGATTATTAGCACTGTTGACGCAGCGGCCAGAGTTTCGCCGCCTGGTGCAGCAACTTCACGATGCAGAGGCATTGCCTGCCCTTACCGGGATAACTGAAGCCGCGCGTCCCTATATCATCGCAGCTCTTGCATCAACTCTCCAACAGCCGCTACTGGTTGTTCTTACCAGTGAAACTCAGGCAAGCCTGGTTGCAGATACGCTCAAGATACTGGTACAACAACCTGAGGATGTGTTGTACTTTCCAGATCGTGATGCGCTGCCGTTCGAGCGACTCATAAGCGATGCATTGACAACACAACAACGCATGAATACCCTGATTTGTTTAACAGAACGAGATCGCAATCCAATAGTTGTTTGCTCAGCACGTGCGCTTACTCAACCCGTTATTCCACCCCAAGAGCTTTCAGGCTCGTTATATAGCTTGAAACCAGGACAAGAGGTCGATCTGACGCTGATGCTGGAACACCTGTATAATCTTGGCTACGAACCTGTGACAGAGGTGGAAGAGCCAGGGCAATTCAGCCATCGCGGAGGTATTGTTGACCTGTTTCCCGTAACATTGCCGCGTCCAGTACGTATTGAATTTTTCGGCGATGAAATTGAATCGTTACGTACTTTTGATCAAGCCTCGCAACGTTCTCTCAATCCCATTGCTTCTTTTGTTATAGGCCCGGCGCGTGAGGCATTACCTTTGCGGGGACCTGAAGCAGCACAAGAGCTTGAGCGACTCAATAGTAGCATGTTACATCATGATGCCGAAGATCGCTGGAAGCGCGGTCTCGAGGATTTACGCGAGCAGCGCTCTTTTGATGACATCACCTATTATCTGCCTTATTTGCACGCTCAAGCCAGTGTGTTAGATTATCTTTCACGAAACGGTCTCGTCATTCTCGATAATCCAGAAGGCATCCAAAATCATATTTTTGAGCTTGAAGTTCAGGCGCAAGAGATGAAGGAGCGTTTTGAGAATGATCGCGAAAATCCCACACACCTTCGAGACATCTTCATAACCTGGAATGATTTGGAACCACGCCTTCAGGAGCGCCGTCAGTTACGTTTTGCGGATATTCTATCTGCGATTGAAGGTGCGTTTGACGCTTATCAGCATAGTGGTACAGAGGCGCTGATGCCTACTTTCAGCAGCGCCAATTCATATGGTGGACGATTGCGCGCATTTGTGCAGGATTGTCGTAAAGCGCTTGATATGCGAGAGCGTATCGTGATTGTGACAGCGCAGGCGCGAAGAATGGCCGAAGTTTTGAGTGATGAGTCACTTCTTGGAAATGCTACCATCCATGTAAGCCCGGGTACCAACATTAACGAAGCGCCTGAAAATAGCACTTTGACCCTCATACAAGGACAACTATCAGAGGGTTGGCAATCTCACGGATTAGGGCTTCAAGTCTATACCGATACCGAGATCTTTGGCTGGTCAAAACGCCAAGAGCATAGGCGCAAGCCTGTTACACCTGCATCATTCCTGGCTGAAGTCAATCCTGGAGATTACGTTGTTCACCAGGAACACGGCATTGGTCGCTTCGAAGGACTTGTCAAACTTGATAGTACTGGCGTTGAACGTGAATATTTGCTTATTCACTATGCTGGAACCGATAGATTATATATTCCAACCGACCAACTCGATCGGGTAACACGTTACATTAGTATGGGTGATGCTATTCCTGCTTTGAGTAAACTAGGAACGGCAGAATGGACTCGTGCTAAGTCAAAGGTCAAAGAGAATGTACAGGATATTGCGCGAGATCTTTTGCGTCTCTATAGTGCCCGCGAGGCGTTAGAGAGGCCTCCATATTCTACGGATGCAGAGCAACCCTGGATGCAAGAGTTGGAGGAGGCCTTCCCATATGAAGAGACACCAGATCAATCCCTCGCGATTCAAGAGGTCAAAGCAGATATGGAGCGTCCGCGTCCCATGGACAGACTGGTGTGTGGAGATGTAGGGTATGGTAAAACAGAGGTCGCCCTTCGTGCAGCATTCAAAGCTGTTCTCGATCAGCGCCAGGTAGCTATTCTGGTTCCAACGACAGTTCTAGCATTGCAGCATTTTAATACATTCAAAGAGCGTTTGAAAGCATATCCTGTGCAGGTTGAGTTACTTAGTCGTTTTCGTTCGGAAAAGGAACAGAAGCAGGTATTGGAAGAGCTGGCACTGGGTAGAGTTGATATCGTGATTGGAACCCATCGCCTGTTACAGAAAGATGTCGTGTTTTTGAATCTGGGATTGCTTATAGTCGATGAAGAGCAGCGCTTCGGGGTCGTACATAAGGAGCGGCTCAAGCAAATGCGAAATGAGATCGACGTACTGACTCTAACCGCCACTCCTATTCCACGTACACTGCATATGTCACTGGTCAATGTACGTGACATGAGTGTGATTGAAACTCCTCCTCAAGAACGCTTACCAATTCGTACAGCCATACGTGAATATGACGACAGCCTGATTCGCGAAGCGATTCTGCGTGAGATTGATCGTGACGGGCAGATCTTTTTTGTGCATAATCGGGTGAAAGGTATCCAGGTAATAGCGCAGAAACTGCAGCGTCTGATACCCGAGGCACGCATCGCTGTTGGACACGGGCAGATGGCCGAGGACCAGCTTGAGCGCGTGATGATGGATTTTTCCAGTGGGGAATATGATGTGCTGGTGTCAACGACCATCATTGAGAATGGCCTTGATATACCCAATGCGAATACCATCATAGTGAATAATGCAGCTCTTTTTGGGTTGGCACAACTCTATCAATTACGAGGTCGAGTTGGTCGAGCTACGCACCAGGCGTATGCCTACTTTCTTTACAACAAGGACACTAAACTTACCCCTGTTCAGGAAAAGCGTTTACGTGCAATCTTTGAAGCAACGGAACTGGGAGCGGGATTTCGAATTGCCATGAAGGATCTTGAAATACGTGGTGCGGGTAACCTGCTTGGAGCTGAACAATCAGGCTTTATGAATTCTGTTGGTTTTGACCTGTATTGTAAATTGCTTGCAGAAGCGGTCGAAGAGTTACAGGGTAAACGTGCCGAGGTAGGGTTGCCAGGTGTGATTGTCGATTTGCCGCTCGATGCATACTTACCCGATGAATATATCGGTGATCGTACGTTAAAGGTTAAATTTTACCAGCGGCTGGCAAACTTGCAATTGCCTGAACAGATAGAGGCAATGGAGGCTGAAATGAATGACCGTTTCGGAACACCACCCTTACCTGCAAAGAATTTGCTCGCAATGGTGCATCTCAAAGTAGAAGCTGCAAAATTGGGTTTTGAAGCCATTACCGCTAAAGATCATGAGTTTGTGCTAACAGTCAGACGGACAATCGTTCCGAATCGAATCGTCTTGTATCGCCGTTTCCGTAATGAAGCTCGCGTGCAACAGGGAGTGATTCATATACCACGCCGACTGTTAGGTGCAAATTGGATGGAACAGCTTCGCGAATTGTTACCGGCGATTACTACAGCAGCATGACAATTTCTACACAGCAACGAGTCCTTGCTCTTGTAGTTCACTGAGGATTAGCTCAATTTCCAGAATATTTTTGCCAGTGCAACGCGCAAGGTCTGCAACAGTACGGCGACCGTCTACGAGAAAATAAATAAAACGTTGCCGGCGAGTAAGGGGTAAGGCAAGCACTTCACGTTCGATACCACGTTTTTGTGGAACAAGCCACTCAATTCCCGGAGTAGAGGTTTTGCTGATTAGCGAACCGCTTCCATTCACCTGTACTTGCGCATTTACTGGTATGGTGGAAGGCAACCCGTTTTTGGGGGGGATGAATGTTTGTGTCGGAGAGGTAGTGGCGGTAGCATTATTTTGATTATTTACACTAGATTTAGTAACAGATTGCGAAGATTCACCGGTTCCTAAAGTATATGTGATATTACTCCACTTCACTAGCCAGTTTAACGCATCCTGACCAATCAGGCGTCCTACTCTAGCATGGATCGGCTGTCCTGTTTGAAAAAACACTTCACCCTCTTCAACTCTACCACCCTGCTTATGCTTAATAGTCATCATGCCATTTAGTTGTCTTGTTCGAGCTAACTCCAAGACTTCACTTAAACTTTCCGCGTTTCCTTTTGCCATGCTCTCGATACTCCCTATTGACTGGTGGTTGTTCTCAAAATACTGGGATTATTGCATGTAGTAATCAAAAGCGCCATGCTACAATCAAACCAGGAAGTGCTATATGTACATCAGTTCAGCAAAATACATATACATTTATACCATAGATATGGACGAATGCGGAAGAAGATTGTATCAAAAAAACACCAACAGTTAAAAATCTTAATGCCATTTTAATCGAGGTTATCTGAATGAGCGCGTATGCATTAAGTAGAACATTATTGCTTGTTTGTATTCGAGCAGGTTGGCCTGACCGGCGGCAATAATTTGATCACAAAGATTTATAAGTGTGGCAGAAACTTGCAATCGTGTTTCATCAAAGCCATCTAATTGCTGCAATAGCTCGAGCAGCTCAGAAGGTTCCTGTCCCGCAATGTCTATCCCGGCGCGTACAGCTTCTACTCGTGTCCAGACTACGAGTTGATGTCGCATTTGCTCAAAAATAACAACATCTTCTTCACTGACCAAAGCAGTAGTACTTTCAGGCTCTTGGGTAGTTATCTCTACTTGTGGAGATGATTGGGTTTGTGTGAGTTCCTGAGATTGCAAAATAGCTGGAGCTGTTATGGAATCTTCTACGGGTTCAGAGGCCATGATTTGAGCAGTATTTGTCTCAATGGCAACTGCACCATCTTGCTCAAGTAGCGATGGATCGGGCAGATCGTCAGCAATCAAAACTTTTTCTTTTTGACTTGTTCGAGCATCAACAGTCTCATCAGCAGATACAGATGGAGCGTCAACGGAAACAGGAGGAGTAAGTGGATTGGTAATTTTTGAGCCCTCAACGCTTGTGAAAGTTTGCTGTTCTGCTTGTTGAGAGGACTTGTTCGTAGAAGTATTATTATTTGACATAATTTCATGTTCGACAGAGCTACTACTACTTCCATTCGCGTTCGAACGATCGCGAATGGAATGTTTAGGAGATGCTCCATTGGGTCGGGCATCATTTTGAGTGGCTTTGATTTCGCCACGTGCCTCTTGAAGCTGTTGTTGTAATAGCATAGTTGGAACAACCAACTGCTCCCATGTAGGATCAATACGTTTTGTGACATTCGAATTGGCCCATGAATTAACAGGTCGAGGATTGCCGAATCCATTCGAACGGCCAGTCAGATGTCCCCTAAGTCCCTCGACAATTGAGGTAGAGGAGGTACTAATGAGGATTCGAATATCAGCCATGCGTTTATGGCCTTGCTCGCCAAAGAATGTACGATTTCTCTGGACGAAGTAAATGAGCAAACGCTCAACCTGGCGCTGGAAGTCAGGCGACATTAAATCTATACGCCCCCAGGCATTGAAATCGACAGAACCAAGATACTGCCAGACTTCCTGGCGCTTTGTGCGGTCTACGGGACGCATGCGTAAGGAATCAATGCGGTAATCATAGAAACGCGGATAGCAAAAATTGGAGATCAATGTTTCAGCCAATTCTGCTTTCAAACGCGCAAGTTCAGGGGGTGGAAGTTGACTTACGAGAATACCCACGCCAATACCTCTTTCATAGTAGCCGTACAGAGCACATAACAAGCATCAGGATCCAATTGTGAATGAATCCAATTGTAACGCATTTGTTCCTTTAATAGGAGTCACCGATGGTGGCGCTTTGCGAATATGTAGCGGAAGCCGCTCAGTATCATCGCTTGTTGTATCAATAGAAGTGGTAAAAGGCAAGAGAGCAATAGCAACATGGGCTAGCCCATTTGGCACAGCTCCTATCCATACTGCACTACTAGAGGTACGCAATATAGTACCTGGCTTCCACGTGCTTGTTGGGCACCACGATAGTGAAGGAAAATCAGCACTTGCGAATTCTTGCTGTCCATGGGCATTGAACAGCAGCAGTTGTAAGCTTAAAGGTGGAAGTTGAGGTGTATTTACTTTCCAATAAGCTGTCACTTGCATATAGTGAGGGGTGACGACACTAAACGATAGTGGAGGCGCTACGCCGTATCCTACGAGACTTAAACCTGTGTTTGAGCTGGCGTTAGAAGAGAAATCAACGTTGAGTGGATGTGTTACCTGTTGTGGCGATACGCGAATGAAAGAACAAAAGGTATCAGGCAATTGTGGCAAAACGTCGTAACCTTGTTGCACAGGCGATAATGGTGAGATGCCAGGGGCAGGTAGCCCTCTTTTCAGAAGAAGGTATCCATCTTGTGCAGCAATCACACCGTAATTACCACGCATTATTACAGTTTTCACCTCATTAATATAGGAGTAGGATGATTGAAATGGATAGAAATAACTCGTCGTATCGAGAAAAATATAATCTGCACTTTCATCTTGATAAGGAAAGAGATAAATAGATTTGCGCTCGCTGATATGTGGAACAAGGCTAGATTGAGCTGAAACTGAAGCTGACTCAGGAATCATGTCTATGATAGGTTGAGCGAGTCTAGCATGATATGTGATCTGGGGCCATGTAAATGCTTTCGAGATTGGAAGCGAGCCATATGGCAAATCCTCCCGCACGACAGCAAATAAGACGAAGCCAATCAGAAGGATAAGCAAAACTGGTTGCAAGCGGGAATGAAGGCTGCGGCTTACGGTCAAAGGCTGTTCGCTGGATTGTCTTTGCTGCTGCTCCTGTGGTGCGCGCATGCGGTCCATTGACAACTGGCTAGCCCAGATAATGACGACGATGGCCTCGATTGTAGCAAAGACGAGAATAGGCACGATTTCCGCACTATAGTGAAAGACACCCAGATACTGATTTGGATCAGAACTGAACAAATTAATTGCTATCGAAGGCAGGGCAAGCACTAATACCCAGGGAGCAAGCAAGGGTAAATATCCAACTGGAGCCAGTAATATTCTCAGATACTTTCGATGGGCCGATTCTAAAACATGTTGATGGATTAAACTTACTGGATGCGATAAGAAATTGCGTATAATTTCAACTGGCCCATTTCCTAGATAGGAGTAGCGTGATGCTAGCAATGGATGCCCGGTAGGGCTGAAATGCCGGTATGCCCAGAAGGTCACTCCTATCCAACCTATTGACAGTAGTACCAATCCCAGTCCAGTGCGCCAACGTTGTTGAAAGATGATAGACCATAGGCCAAAACAGGCAATCACCAGGGGTATCTCTTCTTTACAGGCCATCGCAAGAATAGCGAAGACAAAGAGCCAGACAGTTCGTCTAGTGTACATGAAGTATAGTGTGAAGAGCAGCAGAGAGGCTGTAAAAGTGACAGCATGAAATTCAAAGATTGTCGCTTGTTGCTGTGCGGGGTAAAGTAAATAGACAAGGGCAATCCCAACAGCGGCTAGCTCGCTCCGTAGACGCAACCGTGCCAGCCAGAAAGCAGGAAAAGCGCCACTCGCAACTATCAGCGTTTGAAGGACAAGCAGTGTTTTTGGACCTGACCAGATTATATAAAAAAGCGAAACTGGAAAGAGCATTGGCTCAAAATGAATGGCAAAACGCGAGAAGCCCGCAGCGCTATAGCAGTTCGTATCGCTGACAACATTACAAATTGTTTGATGTAATATTTGGCCATGTATGATGCTCCAGACTGCCTGATCCATGTTACCCATGTCTTCGGCAGCAGTTAAAAAGGCATCTTGTCGACTAATAGCATAAGCTATAAAAAAGCCTGAGAAGAGAAGAACCATCAGACTGACAAGTCCCATTGCTACCCAAAATAAAGGTGTGCGGGACAATGGATTGGGCGTTGGATATATATAGAGTCGGCTTCGCAATATTGCAAAACGTTTTTGCCAGGTTGCTTTACTCACCCTTCACAACTCCTTCAACTGGTATAATTGTAGCTATTTCTGTTGAGAGTATTTCTCCATCTGGAATTTCATTATTTCCATCATTTATTTGTAACGGACGTACCTGTGTAGCTTGTTGGATAATGAGTTCCTGTTTCCCACCGCTCAGGTAGGCTATACTGACGCAAACTGCCTCTGCTAATGTTGAAACAAGACGGGAGATGAGTGCCATTATCGATGCCAATCCAGTAGGTAAAGGGAATGCGAGAGCAAAAAGTGCCACAATTGCTGCTTCGCGGATCCCCAGGCCGCTTGGAGTAATGAAACTCACAAAACCTATGTCCCAGGCAATTGCGTAGATACCAATGCAAATTGGCCACGCTACCAATGGAGCGACAGGCCAGAGCGCAAGCAAAAGAACATAAAAAGCTGTGCCAGCAACAATCCAACTGACGCACCATGCCAGAGTGATAAACAAAATATCGCTATACTGCAAAGTCAGTTGAATAGGTTCACGTTTCATTCGACGTAATGCCCAATTGAGCACACCGTTGAGAATACGTGGATGCAAGCCTATAAAGAGGGCAATAATGCTTGCGATACCGAGAATATCTAACACGGACCCACGCAGTAAAGAACCAATTTTCCCGAAGTCTTGCCAGAACAGAAGGCTAACTGAGAAGACGAGTATTCCTGCTGCAAGTTTTGTTATCAATTCAATCGCCATACTTGCGAAAGCAACCGGGCGTGAGACGCCATACCTGCTCACCCAGAGAATGCGTGTTAAAACGTGCCAAACATTTCCAGGGATATAACGTACAAACTCCGAAGCCAGGTAAATGCGCAGGCACGTGCGTAAGCCGAGATGCGAACCAAGACGTGCCAGTACCGCTCGCCAAATCAATCCGTATGACAGTTCCTGCAGCATGAAGCCAAAAAAAGCTAGAGCCAATAACCAGGGATTCAATTGGAAGGTATACACGGTCAAATCAGCCCAGTTCTTTTTTACCTGGTAAACGAAGAGGGCCAATATTAAAACAGGTAAACCTATTTGCAGTACACGTTTGCCGAATTTTTTAACGCCAGGCCTATGCATCAGTCAAGTACCTGCCTGATACTGTATTCTTCATCAGATCGGAAGGCATAATGGCGAATCATCTCGCTTTGCAAACCTGTCAGAATGAAATTCACTCCAAAAATCATCAGGAGAATGCCTACAAAAAGTAGTGGATGGTTACGAATAGGATCATGTGTAAAGAAGTAACTTCGAACGACTACAAACACGTCCACCATCATGCCCAGGAGAAATGTCCAAAAGCCCAGAGGCGCAAAGAAGCGCAAAGGGGTACGCAAAAAAGTCGTTAGAAATAACACATTCATCAAGTCTATAAGGCCGCGCGCAAAACGCTTTGCGCCAAATTTAGAAACACCATGAATACGTGGATAATGATGTACTTTAATTTCAGTTACACTGAATCCGCGCCATTGTGCCATAACTGGTATAAATCGATGGAATTCACCATAGAGTTTCAAATGGCTGTCTTCGATTACTTCTCGCCGATAGGCCTTAAACCCATTATTGATGTCATGCAGGCGAACACCTGTCATTTTACTTACCAGGCCATTAAATACTCGTGAGGGAAAAGTTTTTGAAATCGGATCGAGACGAGGGAATTTCCAACCAGATACCAGGTCATATCCTTCATTGATTTTCTCAAGAAAATTAGGTATCTCTTCTGGATCATCTTGCAAGTCACCATCCATAGTAAAAATGATTTCCCCCTGGCAGCGACTAAAACCAGCCACCAGGGCTGGAGTCTTGCCGAAGTTACGTCGAAAGCGAATTACTTGTATAGTTCCAGGATGTTCATCGTGCAGGTTTTTCAGCTCTTTAAAGGTATTATCAGTACTGCCGTCATCAACAAAAATTACCTCGTAGACCTGTCCCAGCGAATTGAGTTGATCTGATAATTTTTGATATAAAGGTCCTACATTCTCTTCTTCGTTCATTACAGGAACGACGATCGATAGGGCAACCTTCTGTGATGGAGACGCTTCAAGCGTCATTTCTGATTCGGCAAGGGCTGCGGTTATTTCTTCTATCTGTGGCATAGTCCGTATACTCCAACTGCAATCCGAGGAGTGGCTCTTTCTGCTTCCTCGGCCAATGATTGCCGCAAATTATAGCATACTAATCTTGTTGAACAGTATAAGATGGTACTATTCAGCAGGACTAATTAAGGTTTTTTATTTCCCATTAGTTTTTTATTTCCCATTAATAGAACGGACAAATGGCACAAACAGACACGTGTTCAGGCAAATGGATAGCCTGAATGCTTAAAACTTTACTAAATCTTGAGAAGTATAGAGGTTTTATACAGCAAGGACTGAGAAGAGGTCGGGTCGATCAGATGTCAGGGAGTCCACTCCGGCAGCAGCAAAGTGTAGTATGTCTACTTCTGCATTTACCGTCCAGAGGCCCAATTTTAATCCGTTGTTGTGTAGTGCCTGGGGCATGTCGGTGGTAAAAAGTTTGTAATCCATATTGATCCATTGGCACCCATATTCCTGCGCCTTCTCAAACAAAAGGGGCATTCCATCGCTGGCACGAGGATTCCATGTCTTCTTGGAGACAAGCATGCCTGTCTCTATTGTTGGCTCTAAGGATTTGATTGCAGGCAGAATCAGCCAGTCGAATGAAATTACAAGTACTTTGTCAATCATACCCGCTTGCTGAACTAGCTCAATAACCTTCTCAGCAATGTTGGGGTAGGATTGATACGTTCGTCCACGCTTGCTCGTTTTGATCTCTATATAGACCTGGGCGCGCCCCTTTGCAAGGTCCAAAACTTCGCTAAGAGTAGGAATCTGCTGTGGCTCTGGCCAGCCGCCAGGATGTCGAGCAGCAGCGTCAAGGCGACGCAAGTATGACATGTCAAGATCTAGCAAATTGCCAGAGCCGTTCGTGCGTTTATGGACATGATTGTCATGAAAAACGACCACGTGACCATCTCGGCTCATATGAACGTCCAGTTCTATCGCATCAACAGGTAATGAAAGAGCATTGACGAAAGCGGCAAATGTATTTTCTGGAGCGAGGTGTGCGCCTCCCCGATGCGCAACCCTGTGGATATTCTGATTCATGAGTTGTTATGCAGATCCTTTGTGGAGGTTACCCCACATGTCTAGTAAGTTCTATCATCCTATCATTGGATGTTATTTATATAGTATATTTTATGACAATATTCATTTGGCTGCAAAGAAAGGAATGTGTAATATGGCGCTTATAGCTGGTTTAACCGGAGAAGCTACCACGACAGTCACTCACCAAAATACCGCTGCCTCCGTGGGAGCAGGGGGAGTCGAAGTATTTGGCACTCCCATGATGATTGCATTAATGGAGAATGCTGCCTGGCGAGCGGTTGTACATAACCTTGAAGAAGGAGATGTGACAGTAGGGACAGTGGTGAATGTCCGGCACCTTGCGGCAACACCTCTGGGGCAACGAGTACGCGCCACAGCAGAACTGATTGAGATAGATGGACGACGCCTGGTTTTCAATGTCGAAGCATACGATGAGAAGCGAAAAATTGGCGAAGGACAGCATGAGCGGTTTATTGTCAACCTGGAACGATTTAATCAACGAATAGATTGAAACAGCAGCATATGACAATCAGAATAGGCATAAACACCAAAGGTACTTATTTGCGCTCCTTTATTGCTTTCAATCGGTCTATATTTTTATACTGACTTCAATTTGAATGATTGAGAATTCTCATTTCAAGGATTGCGCATACAATGTATGAAATCAATGAGCAGGAACAAGCTTTACAAAGCACTGAAAATGCAAAGAAGGCCCAAACACAAAGACCAGCAACAACATCTCGAAATAAACGATTGTCATACCTGTTAGATGCATGTGTTATTGCGGCCATGGGAGTTCTATTGTTTTGGGGCGTCTCGACACAATTCTGGAACCGCTACAATGATGCCACAAGATATCAATGCTACGCTATCGCTTTCTGGCAAGGCGAAGCGGGTCTTCATGCTCAAGGTCTCGATGCTAATCCAAACAGCCAGTGCGCTTTTCTTGCTAATAGTTCTTCAACGATCATTGTTCAAAAGATGCAAGATCGCCATTTACCAACATTCCTGATTAATCTGGTTGTAGCTCAATCAACATCTGGACCGTTGCATATCTTGCCGCCAGAATATCCAGCTTTGACCCTTGTAGTATTCTCTTTACCAATCCTGGCCCCTGCTCAATGGTACCAGGTTGTTTTTGCGTTCTGCATGTTTATCATTGCCGGGGTCATTTACCTGCTCTTGAGACGATATCGCTCAACTGGGGCGGCAATCGCCTTTGCAGTCTACCTGGTGCTTGGAAGTTGGGCTACAGCATTGGGAAGGTTTGATCTCGTTCCCGCTGGCTTGATTTTGGGGGCTGTCCTGCTGGGTGTACGAAGTAAGTGGAAGTGGGCCTTTGCATTATTAGCTCTAGCAACACTTTTAAAATTGTTTCCGATTATTCTTGTTGTGCCTTTCTTGATCGCACAACAGATGCAATCGAAAGAGAAGTGGTTTGCATGGAGCAGGTGGTCGGCTTTTGGCTTGTTTGTTGGGATATGTGCTGTTGTCACCGCAGTCTCGCTGTTTTTGAATGTAGCGGACACGCTGTTTCCAATCAATTACTTCCTCAACCGTCCTTTCCAAATCGAATCGATTCCGTCAACCCTCTTATGGCTTGGAGGTAAGGCGGGGCGCACAGTACATTGGGTATTCACTTACCAATCACTGAACTTCTTGAGTTCGTTATCTCATGTAGTTTCATTGCTGAGTATCTTTCTTCTTGTTGGGGGCCTGCTTTTTACATTCTGGCTGCAATTGCGGCGCAAAATTGATGTACCTATGGCTTGCCTGATAACTTTGCTCATCATTATGATTACTGGCAAGGTATTAAGCCCCCAATACTTAATCTGGGTGTCGCCACTGGTTGCATACGTAGGCCAGGCTCATTGGAAGTGGCTTGTGAGCTGGGCAGGTGTCTCGCTCTTGACGCTGATCATCTTTCCTTTCATGTATGTTGATATTGTTTACATTCAAACATATTACCCGGTAATTCTCGTGCGTGATTGGCTGTTACTGGCGATTGTTTGTGTTCTGCTGTACTATGCTGCGAGGAAACAGGTCTCCGCAGAAGATTCATCAGGTTGAGGCATAGTGCTACCCTTTCCCCCGTCGATCACATGTGATGGCATGAGCATCTCTACAATTCAATTCATGATGGATGGTTCTAGTTTCTATCGGAAATACCGCTCACATACCGCTCAAAATGAGCGAGAGTTTATTGATGAGCTTTGGAGGGTTGGTGAAGTGGAATCTACGTGTGTATCCATCAGGGTATAATGGTCCCAAGATTTCGGACAGTGGCATAAGATAGAATAGCTGTATCGAGAAGAGTTCCAATAGGGAGGAAAAGATG
>Ga0209048_10001399_pt1 | contig 24979 bp, 24 predicted proteins | sample FrelakmetCRP12CR_FD_187146 | JGI IMG/M metagenome (GOLD analysis project Ga0209048, IMG submission 187146) | Freshwater lake sediment microbial communities from the University of Notre Dame, USA, for methane emissions studies - CRP12 CR (SPAdes)... | ecosystem: Environmental > Aquatic >... | reverse complement strand
CCCCCGGCGATCTCGGGCCCGACTCCGGCGTCTGGTACCTCGTCCGGGAGCGACGCGCCCGGCGGCGGCGACGGAGGGGGGTCCTCCGCCCCCGAGGGTCCGGCCGGCGGTACGAGCGCCGCGTGATCGTGATCGATCGCCCGCGGCCATGAGCGCCGCCGAGCAGCCCGTCGAACAGGGGCACATGACGATATGGGAGCACCTGGCCGAGCTGCGCTCTCGGCTCATCAAGGTGCTGCTGGCCGTGGCCATCGGTGCGGTGGTCGCGTGGGTCATCTATCCCTACGTGCTGTCGTTCCTGCTGCACCCGTACAAGCAGATCTCGCCCGATGCCCAGCTCTACGCCACGAGCCCGCTCGAGCCCTTCGCGACCCGGCTGAAGGTCTCGGGCTACCTCGGCATCGCGCTGGCCATGCCGGTGATCCTGTGGCAGCTCTGGCGGTTCGTGACGCCCGGGCTGTACCCCCACGAGAAGAAGTACGCCCTGCCGTTCACGATCAGCGCGCTCGTGCTGTTCGCGCTCGGCGCCGTCATCGCCTACCTGACGCTGTCGCCCGCGCTCGACTTCCTGATCAGCATCGGCGGCACCAATATCCAGCAGATCTACTCACCCGACGCCTACCTGACACTGATCGTCTACATGATGCTGGCCTTCGGGGCGGGCTTCGAGTTTCCGGTACTGCTCGTAGCGCTCGAGCTGGTGGGCATCCTGACGCCCAGGCAGCTCCTGGGTTGGTGGCGTTACGCCACCGTCGTCATCGCCGTCGTCGCCGCCGTCATCACGCCGAGCGGCGACCCGATCAGCATGTTCGCCCTGGCCATCCCGATGTACATCTTCTACATGGGGTCGATCGGGCTCGGCTATCTGTTCGCGTGGCGCAAGCGGCGCGCCGAGCGGCGCGCCGCCGCCACCGCTGAGGCCTAGTCTTCGCAAGTGGCCGACACGTCCACGGGCCCCGGCACACCGCCTCCGTACGAGTTCTCCCTCGACGAGTTCCAGAGGCGGGCCATCGCCGCCCTCGACGGCGGCGAGTCCGTGCTCGTCTCGGCACCGACCGGTTCGGGCAAGACGGTCGTCGCCGAGCACGCCGTGTCCGTCGCCCTCGGCGAGGGTGCTCGGGCGTTCTACACGACCCCGATTAAGGCGCTGTCGAACCAGAAGTACCACGACCTGGTCCGGCGCCACGGCGCCGGCGCCGTGGGCCTGCTGACGGGTGACACGTCGGTGAACGGGGACGCGCCCGCCGTGGTGATGACCACCGAGGTGCTGCGCAACATGATCTACGCCCGGTCTCCGGCGCTCGACGGGCTCCGCTACGTGGTGCTCGACGAGGTGCACTACCTGCAGGATGCCTATCGGGGCCCGGTCTGGGAGGAGATCATCGTCCACCTCCCGCCCGACGTCCAGCTGGTCTGCCTGTCGGCGACCGTGTCGAACGCGGCCGAGTTGGCGGAGTGGATCACGATGGTGCGGGGCCCGACCACGGCCGTGGTCGAGGAGCGCAGACCGGTCACGCTGGAGAACCTCTACGCGGTGTCCGATCGGGCCACCGAGGAGCTGCGCGTCACTCCCGTCCTCGTCGACGGGCGGGCCAATCCCGATGCGGAGCGCTTCGACGTCGACCCCCGTCAGTCGATTCGGGGTCGGCCCCGTCGCCGGTTCGCCACACCGCGCCGCGACGATGTCGTCGACCTGCTCGCCGGGCGCGACCTCCTGCCGGCGATCTACTTCATCTTCAGCAGGGCGGCCTGCGACGACGCCGTGAAGGCCTGCCTCAACGCCGGGGTCCGCCTCACCGATGCCGACGAGCGGATCCGGATCCGGGAGCTCGCCGCGCGCCACGTCACCGCGCTCGGCGACGACGATCTCGACGTCCTCGGCTTCGACCGGTGGCTGTCCGGCCTCGAGGCGGGTGTCGCCGCCCATCACGCGGGCATGGTGCCCCCTTTCAAAGAGGCGGTCGAAGCCTGTTTCACCGAAGGGCTGATCCGCGTGGTGTTCGCCACCGAGACCCTGGCGCTGGGCATAAACATGCCGGCCCGCACCGTGGTCATCGAGAAGCTCACCAAGTTCACGGGCGAACGCCACGAGTTCCTCACCGCCGCGCAGTACACCCAACTCACCGGCCGGGCGGGACGACGCGGGATCGACGACCACGGGCAGGCGGTCGTGCTGTGGTCACCCTTCGTTCCGTTCTCGGACGTCGCCGGTCTCGCCGCCAGCCGCTCCTTCCGCCTCACCTCGTCCTTCAGGCCCACGTACAACATGGCGGTGAACCTGGTCCATCGGTATCCGGCCGACGTGGCCCACCACCTCCTCAACCTGTCGTTCGCCCAGTACCAGGTCGACCAGGCGATCGTGCGGCACGAGGCGCGGTTGGGCCGACGCGAGCGCGAGCTCAGCGAGCTCCGGGACGCGGCGCGGTGCGAGCTCGGTGACACCGACGACTACGTGCGCCTGCGTGCTGCGGAGGGCGACCGGACCCGAGCGACCCCGACCGGGGGAGGAGGGGTCGACGAGGCGCTGCAGCGGCTCGTGCCCGGCGACGTGATCTGGCTCCACGGGGGGAAGTCCGCGGGCAAGATCGCGGTGGTCTCGGTCGCCCAGCGCAAGGGCGGCGCGGTGCGGCTGCGGGCGATCACCCCCCAGCGACGGGTCCTCAACCTCGGTTCGGCCGACTTCGACCAGCCGCCCACGAGGGTCGCCACCGTCGTCCTACCGGTGCCCTTCGCGCCCCAGACCACGGCGTTTCGCCGTGAGGTGGCCGCCGCGTTGGGCCGGGTCTCGGTGGCGCCACCGGCCCGACCCGTCCGAGCGGGTCAGGCCGAGCGGTCATCGGGGGCGACCGCGGTCCGGCGTCACCCGGTGGACGCCTGCCCCGACCGGGAAGCGCACGTTCGGGCCGTGCGCCAGGCCGCACGGGTCGAGCGCGAGATCGCCGACCTGCGCCACCAGGTGGCGGGTCGCAGTGGATCGCTGGGCCGCACCTTCGACCGGGTGCTGCAGGTGCTCGAGGCGTGGGGGCACCTCGACGGGTGGGCCCTCACCCCCCGCGGAGAGCGCCTGGCCCACCTCTACCACGAGTGCGACCTGCTCATCGCCGAGGCCCTCGAGACGGGGCTGTTCGACGATCTCGAGCCGGCGTCGCTCGCCGGGTTGGTGTCGTGCTTCACCTACGAGCACCGCTCGAGCGCGCCCCCGCCCGAGCCCTGGTTCCCGAGCGCCGCGGTCCGTCGCCGGGTCGGCCGGCTCGAGCAGCTGGCCGCGGAGCTGGCCGCCGACGAGCGTCGCCTGGGGCTACCCCCGACCCGCGCCCCCGACCCCGGGTTCTTCGCCCTCGCCCATGCGTGGACAGCGGGGGAGGGGCTCGAGCAGGTGCTCGCCGACGAGGATCTCTCCGGGGGCGACTTCGTGCGCAATGCCAAGCAGCTGCTGGACCTCCTGCGACAGATCGCCGATGCGGCACCGGTGGCCGACACCGCGACCGCGGCGCGGACCGCGGCGGACCGGATCTTCCGGGGGGTGGTCGCTGCGTCCTCAGCGGTGAGCACCATGCCGTACGCCGGTGACGGCGTCGACGACGACCTCACCCCGACCGGGCTGTGACCGTTCGGCGCGGGGAGGACTGGGGCGCGCCGGGCCCGTTGCCCGCCAGCGGCGTCGTCGTGCGCTCCGACGCCGAGGCGCGCGCGGTCGTCGAGCGCGCCCGTCGGGCGGACGAACCGGTACCGACGCTCGGCCTGCTCGGAGGCGATCTGTGTCGCACGCTGGGGGGCACCGGGGACGAGGCCCGGCTGCGGTCGGAGGAGGCGATGACCTTCCCGATCGATCTCGGCGCTGCGCTCGTCGACGGCCGCCTCCACTGGTTCGTGGCCCACCTCGTGGCCCGACGTTCGTGGTGGCGGGGCCGGGTACTGGTGGCCATGAACGCGGAGTGGCTCGGTTCGTGGGACCTCGGACCGCGTGCGCACCCGGGTGACGGCCTGCTCGACATCACCGATGGCGCCCTCCGGATGGGCGACCGCGTGAAGGCCCGCAGTCGGCTCCCGGCGGGCACGCACGTGCCCCATCCCGACCTCACAATCCGTCGGGTCGACGCCTTCCAGGCCGAGCTCGACCCACCGCTCGACGTGTACCTCGACGGGCAGGCGATCGGCCGGGCCCGGACGCTTTCGGTACGCCTCGAACCCGACGCTCTCACTGTCGTGGTCTGAGCGCCCGGAGACGCTCGCCGGGCCCTCGCAAGTGCCCCGACGGGTACGCTCGGGACCATGGACGTCGCCGCGGCCAAGGCTTGCATCTGCGAGGAGGTCGACCGCCGGGCCGACCTCCTCCTCGAGGTGTCCCACGCCATCCACGCCCACCCGGAGCTGGCCTACGAGGAGCACTTCGCCCACGACCTGCTCGCGGGCACGATCGCCGCCGACGGCCTGCCCGTCGAGCGGTCGGCCTACGGGATCGCGACCGCGTTCGAGTCCCGGGTGGGCACGTCGGGGCCCACCGTGGCCGTGTTGTGCGAGTACGACGCTCTCCCGGGCCTCGGCCATGCCTGTGGGCACAACATCATCGCCGCCGCCGGTCTCGGGGCGGGGTTGGCCGCGGGGGTGCTGGCCGACGAGCTCGGCGGGCGACTGCGCATTCTCGGCACCCCGGCCGAGGAGGGTGGCGGGGGCAAGGTGCAGCTGATCGATGCCGGCGCCTTCGCCGACGTCGACGCGGCCTTGATGGTGCACCCGGCCGACCACGATCTGGTCACGATGAACACCATCGCGGTGCAGCAGGTAATCGCGGAGTACCAGGGCGAGGCGGCCCACGCCGCCGCGTTCCCGCACCTCGGCCGCAACGCCCTCGACGCGGCCGTGCTCGGCTACGTGAACGTCGCCGCTCTCCGCCAGCACATCCGGGGCGACGAGCGGGTGCACGGCGTCTTCACCGACGGGGGCGACAAGCCGAACATCGTGCCCGCCCACGCCGCGACCCACTGGTACGTGCGCTCGCGCACCCTCACGACCCTCGAGCCCCTCAAGGAGCGGGTCCTGGCCTGCCTGCAGGCCGGTGCCGACGCGGCCGGCTGCACGATGACCCATCGATGGCTCGATCCCGCCTATGCCGACCTGGCGGACAACGAACGTCTCGTCGAGCTGTTCGCGGCCAACGCAGCCACGGTCGGGCGCGACCTGCGCCGGCCCGCGCCGGGGTCCAACGTGGTCGGCAGCACCGACATGGGCAACGTCAGCTACGAGGTCCCGGGCATCCACCCGATGCTCCGGGTCGCGCCCCCGGGCGTGAGCATCCACACCCCCGAGTTCGCCCGGTACGCCGCCGGCCCCGAGGGTGACGAGGCGGTCATCGACGGCGCCAAGGCCATGGCGATGACCGTGCTCGACCTGTGGCTCGACCCGGCGGCGATGGCGCAGGTCAGCGCCACTTTTGTGGACGACAGGCCGGGCTGACCGAACCGTGACCACCACCACCCACCTGCGTCCGGGTGCCGTCCGCGGTCACCGGGGCCCGATGTCCTACGCTCACCGTCCGTGACTGTCTACGTCGCCGAGGAGTTCACTGCGGAGGAGTCAGATGTCCTCCGGCGCTACTTCACCAATCTCGACGGGCCGGTGTTCGCGCTGGTGAACCTGCCCGAGGTGGTCAAGGGCGCCCTCTTCGCGCGTTACAGCCGCTCCCCGAAGAGCCTGCGCCGGTTGTTCCTCGACGAATTCGTCAACGAGCTCGACATCGAGGGTGACCAGACGATCGACGCCACCGTCGGTCTGCGGCGGGCCGAGGAGCTGTACGACCGGGTGTTCTTCGAGTACGGCGACGACTCGGTGGCCCAGCTCGGGGGCGTGCACCTCGCCTGCGAGCAGTCGTCGAACCTGCTCACCAAGGTGCTCGAGTGGGGCCGACTGATGGCCTACCTCGAGCAGTCGACCCGATACATCGCGTACGACGCCCGCATCGGCGGTCGCTACCGCTTCTACCGCCCACCCGAGGTGCTCACGTCCTCGCTCGGCACCCGTTACGTCGGCGACATGGACCGGCTGTTCGACACCTACGCCGAGCTCCTGCCCCGCCTGCAGGACTTCTTCCGTGACCGGTTCCCCAAAGACGACGCCGACTCCGACTTCGTCTACCGCCAGGCGATCAAGGCCAAGGCCTACGACGCACTGCGCGGACTCCTGCCCGCGGCGTCGCTGTCGAACGTGGGCATCTACGGCACCGGCCAAGGCTACGAGGCGCTCCTGCTCCGGATGCGGGCCCACCCCCTGCCCGAGGCGCGGTCGTACGCGGACCTGATGCTCACCGAGTTGCGCAAGGTCGTGCCGTCGTTCCTCAAGCGGGTCGATCTCCACGACCGCGGGGTCGTGTGGAGCCGTTACTTCGAGGACAACGCCCAACACGTGGCCGAGGTGGCCCAGCGCCTGTTTCCGCCGACGGTGCAGGCCGAGCCCGCACCCAGCGTGCGTCTGATCGACTTCGACCCCGATGGCGAGGTCAAGATGGTCACGAGCATGCTGTACCCGATGCTGCGGCTCCCCGAGGCCCAGATCGAACGGCGGGTGCGGGCCATGAGCGTCGACGACCGCCTGGCGGTCCTGCGGGCCTACGTGGGCGACCGGGAGAACCGGCGTCACAAGCCCGGTCGGGCGCTCGAGCGCACCGACTACCGCTTCGACGTACTCGCCGACTACGGCGCGTTCCGCGATCTGCAGCGCCATCGCATGCTCACGATCGAATGGCAGGCGCTCACGCCCGACAATGGGTTCACTCGGCCCGAAGCCGTCGATGCCGCGGGGGAGACCCTGCTGTTCGACACCGCCATGGAGCGGTCCGCGTCGCTCTACCGGGCCCTGGCCGACCGCTTCCCGTCGCAGGCCTCCTACGCCATCGCCCTCGCGTACAAGATCCGGTTCGTGATGCAACTCAACGCCCGCGAAGCGATGCACCTCATCGAGCTGCGCACCTCGCCCCAGGGCCACCCGGCCTATCGGGCGGTGGGGCAGGAGATGCACCGACTCATCGCCGAGGAGGCCGGGCACCGAGCGGTCGCCGAGATGATGACCTTCGTCGATCACTCGCCCGAGCCCGAGTTGGAGCGACTGGCCTCGGAGCGGCGCGCCGAAGCCCGCCGCCAGCAGGGCTGACCTCGACGAGAAAAGCGTCACGGACGTGCGCGAACCGGTCCGGGTGTGCCTATCATCCGGCCCGCGGAGTGCCCGACCGACCACCGACCCAAGGAAGCCATGGCTGCCGACGACCTAGCCGACGACGAGGAACTCGTCGTAGACGACCTCGATGTCGAACTCGACGCGGAGGATCTCGACGAGGAAGTCCTCGATGAGGAGGTGCTCGTCGTCGACGACGAGGCCTTCGTGGCCGAGGACGAGGTCGAAGAAGACGTCGTGGTCGAGGAGCCCGCGGCAGCACGGGCGGCCCGCAAGAAGGCCGAGGAGGAAGACGACGAGGACGAGCTCGACCCCGACGACGTCGAGGCCGACCTCGACACGATCCTGAAGGACCGCATCGCCGCGGCCGAGGACGAGGAGGAAGACGAGGAGGAAGTCACCCCCGAGCCGCGCGCGGCCGGGGAAGCCGGCGAGGCGGTGGCGCCGAAGAAGGCCAACGAGTTCATGTGCACCGGCTGCTTCCTGCTCGTCAACCCGGGCCAGTTCGGCCCTCCGGGTCACATGACCTGTCCGGTCGGCGAGGAGATCTGCCCGGCGATCCAGCAACTCGAGAAGCCTGCGCCGAAGAGGAAGAAGTAGTCCGGCCGCAGGACGCCGCGGCCCTACGATGACCCCCGTGAGCGAGGACGACGAACGATCGCCGATCGAGCAGGCGCTCGAGGTGTGCGTGTACGCCCCGCTCGGCTTCGCGCTCGAGGCGCGCTCGCTGCTTCCTCGGTTCGTCGAGCGGGGTCGCAACCAGATCGTGCTGGCACGGATCATCGGCAAGTACGCGGTCGCTCGGGGTGCCGCATCGGCCGAGGTCGTCGCGGTCGAAGCCCAGGACCGGGCGCTCACGCTCCTTCGCCAGGTCGGGATGCTCCCCGACGACGCGGGCACCGAGCCAGCGGCCGACGACGAGTCCCGGCCGGTCACCGCCGGAGCCGGTGACCAGGAACCCGCGACCCCTGTCGACGAGGGCGACCGTCTCCACCCGGTGCCCGACGTCGAGACCCTGGCCATACCCGACTACGACAGCTTGTCGGCCTCGCAGGTCGTGCCGCGGCTCGAGAGCCTCGCTCCCGACGAGCTCGAGGCCGTGCGCGGCTACGAGCAGGGCACCCGCAGCCGCAAGACGATCCTGAACAAGATCACCCAGCTGCAGGCCAGCTAGGCCTCCCCATGGAAGCTGCCCGCGCCGCGACGGTTGCCGATCTACCGACGCTGGTTGCGTTGGCCCGTTCGGCGCTCGAGGAGTTGCGACCCACACGAGGGGGCGAGCTCTGGGCGCGCCGCGAGGCCCGCGTCGAGCCGCTCGAGGATGGGTTGGCGTCGGCCCTCGACGACCCCGCCCGGGTGGTGGTGGTCGGCACACTCGACGCGGTCGTGGTCGGCTACGCGGTCGTCCGCCGCGAGGTGCTCCGCGACGGCGGCGTCCTCGGCGCGATCGACGACCTCTACGTCGAGCCGGCTGCTCGGGGGGTCGGGGTCGGTGAGGCGGTCATGGACCAGGTGCTTGCGTGGTGCCGACGCAACGGCTGCGAGGGCATCGATGCCATCGCCCTTCCCGGCAATCGAGCCGCCAAGAACTTCTTCGAGCGTTTCGGGTTGGTCGCCCGGGCCATCGTGGTGCACCGCGACCTCAGGGCGGCGCCGTGACGGGCCGGCCGGTACCCGAGCTCGCTGTGGGCGCGGTGGCCGTGAACGACGGTGGGTTGCTGCTGATCCGCCGCGGCCACGGACCCGCGGCGGGGGAGTGGTCGGTGCCCGGTGGTCGTGTGGAGGTCGGCGAACTGCTCGCCGAGGCGGTCGTGCGCGAGGTCCGCGAAGAGACCGGCCTGGAGTGCGTCTGCGACGACCTGGTCGGGTGGGTGGAGCGCCTCGACGACAGCTACCACTTCGTGATCCTCGACTTCGCGGTGACGGTGCTCGACGACCGCGAGCCGGTGGCAGCGAGCGACGCCGCCGAGGCCCGCTGGGTGCCCCTCTACGACGTGCTCGAGTACCGCCTCGTGGAGGGACTCGCCGAGTTCCTCCACGACCACGGCATCATCGACGCGTTCACCTGATCGAGCGCCGCCACCACGGACGGCGTTGTACTACTTGCCCTGCCAGTTCGGCGTGCGCTTCTCGATGAAGGCGTTGAGCCCTTCGGTGGTGTCCTCTGAGGACAGCACCCGTCCGAAGCCCTCGGCGGTCATCTTGCGCAGCGTGTCCTCGTCCTCCCAGGCCGAGGCGAGCACGACCTTGCGGCTCTCCCACACGGCGAGGGGCGCGTTGGCGGCGATCTGCTCGGCGAGGGCGATGGCCGCGTCGCTGGCCTGATCGGGCTCGACGAGGCGGTTCACCAGGCCGAGGGACAGGGCCCGCTCAGCCGGGATGGGCTCGCCGGTGAGGATCACCTCCATGGCGGCGTTCACACCGATGGCCTTCGGGAGGCGATAGAGCCCGCCGGCGCCGGCGATCAGGTTCCGCTTGACCTCGGCCAGGCCGAACGTCGCCCGAGTGGAGGCCACGATGAGGTCGCAGGCGAGCAGGATCTCGAGGCCCCCGGCGGTGGCCGGGCCGTCGACGGCCGCGATGACCGGCTTGGTCCGCTCGCGCTCGGTGAACCCGCCGAACCCGCCTCGCCTGGTGGCCAGCTCGGCGGCCTTGCCCGCGTTGATGGCCTTGAGGTCGGCGCCGGCACAGAACACCGGGCCGTTGCCGCGCAGCACACCGATCCACACATCGGGATCGGCCTCCATCTTGTCGATGGCGGCTTCCATGCCCTGGGCCACGTCGCCGTTGACGGCGTTGCGAGCTTCGGGGCGGTTGAGGGTGAGGACGGCGACGCGCCCTTGGGTTTCGTAGTCGACCATGGCCGAGCAGGCTAGCCACCGGCGACGAGTCCGGCCATGTGGCCACTAGGGTCGGCGCGCCATGGCCGCGATCATCGTGTTCGATCTCGACGGCACCCTGCTCGACTCCGACGACGCGCTGGTCCGGCCGTTCGTGCAGTTGGGCGTGGACCCCGGGGCGATCACCTTCGGCCATGTCGTGGCCGACGAGTGCGAGCGCCTCGGCGTCTCGCTCGACGCGTACCTCGACGCCTACGACGACAACGCCGCGCAGCCGTTCCCGGGGGTCGTCGAGCTGCTGGCCGGGCTCGACCGCTGGGCGGTCTGCTCGAACAAGCACGCTCGCCCGGGGCGGGCGGAACTGGCCCGGTTGGGCTGGCACCCGGAGGTGGCGCTGTTCAGCGACGCGTTCGGCGGCCCGAAGCGGCTCCCACCGGTGCTCGACGCGCTGGGTGTCGAGGGGCGCGATGTCGTCTTCGTCGGTGACACCCCTCATGACCGGGCCTGTGCCGCCGAGGTGGGGTCGCGGTTCGTGTTGGCCGCATGGAATCCCCGCGCCGTGCCAAAGCCAGGTGACGTCGTCGCCGCCCGACCGTCGGACGTGGCGGGCCTGGTCGCCTGACCGTCAGGCCTCGGCGTCGGCTGGAGCAGCCTCAGCCTCGGCGGGGGGAACCACCGCAGGCGGCTCGGCCGGTGGAACCACCGCAGGCGGCTCGGCCGGGGTCACCACCGCAGGCGGCTCGGCCGGTGGAACCACCGCAGGCGGCTCGGCGGTCGGCGCGACCGCGGGCACCGGCGCCACATCCGGCGGGGGAGGGATGGCCGCGGGGGACGGGCGCTTGCCTCGACCCCTGGGGGCCCGTGCGGGCGCCGGAGCCGCCTCGACGCCGAACTGGGCCGCGATCTGGGGCAGCCGGCTCGCGAGCTTGCGTATCGCGGCGAGCAGTTCCGGGCTCGGCTCTGCTGGGAGGCCCTGCGCGGTCACGGTGGTGCGCACGGGGGAGTAGGCCAGGGCGTCGAGGACGGTGGCGAACCGGTCGGAGGTGGTCTCGGGGGTGAGGGCCGCCGCAGTGGCCTCGGCCAGCCGGCCGGTGAGGTCAGAGGGGAGCAGAGTGCCCGCCTTGGGCGGCCGCGAGCTCAACCGGAGGGCTCGGACGACCCGGCCATCGGCGAGCGTCGAGGTCAGTTCGGCGAGCCAGGCCTGCTGCTCAGCCTCGACCCTCCCCGCCAGCGCGGTGCGCAGCTGCTCGGCCAACTCCCGGGTCGTCTCGTCGCGAGCAGCCACGTCGGCCGCCACGACGACCGACCGGAGGTCACGCAGATCGAGGTCGTCGATGTCGGCCAAGGCGGCCTCGGCCCGATCGTGCCATTCGGCCGTGCGGAGCTTCGGCAGGACCTGCTCGGCCATGGCCACGAGGGGCCCGGCCGCGATCTCGGGCTCACCGTCGGCTCGGTGCTGCTCGTTCTGCTTCTCGATGGCCTGGCGCACGGCGGGGATGCCGCCGCGCAGCACCTGCTCGGCGATCGGCTTCTGCTCTTCGGGCAGGCTAGCGAGGACCTCGTTACGGTGGGTGCGACCCGCCCGCAGCCGCTTGGGCTTCGGCTTGGCCTCGGCCGCGGGACGCTCGGGACGGGGGCGACGCTCGCGTCGCTCGCCACCGGCACGCTCGCCGCTCTGGCGCTCGCCACCGGCACGCTCGCCGCTCGGACGGTCACGACGCTCGCCCGTGCGCTCACGGCGCGGCGCCTTGTCGCCTCGGGGCCGGCGCTCACGGTCGCCCCGGTCGCGGTCGCCCCGGTCACGACGCCCGCGCTTCTCGACCAGCGAGGCCGTCACGAGCTGGTCGTCACGGGTGGGCGGGCCGATGATCTCGAGGCGGTCCGGCTCGGAGCGAGCCTCCTTCGGGGGGAGTACCGCGGTGATGGTGATGCCCTCCACATCGAAGTCGGCGTCGGCACGCACGACGTCACCCACTACGGCACCGGGATACAGCAGCGATCCGTCGAGGTCGCCCTTGGGCTGGCGGGCGCCGGCGGCGCGCCAGGTCCAGGTGCCATCGTCGCGTTGGCTGGTGAGCTCGACGTCGATCCTGCGGGACATAGGAGCACAACGCTACCGGGTCGACGGAAACGAGGGCCAATGGTCACCGGTGCGTCTACCCGATCGCCTCTGGTATGCGCTGTCGAGCTCGGGCCGATCGCTAGGGTTTCCCGGGAACAGGGGAGAGAGTGTGGACGAGATCGAGGAGGAGTACCGGCAGGTGCGCTTCTCGCCGCCGCCAGGAGCGGCCGAGCTGTTGTTGGTGCGTCACGGCGAGTCGGCCCCGGCGAATCCGGCCGAGCCGTTCCCCCTCGTCGACGGCCACGGTGATCCACCGCTCGCGCCGGAAGGCCACTGGCAGGCCGAGGCGCTCGCCCGACGCCTCAGTCGTGAAGCCATCGACGCCGTCTACGTGACCTCGCTGCGCCGCACCCTCGAGACGGCCGCGCCGCTCGCCGAGCGCCTCGACCTCGACCCGATCGTCGAACCCGACCTCCGCGAGGTGCACCTCGGCGCGTGGGAAGGCGGCCTCTACCGCAAGAAGGCGGCCGCCCACGATCCGATCTTCCTCCAGGCGATGGCCGAGCAGCGATGGGACCTGATCCCCGGGGCGGAGTCGAACGCGGCCCTGCGCGCCCGAACGGTGCCCGCATTGGCGCGCATCGCCGAACGCCACCCCGACGGTCGTGCGGTCGTCTTCACCCACGGGGGCGTGATCGGCTGCCTGCTCGCCGAGGCCACCGGGTCACGCCCGTTCGCCTTCCTGGGCGCCGACAACGCCTCGGTCAGTCACCTCGTCATCATGGGTGAACGCTGGCTCGTGCGCCGCTTCAACGACACGGGTCATCTCGATGGGGGCCTGTTGAGCGTGGCCCCCAGCCCGCCGACCTAACGCCGATAATACTCGTTACGTCAAGTTAGACCGGGGTTTCGTCAGCTGACGAAACTCACGATGGGGCAACGGTGCGGGGCTCGATCCAGACCGCGGCCAACGGGCGGGCGTTCTCGAGCAACCACCGCAGGGCGGCGCGCTGCTCGGCCGGATCGTCGGTGTCGGCGAGGTCCCGATCGACGTCCTCGATCGCGGCCTGGAGGCAGTACAGCAGGCTCTGCAGCTCTTCGAGGTGCTCGCGGGACACGACGACGTCGTCGTCGCCCAGGCCGTGCACGGCGGCGAGCTTGCGGGCGAGGTGCGCCTGCTGGCGACACCCCTGACGGCAGTACCGCCGGGGACGGCCCCGGCCGGTCTGCTCGACCGGGCGGCCGCACCAGCGGCACCGCACGACCGGTTGCCCTCCCCTCGCGTCCCGTATGCCAAGTTTCGTCACGTGACGAAACTATGCCCGCCCGCCGGTTCGGGCGCGGATCCTCCGGGTTAGCCGGTGAAGGCCGGGCGCCCGGCCACGGGCGTCGCCGCCGCGCTCGCCGCGGTCAGGCCCGCAACCTCGGCCGGTCCGCTCCCCTGTCCCGTTGGCGTGGTCGCAACGGGCGTCGGGTCCGAGGTCACACAGGCCCCCTCCGGCCCCACGCCGCTCGTCACCCGGGCCAGAGGGAACGCCTGTCCCGACGCGCCCCACACGGCCTGCTGGGTGGCGTAGGCGTCGGGCGCATGATCGGAGTACGGCGATGCGAACGCGCCCTGGTCGGCCGCAGGGGCGTCACAGCCGATCTGCCAGGAGAGCAGGGACGACAACGGGGTCGCCCCCGACGCGGTGATCCACCGTCCGCCTGCCGGGCTCTCGCCCGCGGCGAGGATCCCCTGGATCACGAGGGCCGTCGAGTTGGGGTCACTCCCCTCGCCGCCGATGAACCCGAACCCACCGTCAGCTTCCTGCGCCGCCGCCAGGAAGACCAGGCCGTCGTGGCTCGCCGAGCGGCCCGCAGAAGCCAACGCTTCGAGGGCGAGGGCGGTCGAGTTCGTGTCGGGGCCCGTGAACGTCGAAGGATCGGGGGGATCGCACGCAGTGCCCGCGTCGGCCCGGTAGGGCTGCCAGCCGCCGGCGGCGGTCGAGGGGGAGGCGCACTGCTGGCCGACGAGCCAGTCGAGCGCGGCACCGCTCGGCGTCACGCCGGCCGCGACCAGACCGAGCACGGCGAGGGACTGGCGGAAGACGCCGTCGTAGGTCGGGTCGGTGGCGCCGTACAGCCCCGCCACGACCGCCCCGAGCGTGGCCTGCAGTCGGGCCACGAGGTTGGTGCCGCCGAAGGTCGTCGCGTCACGCCCGACGGCGCGCACCAGGAGGATCAGGTAGCCGAGGTTGCCCGGACTGTCGACCGATGAGCCCCCGTTGTCGACGACCACGTACGCGTCGACGTGCGTCGACACCCACTCGACCACTCGGCCCAGGACCGCGGACTCGCTGCCCGCGGCCGCGAGGGCCAGCCCGACGCTCACCGTCGGGCCCGGCGCGGGCGCGCCGTTGGCGTCCTCGACGTAGCCGCCCGGCGTGACCCCGATGGCCAGCCAGTGCGCGCCGTAGCGGGCGGCCGCGCCCGGCTGCTCAGTGGGCGGGCCAGCGGACGCCGCCGAGGCCGCGAGGGGCCCCGCGCCGACGAGCGCGAGGGCCACGACGACGACGACCGCCACGACGGCGTCGGGTGCCCTCGATGACGAGATGGTGGTGCGCACGATCGGTTCCTCTCTCTGGCGGACAGGTGCCCCGAGAGACCTCACGCGCGACGTCCTCAGGCTCAGCCCCGCAATCCACGACGGTGCTTTGGAGAGCCACGCACCGGGCTCGGCGTTCCGGCTCATCGGGCCCCGAGGGACCCGACCTACGGTTGCGGGACAGCGCCGGATTCGGACCGGCTTCCCCGTGCCTGGTGCACTTCCTCTTTGGCGTCGCCAGACAACCACGCGGCGGCATCGGCCGTCAATGCGGTGCCGGTCCCCGCGATCCCCGCCGGACCGGTTGCGTAGAGTGGGGTTCCTGGCCGGGGGGACCGGCCCCGAGCCGAGAGCCGTCCACCGCCGAGGAGGCCCCATGGGCAAGCCCATCCGCTATCAGCTCCCGCAGTTCACGACGGTGGAGGACGAGCGCCGCCACCTGAAGGAGCGCCTGGCCGCAGGCTTCCGCCTCTTCGCCAGGTTCGGTTTCAGCGAGGGCGTCGCCGGCCACATCACCGCCCGTGATCCCGAGTTGACCGACCACTTCTGGGTCAACCCCTTCGCCGTCCCGTTCGCCCACATCCGCACCTCCGACCTCCTGCTCGTGAGCCACACCGGCGAGGTCGTGGTGGGCGACTACGCGGTGAACGACGCGGCGTTCGCCATCCACTCCCAGGTGCACGCGGCCCGACCCGACGTGAAGGCCGCGGCCCACGCCCACTCCGTGCACGGCAAGGCGTTCTCGGCGCTGGGCCGCCTGCTCGATCCGATCACCCAGGATGCCTGTGCCTTCCACGGCGACCACGCGCTCTTCGACGACTACACCGGCGTGGTGCTCGACCTCGAGGAAGGCAAGCGCATCGCCCACGCCCTCGGTGAGAACAAGGCGGCGATCCTCCGCAACCACGGGTTGCTCACGGTGGGCCACAGCGTCGACGAGGCGGTCTGGTGGTTCATCACCATGGAGCGCAGCTGCCAGGCCCAGCTGCTGGCCCAGGCCGCGGGCCCGGTCGTGCTGATCGATCCCGACGCCGCCACGCTCACGGCCGGGCAGGTGGGGGGCCACTTCATCGGGTGGCTCGCGTTCCAGTCGCTCTACGAGCAGATCGTGGCCGACGAGCCCGATCTGCTCGATTGAGAGGGCCCGACGTGCCCGCCGCGGATCTCGAGATGCAGCACCGGCGCGAGGCCGCCATCGACGCCCTGATCGAGATCGAGCAATCACTCGACTTCTCGCGACTGGCCACGATCTTCCCGCAGCCCCGCTACGAGCTCATCGGCAGCAGCCGGGTCTACGCGGGGGCCGACGAGGTCGGGCGCTACCTGCGCGAGCGACGCAGCGCCTTCCCCGACTATCGGGTCGAGATCGTCAGCCGGTACCACGCCGCCGCCGCGGTGATCGCCGAGATGTGGGTCACGGGCACCTACGCCGGCCGCCTCGGCGACGTCGAGGCGGGCCCCAAGGGCTTCCGGTTCCGCATGGCGGGCTTCTTCTTGTTCGACGGCGACCGGCTCACGTGCTTTCGCAACTACTACGACCGCGCCGCCATCGCCCGCCAGCTCGCGTGACGCCCGGCCCGCGCCGGGCCGCCGGAGGCCGCGGCTAGGCTGGCCCGACAACCGAGGCCCGTCATCGCCTGCGGGAGAGCCGACGTCAACGGCGACGACGGCGCCGAAGGAGCAACCACCCCGGAATCTCTCAGGCCCCCGTACCGCAGGTGTAGGCCACTCTGGAGAGCAGTCGCCGCTGGCGGCTCACCGACGGGGAAAGCTCCGGTCGTCGCCGGGGTGAAACTCTCAGGTTCCACGACAGAGGGGGATCCCGCCCGTTCGCGGCGGCCCACTGCCGGACCCGAGAGGACCTCCCCATGACCGAGACCCGTCGCACCCTCGACGAGCTGGCCCCCGCCGCGGAGTTCGCCGCCCGCCACATCGGCCCCGACGCCTTCGAGCAGGCGGCGATGCTCCAGAGCCTCGGGTTCGCCTCGCTCGACGAGCTGACCGACCAGGTCGTCCCCGCGGCCATCCGCTGGGACAAGCCGCTCGACCTGGCGCCGGCTGCGAGCGAGGTCGAGGTGCTCCGACGACTGCGCGATCTCGCCGACGCCAACCGCGTGGTGACCTCGCTCATCGGCATGGGCTACAGCGACACCATCACCCCCGGTGTCATTGCCCGCAACGTGCTCGAGAACCCGGCCTGGTACACGGCCTACACGCCGTACCAGCCCGAGATCTCCCAGGGCCGTCTCGAGGCCCTCCTCAACTTCCAGACGATGGTGTGCGACCTCACCGCGATGGAGATCGCCAACGCCTCGCTCCTCGACGAGGGCACCGCGGCCGCCGAGGCCATGGCGCTGTGCCATCGCCTCAACCCCAAGGCCGGCGAGGTGTTCCTCGTCGACGCCGACTGCCATCCGCAGACCATCGCGGTGGTGGAGACCCGGGCCGAGCCGTTGGGCATCGAGGTGCGGGTGGTCGAACCCGACTCGATGCCCACCGCCGCGGGGGCCTTCGGCCTGCTGCTGCAGTACCCGGGCTCCAGCGGCGTCGTGCGCGACCACGCCGAGGTGATCGAGCAGGCTCACGCCGGTGGCACCCTCGTAGCCGTGGCAGCCGATCTGCTCTCGCTCGTGCTGCTGCGACCGCCCGGCGAGATCGGCGCCGATGTCGTCGTGGGCTCGTCGCAGCGCTTCGGTGTACCGCTCGGCTTCGGCGGGCCCCACGCCGGATTCCTCGCCACCCGAGAGGCCCACAAGCGCACCTTGCCCGGTCGACTCGTCGGGGTCTCGGTCGACACCGAGGGTCGCCGCGCCTACCGCCTCACGCTGCAGACCCGCGAGCAGCACATCCGGCGGGAGAAGGCGACGTCGAACATCTGCACCGCTCAGGTGCTCCTCGCGGTGATGGCCGCGATGTACGCGTCGTACCACGGGCCCGACGGACTGACCCGCATCGCCGAGCGCGTCCACCGGTTGACCGCCGTGCTGGCGGCCGGCCTGCGCGCCGGGGGCGTCGAGGTGCTCAACGACGCCTACTTCGACACGCTCACGGTGCGCGTGCCCGGACGGGCCGAGGCTGTCGCGGCCGCCGCGCTCGACCGCGGACTCAACCTGCGCCGTGTCGACGCCGACACCCTGGGCGTCTCCCTCGACGAGACCACCGACCGTTCGGTGGTCGAGCGGCTCTGGGCGTCGTTCGGTGTCGAGGCCTCGGTCGACGCCCTCGATCTGGCCGTCGGCGAGGTGCTGCCGACGGCGCTGCGGCGCACCTCGGCGTTGCTGACCCACCCAGTCTTCAACTCTTATCACTCCGAGACCGAGATGTTGCGCTACCTGCGGCGCCTGGCCGACAAGGACGTCGCCCTCGACCGCTCCATGATCCCCCTCGGCTCGTGCACGATGAAGCTCAACGCGACGACCGAGATGGTGTCGGTCACCTGGCCCGAGTTCGCCGGCCTGCACCCGTTCGCCCCCCTCGATCAGGCCGCCGGCACGGTGCGCCTCATCCGTGATCTCGAGCAGATGCTCGTCGAGGTCACCGGCTACGACGCGGTGTCGCTGCAACCCAACGCCGGGTCCCAGGGGGAGTTCGCCGGCCTGCTCGCCATCCGCGCCTTCCACGCCAGCAGAAGCGAAGCCCACCGCAACGTCTGCCTCATCCCCGCCTCCGCGCACGGCACCAACGCCGCGAGCGCGGCGATGGCCGGCATGAAGGTCGTCGTGGTGGCCTGCGACGAGGACGGCAACGTCGACGTCGACGACCTTCGGTCCAAGGCCGATGCCCATGCGGGTGACCTGGCCTGCCTCATGGTCACCTACCCGTCGACCCACGGCGTGTTCGAGGCGGCGATCACCGAGGTGTGCGCGCTGGTGCACGACCACGGCGGGCAGGTCTACCTCGACGGGGCCAACCTCAACGCGCTCGTGGGCGTGGCCCAGCCTGGTCGGTTCGGCGCCGACGTCTCCCATCTGAACCTGCACAAGACCTTCTGCATCCCTCACGGCGGCGGCGGTCCGGGGGTGGGCCCGGTGGCGGTGCGATCGCACCTTGCTCCCTTCCTGCCCAACCACCCGCTGCAACCCGAAGCCGGTCCCGCAACAGGCGTGGGCCCGATCTCGGCCGCGCCGTGGGGCTCCGCGGGCATCCTGCCCATCTCCTGGGCCTACGTCGCCCTGATGGGTGGCGAGGGCCTGCTGCAGGCGACCCAGGTGGCGATCCTCAACGCGAACTACATCGCCCACCGCCTCGCGTCGCACTACCCGGTGCTCTACACGGGGCAGAACGGCCTCGTCGCCCACGAGTGCATCCTCGACCTGCGCCCGCTCACCCACGACACCGGCGTCACCGTCGACGACGTGGCCAAACGCCTGATCGACTACGGCTTCCACGCACCCACGATGTCGTTCCCGGTCGCGGGCACGCTCATGGTCGAGGCCACCGAGTCGGAGGGCAAGGCCGAGATCGACCGGTTCTGCGACGCGATGATCGCCATCCGGGCCGAGATCGACCGCGTGAGCAGCGGCGACTGGCCCGCCGACGACAACCCGCTCTGCCGCTCGCCCCATCCGGCCGACGACGTGGCGGCCGACAACTGGACGCGTTCGTACCCGCGGGAGCTGGCCGCCTATCCCTTGGCTTCGCTGCGCGAGGCCAAGTACTGGCCGCCGGTGAGCCGCATCGACGGCGCTTTCGGCGACCGCAACGTCATGTGCAGTTGCCCACCCCTCGAGGCCTACGACGCCGATTGAGCCACGAACGGCGTAGGCACCACCTGCGCCGGCAGCTCGCTCCCTCGGGCGTCGATCACCGCCTCGTCGCCGACCGCCGCCGTCGGCGGCAGGAACGCGAGCGCGATGCCGTGGCCGAGCTCGGGTGAGAAGTTGCCGCTCGTGACGACGCCGACGGGCTGGCCATCGACGAGCACGGACTGCTCCGCCCGCGGTGGCCGCCGGCCCGCGGTGGCCAGGCCGCGGAGCCGCCGGGTCGGGCCTCGCTCCTTTTCGGCCAGCAGGGGGCGCCGACCGCGGAAGTCGCCCTTGTCCCAGCTCACCACCCACCCGAGCCCGGCCTGCAGCGGTGTGATGCCCGGCCCGAGCTCGTGGCCGTGCAACGGTAGGCCCGCCTCGAGCCGCAACGTGTCGCGCGCACCCAGGCCCGCCGGCCTCACCCCGGCCGCGATCAACGCGTCCCAGAAGACCTCGGCCGACGCCGCGGGAACCGCCACCTCGACCCCGTCCTCGCCCGTGTAGCCGGTGCCGGCCACCACGGTGGGCACCCCCTGCCAGGTGACCGACGCGACGTGGAAGCGGCCGACGGCGGCGGCCTCGGCACTGACGGTGGCGAGGCGCGCACGGGCGTCGGGACCCTGCACCGCGATGACGGCGCGGCTCACCGTCACGTCCTCACCCGCAGCGCCACTCTCGTCGAGCGCCGCGACCACGCGGTCGGTGTTGGACGCGTTCGGCATCACGTCGAACACGTCGGGCGCCACCCACCACACGATGATGTCGTCGAGCACCGAGGCATCGTCGGCGTCCAGCAGATGCGTGTACTGGGCCCGCCCCGGGGCGACGCGGCCGAGATCGTTGGTGAACGCGGCCTGCAAGCCGGCCAGCGCGTTCGGCCCGGCGACGCGCACCGTGCCCAGGTGGCTCACGTCGAAGGCGACCGCACCGTGGCGGCAGGAGCGATGCTCGGCCAGCGTGCCCTGTGGGTACTGGAGGGGCATGTCCCAGCCGCCGAACGGCACCATCTTGGCGCCGAGGGCACGGTGGGCCGCGTCGAGCGGTGAGGTACGAAGCGTCATGGGGGCCAAGGCTAGCGGTCGAAGCCCGGGCCTTCGGGCGGCGGCGCCAGGGGTCCGAGCGCCGTGAGCCGGTCGACGTGCGTGGCCGCGACATCGACGTCGGCAGGGTCGGCGCCCCAGCCGATCAGGAGGTCGCGCGTGAGCGCGCGAGCGAGATGGGCCCCGCGGAACAGGTGCCGGTCGAGGGCCGACAGGTTGTCGAGAAGCAGCACACCGTCGAGCGCTGCGAGCCAGCGCAGCGCCCGCTCCCCCGCTGGTCCGTCGTGCAGCACCCCCTCGCGCGCCGCTTCCACGAGCAGGGCCTCCGGCGACGACGTCAGGCGAAGCAGCACCGGGAGGGCGCGGCGGGCTTCCTCGCGGGTCGTGGCCGTGACCCGCTCGACCAGGAAGAGCCGCTGGAGGTGGAACTCGTCGGCGAACACGACCGAGGCCGCAGTGACGAAGCCGCCGAACGCGACCAGGAGGACGAGCAGCCCGATCCGCTCATCGAGCTCCTCGGCATCGAGATACCCCTCCCAGCCCGCTCGGGCCGTGCGGTACGAGGCGCCCAACGTGTCGACCGCCTGCTGCTGCAACGCGGTCAGCAGCGCCGCCTTCGACGGGAAGTACGTGTAGATCGTCCCCACCGCGCAGTCGAGCTCGTCGGCGACCGCCTGCATCGTGACGCCCGGAAGCCCCTCGCGGTCGATGATCCGGCCCGCCGCGGCGATGAACCGCCGCCGCTTCTTGTCCCGGGAGCGCTCCCGCCGATCATCGGCCACCACCGAGAGATGAACCACATTCAAAGTATGAACCACGTTCAGTTCTCGCGGGGGGATGGTGCACGGAGGGCCGTCGCGAGCTGTCAGCGTCAGACGCGAAGCGACCCGGCGCCAGGCGCCGGGTCGCTCAGTACCGATTGCGGGGATCGGGCGGAGGGCTCGCGCCCTCCCCCACTACCCGCCGGTAGCCAGTTTGGTGACGGTGGCCTCGCCGACCGGGCCGGTGGGCCGCAGTTCGACGATCCGTGCGTCGACCTCGTCCTTCACTCCGGAGAGCGGCAGGATGTTGAGTACGCCCTGGCCCTTCTTCACCAGGTCGATCAACTCGCCGTCGGTCTGGATGAGCACCGAGGCGTTGCCCTGGATGACGAGGTTGGCGGTGGTGACGTCTTCGCCGAGTTGTTCGCGGAGATAGGTGAACACCTCCCGTACGGTCTCGAGCTTGATGCCGGCGTCGAGCAGGCTCTTGATCGCCTTCAGCTCGAGCAGGTCGCGGTAGCTGTACTTGCGGCGTGTGCCGCTGCCCTTCGCGTCCTCGAGCGACGGGCGCACCAGATCGGTGCGGGCCCAGTAGTCGAGCTGGCGGTAGGTAATGCCCACGATCTCGGCCGCCTTCGCACCGCTGAAGCCCTGGTCGTTGGATCGAGTCGCCATCGCTCCCCCTTCGGGGGCCGGGGGCCCGCAGGCCCGAGGAGGAGGTGTCACCGCGCGCATCACGGTTCGACACCTGGGAAGGAGATCGAGCGGGGGCTCGATCTCCACGGAATGATCACACCGACGGAATTACGCAGATGTGACGTTCGGCAAGAGGGTACGCAGGTCGAGGAGCACGAGTCAACGATTGCCGCCGCGAACCGCGGTTCATCGACCCGAGCCGCCGACACGGCGCGCCGCGTCGTCGGCGAGGCCGGCGAGTTGTCCTGGCGTGCCGATGGCGATCAGGACCTGTCCGGTGCGAAGGAGCGTTTCGGGGGCGGGGTTGGCCACGAACGTGCCATCGGGCTCTCGCAGCCCCAGCACCATGGCACCCGTGCGCTCGCGCAGCTGCGACGAGAGCAGGGTCTTCCCCGCCAGGACCGAACCGTCGATGACCGCGACCTCCTCCAGGCGGAACTCGAAGGACCCGTCGTTCATCACCACGTCGAAGAACTCGAGGACGTTCGGCTGAAGGGTCATGGCCGCGATGCGCGATCCGCCGATCAACTGGGGGTTGATCACCCGGTCCGCGCCGGCCTGGCGCAACTTGGGCTCGGCGCTCTCGAGCTTGGCCCTGGCGATGATGTAGAGGTCGGGGCGCGCGGACCGCGCGCTCAACGTCAGGTACACGTTGTCGGTGTCGGTATCGAGGGCAGCGATGAGCGTCGAAGCCCGGTCGAGGCCGGCAGCGGCCAGTACCGCGTCGTCGGTCGCGTCCCCGTGCACGAAGGAGTACGGCGACAGCACCACCGTGTCTGCCCGGTCGATCACGACGAGGTCACGGCCGGCCTCGGAGAGGGCGGACGCAATGGTGCGCCCGAGCCGGCCGAATCCGCACACGATCACGTGCCCGGTCATGGCATTCACCTCTCGTTGCATCCGACGCCTCCAGAGCTGGTCGGTCAGGCGTCCCTCGATCAGGGTCTCGATCAGGACGCTGAAGGTGTAGAGGGCGGTGCCGGTCCCACCGAGGATCAGCACCATCGTGAACACCTTGAACTCGCGGTCAGGATCGCCGACCTCGCGGAAACCCACGGTGGTGACGGTCGTGACCGTCTGGTACATCGCGTCGAGCAGGCTGAGACCGAGCAGCATGTAGCCGACGGTGCCGACGACGATGACCGCGAAGAACAGGCTGACACCAAGGCGCACTCGCCGCCACGGATCGGCATCGACCGCCGCAGACCTCGCCGACGTAGCCCGCATGGTCGCAGGGTAGCCGTCCAGGTTCGGGTGTCCGGATACGACGGCGTGTGATGCGCTCGAGGGTCGTCCGGCCCTACCTGACGAGGGTGCGATCGTGTCAGCGTCAGGCGAGCCGACCAACTGGGGGTGTCTCGATGACCGACGTACCGCCGCCGAATCCCACCGGGCCTGGAGGGACACCGCCGGTGCCTCCCCCGCCGGGATTTCAGCCGGCGCCCCCTCCGGCCGCGCCGACACCGCCCTCTGCACCGTATTCGGCGTCCCCCCAGATGCCCGTCGCCCGGCCCTCGTCGGGCGGCACCAACGGCATGGCGATCGCCGCTTTGATCCTCGGGATCTCCGCGTTCGTCTGCCTCGGTCCGCTCGGCGGTCTGCTCGCAGTGGTCTTCGGCATCCTCGGCCTGAGCAAGGCCAAGCAGATCGGTACCGGGCGCGGCATGAGCATCGCCGGGATCATCCTCGGCGCACTCGGCACGATCGTGTCGATCCTCGTCCTGGTCCTGTTCGTCTTCGGGGCGACGGAGGCGGTCAAGAACATCGGCGGCGTCGCCGACCCCAGCACGTACGAACTGGTGGTCAGCCAGAACACGTGCAAGGTCCAGTACGGGTTCGTCACCTACGAGGGGACGATCAAGAACAAGACCGGCTCGGAGAAGAACTTCAACATCAACACCGAGATTCGCAACTCATCCAGCAAATCCGTCATCGACACGCCGAACGACATCGTCTACAACATCGCCCCCGGCGACACCGCTCAGTGGTCGGTCAGCTTGCCGGTCAACTCCGACGTACAAACGAGCTGCAAAGTGCTGAACGTCGAGAACTGGTTCAACAACAACTGACGTACGGAGATCAGGACGCGAAATCGTCCGGGTTCACAGTGTCGATGAACTCGCGGAACTTCTCGACGACCTCATCGCTCTCCTCGCCCTCCTCGGCCTCCTCGACGAGGCCGGCCTCGGCGAGGACGTCGTCCTCGGCGAAGATGGGGCAGCCGACCCGGAGCGCCAGCGCGATCGCGTCCGAGGGGCGGCTCGATATCTGGTGCGTTGCGTCGCCGAGCACGATGTGCAGCTCGGCGAAGAACGTGCTCTCCGCCAGCTCTGTGATCACGATGCGCTCGAGGGAGGCACCGAGCTCGTCGAGGGTGTCCTTGATGAGGTCGTGGGTCATGGGCCGGGGTGTCACCACTCCGTCGACGGCGAAGGCGATGGCCGTGGCCTCGGGCTGACCGATGAAGATCGGGACGAGTCGATGGGGCGGCGGCACCTCACGGAGCAACACGACGGGCGTGTTGCCGGGCAACTCGATCCGCACGGCGACGAGCTCCATCTCCACCATCGCCCGCACCCTATCTCCCCCGCGGCGTCTCTTCCGTTGAGCCGAGGACGGCCGGCGAGGGGTCAGGCGCCACCGAGGTAGTCGCGGAGCGCCTGGCGGAGCATGGCCGACCGCAGCGCGTCTCCCAGACCCGTGAGCTCCTCGAGGGTGTCGATGGCGTGCTGGCGCGCCTCGGGGTTGCGCTGGTGCAGCACCGGGAGGATGAGCTGCTCGAAGGTGCTCGCCTCCCGCTCGGCCGCCGTCTTGTACATGCGCAGGTGCCGAGGCTCGATGCCGTGGCCCATGAAGCCGGCGGCGAGGCGGGCGATGACGAGCGCGTCCTCGTCGTAAAGGGTCGACGAGCCGAGAGTGCGCCCGGTGAGCAGGCCGTACTGCTCGAGATCGGCGATCTGCCGGGCCGTGAGGCCGGTGGCCGCCGTGAGCTCCTCGACCGAGACGCTCACCGACGTGTGGCCGGTGTCGAGCACGGTCTCGGGTCGCGACGCGGCCGCGTTGGAGCGCGGTCGTGACCGACCG